>Ga0070665_100005828_pt1 | contig 12636 bp, 4 predicted proteins | sample KBSS13metaG_FD_65862 | JGI IMG/M metagenome (GOLD analysis project Ga0070665, IMG submission 65862) | Switchgrass rhizosphere microbial communities from Kellogg Biological Station, Michigan, USA - KBS S1-3 metaG | ecosystem: Host-associated > Plants > Roots > Rhizosphere > Soil ... | reverse complement strand
TCTTCCAATTCTTTCAGACAACGATGAAGACGGGCCCGTTCCTCCGAACCGGTGGATGAAGGCGCGGCGCCAGGCAGCGGGTACTCAAGGTCAGTAAGATCGACATTGCGTAAAAGGGCAAGTGCCCGCCGCATACTCTGGAGATCTTCGGGAACATGGCGCGGAAGCTTCTGGTAGAGGTCCACCATGTGCGCGAGCTGAAAATTCAGGGCCCGGGGATTTGTTTCATCAGCAAGCAGAACATCGAGCACCGCAACCGGCTGCAGGGTGGTGAAGTAGCGCGAGCGGTATGTCATGGAACTATCCGCGACTTCGAGGAGGTATTCGAGTAGGGGCCAATCGGACTCGTCGATCGGGCCGGTAATTTCACGCAATTGCCGCGCGCTGTAAAGGGAACGCTCGAGGCGGCGGCCGAGGCTCATGAAGGTCCATCCGGCACCGCGGGTCACGTTCTCGCGCTCGAGCCCGGAGAATGCGGACAGAAGCTCCAGGCAGCCATCGAGAACACCGCCATATTCGACAAAGAGCATATATTCCTGCAGCTGGGCAGATTCGGCGAGCTGGCCGATGAGACGAGTCATATCCGCCGAGAGGCGCTCGCGGACATTGCCGCCGATACGGGAAACCTGAGCAAGGTTCGCGGCGAGGCTATCGGGACGCTTTGCATCGCTCATCAGAGAGACGAGCTCGCGTTCCAATTCGTCCTGCGTGGGAAGGCCAGTCGTGGAGAGCGTGCTGTACCGGGAATCCGCGCAGCCGTGCAAACGCAGGAGGCAACGAAGTTCGGGGCCATCCACGCGCCGGATGCGGCCAATCAAAGTACGCAACAGGCGCGCGATGTTTTCACAGCGTTCAGCATAGCGACCGAGCCAATAGAGGTTGTCCGCCACGCGGCTCGGCACGTCGGCCGCAGCACGCCGCAACTCGATCGGCTGGTGACGCGGACGAAGCATGCTGAACGTGTCTACCGGACGATCCCAAGCCACCCAGGCATCCTTGCTATAGCCGCCACGCTGCATCGACACGACATTGCCGCCTGCACCAGCGACGCGCACCAGACCACCTGGCATAGCGATCCAACTACTGCCGGTATTCAGCAGGTAGGTGCGCAGGACGATGGCGCGCGAGTGAAGCGCACCGCCGTCCCACACCGGGGCATTCGACAAAGCGACCTGCTCCTGGGCGACGTACTCGAAGGGGCGGGCACGCAGCCGATCAGCGAAATTGCTGATTTCCGCGCGGGCTAACTCAGCGCCAAAGACAGGCTCCATCGGGCGCAAGGGGAAAGCTGGCTTTACGACAGCTTTGTCCAGATTGTCGAGCACCCAACGAAGGGCAGAATCCTGGCCGCACCACCAGGTGGCCACCGAGGGTAGTTTCAAAGGCTCACCCAGCAGATGGCGGGAGAGACCGGGCAGAAAGGGCATGATGGCAGCGGTCTCGATGAGGCCGCTGCCGAGCGCGTTGGCCACCTTCACGTTGCCAGCGGCGACGGCATCGACTAGGCCGGGGACGCCGAGGAAGGAATCGCCCCGCAATTCGAGTGGATCGCAAAAGCTGTCATCCACGCGGCGGAGGATGACGTGCACCGGCTGCAGGCCTTCGACAGTTTTCAGGAAAACCGACCGGTCGCGCACGGTCAAGTCGGCACCTTCGACAAGAGTCAGCCCGAGGTAGCGAGCCAAATAGGAATGCTCGAAATAGGTCTCGTTCAAGGGGCCGGGCGTTAACAAAACAAGACGAGGCTGGTCAACGCCGGACAAGCGCAGCAAGGCTTCGCGCTGGGCCCGGAAGAAGGGCGCGAGACGGGGGACATTAGAGTGAAGAAAAAGATCGGGGAGGATGTCGGAAACAATGGTTCGATTTTCCAGAGCGTAGCCCATGCCGGACGGCGCCTGGGTCCGGTCGGCCAACACCCACCACTGACCGTCCGGGGAGCGGGCGAGATCCACGGCCAGAACGTGCAAGAAGTCGTTCGTCTGCGCACCAAGAGCGGCCACGGGGCGCAAGAAGGCAGGGTTTGCGAACAGGAGAGGCGCAGGGATGCGACCCTCTTTCAACAGAGTCTGTGGACCGTACAAATCCGAGAGGACGCGATCCAGAAGCGCAGCGCGCTGCAGAATGCCGGCTTCGATGTAGCGCCATTCGTCAGCCGAGATGATGAATGGGATGAGGTCGATGCGCCAGGGACGGTTGGCACCCTGGGGGTCGCCGTAAATGTTGTATGTAACGCCATTTTCCCGAATGCGCCGTTCGGCCCTGGCCCAACGCTTGGCTATTTCCGAAGACCCGAGAGAATGCAGGGAATCGATGAGGGAGGTCCAATGGGGGCGAGGATGGACGCCATCTTCCGAAAGCTCATCGTAGACAGCAGGATCTTGCAGCGAGGCTTGTAGGAGGTTGGCGATCATTTGGGTATACTGCCGGGCGCGACCAAAGGTGCGGCGCGGCGGCGGACTGCTGCTGCCGGACGGAAGCTATCTGCCCGTTCGCGAGAGGCTACGCACAGCTGAAGGCTCTTCGACCAGCATTCCTTCCGTACCTCCACCATATCGAAGGCGAGCCGGGTATTCTGCAGAATACGTCAGGCGGCGAAAGAAAGTGTAAGCCGCGGAGAAGCAAAGGCGGCATTTGGATCGCCGCCTTGCCTAGTTCACAGACCCATAGAGCGCGCTCTAACATCCTCCGCGAATATCGCTCGAATTGCCACCGGCGGCGGGAACGTAACACTTCAGTGTGTAATCCATCACCATGCGGCTGGCACTGAAGCGCCAGCCCAGCGTGCGAATCGTTCGCTTCATGCGCTTGATCCACTCGCGGGGCAAGCCATCGCGGTCACGCTGATAGTAGAGAGGAATGACCTGCTCACGCAATGCGCGGTACAGGTCTTCCCCATCGCGGCTATCGTGAATATCCATGTTCGAATGGGTGCGGCCCGCGCCTATGGCAAAACCATTCAGGCCATCGTAGGCTTCCGCCCACCAACCGTCGAGGACGGAGAGATTCAATCCGCCGTTCAGGACGACCTTCTGCCCGCTCGTGCCGGAGGCTTCCAAGGGGCGGCGTGGATTGTTGAGCCAAACGTCGACACCTTGAACCAGATGCCGACCCACGCCGATATCGTAATCTTCGATAAACACGAAGCGCTCGCCGAATTGGCGATCGCGCATCATGGAGGCGATCTGCTGCAGGACGCGTTTGCCCGGTTCATCGCGCGGGTGGGCTTTCCCGGCGAATACAAACTGCACCGGCCGTTTCGGATCGTTGACCATCGCGGCTAAGCCTTCGATGTCGGCCAAGAGAAGGTTGGCTCGCTTGTAGGTGGCAAAACGGCGGGCAAAACCGATGGTGAGGGCATCGGGGATCAGCACGCGGCTGAGCGCCTTGATGCGTTCGGGCGTTTCGTCGCGCGCTTCGGCCTGCTCGATGGCGCGCTCCCTGACAAACTCAATGAGACGCGTCTTGAGCCCGAGATGGGTTTCCCACAACTCCGCGTCGTCAACCATTTCGATGCGCTCCCAAGTGCTCGCTTCGGCGCGGCGGCGTAACCAATCGGCGCCCAAATGACGGTCATAGAGGCGGGACATCTGAGGAGCGAGCCAGGTAGGCGTGTGCACACCATTGGTGACATGGCCGATGGGAACATCGTCTTCGGAGCGGCCGGGGTAGAGGCCGGTCCACATGCGCCGCGAAACTTCACCGTGCAGAGCAGAAACGGCATTGGCCCGACGAGAAAGTTTCAGCCCCAGAACCGTCATGCAGAAGTCTTCCTCGGAATTGTGCACGTCTTCGCGGCCGAACGCCATCAGGCCTTCGGGCGACAAGCCCATGCTGTCGCGCAGCGGACCGAGATGTTCTTCAATGAGCTCAGCCGGAAAGCGATCGTGGCCGGCGGGTACGGGCGTATGGGTCGTAAAGATAACGCTGCGAGCCACACGAGGGAAAGTTTCCCCGAAGGTTGTGCCTTCCTCCTGCATGCGGGCGGGGATGGCTTCGAGAACGGCGAATCCGCTGTGGCCCTCATTCAAGTGCAAGACGCTGGGGGCAATGTTCATGGCGCGGATGGCGCGCATGCCGCCAACGCCGAGCAGAAGCTCCTGGCGGATGCGAATGCGGGAATCTCCACCGTAGAGACGCGAGGTCAATTCACGGTCTTCCGGCGCATTCCCCTCGACATTCGAATCGAGCAGGAACAAATTGCAGCGGCCAACATCAACCCGCCACACTTTGGCACGGATGACACCACTGCGAGTTTCGATCTGCACGAAGACTGGCTCACCATTTTTGCCGATGGCGGGCTCCATAGGCAGGCGACTGACATCGGTATCCAGGTACACTTCCTGCTGCCAGCCATCGCGATTGAGGCGCTGGCGGAAATAGCCTTGGCCATAGAACAAACCGACTCCGACGAGCGGGATATCCAAATCGGAAGCGCTCTTGATGTGATCGCCGGCGAGAACACCGAGTCCCCCGGAATAGACAGGCAACGATTCGTGAATACCGAACTCAGCAGAAAAGTAGGCTACGGGATGTGCGCGCAGCAAACCGGCATGGCGCGCACCCCAGGTGTGCTCGTCGGAAAGATACTCTCGTTGCCGGCGGTAGGCGTAATTGATCCTGCTGTGCAACATCAATTCAGCGGCGCGGCTCTCAATCTCTGGGAGGGCCATCTCGCTGAGCAGCGCGATGGGATTGTGATGCAGCGCCTTCCAGCGAACAGGATTCAGATCGAGGAAGAGCGCGCTTGAATCCTGGTCCCAACTCCACCAGAGGTTCCGCGCGAGGGACCACAAACGTTCCTGCGCAGGAGCAATGAAGCGGTCGAGCGTACGGGCTGCGCTGACGACGGGTGCAACTTCGGCTGCGGCATCAGTAAGCAGGGCAATTTCACTCTCCTGGAAAACGCGCGGCTGGGTCGTTTGTACGACGAGCACACCTTGCAGGACCCCGCGATCCACTAACGGGACACCTAGAAAAGACCGGAACGAATCCTCACCAGCTTCGCGGAAATACTTGAAGCGCGGGTGCGTTTCGACCTGATCGACGGCAACGGGACGTAATTGTTCTGCCACAAGGCCGGCCAAGCCCTCGTTCAATTGCATGCGCAAGGAGCCGATGCACGACGGGCGCAGACCAACGGTCGCTGCCAGAATCAAGTTAGAGCGATCCGGCTCCAGGAGATAGGCCGAGCAGACGTCGGTATGGAAGCGCCGGGATATCAATTCAACCACGCGCATCAGGGTCTCGGCCGGCTTGCCGTTTTCCTCCATGAGCTGGCCGATCTCGCTCGAGGTGAGAACTTTTGTAATCTGATGCTCTTCCACAGATTGAGACATTGGAAAATTTCGCCCTTTACCTAGTTTCTAAGAATTTGTATGTATTCTCCACGACACAATGCAGGCTGATGCAGCTTACGACGAGGTTCAAGCGCACGGAACGAGGAGAGAACAGCCTGCCACGCGGACCAGCGTACAGGGGATGCGCGTATCAGTCAGTTTAGGTCATGAAATCGAAAGGCCGCCTAATTCTTTTGGAGCACGGAGGGATCAGCACCGATTGTCCCAACCAGCGTAGCCAGGTAGGCGGGATCTTCGGCCTCCCCCAAGCGACGACGCGCGCTATCGAGCCGCCCGGCGATGTCCAGGCCAGCGGCAGAGATTCCGCTCAACTGAAAGTTTTCCAACGCCACGATGTGGCGCGTCCACAGGGTACGATCAATCCACTGTTTGGATGCCAGACGCTCACGGTACCAGCCACTTTCGAGAAGATATTCGCGAGTAAACAGCCTGGCAACTTCCGGGTGCTGCTCGTCCATACCGTTGTAGTGCCCGTGCGCCATGATGTGTAACAGCACTTTTACCGGAGGACAGGCCGACTCGACGCTGCCGTCGCGGAAATAATTGAGCGCTACGAGCCGCTGCGCATCTGTAATCGCCAATACACCGGAAGCAAACTGGGCCAAGTCCTGCTTTTCCGGGCGCAGAATTTCTGCTGGGAAGACAGCATTCGGGAGTTCGAAGATGCGGCCGAGAAAACGATCCACGAAAAGTTCAGTAATGCGGTAGCCGAGGCGGCTGGCGAGAACGCGTTGACCATTGAACTCGAAGTCTTCCACTTTTTCGAGCAGGCCGTTGGCGATCAGGAAGCGTGGATCCCGTTCGGAAACGCGCATCCGGCACCAGATCTCGGGAACCAGCATGCTGTTGTCGTGATCGACACGATACTTGGGGCCAATGTGGCCAGCCGCCGTGGTGAAGCCAGAGTAGCCGGTGACAATGGCGCTGACGAGCGCGTTATTGATATCGACGATGGGCAGCATAGCGTTGAACGGCCCTTTGGTGAGAGCCCCTTCACTGCCGAAGCCGGTGGTGGAGGGCGATTTGCCGGTCAGGCTGCAAATGAAATCCATAAAGAGCTGCGGCAGCTCCTGATAATGGATCGGGTTGTAGACGGCCAGGGGCGGCGCGCCGGTCTTCGGGTCGGGAGGATTGTTCCGGCGGCCTGCCAAGATGGCGTTCACCGGGAAACGCACCGGCTTGTCGGGAGGAATTTCGCGTGCCAGGCGAGTACCGACTTCAGCGATGTACAGATCGCGCGGATCAACCAGATCGGGCCGCTTCTGCAGATAACGCGGATTTTTCGATGGAGTTCCATCGACCAGCCGCGGATGGGCGGAGGACACTACATATGCGGTGGCAGGCGCAGACACAAAATCTCCGAGCAAGCGTTTCATAGGCTCGGTGTATTTGTCGAACTCGACGACGTGCTCGACCAGGCCGCGGGCCTGCTCACCGGTCAAAGGTTCGAAGTTAGAAAGAAAGGTACCCGACTGTGCGATATCGCGTTCGGCATCCTTGTCGAAGCCGCGATAGATGGCGTCGTCCGGGCGCTGAAATAACAATTGTTCACAATTGGCGACCAACTTGACGCTTGCATTTTGATATTCGGTGTCGAGATATTCGAGACTGCTCGCAGGTAGAGTAACCGACGCGCTGATATCGTCTTCAACCTGGACCTTATCGGCGGGGTTGAAATCCGGCCGCAATTTGTAAATGCGCCAAGAGCCGTTCGGGTCGTAGCCCATGCGCAGATAATTACCAACCAGCTTCTGGTTTTCGAACTTCAGTTCGTTCCCGAGAAATCCGTTGATACGGTCTACGCCGAAATGTTCGCGCCAGTTCGCGCCCCACTCCGGGCGATAGTAGCGCTTCACCGTGACGAGCAACTGACGCACGGTCTGCGGTATGGATTCGAGCCAACCGTTGTGGGCATCGGTGTACTCGGTCGAGGGCGTCATCAGCTTGATCACCGAGCCAAGGGAACGCTCCGGACTGAGTATGGGACGCCGCGCACGGTGCATCGAACGCGGCTCGCGATAGATGCCGGAGAAATCTTTCTCCAGGATGCCGGCAACCAATTCGATTTCGCGATCGAAATCACTGACGAAGATCGGACCGCGCAGCATGATGCTGCCAATCGATTTGGAAATTTCCGATTTTCCGCCGCCTGATACGGTACATGGCTTGTGACAGAAACTAGGATCCGCGCGAGACGCCACCAAACGCCAGGCGGTGCCGCCGGTCTGCTTCTCGAGGCGAATCTTTGTGCCCCATGGCAGCACATAGGTTTCGGACGGGCGTAGCGTGAGCTGGTGACACCCGCCAGCCAGCGTCTGCCACTTGACGATGCCCTCGCGAACGCTGAATTCGGCATTTTCAGGGACGTAAAGAAGGTTAGGGAAGCGGCGATCGACCGCATAGCCTTCGGGCTGCAGGTCGACGCGATAGGCCAACCACTTCATAGCGTCCTTGAACTTAACCTGCTTGGTAAGAACGGTGCGGCCCGCATAGAACTGCTCGCCGAGAACGTAGGCCGGAAAGGCGAGCGCACCTCCGGCATGCTCCTCCTCACAGAGGCCGAAGAGATTCGCGGCAAAACTGATCTGGGTCTTTACTTCCTTCTTGCAATAGCCGTAGTAGTTATCGGCAATGATGGTGACCATGACGCCGCGGGCGTCGCGGCAGACCATCTTGAAGGCAGCGCCATCGTTATAGATCTCATCCGGTTCGCGCCAGCACATTTCTTCGGCCCGCTGACGCTCGGTTGCGTCGGAATAATTGGGTAAGCCGACATCCTTCTTCTTGAGACCCAGGAGTTGAGGGGCGAGGATAACGCAGCCGGTGTGGCCCGTCCAGTGCATCACGTCGAGAGCGGCGTCGTTTTCAGGCAGATGCGGGTCACCGCCATTGCCAAAAATGCCTTCGACGAAATCGAGATTGCTGACCAGGCTCGCCGGAGCAAAGAAGCGTGTCTCCATGGTTTTGACCACATCGGAGCCGGTAGCCGGACAAACGATAGGGCGAAGGAGCAGGCTTACGAAGAGGCGGGCCTGTTCCGGCTGATCAGCGGTAAAGGGAAGGGCGAGGATTTCAGGCGAGGGAGCCAAAGCCAGGGACAAGAGCGCGGCAAAAGTCTGCTTCGGTACAGCGATCGTATCGGCGGGTATGGGAAAGCCGCCTTCCACGATGTGAAAGACGCCTTTGGTGGTGCGCCGGTCACTTTTCGGATTGTGCAGAACACCCTGCGCCACGCGATAGGACTGCAGATAAGGTGAGGCGAGAGTGTCTTTGCCGGGCGGCAGGGACATGACGCGGGCAAGACCTGGACGATCCAGAACAAAGGTGTTGCCGGGTAGAGAAGGAGCCCCGGCGGGCAGCACATCAGCGAGGTAGGAATCGAGAAACTGCTGGATGCGCGCATCTGCCGGGCAGAGACGATTCCCGAGCAACTGGTCCTTCTGGTAGTAATTACGAAGCAGCGGGCCCGCAATATCGAGGGCGTGACGATCCGCAGTATCCACATTGAAGGGCTGCCCGAGAGCGGCCAGTTTCAAGTTGATATAGCGAAAAATTTCCTGCTGGTCTTTGAGGTGGGTGGTGGGCGTCTCGAGTGTCACCGAATGTCCGTGTGGAGGGCGCGGCAACAAAACCAGCCGGAACAGAACCAGCGGCAACGTATTCCGGAAGAGACGGGGTTCGCGGAACGGTCCACGCCACGGCAAGAGCGGCAGGCCGCACTCGCTCTAACCGCTGCACACCTTTAGTCTAACAGCAGACACCAGGCCCGGGGGGTGCTTCAGAGGCTAGCGCTTTGGGGCGCGGAAGGTATGTCAGACGTAGAGCCCTTCAGACGCCAGACACACCAAAGGGTGATCGAGACGGCGTAGAGGTTCAAGGTGAGATCTAACGTGTTCGTCACCAGCGAGCTGAATTGCTGGCCGACGATGATCAGAAAACACACCAGCACCTCCCCGGCGAGCTGGAGCTGATAGAACAAGAGCCAGACAGCAGTGTTGCGGGGGAGGGCTATTTTCTGCGCGCGGACGGCGCGCTGCATCGACCAGAGAAAGGCCAGGCTGGCGGTGGAAGCAGCTGCCCAGAGAATGACGGCGAAGGTGTCAAAGACGGCCTCACTATTGGCTTCATCGGCGGAGGCCAGCGAAGAAATCACGATGCCGAGGATCGCTGCCAGCGTCAGGCTGGCGCCGAGGCGGAGGATGGCAAAGCGGCGAACACGCGCTAACTGCGTTTTCAGCTCCTCCCATACGTCATAGGACGCGGCGGGAAATACGAAAGCGTAGAGAAAGCGAGAATAGAGGAAAACGCGGGCGCTTTCACGCGTTTCGCTACCGAGCCAGACCTGGGCGGAATCAAAAATGAGCCCGATTACACAGGCGAGGGTGATGAAAAGATAGACGCGGTGGAGACGAAGCTGCAGAATCCGAAGGAGCAGAAGAGCATCGGCCGCGACGGCGGCGATCTCAGCCCAGTGATTGAATTGGCTCATTGTGCCTTCTTCTATTTGACCTTAGTCGGGCAAAAAGTTCATTTTCCGTGACGGCACAGGCGATCTGAGGGCAAAGAGGCGCCATACATTGAATCCTCCGCCAGAACGTGCTCAAATAAAGTGATCGGCCCACCTAAAAGCTGATCCTGCCGCGCTGTCCTGCGGCGTTCATCACCTTAGAGGAGCTTATTAGTTGGAGCAAGCAGTTCTCGCCCTGGAGGACGGAACAGTCTTCGAGGGCACCAGCTTTGGCGCGCCCGTACAACGAACTGGCGAGGTGGTATTCAATACCGCCATCACGGGCTATCAAGAAGTTTTCACGGATCCTTCCTACAGCGGACAAATCGTTGTTCTGACCAATCCCCAGATTGGCAATTACGGTACCAACCCTGCTGATTGTGAGTCACAGGCGCCTTTCATCGAGGGATTGGTGGTGCGTGAAATTTCACCGGTCGCGAGCAACTGGCGGTCAGGCGAGAAAGCTGAGGACTATCTGGGACGCCATTCGATTCCGGTCATCGGGGACATCGATACGCGCCGGCTGGTCCGTCTGCTGCGGGACCGGGGTGCATTGCGCGGTGTCATTGCCACCGGGGAACAGGATCATAAAGCGCTGATTGAAACAGCACGGCGCTCGCCGGTGATGACCGGGCAGAACCTGGTGTCACGCGTATCGACGGGCAAGAGCTATCCCTGGACAGAAGGAATCGAACCTGTCTCTTCTTCCGACAAGGTGGGAAGCGCCGAAGAGGCCCGATTTCACGTAGTCGCTTACGATTTCGGCATCAAAAGAAATATCCTGCGGCACCTGGTGCACATCGGCAGCCGTGTAACCGTCGTACCGGCGGACACGAGCGCAGAGGATGTACTGGCGTTGTCGCCCACGGGCGTGTTTCTATCGAACGGCCCGGGCGACCCGGAACCGCTCGAGCAGCAAGCCAGGCAAGTGCAGAAACTAATCGGGAAAGTACCGATTTTCGGCATCTGCCTGGGCCACCAAATTCTAGGACTGGCGCTGGGCGGGAAAACGTACAAGTTGAAATTCGGCCATCACGGCGCAAATCATCCGGTGCTGAATCAAGTCACCAGCAAAGTCGAAATCACTTCGCAAAACCATGGTTTCTGCGTCGATCCTGCTTCCCTGCCCGATTCGCAAGTGGCAGTGACGCACCTGAATCTGAACGATCAAACGGTGGAGGGGTTCCGGCACCGCAGCGAGCCGGTCTTCTGCGTGCAGTATCATCCCGAAGCCGCACCGGGGCCGCACGATTCGCACTATCTGTTTCGAGATTTCGCGGCAGCTATGCAGGCGGAGAGAGGTTAACGGCCATGCCAAAAAGAACCGATCTCAAACGCATCATGATTCTCGGCTCGGGGCCGATCGTAATCGGTCAGGCCTGCGAGTTCGACTACTCAGGCGTGCAGGCCTGTAAGGCATTACGGCAGGAAGGGTACGAAGTGATCCTGCTGAATTCCAATCCGGCGACGATCATGACGGATCCGAACCTGGCGGACCGGACCTATGTTGAGCCGCTGAGCGTAGCTTTCGCTACAGCCGTCATCGAGAAAGAACGGCCAGACGCATTGCTCTCCACGGTCGGCGGTCAAACGGCGTTGAACCTGGCGGTCGAATTGGCGGAAGCAGGCGTTCTGGAGGAATACGGCGTTGAGTTGATCGGCGCGGACATTGGCGCGATCAAAAAAGCGGAAGATCGCCTGCTGTTCAAAGATGCGATGCGGAAAATCGGTCTCGATATGACGCAGTCGCAGCTGGTGAACAACTTGGAAGACGGTCTGGAATTCGCCGAGCGTATCGGTTATCCGATCATTCTGCGGCCGAGCTTCACATTAGGCGGCACAGGCGGCGGAATCGCGTACAACCGCGAAGAATTGGCGGAGATCCTGGCACGCGGCATCGATCTTTCACCCGTGCATGAAGTCCTGGTGGAAGAGAGCGTACTCGGCTGGAAAGAGTATGAGCTCGAGGTCATGCGCGATGTGGCGGGCAACGGGATTATCGTTTGCTCGATCGAAAATATCGATCCGATGGGCGTGCATACCGGCGATTCGATCACGGTCGCGCCCGCGCAAACGCTGACCGATCGCGAATATCAGATGATGCGCGACGCGGCGCTGCGCTGCCTGAACGAAATCGGCGTGGATACCGGCGGATCAAACGTACAGTTCGCCATCAATCCGGAAAACGGCCGCATGGTGGTGGTAGAAATGAACCCGCGCGTTTCGCGCAGTTCGGCACTTGCCTCAAAGGCCACCGGGTTCCCGATTGCAAAGATTGCCGCAAAGCTGGCGGTCGGTTACAGGCTCGACGAAATCAACAACGACATCACGCGAAAGACGCCGGCCTGTTTCGAGCCAACGATCGACTACGTTGTCGTGAAGATTCCGCGCTGGCAGTTCGAGAAGTTTCCAGGCGCCGAGCCGGTCCTGAACACGCAGATGAAGTCGGTCGGCGAGGTGATGGCGATCGGCCGAACGTTCAAACAAGCTCTTGGCAAGGGTTTGCGCAGCCTGGAAACCGGCAAGGCGTCGGGAACGACGCTCGACGCGAACCTGCTGGCGCAGCGCCTGATCACGCCCAATCCGGAGCGCCTGGACTATATCCGGTTTGCCTTCGCGCAAGGCTACACGGTAGAGCGGGTGCAGGAAATGACCAGCATTGATCGCTGGTTTCTGCAGCAGATTTCCGAAGTCGTTGTGCTCGAACAATCCTTGAAGGACCGGACGCTCGAATCGTTCTCGGCCAAAGAATTCAGGAAGTTGAAACGCGAC
>Ga0070665_100005825_pt1 | contig 12640 bp, 9 predicted proteins | sample KBSS13metaG_FD_65862 | JGI IMG/M metagenome (GOLD analysis project Ga0070665, IMG submission 65862) | Switchgrass rhizosphere microbial communities from Kellogg Biological Station, Michigan, USA - KBS S1-3 metaG | ecosystem: Host-associated > Plants > Roots > Rhizosphere > Soil ... | reverse complement strand
TTGGGAATTTTGCCCGCCGTAAGCCGCCCCGCCCAACTCCCTGAATGACAATGCAGGCGAGAAGACGGCAGAGCAGCTACGCGGCCGGTCGAGTGGTCATGGCGTCCCTGCGTTTGAGATCAGTGCGACATCGGACCAAGTTGCCTGTCGGGCAAAACAGCGGGTCGCTGTCAAGTGGTCGCGTCAAAAATATTCCGCTTTACCGAAATTCGGATTTGTCGATGTGTCGCGCATCCCAGCCCACCAAAGGGGCGGTCGTACGTCGTTTCGAACGCGGGCAGGGATTGCGGTGGACGCGGGCGGCGTTAAAGGCGGGCTTGGTGCGTGCAGGGCGAGATGAACCTCGTGAGCATGGCACGAACCGCATCGACGGACGGCGCTCAACCTCGCGAAGCCTTCGGGCGAAGCGGGAGTGCCTGCGTACGGCGAAACCGTGTGGTCCTGGCCGTCGTTGCTACGGTCAAGCCTTGGCGAAGGCGTCATCGCGTCAACCGGCGCGCTGCCGTGCATTTTGCCGAGGTGAGGGAGGCCAGAACGAACTCGGCTCCCGGGAGAGCGCGGCATAGGCCGTCAAACCATCGCGCAGGGAAGGCCGGGTCTCGGCTGCCCTGTGTCTCCCCTGTGAATTGCGTGTGCAGCCTATTCAGCACGGGGGTTTTGTGGGTGCCAGCCGGCGCCCGGTCTTCCCAGCGCCCTTTCCCTGGAGAGGGCGAAACGAGAAGCACAGCTCGGGCAAATCATGCCGCGGGGACGTGGGCGCGTGTCTGCGACGATCTGAACTGACCTCCCGGACAAGCATGCTGCATCGGCATCAGCGGCGGTAGTCGTGCCCCCAAAAATCTGCATCATGCGCGCCGGGACGGTGCGCGATGCCGCCGGTCTCAGCCTCCGAAGCTGCTGCCGGGCCTTTGGAGATTTTGGCATCAGCTTTTTGGAGTGACGATATGAGCGGTTTGGTGATCTCTGGCGGCCGGGTGGTGGATCCCGCGAGCGGGATGGACGCTGTCGGTGATGTCGCGGTGGTGGACGGCAAGATCGCGGCCGTGGGCTCTGCGCTCGGCGGCGCCGAGCGGGTGATCGACGCGACCGGCCTTGTGGTTGCGCCCGGCTTCATCGATTTGCACGCGCATGGCCAGTCGATCCCGGCCGACCGCATGCAGGCCTTCGACGGCATCACGACCACGCTTGATCTCGAGGCAGGCGTGCTGCCGGTCGGATCCTGGTATGAGCGCCAGGCCAGGGAGGGCCGCGTGCTGAATTACGGCGCCGCCACCAACTGGGCGTTTGCGCGCATCGGCGCGATGACGGGCTCCAATGCGGAGAGTTCCCTGGAGGCGTTCGGCAATGCGATGCGCGACCGGCGCTGGATCGACAACGTGGCGAGCGATGCCGAGATTGCCGGCATTCTCGATCGCCTTTCGCGCGGTCTCAATGAAGGCGGCATCGGCATCGGCATCCTTAACGCCTATGCGCCGGGCGCCGGCGTGCAGGAATTGACGGCGGTCTGCCAGCTCGCGGCGGCGCAGGACGTGCCGACCTTCACCCACGTCGCCTACATGTCGCGGGTCGATCCCGAGAGCGCGGCGGAGGCCTATATCCGTCTGATCGGCTATGCCGGCGCCACCGGCGCGCACATGCACATCTGCCATTTCAACTCGTCGAGCAAGACCGACGTCGAGCGCTGCCGCGTGCTGATCGAGAAGGCGCAGGCGCAGGGCCTTCCCATTACGGTCGAGGCCTATCCCTACGGCACCGGCTCCACCGTGCTGGCCGCCGCCTTCTTCAGCGATCCGGAGTTCGTCGAGCGCAACGGCACCGGCTACGATTCGGTGCAGCGCGTGACCGACGGCTATCGCTTCCACGATCGCGAGGAGCTCTTGAAGGCGCAGGCCGAGGAGCCGTCCTCGCTGGTGCTCTGGCACATCCTCGATACCGAGAACAATGCGCACCACCGCGACCTGCTCGACATATCGGTGCTCTATCCCGGCGGCGCGATCGCGTCCGACGCGATGCCGTGGACGACGTCGGACGGCAAGACCTACACCGGCGATGCCTGGCCGCTGCCCGATGATGCGACCTCGCATCCCCGCTCGGCCGGCTGCTTCACGAAATTCATCCGCGAATGGGTGCGCGAGCGCAAGACCGTGTCGCTGCTGGAAGGCGTGCGCAAATGCGCGCTGATCCCGGCCGAGATCTTGTCGCAGAGCACGCCCGCGATGCGTGCCAAGGGCCGGCTTGCGAAGGATGCGGACGCCGACATCGTCGTGTTCGACTACGAGAAGCTCTCGGATCGCGCCACCTTCACGGCGATGAACCGTCCGTCGGAGGGCGTGCGGCACCTCGTCGTCAGCGGCCAGCCGCTGATTAGCGATGGCGTGCTCGACGTGACCGCGCGGCCCGGAAAACCCGTCCGCCGTCCCGTCGTCGAGGGCTGACACATGCCGGTCCCCATTCTCCTGGTCACGGGCTTTCTGGGGGCCGGCAAGACCACGGTCGTCAACCATTTGCTGGCGAACGCGGAGGGACGGCGGATCGCCGCGATCGTCAACGATTTTGGCGCGATCAATATCGATGCGGAGCTGATCGCGGGCGCGAGTGACGGCGTGGTCAGCCTTGCCAATGGCTGCATCTGCTGCTCGCTCGAAGGCGATCTCCTGCGCACGCTCTCGACGCTGCTGCGGCGCGACCCGAAGCCGGAGTACATCGTCATCGAAACCAGTGGCGTCGCCGATCCCTCCGATATCGTGCGCAACCTGATGGACCCCGTGATCCTGCGCGAAGCGCCGCTGGAGACCGTGCTCTGCGTGATGGACGCCGCGACGCCGCCGGCCGCCCTGGACGACGCGCTCCAGCGTTCGCAGTTGCGCGTCGCCGATATCGTGGCGTTGAGCAAGCTGGATCTGGCGGACGAGGGCGCAGGCGTCCGCATGCGCGAGGCCATCCGCGCGCAGCGCGTGCCGGCCGTCGTGGTCGATGCGCAGCATGGCGAGCTTCCCGCCGCGCTGCTGTTTCCCGCAACTGCGGATCGCGCGCCGGTGCCGCGCAAGCCGGGACCGAAACGGCCGGCGGAAGAGCGCTTCGAGACGTTGAGCTGGACTTCGGAGCGTCGCATTTCGCTGCCGCGATTGCAGCAGGCGATCAATCGTTTGGCGCCGAAGCTTGCGCGCGCGAAAGGCTTGTTCGAGACGATCGAGCAACCTGGCCGCCAGATGGTGTTTCAATTCGCCGCCGGCCGCGCGACGCTCGCGCCGGGTGATGCTCCGGCGGCAGGCGTGCCGCGCACAAGGATCGTCTTTATCGCAGAGCTCGGCGTGCTCGCGAAGGCCGAGCTCGACGGGATCATGGAGACGTGCGTTGCGCGCGAATAGCGCGTGTCATCGATGTGCGCTGAATGAAGTGCAGCATTGCCGCAATGCGCGAGCCGCGTCTTCCAAAAGACAAAAATGCGCTGGAGTTTTCGATCCGCTTGATCATGGAGTGAGACAAAAAATGAATCGATCAATCGGAGCTGCACTGCTCGCCGTGGCGCTGGCCTGGCCGCTCGATGCCACGATCCTGATGTCGTCGGCAGGCGCGGAGTCGGTTGCTGCTGCGACCGACTTAAGCGCACAGCGGCATGGAGGTGGTGGTCACCGGCCGCCTGGTGGACATCGTCCACCCGGGGCGCACAGGCCTCGCCCACCGGCCGTGCGTCCTTCGATCGCTCACCGCCCGCCGGTCTATCGTCCGCATCGTCCCTGGGTTCGGCCCCCGCGCTATGCCTGGCGTCCGGGTGGCGCGATTGCCGCTGGCGCAGCGATTGGTTTCATCGCGGCCGCCACGGCAGCCGCGTGGGCCGGACAGCCGCCGGCGCCGGGCCTCTGTTGGTATTACTCCGACTTCACTCAAAGGCAGGGTTTTTGGGACACGTGTCCATAGGCCCCGGCAAGTTGCGAGCTCGCGGCGTGACTGCGGTCATGCCGCGGGCTTGCACCCAACCGAGCGTCCGCTTCACGCAAACTGCGCGACGCCGTTTCCGACGGACCAGTTCGCCGCCGGGGCATCGAGCAAATTGACGAATACGTCCTCGGGGCGGATGCCCGGATTGTCGCCGAGCAGCTCCGCGATCCGCCGGTACAGCGCCTTCTTCTGCTCAGGAGTGCGCGAGGCGAACACGGTGATCTGGATCAGCACGGCATCGTCGCTACGGTTGACGCCGTAGGCATTGCCGCAACGGAAGTTCGCGGGCGAAAGCTCGCTGATGGTCATGAACGCGTCGCCCTCGGGCACGTTCAGCGCCTCGCGCATGGCGCGATAGAGACCGTCGAGGATCGCCTGCCGGTAGGCGTCCGGCTTGCCGGCGCGCATCGAGATGTGGAGGAGCGGCATGAGCTGGTCCCTTTACATGCGACCCAACCGGACAGAGTGTATCCCCCGCGCCGGCGGTTCAGCCCATTGACGAAACAGGCTATCAATCCCAACTAGTTTTTGACACGATGTCTAGAAAGCATGTTCTTGACGCTGTGTCAAATACTCTGGATCAGGGAGCAGGATGTGAGGCCGCGCGAGTTCGATCACGACGACGTCCTGCGCATCGCGTTCGACCAGTTCTGGCGCAAGGGCGTGCGCGGCGCCTCGCTGTCGGACATCGCGCGCGATGCCGGTGTCCAGCGCGGCAGCCTCTACAATGCGTTCGGCAGCAAGGAAGCGCTGTTCCTGCAGGCTTATGAGCGCTACGCTGGCGACTATCTCATCGCGCTGCAAAAGGCGCTCGGTGCGGGCTCCCTGCGCAAACGTCTCACCGCGTTCTTCGATCTGACCATCAGCAATTTCCGCGCGGGCTCGCCGCCGCGCGGCTGTCCGACCACGCGCGGCCTGATGGAGCTCGGCCCGGCCGAAGGCCAAGGCCTGGATGAAGAGGCGCGCGAGGCCTTTGCGAGTCTGATCTCGCGCATCACCGCTCTGGTTCAGGACGCGCTGGCAGCGGGCGCCGAGCGCGGCGAGTTCAGCGGCAATCCCGCGGCCGCAGCGCTGCACATCATCACGGTGACGCGCGGCCTTGGGGTGCTCGAACGTGCCTTTGGCGACGAGCCGCAGCTGCGCAAGATCGCGGCTCACACCATCGATCTCGTGCTTGGCAAGAGTGGTCGTTAGGTCAGGACACAAAACGACGACCCCGGCGCTGGTGATCGCCGAGGCCGTCTGGAGGTTTTATGGAGGGCATCGAGCACTGCCCCGCCATGACCATGTCGATACCGCAACCCGGCTCTGGACGCGAGTAGAACCCATCAAAGCATCAGCAGCACGCAAGAGCGTTGACCGCCCGCATTGTCGCGATCTCGTTCTCATTGCCGACGAACTGGCAGACGACGGCTTCGAGTTCACCGGGCTGCTTGCCGCGGGCGACCGCCAGCAGCCGCATCAACTCCGTCTCGTCCTTCGACAAGCGCCGGCAGGACGGCGGCATGAAGCACAGCTCGCATGGCCGGCCGCTGCGCAGGATTCTGACCAGCGCAGCTGCTCGCGCGACCAGCAGCGGGCTGTCGGCAATGCCGGGGGCCTCGTCGGCAAAGCGATAGGCTGCTTCCCAGCAATCCGACGCTCCGGTCGCATAGGCCGCTCCAATGAAGCGGAACAGCGCCAGCGCGACGCGGCAGAAATCATCAAAGCTTTCGACGTCGGGCCGCGCCGCAAGCGCGGCCTTGAGCGGGCAGAGCGGCGGCTGGCCGGCTGCGGAGACCGGCGCAGAACTGCAAACATCCCGCATCATGAACGGTCTCGTCAATGCAGTGTGGGGCTGCCTACAAACCAGCTTTTCATCGCCATCATCCGGTCGGGGTCGAGCGACTGGACGTGTCGATCAGGCAGGATCAGGCCGGCCATGCGGAAGATCGTCGCGAGCCCGCGGACCGGTGCCAGGGCCCAATCCGCGCCGACCGGCGGCAGCCAGCATTCGAATTGCTCGCGTGCGACATTGTCACGCTCCCTTTGCGCGGCGGCGATCGCCCGCAGGATTCCGTGCTCGCTCTCCGACATGCGCGGACAGGTGGGACAATGAACCTCGATGGCCGTATGTGCCGTGCAGGCAAAGATCTCGATGATGGATTCCAGCGACGGCACGGCATCGCCGACGCGAAAATGGTCGTACACCTGCTGGACGTCGGCCGCCGTCGGAACGGCGCCTCCGCTGCGCGCCTTCGCCCGAAATCCCCAGATGAAGAGGCGCTCCGCGGCGCACAGCGCGGGAAGGTCGAGGGGTCCTGCGGATGTTGATTGATGCATTGAGCCTCTGGCCTTTTGGCAGCGCGCAACGCCGCTTCTGGCGTTGAACATCTGCACTGATCGTTCTGCCAGAGCCCACCGCAAGTCAACGTGCGGAGACGCGATATCGAGGTCTTCTAGATTTGGCGCCTCGCGTGAATGTCGACGAATTCTAAGGTGCAACGACAAGGCTGCGCAAAATCGAGTCCCCGACCGGTCCGCGTAATTTTGCAGGGCTTTGGCGAACCCGAATGCTTAAGGCTTTGCTAAGGGAGGCGGGATAAACTGGCATATCAACCCCCGCCAGTTTTCGCGAGCACCGATGATTTTCTCTCGTATCAGTTTCAAGCTGGTCCTGATCGTTGGCATCAGCCTGCTTGGCATGATCGCGCTGGCGCCGATCGCGCTTTCGACCCTGCGCGCCCAGATGATCGCTGATCGCCAGGCCAAGACGCAGCACATGGTCGATATCGGCTACGGCATCCTGGCGCACTATCAGAAGCTGGAGAGCGAAGGAAAACTGCCGCGCGAGCAGGCCCAGACCGCGGCGACGGCGCAGATCAAGAGCCTTCGCTACGACAAGGTGGAGTATTTCTGGCTCAACGACATGGCCGCGAAGATGATCATGCATCCGATCAAGCCCGAGCTTGACGGCAAGGATCTCTCCGACATGAAGGACCCGACCGGCAACCGGCTGTTCTCGGGGTTCGTTGACGTCGTCAACAAGCAGGGCGCGGGCTTTTACAGCTATCTCTGGCCGAAGCCCGGCTTCGACCAGCCGGTCGGGAAAATCTCCTATGTGAAGGGCTTTGCGCCCTGGGGCTGGATCATCGGCACCGGCATCTATCTGGACGATGTCGATGCCGTGTTCCGCCAGGATGCGGTGACCTTCGCGTTGGTGTGCCTCGTGGTGCTGGTGCTCGTGCTCGGCGCCTCCTTCGTGATCGGCCGCAGCGTGACCCGGCCGCTGGCAAAGATCACCGCGCTGACCGAGCGTCTCGCTGCCGGCGACAGCGCCTTCGAGGTGCCCTACACCAATCTCAGCAACGAGGTCGGCGGGCTCGCCAAGGCGCTTGCCGTATTCAAGGACAATGCGTCGGCCGTGGGCCGGATGCATGCCGAGCAGCAGGAAGCAAAGCAGCGGGCCGACGACGAGAAGCGCAGGACGATGACCGATCTCGCCGGCAAGTTCGAGGCGAGCGTCCAGGCCGTGGTCCGCGAGGTCTTCAACGAGGCGCGCGAGATGCAGCAGGCCGCCCAGGGCATGTCGGAGACCGCGAACAAGGCGACCAACCGCGCCAGCTTCGTCGCCACGGCCTGCCAACAGGCCTCATCCAACGTGCAGACGGTGGCCTCGGCCGCCGGCCAGTTGTCGTCATCGATCACCGAGATCAGCCAGCGCGTTGCGCAGGCGGCAAGCGTGGCCGACAAGGCCGCCGCCGACGGGCAGCGCACCAACGATACCGTGCAGGGGCTCGCCGCCGCCGCGCACAAGATCGGTGAAGTCATCGACCTCATCAACCAGATCGCCTCGCAGACCAACCTGCTCGCGCTCAACGCCACCATCGAGGCGGCGCGTGCGGGCGAATCCGGCAGGGGATTTGCCGTGGTCGCGAGCGAAGTCAAATCGCTGGCGAGCCAGACTGCGAAGGCCACCGACGAGATCGGCGCGCAGATCACCGCAATTCAGGCCGAGACGAACCAGGTCGTCGGCAACATCGAGAGCATCCGCGCCACTATCATGGAGGTCAACGAGATCTCCTCGTCGATCGCAGCTGCCGTCGAGGAACAGGGCGCCGCGACCGCAGCCATCGCCCATAGCGTGCAGGAAGCGGCCTCCGGCACGGACCAGGTCTCGCAAAACATCTCCGGCGTCACCGACGCGACCGCCGAGACCGGCCAGGCCGCCGGCCTCGTGCTGCAATCGAGCGGCCGTCTGACCCGGAAGCTGCAATCGCTCCAGGACGAGGTCAGCACCTTCGTTGCGGGCGTGCGGGCAGCCTAGTATAGCAGGGGATGGCTCTCGGCACGCGCGTCCTCCTGATCAATCCGAACAGTTTCGAGGCGACCACCGCCATGATGGTCGCCATCGCGAAGTCGGTCGTCGCCGACGGATTCCACATCCTTGGTGCCACGGCGACTCGGGCACCGTCGATGATCGTGACGCCGGATTCGCTGGAAGCGGCTGCGCCTGAAGTTTTGGAGATCGCGCAGGCCCATCGGCTCGCGTGTGATGGCATCGTCGTCGCGGCGTTCGGCGATCCCGGCCTGGCCGGTATCAAGACCAGCGTGCAACTGCCGGCGGTCGGCATCGGCGAGTCCTCGATGCTGGACGCCGCGGAGAACGGCCGCCGCTTCGGCGTGGCGACAACAACGCCGCAACTCAAGTCGAAAATCGACGCATTGCCCGAAGCGCTGGGATTGCGCTCGCGCTACACCGGCACGCGCTTTGCAGATGGCGATCCGGAAACGCTGATGCGTGATCCGGCGCGGCTGCGCGATGCGCTTGCCGGCGCGGTCGAAGCCTGCATCGCGCAGGACGGCGCGGAGGCCGTCATCATCGGCGGCGGACCGCTGGGCGAGGCCGCGCGCGAGCTTCAGTCGATGTTCGCTGTCCCCGTCATCGCGCCGATCCCGTCTGCCGTGGCACGGATTATTCGCCTCATCGCGGTGCGCGCGAGCAACTGATATTCCGGCCGACGGGAGCGGTGATCGCGTCCGGCTTTCTCGCCCTTGACGATCGCGGTTAAAGTGCCGAAGCAGGATCATCGAACCTGCCGACCCGCGCCAGGGCCTCGCGGGCATGGAGACGCCGCATGTCGTTCAAAAAACTCCTGATCGCCAACCGCGGCGAGATCGCGATCCGCATCGCGCGTGCGGCGGCCGACGCCGGCATCCCGACGGTCGCGATCCATCCCGCCGATGATGCGCTCTCGCTGCATGTGCGTGTCGCCGATGAGGCCGTCGAAATTCCGGGCCGTGGCGCGCGGGCCTATCTCGATATCGAGGCCGTGGTGAAAGCGGCGAAGGGTGCCGGCTGCGATGCCGTGCATCCCGGCTATGGCTTTCTCAGCGAGAACGCGGCGTTTGCGAAGGCCTGCGCTGACGCAGGCATCAGCTTCGTCGGACCAAAGGTGACGGCGCTCGAACTGTTCGGCGACAAGGTTGCAGCACGACAATTGGCAAAACGCTGCGGCGTGCCGATCATCGCCGGCACCAGCGGGCCGTCGAGCCTCGAGGAGATCACGGCGTTCTTCACCTCGCTCGGCAGCAACGCGGCGATCGTGATCAAGGCCATGGCCGGCGGCGGAGGCCGCGGCATGCGCGTCGTAGAGAGCGCGTCCGATCTCGCGGAGGCCCACGCGCGTTGCCAGTCCGAGGCTAGGGCCGCGTTCGGCTTCGACGGGGTCTATGCCGAGCGTCTGATCCGGCAGGCGCGGCACATCGAGGTGCAGATCATCGGCGACCGCTTTGGTGCGATCTCGCATCTCTGGGAGCGCGAATGCACCATCCAGCGCCGCCACCAGAAGCTGATCGAGGTGGCGCCAAGCCCGTCGCTGAGTGATTCTTTGCGCGGCCGCATCATCGAGGCGGCGAGGCAGCTTGCGGCGGCAGCGTCATACGACAATCTCGGCACGTTCGAGTTTCTGGTCGACGGCACCGCCGACGACAGCTTCGCCTTCATCGAGGCCAACCCGCGGCTCCAGGTCGAGCACACCGTGACGGAAGAGGTGCTCGGCCTCGACCTCGTCCGCGCCCAGCTCGCGGTCGCCGCAGGTGCAACGCTGGCCTCTCTCAGCCTCGCGCAGGGATCGATCCCTAAGCCGCGCGGTTACGCCATGCAGCTTCGCGTCAACATGGAAACGCTCGACGAGCTAGGAGCGACACATCCGACCGGCGGCGTGCTTGCCGTGTTCGAGCCGCCATCGGGCCCCGGCGTGCGCGTCGATAGCTTTGGCTATGCCGGTTACAAGACCAGCGCTGCCTTCGACTCGCTGCTGGCCAAGGTCATCGTGCATACGCCTGGCGAAGCCTGGCATGACGTGGTCGCCAAGGCTTCGCGGGCCTTGCGCGAGTTCCGGATCGACGGGGTCGTCACCAACATCGCCTTCCTTCAGGCGGTGCTGGCGCATTCCGATTTCAGGGCCAACCGCATCGCGACCGATTTCATCGATCGCAATATCGGCAAGCTTGTGGAAGCGGCGGATGGCGCGGCCAAGCCGCTTTACTTCGCTGCGACCGAGCGAAGCGGCGGTTCCGGCACCGAGGCGCACGTCGCGCAAGCCGTGCCTGAAGGCGCGGTGATGGTCGCAGCGCCCTTGCAGGGAACCATCGTCACCGTGCAGGTGAAGGAGGGCGAGATCGTGCGCCCCGGCCAGCAGCTTGCCGTGATCGAGTCCATGAAAATGGAACATCTGGTCATGGCCGAGCAGGGCGGGCGTGTGACAAAGCTCCTCGCCGGCGACGGCGTCACGCTGATGCACGGCGAGCCCATCATGTATCTGGAGCCGCTCGACGTCGCAGCCGATGCCTCGGCGGCGGAAGCCGACATCGATCTCGACCATATCCGTCCCGACCTGGCCGAGCTGATCGCGCGGCAGGCCAATACACTTGACGAAAATCGCCCGGCCTCGGTCGAGCGCCGCCGCAACACCAACCAGCGCACGGCGCGCGAGAATGTCGCGCAGCTCGTCGACGACGGCTCGTTCATGGAGTACGGCAGCCTCGCCATCGCGGCGCAGCGCCGCCGGCGCAAGCTCGACGATCTCGTCAAGAACACGCCGGCCGACGGCCTCGTCATGGGCGTTGCCACCGTCAACGCGGAAAAGTTCGGTCCCGACGGCGGGCGCTGCATCATTGTCGCCTATGACTACACCGTGCTTGCGGGCACGCAGGGCCACATGAACCACAAAAAGATCGACCGCATGCTGACCTTGGCGGAAGACTGGCGCGTGCCGCTGGTGTTCTACGCCGAGGGCGGCGGCGGTCGGCCCGGCGACACCGACCGGCTCGGCATGACCGGCCTCGACGGTCCGTCCTTCGTGCAGTTCGCAAGGCTCTCCGGCCTCGTGCCGGTGATCGGTGTCGTTTCCGGCTATTGCTTTGCGGGCAATGCCGCGATGCTCGGCTGCTGCGACGTCATCATCGCGACGAAGAACGCTTCGATCGGCATGGGCGGCCCCGCGATGATCGAGGGCGGCGGGCTCGGCGTCTATCATCCGGCCGAGGTCGGCCCGGTCTCATTCCAGTCGCCGAACGGGGTCATCGATATCCTCGTCGAGGACGAGGAGGAGGCGACACGGGTCGCGCAAAAATACCTGTCCTATTTCCAGGGCGCGGTGACGGAGTGGCAGGCGGCCGACCAGCGCCTGCTCCGCCGCGCCATCCCCGAGAACCGGCTGCGCGTCTACGACATCCGCGGCGTGATCGACCTTGTCGCGGACAAGGACAGCGCGCTGGAGCTGCGCCGCGACTACGGCGTCGGCATGATCACCGCGCTGATCCGTATCGAAGGCAAGCCGTTCGGCCTGATCGCGAACAATCCGCGTCATCTCGGCGGTGCGATCGATGCCGATGCCGGCGACAAGGCCGCGCGCTTCCTCCAGCTCTGCGATGCCTTCGACCTGCCCATCGTCTCGCTCTGCGACACGCCCGGCTTCATGGTCGGCCCCAAGGCCGAGAAGACCGCGATCGTACGCCACGTCTCGCGCATGTTCGTGACCGGTGCGAGCCTCACCGTGCCGCTGTTCGGCATCGTGCTGCGCAAGGGCTATGGGCTCGGCGCACAGTCGATGATCGGCGGCGGCTTCCACGCCTCGTTCTTCACCGCGGCCTGGCCGACCGGCGAGTTCGGCGGCATGGGTCTGGAAGGCTATGTTCGCCTCGGCTTCCGCAAGGAGATGGAGGCGATCGCCGATCCCGAAGAGCGCGAGACCTATTACCGCAACAAGGTCGCCGAGCTCTACGCCAACGGCAAGGCGGTCTCGATCGCCTCGGTGTTCGAGATCGACAACGTCATCGATCCCGCCGAGACGCGGCGCTGGATCATGGCGGGCTTGCGCTCGGTGCCTAAGCCGCCGGTGCGGACGGTGAAGAAGCGGCCTTGCATCGACACGTGGTGAGCGCAGTGCAGCAAATCAGAGTCGCTTGAGGCAGTCCGCATCCACATCGTCATGCCCGGGCTTGTCCCGGGCATCCACGTTTCTTCGCACGCGCGGCAAAGACGTGGATGGCCGGGACAAGCCCGGCCATGACGACGCTGAGACAGTGTGCCGTCCCTGCGTCCCGGTTCCCGATTGACATCCCCGCCCGTGCTGCCAGACTTTGCACAATAATACAGGGTGGAGACGTCCGCGATGGCCAGCCTTTCGGCCTCGAACCATGTCGCCCGTGTCTTGTC
>Ga0070665_100005824_pt1 | contig 12641 bp, 8 predicted proteins | sample KBSS13metaG_FD_65862 | JGI IMG/M metagenome (GOLD analysis project Ga0070665, IMG submission 65862) | Switchgrass rhizosphere microbial communities from Kellogg Biological Station, Michigan, USA - KBS S1-3 metaG | ecosystem: Host-associated > Plants > Roots > Rhizosphere > Soil ... | reverse complement strand
CTTCCTGAATACCGGGTAATATCTTATAGCTTGTACCGCCTCATTGTAAAAGAAAAACCGCAGCAATCTCTTTATATCAGGTGCTACCACAAAAACGGTCATCAACAAGAGGTTCAGCGAAAATAATTTTACCGGTATATCATAGCAAAAGTTCATCGCAACAATGTTACTTATCACTGTCATGCAGAATAATGCCCCAAATGTTGTTGTACGCCTGAATAACAATAAGACACCACCCAGCACTTCAGCAATACCCGTAAACATATTGAAGGCATCCGAGTAGCCCATAAATGTCCACGCTAAACCCATTGGAGAGGAATCGCCATATGGCTGTACAAGCCGTTTTAGAGTCGGGTAGGGAAATTGTGTTTTAAATATTTTATAGTACCCATAAGACATTAGTATGTATGCAAGCGTATACCGCACAAACACGTACATCCAGTACATCAGCTTGTCATAATGTTTTCGTTTCCTGTCTGCTAAAGACCATATAATGCTTACAATGAGAGATATACTCACAAGACAGAACTCATTTATATAGTCGTAAGTAGTATCCCCGCTGCCATTAGGCCCGTCACTGATGCGGTCAAGTACATGCCACTTGGCAGCTACCCATTTTATTAATGGTGTAAATAAATTATCAAGATTTACAAAGCTGGGAAACGAGTATAAGAAAAAATAAGTGGCAAAAAAGCGGAAGGCTATTCTTTGTGCTGCATTCCACCGGCGGTCATCTAATAGTGTGGTCTCCAAGTGTCGATATGGGTTGGTTATATGCTAATATAATGCTTTGAATAAGTTTTATATAACCCTGTGTGCGTGGTTTTATTGTATACCACTTACAGAATAGTAACAATTAATAAACCAAGCAAAAGCTCCTATTACGTCTACAAAGACGATAATAAATTAAAGGCTACCTGCCTGCTTCAGAGGACAAGGCAGTAGGTATGGGAACAAAATAGTATTTAATATAAGGGCTACTGTATCACAAACTTGCTATTGCTACTGCCGGCGCCATTCTGCAAATGCAAGATATACATCCCCTTATTCCAGTGTTCAGTATTTATTTTCAGCTGCTTGTTTAGTATTCCCTTATATACCTGTCGTCCGCTTATGTCACTTATCGTTACCATGCCATCCGTTACATTGTTTGCTTCAATAAATAAATAATCAGCAGCAGGGTTAGGATAAAGCGAAACATTCGCTGCAATAGCAACCACATTACTTACCGCCGTTGCATACGGCCCTACCACAAATTGCCCCATCATACCATCATCTTCATGCATCAGTATATGGCAGTGGTACATGTAGGGTGTGGTAGTGTCTGCAAAATCCTCAAACTTCATTATGATACGCACTGTTTCATTCGGCTGTATCAGCACCACATCTTTCTTTCCGCGTTCCTTCGTTGGTGGCGGATTGCCATCTCTGTCCAGTATATAAAAATGTACGTCGTGAATATGAAACGGGTGAGCCACCATTGTCTGGTTAGTAAGTGTCCATATCTCGATATTGTTTAGCGGTATGCGGTAGTCTATCCGCATCATATCGAATGAGCTGTCATTAAAATAAAATGGGCCATCCATCACCGTTGCGCTGTCCGCTGTCATGTTTATGCTGCGCAATGCCTTTGCATCACCGGCCTTGTAGGCGGTATCAGGTATCAGGCTTGCAGGTACGGTAGTAATGGCACCACTGGTAGCTGCTACAATATTTATCTTGAGTATATTAAAGTCTATCCCGTTCAGCGGGCTGTTCATCGCAGGGCTGCCCGGTGGCATCGGCATAGTTGGCCCGCCTTGTATACCCATTGGCAGTTCAGAGGCATAGCTCATCAGGTAGCTCGTTTGTCCGCTCATTCCATCGTAGTCCACCAGTATCTCGGCTCGCTCACCCGGCGACAGGCGTATTCTTGTAGTCGATATAGGCGCAGGCAACAGCCCGTCATCATTGCCTATTACATAAAACGACTTATTAGCAGACAATCCAAAATTCATCGTGCGCTCTCCCGATGCATTTAGCAATCGCAGCCGCACCATTTGTGCAGGCATAGTAGCATATACCGAATCGGCGCCATTTACCAGCACTATGCTATCCACCATACCCCGCGGCATAAATTCATGCACACTATCCAGCTCCACAGATTGAACTGCTATAGGAAAGTCATCCACTCCATAAGTACGGGGCAGGGCTAATGCACCTTCTGCATTGTCCCTTATTATTATCATCCCTATATCGCCCTTTATTGCCTGCTCTGCAGTTTTGGCCATCATATGCGGGTGATACCAGTAGGTAGCAGCATCGTTCCTCACTACAAATTTGGGGTTCCAGCTCATGCCGTCCATTACCATGCTCTGTGGTCCGCCATCATTTTTAGGCGCCACGTGTAGCCCATGCCAGTGCATAGTGGTGGTATCGCCCATATTGTTATTCACAGTCAGGCTTACGCTGTCACCCTTGTGTAGTATCAGGGTAGGTCCCAGGTATTTATTGCCGTTTATTCCAAAAGTATGTGTAATCGCCCCCGGGAAAAACTGCACACTATCCGGTTGCACTGTCAGGTTAAAGCTTGTTCCGCTTAATGTATCTGGTATATGTAGTGCATGTTGTGCAAACATACTTATTGGCAAAAACGATATCGCAAAAAGGAAAGTCTTTCTCATTACATAGCATTAAAAAAGCGAAGGTTCTCACCTTCGCCCGTTATTCTTATTCTATTACCAGTTTTTCAGTATGGCTATCTGCCCCGTCAGAGATGGTTACAAAATACATTCCCTTCGCAATGTCAGAAGTGTTTAAGCTATAAGTATTGTTGCCGCTGCTTGCTTTGCTTACCGCCTGTTTTACTATTCTGCCATTCAGGTCGTTCACGTTTATCGTTACGTTGCTATTTGCACTGCAGCTAAAAGAAATATACGCAGTTCCCTTTGCTGGGTTAGGATAAATGGATGTGATAAAAGTATTCTTGCTCACAGTGGCCACTGCGTCAGGTACGCTGCCGCTAAATGCCAGGTCATCCACATACAGGTAGCTGTAGGCTTCTGGGTTCGAAAGGTCACTTGCAGAAAGCACTATCATAGCACTGTCCGGGTGTGCTGTACTGCGGTATCCCAGGTCAATACTGAACGATGCCCAGCTCATTTTCATGTCCATCAGGCTTTGGCGCACATATGCTATAGTGTCACGCTTGTGGGTGCCCATGTTCCATTTGCTCAGTAGCACATCTATATATCCCTGGTCAGCACCTGCAGCCATATATTGCCAGCTGCCGGTTAGCTTGGCCGGGCGCTGTGTAAATGGGAAACCCGCCTTTGGTTTGTACACACCACCTGTAGTATCAAGAGTGCCGCTCACTGCTATCCCCGGCACCACTTTAGAGCCGTAGGTCTGTGAAAAAAGTTTTATGAAATAAGAGCCTGGATTACCTGGTGAACCTTGTGTGCATCCATATACACTGCCGCCGGCAGTTACGGCATTCAGGTTGTCCCATCCATCCGGGTTATTATAGCCTGCAATATTATTCCAGCTTTCAAAGCCAGCATTCGGTATTTGTGCAAATGCACTGCTGCTAATAATAACGGCAGTAAAAAGTGTAGCAATTTTTTTCATTCTGGTTGTTTAATCTGTTTAATTGATAATGCTTACACCTGTTAAAAATAATAGATGTAAGCATTGTAAAAATAACTATAATAAATCACCTAAGCAGGAATACCATATCATAGCAGTGTAAATTAATGATGCACTTAGCTTATTATAACGAAATGACATTAGCCATCAATTCGTCTTCGTTAGCCGTTTCACTTGCACCTCGCTGTTTCCATTCTGCAAGAGCAAAAAATAATTTCCTGCGTTCAGGCCGGATAGGTCAAGCTCGGTATCGGATTTTAATAGTGTTGATTTAAATGCAACACGGCCTAGTACATCCATAATGCAAAGCGATATTGGTGCAGCGATCTGTCCGTTTACACGTACCATCAATTTATCCTTCACTGGGTTCGGATAAATATCAAACCCGGCAGTCATAATATGCATCACATCTGTTGGCGCTGAAACGGATAAATTATCTATCGTTAGGTACGAGCATTTTCCGCTTACATCTTTACACATCCCGAAGTTCTTTTTCAGGCAAGTAGGCAAAATGTCTATGGTTATACTATCCGGTGTACTGCTGCTCGTATAAATAATGTTACAATTAAATGCTGTGTAAGCGGTGCTATGAGATAATAATACTTTGCCGCTTCCTATCGTATCGTTGATAGCACTTGTCGTGTTCCATTTGGTAAGATAAATGTTCACTACTGCGCTATCGGTGTTATAGGGTGATAAAAGCGTATCCTCAATGTATTTATAATGTCCGCTAATGCCTGAAGGTCGCGAAGAAATTTCGGCTCTTTGTCTCACCCAATCCTTTATATATCCATACCAGCGGGATATTGTTAGGGCATGGAGCCCATGCTCTGCAATGCTGTCTTCCCATGTGCCAATCATAGATCCGGGTAGCCCCTTGTCGTATGACAAGTGTTGCCAGCCATAAAGTTTATTTGTTGCTGTGCTGTCACTATACCAATCTTCAAAGTCAAGATTGGTCAATTGGCAATTACCTGTAGTAAAAACAAGACACAAGACGATAAGAAATAGTAGCTGTCTCATTTGATAGAAGTTTATACAAATTTCAATTATAAATATTATAATTTAAAATTTATTATTATACCTCGAAGCGTATAAGATAAGTCTGCATTCAAATAACGTTGCTGGGTATTTCCAGGATATTGCCTAAGGGCTAACAACTGGTTTACTCTTCTTTTTAAATCTATACCCCAGTATCACCTTAGCTATCCCATTATCGGTGGCATTAGTAAACCCTAGTCCATACCCAAAGTTCAGTTCCCAGTCCGGCGAAAAGTCCACATCCGCTGCCACAAATAATTGTTGCTCCTGCTGCTGAAATGGCAGGAAGCTGAACAGCCCACCGACAGCGCCATAATATTCCAGCCCCACACCCCACACTTTCGATATGTTATAGTTCCCTTTCAGGTTCGGCGAAAAAACAAAGCCACTATTGCTGTTCAATCCATGCAGCGATTTATCAAACGTAGGGTTAAAGGAAAAGTAAAATTTACCTATTGCTTTATCTACTATTGGCCTTATCTCCAGGCTCCAGTCGTCCTCGCTGTATTGCAGTTTCTGGTAGCCGCCTTCTACACTTAGGCTCACACCCACCGGCCAGTGCCAGCTGTCCGGCACCCTTATTCTTGGCCTTATATGGCTGCCCACGTAGTTAGTACGGTCTGCTGAGCCTATCGCATTAAAAAAATAAAAGCCTACTTCAAAGTAATTGTTGAAACCATGCGTTATTTCTACAGTTTCATGCAATATATGGTGGGTAGCATATACACCGTTCTCTGTGGCCTTACTCCCGTCAAAAGTATAGTTGCTATGCAATTCCAGCATAGTAGCACCGGGCGCTACTGTTTCAGAGCCATATACCTGTATCTCGTAGTTGTCCTGTGCCTCTGCAGCAATGCTGCCACATAGCAGCAGGCTGGCCATTAGTATAGCTTTGTTCATTCTTTATTATATCTAAACTGCTTCCGGCGACAAGGATGCGCGAAAATAATTAAAGCCACCTCAAAAAATAATGACCAATGTTATTATTCTGATATTCTTTTACAAATTGTTAATTGATTAATTCTATAGGTCATTTATTCGGCGAAGCGCTATATCTTCGGGTCATGAGGTTATTCTCTGCCATATTATCCCTTTACATTCTGCTGCTCACAGGCATCCCCTGTTGTGCTTACGATCATTGTGAAGATGCTAATGTGAAAGTAGAAAATACTAAAACAAAGCATTCCGCCCCTCAAAAAGATAAAGAGAATGGTTGTAATTCCTGCTCACCTTTCTTTAGTTGTCACGGCTGTTGCGGTTTTATTATAACTGCTAATAGTAATGGATCACAAGTCGTTTTCACGTTTCATCAAGGTGCCTATAGTAATTATAGGGATCCATATGTCTCCCAGTTCGTACCCTTCTTTTGGCAACCACCTGATATCGCATAATACATATTGTTGTTTATACGTATGGCTTTAGTCATATCAATTTGTATTACTTTCAATCATTATTTTAATGCGATTAATCATAGTATTATTTGTGGCCTTATTCGCTACGCTGCCTGCACATGCACAGCATGTGCTTGTGGCTATTGTTAAAGATAAGGAAACCAAAGAACCCCTGGCAGGTGCCACTGTTCATATTATGGGCACTGCTATTGGCAATAGTGCGAATGCTGACGGTATAGTTGTCTTATCAGGTATAGCCTCAGGCAGGCAGATACTGCATGTACAAGCCATCGGCTATAAGCCGCAATTGGATACTCTCAATTTCCCTTTGCCTGCAACCGATACTTTAGCAATATTGCTCGAAGCCGACAGGAAAGAGATGGAGGAAGTAGTGGTAAGCACCACGCGCAGCAGCCGCACCATTCAGGATATTCCCACCCGCATAGAGCTTATCTCAGGCGAAGAGCTGGAAGAAAAAGGCAACATGAAGCCCGGCGATATCCGTATGCTGCTTGCCGAAAGCACCGGCATACAAACATTGCAAACCTCCGTTACTTCTGCTAATGCATCTATTCGCATGCAGGGGCTTGATGGCAGGTATACGCAGATTTTAAAAGATGGCTTTCCATTGTACGCTGGCTTCTCTGGTGGACTGGGACTGTTACAAACGCCACCTTTAGATTTAAAGCAGGTGGAAATAATAAAAGGAGCTTCCTCTACATTATACGGTGGTGGTGCCATCGCTGGCTTGATCAACTTAATATCTAAAACACCTGCTTACAATCGGGAGCTTACTTTTCTCATAAACGGTACTTCCGCTGGCGGCCTCGATATCAATGGTTTTTACAGTCAGCGTTTTGGTAAGGTAGGCATCACAATGTTTGCAGCAAGAAATAGCAACGCCCCATACGATCCCGCAAACATTGGCCTTACGGCCATTCCAAAGTTCGAGCGTTATACGTTTAATCCTAAGCTGTTCTTTTATTTTAATGATAAGATGGACTTGATGATAGGCCTGAATGGTTCTTTTGAAAACAGAATGGGTGGAAGCATTAAATACATAGAAGGGCATGGCGATAGTCTCAATAGTTATTTCGAAGACAATCAAACGCAGCGCATCAGCTCGCAGTTAGAATTCAAATACAAGCTGAATGATGGCTTGCTGGATGTAAAGAATAGTTTCTCTTATTTCAATCGTACCATCAACATGCCAAATTATATTTTCGATGGCACACAAAACAGCACTTTTACAGAAATCAATTACTCCATTAAAAGAAAGAACCTGGAATGGATAACGGGCTTCAATCTCTTTACTGATCAGTTCAAAGAAGTACAGCTTACGCCCGTCCCGCTCAGGAATTATACGCAGAATACCATCGGTGCCTTCGTGCAAAATACCTGGGATGTGTCAAAGCGTTTGATTATAGAAACAGGCTTGCGCGAAGATATAGTGGTTGATTATGGTCCTGTATTTCTGCCGCGCATTTCTATACTCTATAAGTGGACAGATAATTTCTCTTCCCGTGCCGGTGGTGGCCTGGGCTATAAAACGCCTACCATATTTACAGAGGAAAGCGAGCGCATCCAGTACAAGGGTGTACTGCCAATAAGCCCTGAAAATAACAAGCTGGAGAAAAGCTACGGCCTCAATTGGGACTTTAATTACAAAACTATCTTGGCTGACGGCAAGATGACTTGTAGTATCAATCAGCTGTTTTTCTACACCCGCTTAAACAATCCGTTGCTATTACAGATTACCCCAACAGGTCGTTATGCCTTCGTAAACGTAGCACCGCATTTCGATGCCTTAGGTGCAGAAACAAACATAAAGTTCGGTTATGGTCATTTTAAGCTATTTCTCGGCTACACATATACCGATGTAAATATTCATGGCGATAATACCTTACAGGCAAACCCATTAACACCAAAGCATCACACCAATTCTGTATTGATGTACGAGATTGAAGATAAATGGAAACTCGGCCTTGAAGCTTACTATTACAGCCCCCAGCTATTAAGCGACGGCACCACCGGTCGCGACTATTGGTTGTGTGGCTTCATGGCAGAAAAAATATGGAAGCATTTTTCCCTTTACATCAACTTCGAGAATTTCCTCGATAGTCGCCAGACTCGATTCGGGAGTATCTATACAGGTAGCATAATAAATCCGCAGTTCAAGGATATTTATGCACCGCTCGATGGCTTTGTCTGGAACGGGGGTATAAAGATTAAAATATAGCTTGTCCCAAAAGTTCGTTTAGTGTGCGTCCGCTAAAATCATCCCACATAGCGGACGTATCACCAAGCATTTCTTTCAAGGCAATATTATTACCAATCCCCAGGAATCCCATGTTGAGATTTTTGGCTGTCACATAATCCCATTTGCCATCGCCTATTATTATGGGAGTATCAAATTGCGCGTGCTTATAAAAGGCTTTAGCTTTTGCCACTGCATCAAGCACTATCTCCTCGCGGCTATCCACGTCGTCAGAAGTTGATAGCAATGATTCTAATGAGTCAATGTCAAACGATTTAAGCTTTGCCATTGCAAGACTTGTAATAGAGCCTGTAGCAAAAACATAAGGAACACTATTTGGTTCCAGTTGCTCTTTTATAAAGCTGCGAGCACCATTTATCTCGTCTATCTTGTTTTCAGTCATCAGTTCTGCATATCTGTTGCCCGTCAGTTCATAAAACTGCCTGATAATTTCTTCCCCTGGCCGCACCCCATGATTCTGAAAATATATTTCACAAAAAATAAAACGGTCAGTATGGTGCTTATACGTCCCGAATTCCTCGTCTTTCCTTAGCTTCATTTCCCTCAGCACATCGGCGTATAGGCCCTGGTGCATTTTTATGCTGTCAGTTAGCGTACCGTCTATGTCAAATATTATTAAAGTATTATCCATTGGGCTAAGGGCCGTTCTTGAAAAGCAAAAGTATCATTTGAATAAAGAAGCTGCTAACACTATCTAAATGTGGATATGTTTATTTGGATTTGCCTCCCTCCCAATAGTATCTTGCTTTTAGCAATAAACCCTATATGAATTCAGCAAATAAAATAACAGAAATTACTGCCACTAAGAATTACCGGAAAGTCGGAAGTTTGTATTTAACAAATTCATTTTCAGGTATTTGCATATGTTTCGATATTTCCGCCACCGGAAAAAACCGGAAATTCCGGTAATTAATTGGGAAGGAACATGTGGACTATATATATAATAATATTTTCCATCACATTGCCGCATTCACCCACATTGTCGCATTCCTCCCCTCATTGCCGCATTACCTAAAAAAGCCTAGCTTTGCACTCTCATTTTCCTCAATATATATATGCAGGCAACACTCGAACAGGCCACCAAACTCGGTCTTCGCGAAGAAGAATTTGAAAAAATAAAAGAAGTACTGGGTCGCATCCCCAATTTTAATGAAGTAGCCATGTACTCCGTAATGTGGAGCGAACACTGCAGCTACAAAAACTCCATAAAATGGCTTAAGACCCTGCCTCGTGAAGGCGCTCGCCTGCTGGTAAAGGCTGGTGAGGAAAATGCCGGTCTGGTAGATATTGGCGACGGTTGGGGCTGTGTATTTAAAATAGAATCTCATAATCACCCTTCAGCTATCGAGCCTTTCCAGGGCGCAGCTACAGGGGTAGGCGGTATTCACCGTGATATCTTTACTATGGGTGCCATGCCTATAGCATCACTCAATTCACTCCGCTTTGGTGAGATGGATAATCCTAAGACCAAGCATTTGCTAAAGGGCGTGGTAAAGGGCATAGGCCATTACGGCAACTGCTTTGGTGTACCTACAGTAGCCGGTGAAGTTTATTTCGAAAGCTGCTACCAGACTAACCCGCTCGTAAATGCTATGAGTGTTGGTGTCTTAAGGGTAGGGCAGAGCGTTTCTGCTACTTCTCATGGCGAGGGCAACCCTGTTTTCATAGTAGGGGCTTCCACTGGTAAAGATGGTATTGGTGGCGCATCATTTGCATCTGCAGATATCAGCGAGAATAGTGCAGAGCAGTTACCTGCAGTACAGGTAGGTGATCCATTCGAAGAAAAGAAACTATTGGAGGCTTGCCTCGAAGTAATAAAGACTGGTACCTTAATAGGTATGCAGGATATGGGTGCGGCAGGTATTACTTGCTCTACCAGCGAAATGAGTGCTAAAGGCGAACACGGTATGATTATCCACTTGGATAAAGTACCTACACGTCAGGCAAATATGAAACCATGGGAAATGTTACTGAGCGAAAGCCAGGAACGCATGCTCATCGTTATCAAAAAAGGTCACGAAGCAGAGGTGCAGAAGATATTTGATAAATGGGATATCCACTGTGTGCAGATAGGTGAGGTTACTAAAGACCAGAACCTGAAGTACTATATGAATGGCGAGCTGATTGCTGATGTGCCTGCTGAAAGCCTGGTACTCGGTGGCGGCGCTCCAGTGTACGAACGCGAGTACAAAGAGCCTGCTTACTTCGCCGAGCTCAAGAAATTCAATGCAGATTCAGTTGCCATTCCCGGCGACCTGAAAGATATAGCTTATCAGCTAATACAATTGCCTAACATAGCTTCTAAACGTTGGGTGTACGAGCAGTACGACTCAATGGTAGGCACTGGTAACACACATACAAACGAACCAAGCGATGCTGCAGTAGTGCGTATCCACGGTGCGCAAAAAGCATTGGCTGTTACTACCGACTGTAACAGCCGCTATGTATTTGCAGATCCATATAAAGGTGCAATGATAGCAGTAAGCGAAGCTGCCCGCAACATTGTATGCAGTGGCGCTGTTCCGGTTGCTATTACCAACTGTCTCAACTTTGGTAACCCTTACAATCCTGAAGTATATTACCAGTTCGTACATGCTATTAAAGGTATGAGCGCTGCTTGCGAGAAATTAGGTACTCCTGTTACAGGCGGTAATGTTAGCTTCTACAATCAGTCTGAAGATGGTCCTGTATATCCTACCCCTACTATCGGTATGGTAGGTGTTATGGATAGCCTGGATCAGAAGATGAGCCTGAACTTTAAGAATGCAGGTGACACTATTTATGTAATTGGGGTTAACCGTAATGATATCAATTGCTCAGAATACCTGCATCATATATGCGGTGTTACACACAGTCCCGCACCGCATTTCGACTTGGAAGAAGAATTCCAGTTACAGCAAACAGTTGCAAGACTGATCAGCGAAAAGCTCATCATCTCTGCTCACGATATCTCTGAAGGCGGTCTCTTTGCATGTCTGCTGGAAAGCGCTATGCCAAACGATTTTGGCTTTAGCATCAGCACAGACAAGAGCATGCGTAAAGATGCATTCCTCTTTGGTGAAGCACAGAGCCGCGTTGTGGTAAGTGTTAATCACCACCTGCATGCTATGTTCGAAGCTGAGATGAAAGGAATGCCTTTCACTAAGCTCGGTACAGTAAATGCCAGCAAAGAAATTTGCGTAGACGACGAAAGTTGGGGCTACATCGGCGACTGGAAAGAAGCTTATGATACTTCGCTTGAGACGTTGTTACATGCTAATTAACCTTCAAAGCAAACCTGTGCGTAGCGCACATCTCCGTTTAAAGGTGGGTGTAATTTTCTTACAGCCACCTTTATTTTTTCGGTATTGGCAATGTTCAGTTTCAGCGCGCTGTATATATTATGTACAAAGGTTTCCAGCAGTTGCCCCGGTTGCTCAAACACATTGGCAACTATGTTTTGTATCAGTGCATAATCTACAAATGGCCAGGGCTGGTTGTGCGCCACATTGATAAAGACATCTACATCCACTTCGAAATCATTTCCTAACACATGTTCCTGCGGGTAAAGGCCATGAGGCGCATGCAGGCGTATACCATGTAACGAAACACTAAGCATAAACTATTAGCTGAAAGATATGAACCGCAAAAGTAATCCTTATGAGCTTAATGTTTAAACCTTGTTGCTGCTGAGTAAGGATTCGTTTTCATCTCATACCGTCTTGTGCTCACCGGCGCCAGCGTATTCAGGTCATACACGCTGTACCAGCCATCTTTCTGGCCTTTTACAGCATGGTGCTGTGGCAGTCCGTTGGCATTGGTACTAAAGACATATACCAGTCCGTCGCGGTCATCTACAGTTATAGCATGTGGTTGAAAGAAGTCGCCGTACCATACCGTTTTAATACTCATGTCCTGGTAGTTTATCACGTATACCGATCCTTTGGTTCCGCGCGCAGTACTTCCTGTAGAGTCCTGCATGCAGGTCACAAAAATATAGGGACTGGAAGGTCTTAAAGACAAGGCAAACTCCTGAGGAAAAGTGCCTACAGGTATCACCTTCATTAGTGTATCCGCATGTGCGTCCATCACGCGCACCTCGTCTGTATTCTGGCAGCTTACAAAGTATTTTGAATAGTCAGGGGTCATTATAACATCATGCGGGTCAGGTGTATGCGCCCCGGCTATCTGGGTAGCCATATTGCCGTCCAGGCTCAGGTTTATGGCAAGGCTGCCGGGGTCACTTAGTTTATACACCGTATTGCCAAACTGCGATACAACGAAGAAGGTATCAAAGCCCTTATTTGCCACTATGCCATGCGGGT
>Ga0070665_100005821_pt1 | contig 12645 bp, 12 predicted proteins | sample KBSS13metaG_FD_65862 | JGI IMG/M metagenome (GOLD analysis project Ga0070665, IMG submission 65862) | Switchgrass rhizosphere microbial communities from Kellogg Biological Station, Michigan, USA - KBS S1-3 metaG | ecosystem: Host-associated > Plants > Roots > Rhizosphere > Soil ... | reverse complement strand
GAGAACGCGCTGAAGCAGGACGAAATCGAAATCGTCGTGCAGGTGAACGGCAAGCTGCGCGGCCGGATCACCGTGCCCGCCACCGCCGATCAGGCCGCCGTGCAGGCGATTGCGCTCGCGGACGAAACCGTGCAGAAATTCGTCGAGGGCAAGCCGGTACGCAAGGTGATCTACGTGCCCGGCAAGCTCGCTAACGTGGTGGTGTAAGTCGCATGTTGAAGCACGCGCGCATCGCATGCCTGCTGGTTGTCACGCTCGCCGTCAACGCGTGCGGCTTCCATTTGCAAGGCCGCGTTCCGCTGCCTGCGGCGCTCGCGACCACCCGGGTGATCGCGGAAGACGATCAGACCGATTTCGTGCAGGGTCTGCGTCGGGCGCTGCTCACCTCAGGCAGCAAGCTCACGGACTTCAGTGAGCGTGCGACAGGCGTCGTGCGCATCCACAAGGATGAAGTGACCCAGAAGATCATTTCGGTGTCGGCGACGAACATTCCGCGCGAGTACGAAGTGACGTACACCGTGGAGTTCTCCGTCGAAGGCACGGGGGGCGAGCTGCTGCCGTCGCAGAAGGTGTCGATCACCCGCGACTACAGCTTCAATGAGACGAAGCTGCTCGCCAAGGAAAACGAAGAAGCGATCCTGCGCGAGGGCATGGCGAACGAGCTCGTCGCGATCGTCATGCGTCGCCTCGCCGCGATTTGATGGAAGTCCTGCGTCTTTCTTCGGTTAATCGTGTCGATGTCGCCCTGCTGCTAAACCGCTACGGTATGGATCTCTCGCTCACCGCGCCGAGCGAAGTGATTCCGGGATCCTACTGGGGCGAGAGCGAAGCAGGGCTTCAAGGCAATCGTCTCTACGCGCGTCTAGACACGCCCGTCCACTCGATCCTTCACGAAGCGTGTCACTACATCTGCATGACGCCGGAGCGGCGCACGGGCTTGGATCGCGACGCCGGCGGCGACGATCCCGAGGAAAACGCGGTCTGTTATCTGCAGATCCTGCTGGCGGATCAGATCCCCGGCGTCGGGCGGCAGCGACTGTGTGACGACATGGATGCGTGGGGCTACAGTTTTCGTCTCGGCAGTGCCCGGGCATGGTTCGAAGGCGACGCGGAAGACGCACGCATCTGGTTGGTCGATTTCGGCGTAATTGATATCGACAATCGACCGACAGGCGCTTTGAGATGCTGAACCTGCCCCGTTATGCCACCCGCGTAGCCATCACGGCGATCGCGGGTGCTCTGTCTGCTTGCTCCGCCATCACGTTTGGGATCGCCAACGCGCCGGCCGCGTTCGGCCCGTTCGAGCGCAAGGCCGATATCGCCTACGGCAGCGACGCTCGCCAGAAGCTCGACGTTTATGTGCCGAAGGCGGAAGGGGCTGCAGCGCGTCCCGTCGTGATCTTCTGGTACGGCGGCTCGTGGGAGCGAGGCAGCAAGTCGGACTATCGGTTCGTCGGCGCCGCGCTGGCCGATCGCGGCTACATCACCGTGCTGCCCGATTACCGGCTTTATCCGGAAGTGAAGTTTCCCGGCTTTCTCGATGACGCCGCGCATGCGGTCGCCTGGGTGCAGCAGCACGCGCAGGAGTTCGGCGGCGATCCGCACCGGATCGTGCTGATGGGCCATTCCGCCGGTGCGCACACTGCCGCGTATCTCGCGCTTAATCACGAGTTCCTCGCGAAGCGAGGCGCGAATCCGGACTGGATCGCGGGCCTCGTCGGCCTTTCAGGCCCGTACGTGCTCGCTCCGAACACGCGCACGCTGAATCGAATTTTCGCCGCGCCCTGGGGTGAGTCGGACTGGCAGCCGTTGCGATTCGTCGACGCGCAGGCGCCGCCGACGTTCCTTGCGCACGGGCTCGACGACAGCCTGGTGTCGGTGGCGCAAACGTACAAGCTGCGCGACGCGCTGGAAGCGAAAGGCGTTCGCGTAGAAACAGAGCTGTACCCGGATACCGGGCACGCTGCGACGATCGCGGGATTTTCGAAGGCGGCCCGCGGCAGCGCGCCGACCCTCGATCAGGCGGTGGCCTTCCTCGGCACGCTCACTTCGCCTTCGTCGACCGCGCGAACCGATCCGTTGCAGTAATCAGCTCGCTGGTGATGCCGACCTCGAACGCCGAGTGGCCGGCGCCGCCGACGATGCGCAGATCCGCTTCCGGCCAGGCTTTGTGCAGATGCCAGGCGCTGCGCATCGGGCACACCATGTCGTACCGCCCTTGCACGATCACCGCGGGGATGTGACGAATGCGGCCGACATCGTCGATGAGCTGGTTGTCGCTCTTGAGGAAGCCCTTGTTCACGAAGTAGTGACACTCGATGCGCGCGAACGCGCCCGCGTACGCCGCGTCTTCCTTGAACTTGGTGACGTAGTCGGCGTTCGTGCGCAGGTAGCTCGTCGCGCCTTCCCACACAGACCACGCGACCGCGGCCTTCCGAACCACTTCCGGATCGGGGCTCGTCAGTCGCTTGTAATACGCAGCCATCATGTCGCCGCGCTCGCTTTCCGGAATCTGCTCGACGTACGGTTCCCACAGGTCCGGGTAAATGGACGCGGCGCCCTCGGGGTTCTGATAGAACCACTCGAGCTCCGACCGTCGCAGCAGGAAGATGCCGCGCAAAACCATCTCGGTGACGCGCTCCGGATGGGCTTCCGCATAGGCGAGAGCGAGCGTCGATCCCCACGATCCGCCGAACACGAGCCACTTGTCGATGCCGAGGTGCTCACGCACTTTCTCGGTGTCAGCGACGAGATCCCACGTGGTGTTCGCTTCGAGGCTCGCGTGCGGCTTGCTCTTGCCTGAGCCACGCTGATCGAACAGCACGATGCGGTAGCGCTTCGGGTCGAAGAAGCGACGCATCTTCGGGTCGGTGCCGCCGCCGGGGCCGCCGTGCAGGAACACCGCCGGCTTGCCCTTCGGGTTACCGCATTCCTCGAAGTAGAGCTGATGCACGTCGGAGACGCGCAGCATGCCGCTGTTGTACGGCTTGATGTCTGGATAGAGACCGCGCAGCTTTTCCGCTGCCGCACGGCGCGCGGCCGGCTTCTTCGTCGCGGATTTCTTCACGGACTTGTTTGCGGGCCGGGCAACGCGCTTTGCCGCTTTCGCGGCTTTTTTCTTTTTTGCCATGCGTGTCAGTACTGGTATTGCTCGACTTTGTTCGCCACCAGCGAGTACGCGGACGTGCCGAGCGGGGTGGTTCTGGTTTCTACGCGCATCTTACCCGTTACCCAATACGCTTCGTGCACGGCCTCGGTGGCAATGCCTGTCGTGCTGCGCACGTAGACCATCTGGTTCGACGGTGGCGGCGGCACGTGGATGTCTTCGCCGATGTAGGGCACGAGGTAGAAATCGCGTACCACGCCGTTCTTCGGTTCGCCGATGGGCACGATGAAGCCGGGCAATTTCACCAGCGCCTGGTCGAGGTCCTGATTCACCGCATTGGTGACCACCTGTACTGCCGGAGGCCCACCTTCGCCCAGCGGGCCGTGCACGGGGGCCGGGGCGTTGGGGTTGTACTTCTTGCGGTCGGCTTCCGGGAGCAGGTCGCGCCAGTCGATGTCCTGCAGCTCGTTTTTGGGCCTGGCGGGCGGCGTTTTGACGCTCGGGGCCGCGCCCTTCTTCGGCGCCGTGGGCGGGGCCGCGGCCACGACCGTGCTGGCGCAGAGGAGGGCGCACGCGAGTGCGCAGGCGAACGAGGAACTCCGGCTCATTTGCGGCCAAATCCTATCTCTGCCGCGCCGGTTCGGCCACGGAAGGGGTCACGGAAGCGTCAAAGTGGCCGTAAGCTGGCCTGCCACGGGTCAAGTCAACGATAATCCGCCCCGTCCACCAGGCCGCCCCGTTGAAGTTCAATTCCGACACCCTCCTGACCCATCTCGAGCAGCAGCTTCTGCCCGTCTACCTCATCTCGGGGGACGAGCCGCTGCTGACGGCCGAGGCCGCTGACGCCGTGCGGGCAAAGGCGCGTGCCTCGGGCTTCACCGAGCGCGAGACCCATTTCATGGAGCGCGGTGGCGACTGGAATGACGTCCGGGCCTCGGCGAACAACCTTTCGCTGTTCGCCGAGCGTCGCATCGTCGAGATCCGCATGCCGACGGCGAAGCCCGGCAACACCGGCAGCGCCGCGATCGTCGCGCTGCTGGAGAACAAAGATCCGGACCGGGTCCTGCTGATCACCACGCCGAAGCTCGATCGGGATGCGCAAGGCTCCGAATGGGTGCGTGCGGTCGAAACGCACGGTGCCCTGGTGCAGGTGTGGCCGGTGGATGTGTCCCGTCTCACCGGGTGGCTGCGCACGCGCGCGAAGCGCCTGAAGCTCGATGTCGAGAACGACGCGCTCGAGATCATCGCCGAGCGCACCGAAGGCAACCTGCTCGCCGCCGACCAGGAGCTGCAGAAGCTCCGCATGATCGCGCGCACCGATAAGGTGAGCGCCGAAGACGTGCTCGGCAGCGTGGCCGACAGCGCCCGATTCGACGTATTCCAGCTCGGTGAATGCGCTTTGTCAGGAGATGCCGCGCGTGCCTTGCGCATGCTCGAAGTCCTGCGCGCCGAAGGCGTGGAGCCGACGCTCGTGCTCTGGTCGCTCAACAAATCCGTGCGTGACCTGTGGGGCGCGATGCATTCGTCGGGCGGCGGCGGGTGGCGCCGGCCGTCCGCGGGTCTCGAAGAGGGCCGACGCCGCGCCCCGAAACTGCATTTTGGCCGCCTCACCGCGCGCGCGGCGCGCGCCGATCGCATGATCAAGGGGCGCGAGACGGGCGACGCCTGGGATGAAATGGCGCTGCTCGCAATGGACATCTGCGCACGCCCGATCCTGGCGCTGCCGCGAAGCGTGGTGAAATAAACGTCGCATGGCTCCTATCGGTATTTTTGGCGGTACGTTCGACCCCATTCATTTCGGCCACCTGCGCCCGGCGTTCGAGCTGAGCCAGGCGCTGAAGCTCGCGGAAGTGCGCTTCCTGCCCGCTGGCAATCCACCGCACCGGCAGACGACGCTCGCGAGCGCCGAGATCCGACTGGCCATGGTGAAGGCCGCGGTTGCCAGCGAGAAACGTTTTGTCGTCGACGATCGGGAGATCCGCCGCGTCGGTGCGTCGTATTCCGTCGACACGCTCACCGAGCTGCGTGGCGAATATCCTGAACGCTCGCTGTGCCTGATGCTGGGCATGGATGCGTTCCTCGGCTTGCCGAACTGGCATCGCTGGCGCGACATCCTCGATCTTGCGCACGTGGTCGTCTGGCATCGCCCGGGCTGGAAGGCGCCAGAGAAAGGGCCGCTCGGCGAAGTGATGGTGGATCGAGGCACCGGCAGCATCCGCGAGCTGCACGAGCAAAAAGCGGGCCGCGTCTACATCCACGCCGTGACACAGCTCGAGATCTCCTCCACGGAAGTGCGACAGGTGATTGTTTCCGGCACCGATCCGCGTTATCTCGTGCCCGACGAAGTCCGTAAGATCATTGTCGAAACGGGGTGCTATGCTCCTCGCAAAGGCTGAAGGTCAACTGATCAGGAGAGAACCTTTCTACACATGACAACTCGCACACGCCCGCGCCGCGCCCCAGACCGCGGCTCGCCACTGGAAGGCATCGTCACGGCCGCTTTGGAAGACATGAAGGCCGTCAATGTAAAGATCATGGATGTGCGAGGGCTGACGGACATTGCGGATGTCATGGTCATCTGTTCCGGCAATTCCGATCGTCACGTCAAATCCATCGCCGATCGGGTCATCGAGATGGCGAAGGAAAGCGGCTTCCGCCCGCTCGGTGTGGAAGGCGCGCGCGAAGGCGAGTGGGTGCTCGTCGATCTGCACGACATCGTGATCCACGTGATGCTGCCGCGAGTTCGCGAGTTCTACAGCCTCGAACGCATGTGGGAGTCGGACACCGGCCCTGCCATCAAGGCCGTTCCGGCCGTGGGTGGCGTGCCCTCGAGCGCCGCCGCGCCGGCTGCGAAGACCGCTTCCGCTGCGAAGAAGGCGTCACGTCCCGCTGCGAAGACTGCCCGACCCCGGCGCAAGCGCGCCGAGTAGCGCGTAGAAAGCCCCGCGCTCGTGCGCATCCGCGTCATCGCCATCGGCTCGCGCATGCCCGGCTGGGTGCGCGAAGCCGTCGACGACTACCTCAAGCGTTTCGCCGCGCAGCTGCGCGTCTCCATTATCGAAATCGAGGCGGGTAATCGCACCGGCTCGAATCCGAAGCGCGCGATCGAAGTGGAAGGCGAGCGACTGCTCGCTGCCGTTCATCGGGACGAGTATGTCGTCGCGCTCGACGAGCGCGGCAACGAGATGACCACAAAGCAGCTCGCCAGCTGGCTCGACGGGCACATGCGCGAGGGTCGCGACGTGGCGCTGCTCATCGGCGGGCCGGACGGCTTCGCGCCGGGCGTGCTCCAGCGCGCCAACTACAAGTGGGCGCTGTCCAAGCTGACCTTTCCGCACGCGCTGGTCAGGGTCGTGCTCGCAGAGCAGCTCTATCGTGCCCATAGCGTGCTGACGAATCATCCGTATCATCGGGAGTGAATGACCGTCACTCCGCCCGTCCTCCGCCTCGCTTCCGTCTCGCCGCGCCGGCGTGAGCTGCTGGCGCAGATCGGTGTCGCGCATCTCGTCACAGGCGCCCACATCGACGAATCTCATCATCACGGCGAGCGCCCGCACGACTACGTGCAGCGCATGGCCCGCACCAAAGCCCTGACCGTGTGGGAGCAGGACCTTTCGCTTCCCGTGCTCGGGGCCGATACAACCGTGGTCCTCGACGGCAAGGTGTTCGGCAAGCCGGCCGACCACGCCGACGCGCTCCACATGCTCGGGCTACTGTCCGGGCGCACGCACGAAGTCCTGACCGCTGTCGCCCTGGCTTCGAAAGAGGGGCTAGCCATGCGGGTGAGCGTGAGCGCGGTGCGCTTCCGCACGCTTACAGTCGATGAAATCTCCGCGTACTGGGAAACGGGCGAGCCGCGCGACAAGGCGGGGGCGTATGCCATCCAGGGGCTCGGGGCGGTGTTCGTCGAGTCGCTGACCGGCAGCTTCTCCGGTGTCATGGGCTTGCCGCTCTTTGAAACTTCCCAGCTTCTGCGTGAGGCGGGCGTGCCCTGTTGGGGCACAATGGGGGCATGAGCGTCGAAATTCTGATCAACGCCACTCCGCGGGAAACCCGCGCAGCGGTGCTCGAGAACGGCGTACTCCAGGAAATCTACGTCGAGCGCGTCAGCCGGCGTGGGCTCGTCAGCAATCTCTACAAAGGCCGGGTGTCCCGCGTGCTGCCCGGCATGCAGGCCGCATTCGTCGATATCGGGCTGGAACGCACCGCGTTCCTGCACGCCGCCGACATCGCCTTCATGCGCTCGCCGGATGAAACGATGGTGGCGCTCCCTGCCATCGACGACATCCGCCGGCTCGTGAACCAGGGCGACGAGATCCTCGTGCAGGTGATCAAGGACCCGATCGGCACCAAGGGCGCACGCCTGACTACCTTCGTGGCCCTGCCGTCGCGCTATCTCGTGTACATGCCCCGCGGCGATGGCGTGGGCGTTTCCACCCGTATCGAGGACGAGGCCGAGCGCACGCGTCTCAAGACCGTGATCACCGCGAACATGCGTTCGCCGGAAGCGGGCGGCTACATCGTGCGCACGGCGGCGTCGGGCGTTTCGGCGGAAGGGCTGGCCGAGGACATGGCCTACCTCGACAAGCTCTGGACTCACGTGCGCGAGACTTCGCTGCGGACCAAGCCCGGTGAGATCGTGCACGAGGATCTGCCGCTCACGCTGCGCATGTTGCGCGACGAGCTGGCGCGCGGCGTGAGCCGCGTGCTGGTGGATTCGGCGAGCGAGCAGAAGCGCATGATCGAGTTCGCGCGCGCGTTCATCCCGAACACCGCGACCGAGTTCGAGCTGTACACCGGGCCGCGGCCGATCTTCGACCTGCATGGCATCGAAGAGGAGATCACCAAAGCGCTCGATCGCAAGGTGCAGCTGAAGTCGGGCGGCCACCTCGTGATCGACCAGACCGAGTCGATGACCACCATCGACGTGAACACGGGCGCGTATGTCGGCTCGCGCACGCTCGAAGAGACGATCTTCCGCACCAACCTCGAAGCGGCGGTGGCGATCGCGCGGCACCTGCGCCTCAGGAACCTGGGCGGCATCATCATCATCGACTTCATCGACATGCAGGACGAGTCGCACCGCCGCCAGGTGCTGGCCGCGCTCGAGCGCGCGCTCGCCGGCGACCGCGCGCAGACTCACATCGTGAGCCTCTCGCCGCTCGGCCTCGTGGAGATGACGCGCAAGCGCACGCGCGAGAGTCTGGAACATCTGCTGTGCCGGCCCTGTCCGAGTTGCGACGGCCGCGGCTTCGTGAAGACACCGGAGACGGTGTGTCACGAGATCTTTCGCGAGATTGTGAGACAAAGCAGGCAGTTTGCGAGCAAGGAGCTGCTGATACTGGCTCATCGCGACGTGATCGACCGGTTGCTGGATGAAGAATCAGCCGCGCTGGCCGAGCTCGAGCCGCAGGTGGGACGGCCGATCCGGTTGCAGGCTGAAGCGTTGTACGGCGTGGATCAATACGACGTCGTCCTGATTTAAGAAGCCCTCAATCGCCGGGCGGCTGAGAGGGCGCTCGAGGGCTTTTTCATGCGTGCTGGGTGGCTCCGCACCACCATCATCATCGGCATCGTCATAGCGTCGTTCCTGGCGACGCTGGCGGTGGCCTATGAAATGGCGGTCGCGCGCGTCCCACGTCAGCGCGCGGCCTTCGAAAGTCTAGTGCGGGCCCAGACCGGGCTCGATATCCGCTTCAACGAGTTGGCGTTCCGGCTGGGCTGGTACGGGCCCGAGGCGGTATTCAAGCGCGTCGAGCTCGGCGAGCCGGGGAAATCCAACGTCCTGCTGCGCGCGCCGCAGCTCATCGTCGGCATCAATGCCTGGCAGACGATGCGAACCGGGCGGCTCGTCGCGGGCCGCATCACGCTGATCGCGCCGGATATCGATCTCGAAAAGCTGGGGCGCGGTCCGCCGCCCGAAGGCGCGCCGGCTGCGCCGCGAGCTGCCGCGAGTGGCGAGAGTCGCTCACGCGTGCTCGAGCGGTGGAAGGGCGGCATCGTCGATGTCCAGGGCGGCACGCTCAAAGTGCCCGATCCCGCCGGCGCCGCGAGTGTGCTCACGTTGCAGATCCGTCGCGCGGCGCTCAAACGCGCGGGCCACGAATGGAGCGGCCATGCGCTCGTGTTCCTGCCCGAGCGTCTCGGCCGCACCGCGCGCGTCGTGTTTCAGCTCAACGGCGACATCAGCTCACCGGCGTCGTTGAGCGGCGGCGTGCGCTTCGAGGGCGTTCGTCTTGCCTTCTCGAGCTGGCGCGGCGTGCTGGGCGATGTGCCGCGGCTCGCGGGCAATCTTCCGCAGCTCGGCACCGGCGACGTCACGTTCGATCTCACGTTGAAGAACGGTCTCGTCGAGAAGGCGAACGGCGAGGTGAAGGGGTTCGATCTGGTGCTGGGCACGCCGGCGTGGCTCGAGCCGGTGCGGGCGTCACGCAGCACGCTGAAGCTCGATTACGTCACCGGCAGCTGGCAATTCCAGCGTCGCGGCGAAACCTCGCAGCTGCAGATCGAGCAGCTCGTGCTCGGTCGCGATCAGAAGGATTCGCCGCTCCCGCAGTTCACCGTCGAGATGACGCCGGGGCATCTGCGCAGCACGTTGACGAGCGCGCCGCTCTTGCCGATTACCACGCTCGCTCGCTGGATCGCACCGGAACTCACGCCGTCGGACGTGTCTCTCGACGGCAAGCTGCAGAGGTTCGAAGTCGACTGGAACGAGTCGCGTCCCGAAGGCTTTCGCCTCGCGGCGAGCGCTCACATCGACGAGGCCACCGCAACGTCGATCACGCGCGGCTTCACACTCACGTCGCTGCCGCTTCGTCTGCACGCGACCGAGAACGAGCTGTCCCTCGAAGTGGATGCGCCCGCCGCCGGCTTGCAGCTCGCGGCCGATCCGGAGCATCCCGTCGAAGCGTTGCAGCTCGTCTCGCGCGTTCGTGTCACGCGTGCCGGCGCGGGCTGGCGCGTTGCGGTTCCGCGATTCGAGTTCAGGGACGAATCGATCGACGGTGAGATGACCGGCACGCTCATCGCCGAAACGCCTGACAGCGACCCGCTGGTCGATCTGCGAGGGACCGTTCCTCACGCGGACATCGCAAAGCTGCAGGCGCGATTCGCGCAAGGCGTGACGCAAGTGTTCGGCGCCGCCGGCCTGCGCGTCGGCGGCGGCCGCATCGAGAGCGGTGCCTTCGAGCTGCGCGGCCGGCTGGATGCGCTCGATTCCGCGCGCTTCGTCGGATCGTTCAACGTGCGCGGCGCGCGCATTCCCTCGGATGGCACGTGGCCGGAGTCGCGCGGTATCGATGCCAACATCGCATGGAACGGCTCACGTATCAGCGCAACGGTGAGCGAGGGCCGCACCGGCGATTTCGATCTCGAGTCTGTCGACGCGCAGTGGGATGCCACCGGCAAGCAGCCGGCCCGCCTCACGGGCCGTGCGCATGGCCGTTTGGAAAGTGCGTTGGCGCTGATGCGCTCGAACCCGGATCTGCAGCGTCAGGCGCCGCAGCTGCAAGAGCTGGCGGCCAGCGGCGATGCGCTGTTCGATTTCGATGTCACCATTCCTGAGACCGCGCAGATGAGCGCACGCGTCTCCACGGTGCTCGAAGGCGTGCAGTTCCGTCTCGCACCGGACCTGCCGCCGGTGGAATCGCTGCGCGGCGCTGTGACGTACGACGCCGGCCGTCTGCAGCGCTCGACGCTTAGCGCGACGTGGCTCGGCGGGCCACTCACGCTGCGGATCGCCGAGCGGCGCGATCGCAGAGGCTCCGCGATCGCCGTGCAGGCGCAGGGATTCGTCGACGCGCGCAAGCTCGTGGCGCTCTCGCAGATACGACCGTTGGCAGACGTCAGCGGAGAGACCGCATGGAGCGGTGACTTCTCGTACTCGCCCCCGAACGGAACCACGCCGGCACGCTGGGTCGGTCGCGCCGACTCGGCGCTCATCGGGATCACCAGTGAGCTGCCCGCGCCGCTCGCCAAGTCGGCGAGCGTACCGCTGCCGCTCCACATCGAAATCCTAGGCACCGGCAACAGCTCGGAGCTGCGCGCGAATCTCGCTGATCGCCTGCGGGCAGCGCTCGCGCTGGACATCGTGAATGGCGAGGACTGGCGCATCGATCGCGCAGCGGTGCGGCTCGGTGCTGGAACCGTCACCTTGCCGGACGAGAACGTCATTCAGGTTCGCGGCCATGTTCGACGCATTGATGCGCCTGCCTACGTGGTCGCCTGGCAGAAGTTGCGTCAGGCGGCGCCGGATACTCATCCTGACATCGACATTTCCTCTGACGAGCTGGCCTTCGGTGAGCGCGTATACGACGACGCCACCGTGCAGGTTGCCGGTGCGGTGCTGCGATTGGAGGCCGCGTCGTTCGGGGTGCTCACGGGCGCAGTCCAGCCGGAATCCAAAGCCATCGTGTTCAACGATCTGCGCCTGAAGCGGCAGGCGCTCGCCGGCACAGGCTCCCTGCGCTGCGCGGACGACTTCACGACCTGTCGCGCCAGTTTCGAGCTCGATAGCACCGATGTGGGCGCCTCGCTCGCGGACCTTGGCTTCCGGCCCGACCTCAGCGCCGCGAGAGGCGCGCTGAGTGGCGAGATCGCGTGGCAGCCGCGTCGGGATACCCCCTGGCTCGAAAGCGCCACAGGCACGCTCAGCATGCGTTTCGAAGACGGGATCGCGCACCGGCCGGTCGCGGCCCGGCCCGATGCCGCGGCATGGCGGCCGCTTGCGCTCCTGACCGTCCCCGCGCTGCTCAATGGCATCTCACGGCATGGCGTGGCCGGGGCGGTCAGTGCGGCGCCTGACGCCGGGCCCGAATCCGGCGACGTCAAGTTCCGGCGCCTCGACGGGCACTTCCAGCTCAAGGACGGCCAGGCGACCACGTCAGACCTGCATTTTGACGGTGACGTGGAGATCCTCGTGCGGGGGCGCACTGGATTGCTCGCTGGCGACTATGATCACGAGGCATGGGTGCTACGGGGCGAGGAGCGGCTGCCGCAGTCGATGCGTCGACTGGCATCGACACCGCGCGTCGCGGCCGCCTGGCTCACGCTGCGTGAGCTGATTGGTGGCGACTCCGCGAGCCGCTCGCGTATCGTGCTTCACATGCGTGGCCCATGGAACGAGCCGGTAGTGACCGTCGAGTAAGCTCATCGAAATGAAAGTTGCCGCAATTCAGATGACGTCCGGGCCGGATGTCACCGCGAATCTCCATCAGGCGCGAGAGCTGCTCACGCAGGCGCGGGATCGAGGGGCCACGCTGGCGGCGCTCCCCGAGAACTTCGCGTTCATGGGTCTGAAGGACGCGGACAAGCGCGCGATCGGCGAGCGCGACGGCAGCGGACCCATCCAGGATTTCATGGCAGCAACGGCGCGCGATCTCGGCCTGTGGATCGTCGCCGGCACGATGCCCATTACGGCGCTCGACGGACGCGTCTCCGCCGCGTCGCTCGTCTTCGACGCGAGCGGCAAGCGTGTCGCGCGTTACGACAAGATCCATCTGTTCGATGTCGACATTCCCGGTAAGGCTGAGGTCTATCGC
>Ga0070665_100005816_pt1 | contig 12647 bp, 9 predicted proteins | sample KBSS13metaG_FD_65862 | JGI IMG/M metagenome (GOLD analysis project Ga0070665, IMG submission 65862) | Switchgrass rhizosphere microbial communities from Kellogg Biological Station, Michigan, USA - KBS S1-3 metaG | ecosystem: Host-associated > Plants > Roots > Rhizosphere > Soil ... | reverse complement strand
CTCGTGAACGCGTTCGCGCCCATCACGATGTCTGGCAACACCGTCTACGGCACAGTCACGGGCTTCGCGTCAGCCGACTTTCCCGGAAACACTTTCACCACCGATCGTCCGACGGGTGTGAAGGTCTTCGTCCGCCCCAACCAGTACGAGCCCGGGCGAGCAAACATCACCATCTACAACTGGGATCGACAGGGAACGGTCGCGGTGAGCCTGAAAGGCATTCTGAGCGCCGGGACCGAGTACGAGATTCGAAATGCCCAGAACTTCTTCGGGCCTGTCGTGCGATCGGGAACCTACGACGGCTCCTCCACGGTGCCGCTGCCGATGACCGGCCTGACTCCTGCGACACCCGTGGGCCTTCCGACGCCGACGGGCACCGGTCCGGATTTCCAGGTCTTCGTCGTCGTCCCCAAGCCTCCGTCGTCCAACGGCAAACGGCCGGCGGCGTCCTTCTCCTTCGCTCCGCGCGCGCCGGCGGCCGGGGAGACCGTCTCATTCGACGACCTGTCTCGTGGCCCGGTGATCTCACGCCTCTGGGAGTTCGACGACGAGGCCTCGGGCGCGCAGAACACTTCGACGGCTGAAGCTCCGGCGCACACATTCTCGGCCGCGGGCACCTACGTCGTTCAACTGACGGTGTCGAACGACGGCGGCTCCAGCACGCGAACGCGCGAAATCACCGTCATCGACTCTCCCGGGACGCACACCGCCACTCTCCCGGTCGCCGGCCATGTCCTCGGCGCCGGCGGGGCGACCTTCGTCACCGACGTCGCCCTCGAAAACCCGACGGCCGAGGCCGTGACCGCTCGGCTCGTCTTCTCGGGGAGCGGCGGCGACCCGCCCGTCGAGACCTCCGTGACGCTGGGTGCGAACGAAACTCGCCTGATTGTCGACGCCGTGGCCGCCCAGTTCGGCGTGGGCAACGCCTTCGGGTCTCTTCGCGTCGAAACGGAAGGCTCGCCGGCCGCGCCGATCCGCCTGGCCGGACGGACGTACGTCGACGACGCGGGCGCGACGCTCGGTCTCGGCGCCGCCGGCCTCTCGGCCAACGCCAACGAACCCGGCGTACGCTATCTCTCGAACCTCGCGATCGGACCGGACTTCCGCACGAACGTCGGAGCGGTGAACCCCTCCGACACGCCGCAGACCTTCAGCCTCCAGCTTCGGGACGGCCACGGGAACATCGTCGGCCGAGCGACACTCGCGCTGGAGCCCGGGGCACAGCAGCAATGGTCGCTCTCCCAGCTCTTCCCGGGTGTCACAGGCAGCGGCTTCACGGCGCACATCCGGACATCCGGCGCAGGCCGCGCTCCCCTGGCATACGCCGCGGTGACCGACAACGTGTCCAGCGATCCGACCTACTACGCAGCCCTTTCTCCGGCGCCGGTCCTGTACGTCCCCGGAATCGCGGGGATCACGGGATTCGGAGGCGCTTTTTTTCGGAGCGAGATCTCCATCGCGAACGGCGGTGAGGGCCCGGCCGCCGTCACGGTCACCTTTCTCGAGCACGACCGGGACAACTCCTCGGCCCCGAACGCGCGCTTCGTGCTCGGTCCGTACGAAACGCTCCATATGGACGACGCCTTGTTCGCCCTCTTCGGGTTGACCGAGACCTACGGCGCCCTGAGGATCCAGAGCGACTCCTCGCCAGGCGTTACCGTCTTCGACCGGATCCTGACGGACGCGACGCGGACCGCGGGCACGGTCGGCCAGCAGGTCGAGGCCCTCGCGGAAGAGCAGCTCGTCTCGCGCGGGTCCCTGCTGGGCGTCCGTCAGGACGACGCGTTCCGGACCAACGTGGGCCTGGTCAACCCGCATGCCGCTTCGACCACGGCCGCCCTTCGGCTGATCGCTCCCCCGGCGACCGAGCTCGGCACGGCCACCGTCGTCGTTCCGCCGCAGGGATACGTGCAACGCAACCTCGCGGCCCTCTTTCCCGGGGTGGACCTCCCCGAGGGTGTGACCCTGTCGCTCCGCGTGGACGGCGGCGGCCGGTTCCTCCTGGCGTTTGCCTCCGTGATCGACAATGCCTCCCAGGATCCGACGTTCTATCCGGAGCAGCCCTAGCTTGGGGAACCGGCCGCGCAGGGCGGGCCGGCTTGACCCTCCTGCTAACATTTCATCCATGGCACCAACCGACGCGAGGTCGGGGGGCCAAAAGCCCTTCGTGAGCATCGGTCTGCCCGTCTACAACGGGGAGGACTACCTCGAGGAGGCCCTGGAGTCGATTGCCGCGCAGACCTACCGCAACTATGAAGTCATCATCTCCGACAACGCGTCGACCGACCGCACGGCGGACATCTGCGAGAGCTACGCCGCCCGGGACCCGCGGATCCGTTACGTTCGCAATCCCGTGAACATCGGCGGCGACCGCAACTTCTACCGCTGCGTCGAGCTCTCCCGAGGCGAGTATTTTCTGGGTGCGGCGCACGACGACCGGTTCCATCCCGAGTATCTCGAGCGCGTGCTCGCGGTCCTCGAAGCCGATCCGGAGGTCGTGTTCGGCCACTCGCGTGCCCACCAGATCAACGGCGCGGGCGACGTCGTCGGCATCTACGAAGGGCGGCCGTTCACGGAATCGTCCAGGCCTTCGGAGCGGCTTCGCGACGCCATCGATATGCGTCCGGTGATCGCGTGTCTCGGAATGATCCGTTCGAGCGTCCTGCGGCAGATGCCGCCGCTCGTGCCATATCCCGCCTCGGATGCCTACTGGCAGGCGGAGCTGGCCCTCCACGGGAAGCTGGTCGAGATCCCGGAGGTCCTGTTCTACCGGAGAGTCCATCCCAACAGCGGCCAGAGAATCCCCATCCACGAGCGGATTCGGTGGTCCGATCCGAAGAAGGCCGGCACCGTGACTTTCCCGGCGTGGCGCCGTCCGGCCGAGTACGCGCGGTCCGTGATGCGAGCGCCGCTCCCGCTTCGCGAGCGGATGTCCTGCTTCGCCGAAATCGCACGCTACCTCCTGCAGCGAGAACGATTGAAAATGCTGGTTCGGGACGTGCGCATGGCGTTGAGGACTCTCCTGCTGCGGACGCGGTTGGGCCACTGGCTGGCCTCTCACAGGCACCGGGCTGACCTGCATTGACGCACATCGATCGATGACGTCCGCGACGGCGCCTCTCTGCCGCTTCTGTCGGGCTCCGCTCCGGACCACGTTCGTGGATCTCGGCATGTCCCCGCTCTGCGAGACCTTCCTCCGCGCCGACGAGCTCAACCGGATGGAGCCCTTCTACCCGCTGCGCGTCTGGGTCTGCGAGCGGTGCTTCCTGGTCCAGCTCCAGGAGTACGTGTCCCCGGCCGAGATTTTCACCGAATACGCCTACTTTTCGTCGTACTCGACCTCCTGGCTGAAGCACGCGAAGGACTACACCGACATGGCGGCCGCCCGCTTTGGGCTCGACGGCCGATCGCGCGTGGTCGAGATTGCCTCGAACGACGGCTACCTGCTCCAGTACTTCGTCGAGAAGGGGATTCCCGTCCTGGGCGTCGAGCCCGCCGCCAACGTGGCGAAAGCGGCCGTGGAGCGCGGCGTGCCGACGGTCGTCCGTTTCTTCGGGCAGGAGACCGCCGGCGATCTCGTCCGTGACCCCGGACCCGCGAATCTGATCGTCGGAAACAACGTGCTCGCGCACGTGCCCGACGTCAACGATTTCGTGGGAGGCCTCAAGATCCTTCTCGCTCCAGACGGGGTCGTGACGATGGAATTTCCTCACCTGTGGCGGCTGATGGACGAGAATCAATTCGACACGATCTACCACGAGCACTTCTCCTACCTGTCGTTCACAACCGTGATCGAGATCTTCTCGGCGCACGGCCTGAGAATCTTCGACGTCGACCGGATCCCGACGCACGGAGGATCGCTCCGCATCTACGCCGGCCACGCCGGGACCATCCGTGCGGAGGAACCTGCCGTCGCCGCGCTGCGGACAGCGGAGGAGGCCCAGGGCTTTCGCTCGACGGAGCGCTATGCCTCCTTCGCCCCGCGCGTCGAGGAAACCAAGCGCGCCCTCCTCGATTTTCTGATCGAGACACGTCGCGCGGGCAAGTCGGTCGCGGCCTACGGCGCCCCCGGAAAGGGCAACACGCTTCTGAACTACTGCGGGATCCGCACGGACTTCGTGGACTACGCCGTCGACCGCAACCCCTACAAGCACGGGCGCTACACGCCCGGCACGCATATTCCGATCTTCCCGCCCGAGCGCATTCGGGAGACCCGGCCCGACTACGTGCTGATCCTGCCGTGGAATCTCAAGGACGAAATCACGGAGCAACTCGCCTACGTCCGGGAGTGGGGCGGACGCTTCGTCGTCCCGATCCCGAGCGTGGACGTCTCCTGAGAGGCCGATTGACCCTGGCGAGCACGGCCGCCGGACAGGCGTACGAATGCCGGGTATGGGGCGGGCGGTCGCCGGAGTTGTTCTTCCGCGTCGAGGGGGTCCCGGTCCAGAACGGCCTTCTCTGGCGCTCGCGGGCGGAAGCGGCGGCCGCGCCGACGGGCGACATCGAGCTCGTCTTCTGCGGCCGGTGCGGCGACATCGGCAACCGCGCGTTCGATCCCGGGCTCCTCCAGTACCCCCCCGGCTACGACATCTCGCTACACTATTCACCGGTCATCCGAGTGCTCAACTAGAGCCCTCGTACCATGCGTTTCACCGAAGCCCCTCTCGCCGGCGCATTCGTGGTCGACGCGCAGCGCTTCGGGGATGCCCGCGGCTTCTTCTCCCGGACGTTTTGCGAGCGCGAATTCCGGGAGCGCGGCCTGAACCCTCGCGTCGCTCAGGCCAACGTCTCGTACAACGAGCGCCGGGGCACGCTGCGAGGGATGCACTACCAGAGACCTCCTCACGCCGAGGCCAAGCTCGTACGATGCACACGAGGAGCGATCCACGACGTCATCATCGATCTGCGCCCCGGCTCGGCCACGTACTTGGGCCATTTCGCGGTGCGACTGGATGAAGACAACCGGACGATGCTGTACGTGCCCGAAGGCTTCGCGCACGGTTTCCTCACGCTCGCCGACGGCACGGAGGTCACGTATCAGATGTCCGCGGAGTACAGCCCCGACCATGGCGCGGGTGTGCGCTACGACGATCCGGCTTTCGGGATCCGGTGGCCCGAGCCCGTACAGGTGATCGTGGAGCGGGACCGGACATACCCGGATTTCCGGCCATGAACACGCGGACCTCCCTCGGCGAGCTCCGGCGGTCCGCCGATTTCGAGGCCCTCGGGGCCTGGATGCACGGCCTGGTCGCCGAGCTCTACCCGATCTGTCGGAGCATCACCGGCGAGGGCCTCCGCCGGACGCTCGACATCTTGCGGCGTGAGACGGGTCTCAAAATGGAATCGGTGCCCACGGGCACGGCCATCCTGGACTGGACGGTGCCGCGAGAGTGGAACATCCGCGACGCCTGGATCGCGAACGCGAGCGGCGAGCGCGTCGTGGACTTCCGCAAATCGAACCTCCACGTCGTCAACTACAGCGTCCCGGTCCGCGCCCGCATGACCCTCGGGGAGCTCCGGCCGAAGCTGCACTCGCTCCCCGACCGGCCGGATTGGATCCCCTACCGCACGTCCTACTACGCCGAGGACTGGGGCTTCTGTCTCTCCCACCGCGACCTCGAGAGGCTGACCGACGAGTCCTACGAGGTCGTGATCGATTCGAGCCTCGAGCCGGGGAAGCTGGACTACGGCGAGCTCGTCCTTCCGGGAGCCTCTTCGGAGGAGATCCTCTTCTCGGCGCACGCCTGCCACCCGTCGCTCGCCAACGACAACCTCTCGGGGCTCGCGCTTCTCGCGGCCCTCGCCCGGCTGCTGGCCACGGCCGAGCGCCGCTACACGTACCGTTTCCTCTTCGTGCCCGGCACGATCGGTGCGATCGCCTGGCTCGCGCGCCACGAGCCGGAGCGCATTCGCGCCGGCCTGACCGCCGCGTGCGTCGGCGACGCCGGGCCGCTGACCTACAAGAAGTCCCGGCGCGGCGACGCCGAGATCGACCGCGCCGCGCAGCACGTTCTGCGATCTTCAGGAGAGCGGCACGGCGTGGTCGACTTTTCCCCGTACGGGTACGACGAGCGGCAGTACAACTCGCCCGGGTTCAATCTCCCCGTCGGCAGCCTCACGCGCACTCCGCACGGCCGGTACCCCGAGTACCACACGTCGGCCGACGACGTCGCGTTCGTGCGGCCCGCGAGCCTCGCGAGCTCGCTGCGCGCGTACCTCGCGATCGTGGGCGTGCTCGAGGGGAACGGCCGGTACCGCAATACGCAGCCCCGGGGCGAGCCCCAGCTCGGCCGCCGCGGGCTCTACCGGGCGATCGGCGGGCAGCCGGACCCGGGCGAGCGCCAGATGGCGATGCTCTGGGTCCTCAACCAGTCCGACGGCGGCCCGACGCTTCTCGAGATCGCGGACCGCGCGGGCCTCTCCTTCGACCGCATCCGCGAGGCCGCCGACGCGCTCCTGGCCCACGAACTGCTCGTCCCGGCCTGAGCTCCGAATACCGGGCGCTTCAAAGAAGCTGGACACAACTCGCGCCGTTGGATTATAGAATCCAGCCAGGAATAGGCCCTTTCCTGGCGCAGGTCAACCGGACGGCACTTCCGAGGTTCCTGCCCGAATCCTCCCTGCTCGAGGAGAGGCATCCCAGGAGATGAAGCGGTGCGTCCGGCTCGTGCTGGCGGGAGGCCTCTTCGGGTCATGCTGGCTGACCCTCCCGTCCAAGAGGAGCACTACATCTACTACCAGCCCACCATGGGGATTCTTTATCTCCTGGGGGCGCTCCGAAAGTCCTTCTCTCCCACGGACGTGGAGGTTCGCTATCTCCAGGGTTTTGGCGGCATGCGCGAGCATCTCGAAGCGATCGCCGAATATCGGCCGGACATCTACGGCCTCTCCTTCAAAACACCCATGGCCCGCCTGGGCCACCGAACGCTCAAAGCCGTCAAGGAGAGATTCCCGTCTCTCACCGTGATCGCCGGCGGATCCCACGCATCGATCATGGCCGACGAAATCATGACCATGACCCCGACGGACGCATGCTTCCAGGGAGAGTGCGAGGAAACGATCGTTCAGATCGCCGAATCCTTCGGCTCCGGACGCCCGCGGATCGAGGAAATCCCCGGCGCCGTATATCGGACGGGAGATTCTCTCGGTCACAACCCGCCGTCTCCGTTCCGGAAGGACCTGGATTCCATTCCCTGGCCTGCGTGGGACATGATCGATTTCGATCGGTTCCCCGGCATGCCCTACAGCAAACGACATCCCTATCTGGGCGTGCTCATCAGCCGGGGCTGCCCGTTTCGATGCACGTTCTGCTCGGAACCGGTCTGGAAAATCTTCGGGCGGCCGACCTATCGCTCGCGCTCTCCCGGCAACATCATCGAGGAGATCCGCTTCCTCTACGATCGAGGCGTACGGGAGATGCGCCTCTGGTGCGAGGAGTTCAACGCCGGCACGGCGTGGGCTCTCGACCTGCTCCATCGGATCGCCGCTCTCGACTACAGGGACCTGTATTTCAACTTCAACATCCGCGGCGACGTCATGCCGGAAGCCATGGCCGATGCCATGGTCGCTGCAAACGTGTGGCTCGTCTCGATGGGCTTTGAGACCGCGTCGAACCGCGCGCTGAAGGGAGTCCAGAAGCAGGTCACGACCGAACAGATCGAGAGTACCTGCGCCACGCTCGCGGCCCGGCAAATCAAGATCGCCGGCTATTTCCAGTTTTACTCCGCCTGGGAGGAGGCGGGGCAGCTCTGCTGGGAGACGACGGAAGACTGCCACCGCACCATTCGGTGGGCGCGCGATCTCGGCGGGCGCGGGTTCCTCCACTACATGTACACCAACGTCGCCACGCCGAGGCCGGGCACCCCCCTCTGGGAACTGGCCCGGAAACACGATCTGTTCCGGACGCCGGCGGACGATCCGTTCCCTTACCTCGTCGAAGGAATGAAGCTCCCCGGAGTCACCCCGGGGCAGATGAAGAGGACCCGCTTATACGCCGAGTATACGAAGGCCCGCTTGGCGGCGCGAAACGGGAACCTGAATATTCCGGTCGTCCTGCCCGCCCTCTTCCACAAGGCGCGTCGGAGCCTCCGCGTATGACGTCACGTCGGGTCCTCGTGGTCACCTACCTTCCTCCGACCCGCGGCGGCATCGCGACCTGGGCGGAAATCCTCCGAATCGGTACTTCGAAAGCGCGCCGCCGCTTTCTGTTCGAGAGGGTCGGCGGGCCTGGGTCCGGCGACCGCGTCGGGCTCGTCGTCAAGATCCTGCACGCGGTCCGCCTCGTCGTCGGTGTGACGCGCCGCCTCGTTCTCAGCCGCCCTGAGCTCGTTCACGTCAACTGCTGCATCTTCCCGCCCGGCCTGTGGCGAGATCTGGCAGTTGCCATCCTCGTGCGGATGCGCCGGGTGCCGCTGGTCGTCCACTATCACGGAAGTCTGCCCGACGTCATAAATCGCCTCTCTCCCCGATCCCGGCTGACCCTTCGCGGGTTGATGAGATTGGCGAGCGTCAATATCGCGGTGACGCGTGGTTCGGAGACCTTGCTGAAGAGCCAATGCCCCGCCTCACGCGCGGCGTATCTCCCCAACTTCGTCGAGGACGAATGGCGGGATCGCCCCGCCGCGGAGGCCGAGGCCGGGAACGGAGCGCGCCCGCGAGCTGTCTACGCAGGACGGCTCTCCGTCGACAAGGGAACAATCGACTTGCTTAGCGCCGCGCGACGGCTGCCTCAGGTCGACTTTGTCCTCATCGGGGAGGTCACCAAAGAGGTCCGGAAAGCGGTCGAAGCGGCGCCTGCCAATGTGACCGCCACAGGCCATCTCGCGCGCGATGAGGTGCTGGAGCGATTCCTCGAAAGCGATCTGCTCGTTTTCCCCAGCCATCGAGAGGGCTCGCCCATGACCGTTCTCGAGGCCATGGCCGCGGGCCTTCCGGTGGTATCGACCCGCGTCGGTGGGCTGCCCGAGTTGATCGACGATGGGCGGGGCGGCTACCTCGTTTCGCCCGCCGCCGTGGAGGAGCTGACCGACGCCATCGGCCGCCTCGTCGCCGACCGAGAGTGCGCTCGTCGAATGGGCCGGCACAATCGCAGGATCTGCCTCGAAAAGTTCTCGTTCTCCGTGGTTTTCGAGAGCCTGTCCACGATCTACGACGAGATCGTCTCGGCGAAGGCAGACGGCGCGACCGCAAAGGCCGCCTCCCGTCCGGCGACGGAAGCCTCGAGACGGCCTTCGCACGCCGGCGAGGCGCGGCAATGAGACTGCCGTATCGCTGGGTCGTGCTCCGCGAACAGAAGACCGCAGGGGCGCTGTCTCGCCTTCTCGGTACGCGGGCCGTTCAATCCCTCCTTCATTGCGTGGACGCCCTCTACGATCTCCAGCAGTACCTCCGGTTTTTCACGCCGCTCCGAGCTCGCACGAAGGAGCGGCGGAAGCTGGAGGCGCTCCTCTTCGTGCATTTTCACAAGATCGAGAAGACACTCGCTCTGCCGGAGCCTCCACCTCTGTTCGGCACGAGCTATCTCGGACCTCTGCTGGACCTCCTGGATGCCTGGGAGCACTCGGTTGGAGATTTCGGGGCCATCCCCGTGCGCGCGGCTCTCGGTGCGCTTCGCCGCTACCGGGAGCGTGTGGGACAACGCCTCGCGCAGGAATTTCCCGAATTGTCGTCGCGCCTCGATTGCCGGCTCGTACGCCATCCGGAGGCGACCGGCCGGAGTGAGGACGGAGGGACCCAGCGGCTCACCGCGGGCGCATTTCAGGCCGAGGCCGCCGCGATGGATTTCGAGCGATTCGCGCTCCTGCGACACAGCGTCCGCAATTTTTCTGCGGAGTCGGTTCCCAGGGAACTCATCGCCCGCGCCGTCCGCACGGCGCAGAGAACCCCGTCCGTGTGCAACCGCCAGGCATGGCGGGTGCACGTCTACACCTCGCCGGAGGACAAGGACGTCGTCCTCCGGACCCAGGACGGCAACGCCGGATTCGGTCATCTCGCCGCGAGCATCCTTCTGGTCTCGTCCGATACTCGTGTGTATGTCTCGAGCGGCGAGCGGCACCAGGCTTACGTCGACGGCGGCATGTTCGCGATGTCTCTGGTGTATGCGCTGCAGGCCCAGGGCGTCGTTTCCTGCTGCCTGAACTTGTGCAACTACTTCTTTCAGGATGTCGCGGTCCACCGCGCTTGTCGCATTCCCGCCTGGGAAACGCCGATCATGATGATCGCGATCGGGTATCCCGCAGCGGAATTCCAGGTCGCCGTGTCCGCTCGGCTCGATACGGAAGCCGTTCTCTCGTGGCGCACGCTGTGAACGCGGCGCAGGCACACCCGCTGGTTCCGGCCTCAGAGCGCCGGACTGTTCTTCTGACTTTTGCGACGGTCTCGTGGCAAAAGGGATCCGCCGCGCAGGTCGTCAGCCTCGTCGGAGAGTTGCGGAGGGTGCGAACCGATCTGCGCTTCCGGCTCCTGTCGCATTGTCCGGAGCTGGATCGAGGGCCGGCGGAGGACCTGGGAATCGACGTCGTCGACCCGGGTTTCGCTCCCGACGCCAGCCGGAATCGGCGCAGCATCGGGATGCTCGGAAAGCGCTTGAGGTGCACGGCACGATGCCTGCTCGGCCGTAACCCGCCTTGGAGAGCCGGCTCCTCCGAGCCTCTGGCCAGGGCCTACGCTCTGGCAGATTTCGTTCTCGACTTGAGCGGGGACTCGTACCGCGATCCTCCCGGCGGCTTCGCCCTCGCGCACCATGCGAATCTCTTGGCCTCCCTGGCCGCACGGACCCCCTATGGCCTCGTCTCTCAGTCTCTCGGGCCGTTCCTCTCCTTCAACCGACCGCTCGTTCGGTACTTTCTGGAACGGGCAGCCCTCTTGTACATCCGAGAGCGACGGACTCGAGAAATCCTCCTGCAGCTCGGCGTTCGGAGTGACCGGATCCATCTCGCTCCCGACGTGGCGTTTGCGCTTCCGGCCGCTTCCGCCGACCCCATCTGGCGAGCCGAGGCCCTTGACGGAGACCGCGTGCCCCGCCCCTGGATCGGGCTCTCAGTGAGCAATCTCGCTGTACAACTGGCCGACGGCAAGGGCCGGAACCGCTACCTCGAGGCGATGGCGCGGTTAACGCGGCACCTGAGGTCGAAATACCGCGCGTCGGTGTTCCTGATTCCTCACGAGATCAATCCCCCCTACTACGGCTCCGATGATCGAAGCGCCGCAGACCTGCTTCTTTCGGAAATGGGACGCCCGTCCTGGATGCATGCGATCCGAGGCGACTACGGTCCCTCCTGCCTCAAGGGCTTCATTCGCGAGTGTGACGCCATGATCGCGTCGCGGATGCACGCCGCCATTGCCGGCCTTTCCTCCGGAATCCCGACTCTTCTCGTGGCCTGGTCCCACAAGTACGGCGGCGTCATGGACGACATCGGTCTTGAGGACTGCGTTTGGGATCAAAATGCGCCGGGCGTCGCGACCGTGGACGAGCTTTTCGACCGGCTCTGGGACCGACGGGACTGGGTGCGGGAGCGGTTGCTCGAGTACACGACCCGGGCCCGTCGTGAGATCGGCGTCATGTGCACTCGGATCGCCGCGGGCATTCCCGGCCCCCCGTTGCGTCCGTCGCTCGTTCCTCCCGTCTCGTCGCAGGCCGGAGCGCGATGACTATGAAAGAAAGAGCCCTCGAGGACAACCTTCCGAGCGTTTCCATCGTGATGCCGATCTACAACGAGGCTCGATCGATCGACACGAGCCTGGCCTCCGTGCTTGGTCAGGACTATCCCCCACACCTTACGGAGATCTTGATCGCCGAACGCCGGTCGGACGACGGAACGTCGGAGCGCATTCGCCGCATCGCGGCCCAGCACCATGACCGCCGCCTTCGTCTCCTGGAGAACCCGGGGAGAACTCCCGGGGCTGCGATGAATCGGATGATACGGGAGGCGGAAGGAGACATCATCGTTCGCGTCGATGGACACGCCGAGATCGCGGCCGATTATGTACGACGGTGCGTCTCAGCCCTTCAGGATCACGATGCGCTCAACGTCGGCGGTTGCATCTCTGCTGTCGGGTACGGATACATGGGACGAGCGATCGCGATGGCCATCGAGTCGTTCTGGGGAAACGGCGGAGCCCGCTATCGCACTCCGCCTTGCACGGCGCCCGTCTACGTGGATACCGTCCAGTTCGGCGCGTGGCGCCGAGAGACTTTGCTCGCTCTCGGTCCCTTCGTCGAATGGCCCGTCAACGAGGACTGCGAGTTCAACGCACGGATTCTCGATGCCGGCGGCCGGATCCTCCTTCATCCGGCGATCCGAGCCGTTTACTATCCGCGCCGGTCCCTGGTTTCTCTGGCAAGACAGTACTTCCGTTACGGCAAGCTGAAGTGCCGGGTGATCGCACGGCACCCCAGCCGGCTACGAGTCCGACAGGTCATTCCCATGGTGCTTGTTCTATCGCTCGTCGCACCATGGGCAATCACGGTCGGTGCGGATTGGGAACCATCGCTGGCACTTTCCACACCGCTGGCCTATTTGGGAGGACTCGGAATGGTCTCGCTCCACCTATCGGCCCGACGAAAGCGAGCCGCGGGCGTTTTGCTTCTGCCGGCCGTGTTCGCCACGCTGCATTTAAGCTATGGGCTGGGGACGTTGTGGGGAATG
>Ga0070665_100005815_pt1 | contig 12648 bp, 8 predicted proteins | sample KBSS13metaG_FD_65862 | JGI IMG/M metagenome (GOLD analysis project Ga0070665, IMG submission 65862) | Switchgrass rhizosphere microbial communities from Kellogg Biological Station, Michigan, USA - KBS S1-3 metaG | ecosystem: Host-associated > Plants > Roots > Rhizosphere > Soil ... | reverse complement strand
GTGGTGGCGCACTCTTATCTTCCTTCGAACTGGCTGGCGGCTGTGGGCCTGTTTGCCTGGACCCGTGTGGATGAGTCGCTGAACAGCCAGGAACTGCTGGATCCGGCGAAGAAGTTTACCTACGTCGCGCCTGCCGGGCTTGATGATACCTATGTGGTGTTTGTGATTGGCGAAACCACGCGCTGGGATCACATGGGGATGCTGGGCTATGAGCGTGACACTACGCCGAAGCTGTCGAAAGAGAAGAACCTGGTGGCATTCCGGGGCGAGTCCTGTGATACCGCGACCAAGCTGTCACTGCGCTGCATGTTCGTGCGCGAAGGCGGCACTATGGATAATCCGGGCCGCACGCTGAAAGAGCAGAATGTGTTTGCGGTGATGAAAGAGCTGGGCTTCACCTCTGAGCTGTTTGCGATGCAGAGCGAAGTCTGGTTCTACGACAACATCAATGCCAACAATTTTGCCTTCCGTGAGCAGATTGGTTCAGAGAAGCGTAATCAGGGCAAAGCGGTGGATGACATGCTGCTGGTGCCGGAGATGAAAGCGTCACTGGATCGTTTCCCGAAAGGTAAGCATCTGATTGTGTTGCACACCAAAGGTTCGCACTACCTCTATTCACAGCGTTATCCGCGCAGCTTCGCGAAATATCAGCCGGAGTGTATGGGCGTGGATGAGACCTGCAGCAAAGCGCAGTTGATCAACGCTTATGACAACTCGGTGCTGTATGTCGATAGCATGCTGGATAGCGTGCTGGATCAGCTGCGTGATAAGAAGGCGATCGTCTTCTATGCCGCCGACCATGGTGAGTCGATTAGCGAGAATATGCACCTGCACGGCACGCCGCGTGAGATGGCTCCGCCTGAGCAGTTCCGTGTGCCGATGATGGTCTGGGCGTCAGATAAGTATCTGGAAGACAGTCAGAACCGCAGCAACTTTGAGCGTCTGCAGGCGCAGCAGCGTGTGGGCCGGACCCATCGCCACGTTGAGTTGTTTGATACCATCCTGGGCTGTCTGGGTTACACCTCGCCAGATGGCGGCATTAACCCGGCCAACAACTGGTGTCAGGCACCGGGTAATGGTCAGGCTAAACCGCTGTAATAGTGGTCGAAAAGGGTAAAGCAGGCGGCTGATTCCCGGTAACCGCGTGCTTTCCAGGCGATTGGCGGCAAAAGCATAAAAAGCGGTTGACGCTGATCGGGGGTAGCAGTAACATGCGCCCCCATCGGCGAGTAGCGCAGCTTGGTAGCGCAACTGGTTTGGGACCAGTGGGTCGGAGGTTCGAATCCTCTCTCGCCGACCATATTTAAGAAACCTGTCTGAAAAGACAGGTTTTTTTTCGTCTGAAGAAAAGAGGATGAGAACCTCCGAAGGAGGTTTGAGCCGAGCGTAGCGAGACAACGTTGCTTCAGCAACGGCCCGAAGGGCGCTGCTCGCAGAGCAGAGTAATCCTCTCTCGCCGACCATATTTAAGAAACCTGTCTGAAAAGACAGGTTTTTTTTCGTCTGAAGAAAAGTGGATGAAAGGTACGGATTTACCGTTGAGCGGGCTTCAGGGAGCATACGCCAGGCAGACGCTGGGAGCCTCAGACGGCTAACAGATCCAAACCCGAGTGACGCTGACAGCAATGAACAATCTCAAGGCGAAGGGAACACGGGCAGAGGAGGAAAGCGTCCCACGCCATGGACGGCGTGGGCCGAGCGTCCATGGATGGTTTAAGCGCCTTTCCGATCTGACCGTGTTCCCGAAGCAGTCTCGATCTGACCGCTAAGCATTCACATTATTACCGCTGAGTGGGCTTCAGGGAGCATACGCCTTCCGCAAAGACGCAAAAACGCCATCCCTGGCAGGCTCAACGCAGGCCATCCCTGGCCCGCGATGCTTTGCTACAGGCGTATGCTCCCTTCGCTTCACGTCTGGCAGACGCATCAGGTACTTATTTGGGAGCCTCAGACGGCTGACAGATCCAAACCTCAGCTGTCACCTTCCAGAAAGTTCCAGTAAACCCCATCCACCGCGCATTCCGTTTACCAGCCGTTGTTATCATCACTTACCCGCTGGCAGGCCTTGCCATATAAGAGATGCGATCATAATTCGCGACACATTCTTCTTATGACCGAAAGCGGCAACATGCTGATTTCTTATGCTTCTTTACCAGCATATTCCGCTGGATGAACGTCATAACGCACGGTGAATCGTTCAGTTATTCAACATTTGCCGGTAAAAGTTTTAAGTTTTTTAGCGGTGAGAATCACTAGCGATAGAACAACCATCCAGCACAATGCACGGAAATCAGACCAGCAGCGCTGTGCATTGTATGGCTTTTAGGCCGAAAGGGTTTTTATTACCGTTGCATGCTATCCCTCACACTCTGTGTAAATAAGTAACCGTTGTATTGACGTTCTTTGCAACTGTTGACAAATTGATGCGTCAATAAACGCACAGTTACGGAATTTTCTGAATGCACCATCTGCATAAGAAAAAACAAAAAAAACGTAGCGTGCTTTAACCACCTGTTCGGTGGTACGCCTGAACCGCATAAAAAAATCAGAGGTCGGGCAATACACACAACATCACATCACAATGGAGCAAAAGCATGATCAACTCCCTGGCTAAATCCGGGATGCTGAAGGTCGGTCTGAGCCTGATTGCTATGACTGTCGCCGCCGGTGTTCAGGCAAAAACCCTGGTTTACTGTTCTGAAGGTTCTCCGGAAGGCTTTAACCCGCAGTTGTTCACCTCGGGCACCACCTACGATGCCAGCTCACGTCAGATCTACAACCGACTGGTTGAGTTCACTATCGGCACCACCGAACTGCACGCTGCGCTGGCAGAGAAGTGGGATGTCAGTGAAGACGGTAAAACTTACACCTTCCACCTGCGCAAAGGCGTGAAGTGGCAGACCACCAAAGATTTCAAACCGACGCGCGACTTTAATGCGGATGATGTGGTGTTCACCTTTGAGCGCCAGCTGGATAAAAACAACGCCTATCACGGCGTCTCCGGCGGCAGCTACGAATATTTCGAAGGCATGGACATGCCGAAGCTGATCAGCAAAATTGAAAAAGTGGACGAGAACACCGTGCGCTTTGTGCTGACGCGTCCTGAATCGCCGTTCCTTGCAGACCTCGGCATGGACTTCGCCTCGATTCTGTCGAAAGAGTACGCTGACAACATGCTGAAAGCGGGCACCCCGCAAAACGTCGACCTGAATCCGGTCGGTACCGGTCCGTTCCAGCTGCTGCAGTACCAGAAAGATTCGCGCATCCTTTACAAAGCTAACCCGGATTACTGGGGCACCAAGCCGAAAATCGATCGCTTAGTCTTCTCCATTACCCCGGATGCTTCAGTGCGTTACGCCAAGCTGCAGAAGGGCGAATGTCAGGTCATGCCCTATCCAAACCCGGCTGACATCGCGCGTATGAAGCAGGACAAAAACATCAACCTGTATGAGCAGGCTGGCCTGAACGTCGGCTATCTGTCGTACAACGTTGAGAAAAAACCGCTGGATAACCTGAAAGTGCGTCAGGCACTGACCATGGCGGTCAACAAAAAGGCGATTATCGAAGCCGTTTATCAGGGTGCAGGTCAGCCTGCTAAAAACCTGATCCCACCAACGATGTGGGGCTATAACGACGACGTGAAAGACTACGCCTACGATCCTGAGAAAGCCAAAGCGCTGCTGAAAGAAGCGGGCATGGCAGACGGCTTCTCAATCGACCTGTGGGCAATGCCGGTTCAGCGTCCGTACAACCCGAATGCACGCCGCATGGCTGAGATGATCCAGAGCGACTGGGCGAAGATTGGCGTCAAAGCCAAAATCGTCACCTACGAGTGGGGCGAATATCTGAAGCGCGCCAAAGCAGGCGAGCACCAGACCGTCATGATGGGCTGGACCGGCGACAATGGGGATCCGGATAACTTCCTGGCCACCCTGTTCAGCTGTTCAGCGGCAAAAGATGGCTCTAACTACTCGCGCTGGTGTGATAAATCCTTTGAGGATCAGATTCAGCCAGCTCGCGCCACCGCCGATCAGGCGAAGCGCATCGAGTACTACAAGCAGGCACAGGTTGTGATGCATGACCAGGTACCGGCGCTGATGATCGCGCACTCAACGGTATACGAACCGGTCAGCAAGAAAGTCTCCGGGTACAAAGTCGATCCGCTGGGCGGACACTACTTTGCTCAGGTAGACATTAAAGAATAATTGTCGCCTTTTCCGGGGCGGCTGCGCGTCGCCCCGGCTTTATCTCCCTGTTTTACTGGAAACGGTAGAGGCGCAGCCTGTCTGCGTCGCGGTCGGGCCTACCCGATCGTCAGATGTAAGCAATAACTACCCTCGCGGCGACGGTCGCGCGGACAAGAGAGAACCCGGATTATGCTGCAGTTCATACTCCGACGTCTGGGCCTTGTCATCCCAACGTTTATCGGTATTACATTACTCACCTTCGCATTTGTTCACATGATCCCCGGCGATCCGGTACTGATCATGGCGGGCGAACGCGGTATTTCTCCTGAACGCCATGCACAGTTAATGGCGCTGTTAGGTCTGGATCAGCCTCTGTGGAAACAGTACCTGAACTACATTAACGGCGTATTACATGGTGACCTGGGCATTTCACTTAAGAGCCGCATCCCGGTCTGGGATGAGTTTGTTCCGCGCTTCAAAGCGACGCTGGAACTCGGCATCTGCGCCATGATATTTGCCGTGGCCATTGGTATCCCGGTTGGGGTCATGGCCGCCGTGAAGCGGGGGTCGATTTTCGATCACACCGCCGTGGGGATCTCACTGACCGGCTACTCCATGCCGATCTTCTGGTGGGGCATCATGCTGATCATGCTGGTCTCGGTACAGCTCAACCTGACGCCGGTTTCCGGGCGGGTCGGCGACACCGTCTTCCTGGATGACACCATGCCGCTGACCGGCTTTATGCTGATCGATACCTTCTTCTGGGGTGAGCCGGGCGACTTCCACGATGCGGTGATGCACATGATTCTGCCTGCCATCGTGCTCGGCACCATTCCGCTGGCGGTGATTGTGCGAATGACGCGATCGGCGATGCTCGAAGTGCTGGGTGAAGATTACATCCGTACTGCGCGTGCCAAAGGCCTGACGCGGATGCGCGTGATCGTAGTGCATGCGCTGCGAAACGCCATGCTGCCGGTGGTTACGGTGATCGGCCTGCAGGTCGGCACCTTGCTGGCCGGGGCGATTCTGACCGAAACCATCTTCTCGTGGCCGGGCCTGGGTCGCTGGCTGATTGAAGCGTTGCAGCGCCGTGACTATCCGGTGGTGCAGGGCGGGGTGCTGCTGACAGCAGTACTGATTATTGTGGTCAACCTGCTGGTTGATCTGCTGTATGGCGTGGTTAACCCGCGCATACGTCATAAGAAATAAGGGGGCATCATGTCTGTTGTTGATCCCGGCAGCGTTACCGTTGCACCCAAGCCGATGACCCCGTTTCAGGAATTCTGGCACTACTTTAAACGTAACAAGGGCGCCGTCGTGGGCCTGGTTTACATCATCATTGTGTTGCTGTGCGCCATTTTTGCCGATGTGCTGGCCCCGCATGCCCCTGCTGAGCAGTTCCGCGATGCGCTGCTGCATCCGCCGGTCTGGCAGGAAGGCGGCAGCTGGAGCTACATTCTGGGCACCGACGATGTAGGCCGCGATGTGCTGTCGCGTCTGATGTACGGCGCGCGCCTGTCGCTGCTGGTGGGCTGTCTGGTGGTGGTGCTGTCACTGATTTTTGGCGTGATATTTGGCCTGCTGGCCGGTTATCTCGGCGGCGTGGTCGATGCCATCATCATGCGTGTCGTCGATATCATGCTGGCGCTGCCCAGCCTGCTGCTGGCGCTGGTGCTGGTCGCCATCTTTGGCCCTTCGATCGTTAACGCCTCCATCGCGCTGACCTTTGTGGCGCTGCCGCACTATATCCGTCTGACCCGCGCGGCGGTGCTGGTGGAAGTGAACCGCGACTATGTGACCGCCTCCGGCGTGGCCGGTGCCGGTATGCTGCGCCAGATGTTTGTGAATATTCTGCCTAACTGCCTTGCACCGCTGATCGTGCAGGCTTCATTAGGTTTCTCCAACGCCATTCTCGATATGGCGGCGCTGGGCTTTCTCGGTATGGGTGCGCAACCGCCAACGCCGGAGTGGGGCACGATGCTCTCCGACGTCCTGCAGTATGCGCAAAGTGCCTGGTGGGTAGTGACCTTCCCTGGATTGGTCATTCTGCTTACCGTGCTGGCATTTAACCTGATGGGCGATGGTTTGCGTGATGCACTCGACCCGAAACTCAAGCAGTAAAGAGGCACCGAGATGGCGTTATTAAATGTAGACAAACTATCGGTGCATTTCGGCGACGATAAAGCACCGTTCCGCGCGGTTGACCGCATCAGTTATCAGGTTGAGCAGGGCCAGGTCGTGGGTATCGTGGGCGAGTCCGGCTCCGGTAAATCGGTGAGTTCCCTGGCGATCATGGGGCTGATCGATTTCCCCGGCAAAGTGATGGCTGAGAAGCTGGAGTTTAACCAGCGCGACCTGCAGAACATCTCCGAACGTGAGCGCCGCCAGCTGGTGGGCGCAGAAGTGGCGATGATTTTTCAGGACCCGATGACCAGCCTGAATCCCTGCTACACCGTAGGTTTCCAGATCATGGAAGCGATCAAGGTGCATCAGGGCGGCAATAAACGCACCCGGCGTCAGCGGGCGATCGACCTGCTGAATCAGGTTGGTATTCCCGATCCCGCGTCACGGCTCGATGTCTATCCGCACCAGCTGTCGGGCGGCATGAGCCAGCGTGTGATGATTGCCATGGCGATCGCCTGTCGGCCTAAGCTGTTAATCGCCGATGAGCCGACCACGGCGCTCGACGTGACCATTCAGGCGCAGATCATCGAACTGCTGCTGGAGTTGCAGCGGCAGGAGAACATGGCGCTGATCCTGATTACTCACGATCTGGCGTTAGTGGCAGAAGCGGCGCACCACATTATCGTGATGTATGCCGGTCAGGTGGTGGAAAGCGGTAAAGCGACCGATATCTTTAAGGCGCCGCGCCATCCTTATACGCAGGCGCTGCTGCGTGCGCTGCCGGAGTTCGCGGCCGATAAAGCACGCCTGGCCTCGCTGCCTGGCGTGGTACCGGGCAAGTATGACCGCCCGATTGGCTGTCTGCTTAATCCACGCTGTCCCTATGCGACTGACCTTTGTCGTCAGGAAGAACCTGAACTGCGCACCATTCCAGGACGCCAGTCCAAGTGTCACTATCCGCTGGACGATGCCGGGAGACCAACTTATGAGTCATGAAACCACTAAAGATCAGTTCCTGCTGCAGGCGATTGATCTGAAGAAGCACTACCCGGTGAAGAAGGGGCTGTTTGGTCAGGAGCGTCTGGTCAAAGCGCTGGATGGCGTCTCTTTTAATCTGGAACGCGGCAAAACGCTGGCGGTGGTAGGCGAGTCAGGCTGTGGTAAATCCACGCTGGGCCGCCTGCTGACGATGATTGAAACCCCGACCGAAGGGCAGCTTTACTGGCACGGTCAGGATCTGCTGAAACATGATCCCCAGGCGCAGAAGCTGCGTCGCCAGAAAATCCAGATCGTGTTCCAGAACCCGTACGGCTCACTCAATCCGCGCAAAAAAGTAAGCCAGATTCTGGAAGAGCCGCTGGTGATTAATACCCAGCTGACCCGCGCGGAACGCCGCGAGAAGACGCTGGAGATGATGGCAAAAGTCGGCCTGAAAACCGAGCACTACGACCGCTACCCGCACATGTTCTCAGGCGGGCAGCGTCAGCGTATCGCCATCGCACGTGGGCTGATGCTCGATCCGGACGTCCTGATTGCCGATGAGCCGGTTTCGGCGCTCGACGTGTCGGTGCGTGCCCAGGTGCTTAACCTGATGATGGATCTGCAGCAGGATATGGGGCTTTCTTATGTCTTTATCTCGCACGATTTGTCGGTGGTGGAACACATTGCCGATGAGGTGATGGTGATGTATCTCGGCCGGTGCGTTGAGAAGGGCAGCAAAGAGGCGATTTTTGCCAACCCGCGCCATCCTTATACTCAGGCTTTGCTGTCAGCGACGCCGCGGCTTAATCCAGACGACCGTCGTGAGCGCATTAAGCTGACCGGCGAGCTGCCGAGCCCGCTCAATCCACCGCCGGGCTGCGCCTTTAATGCGCGCTGCCACCGACGTTTTGGCACCTGCGTGCAGCTGCAGCCGAAGCTGAAAAACTATGGCGGACAGGAGATTGCCTGCTTCGCGGTTGATCAGGATGAAAATCAGCCAGTGGGTGCGGCAGAGAAAGTCAGTTGAGCAATCACCTGGCCCCCAGCCAAAGGCTCCTTTCTGGAGCCTTTTTTTATCTCAACTCAGCTGCAAGCCGCACTGCTGGCAGGTCAGCGAGCACTTTCTGGTTATTCCTCCTCTTTTTCCGTTATCAGTCTTAACCTGTTTTCCTTCTGGCGATATTTGCAGTGAAAAAAGATAAATAGCCTCAATCACTTATGGCAGAAATGCGATTGTTTTGCGCCTGCGGCAGCCTGAACGCTCTTTGAAACGCTGTTTACAGGAGTCAGCCTGGCAGTGCCAGAGGTTGTAAGAGCGGTATTTTCAGAAAAATTATTAAAACAGGGCTAATGAATTTAACTTAAGTATTACTTATTAATTATCAGCGGTAATGACTCAGCAAAGGCTTTTTTCCGCCACTATTGAATCTTTATGATTAAACAATTTGATTGAAATTGCTTTTTTTGTAATCAGGTTTTTCTGACTGATATTAAAGGGATGTGTTATATTCCAGGAAAATTCCCACCTTGTTGCAGGCCATGGCCAATGAAGAATAATTACGATGATTTGCAGCGTTTTAAAGAGAAAACGCAAACGCTCGACATCGACTTTAAAGATATGTCTGGCCAGACGCAGGAAGCGGCGGAACACAGTAAATGGGCATTGATTCGCCAGCTGGCGAAAGAAGAACATCAGACCCCGTTTGGCGGCGGCGAGCGTATTGACCTGCCGCAACCTCAGCCGCTGCGTGGTGATGAGTTTACGGCTCCACCGCCTGGGGCACCGGCACGACATGCCGCACTCACTGCGCAACCGGCAACGGCAGCCCGCACCTCGATTCTCGATAGCCTGTCAGGCAGTAACCTGCCAGCAACCAGCACGACTGAACGCGGTCCTTCATCACTCTTTCCGCCACCGCCACCGCCACCGCTGCCACTGCAAAAAGTGGCCGTGGCTGAGCCTGCGACCATGCTGCGTGCTGAGCCGGTCCGGCCTGCCGCCGTGGCGGAGCTTCAGCCCGTCGTCGCACCCACCGCCACCCATTCTGAGCCAGGACGATTTGGTGCGCTGTTCCGCTCGCGCGATATTAATCTGCCGAAAGAAACCTTACTCAAACCGTTACTGGAGAAGATTGCGCTATGCCATTAGTTTGTGTGTGCTCGCCGAAGGGGGGCGTGGGGAAAACCACGCTGGCGGCGAATCTGGCCTGGAGTCTGGCGCGTTCCGGTAGCAAAGTTCTGGCGATTGATTTTGATGTGCAGAATGCACTGCGTCTTCACTTTGGCGTGCCGCTTCATGATGGCCGCGGATTTGTGGCGCGCTCAGAAGAGCAGGCGGACTGGAGCCAGTCGATTCTTACCACTGGCGGCAATATCTTTGTGCTGCCCTATGGCGACGTCACGGAGCCGCAGCGCGAACGGTTCGAAGAGAACCTGATGAAAGATCCCCACTTTATTAAGCGCGGTCTGGATACGGTGCTCAATTATCCTGGTCTGGTGATCGTGGCTGATTTCCCGCCGGGCCCGGGCCCCGCCCTTAAAGCAATGACGGCGCTGGCCGATATGCATTTAGTGGTGATGTTAGCCGATACCGCATCAGTATCGTTATTACCGCAGATTGAAGAGAACCGGATGATCGGTAAGCCTCTCAATAATAAGCAGGGTCACTATTTTATCCTTAACCAGTGTGACAACCGCCGGAATATCAATCGCGATGTCACCGCGTTTATGCAGCAGCGCCTGGGCGATAATTTACTGGGCGTGGTTCACCGTGATGAAAGTGTGGGTGAAGCCAATGCTTCGCAGCAGTCTGTTTACGATTTCAGTCCCGCCTCCGCAGCGGCATTTGATATTGAACTGATCGCGAAAAGGGTCAGCAGCATTCTGAATATCACCGTGGGTAATGGCGAAGTTCAGGCTCCCATCCGCACAAACCACTTTTAGTCGGCTTCCGCCAGGCGACTGACTTACATAGCTCTTCTCAGGGTGAATCATGAGTAAAATCGGGTTTTACCTGCTGCTGCTGGTGCTTGCACCCGTTGCGGCGGTGATCATCATTACGCCAATGGACAGCCAGAAACAGTATATTTTTGGTCTGATCAGCATCGGCATGATGTTTTTATTGGGTTTCAGCAAGAGCCGCAAAATAACGGTGGTGATGGTGGTTCTCTCTGCGCTGATGTCCAGCCGCTATATCTGGTGGCGGACCACCGAGACGCTGCACTTTAATTCCGAAGTTGAAGCTATCTTAGGCATTGGCTTATATCTGGCGGAGCTGTACGTCTGGCTGATCTTAATTCTTGGCTTCCTGCAAACCACCTGGCCATTAAAACGCACCATCGAACCCTTACCGGACGACACCAGCCTGTGGCCGACGGTCGATATTTATGTGCCTTCCTACAATGAAAGTCTTGATGTGGTGCGCGACACCGTACTCGCGGCGCAGTGTATCGACTACCCGCGTGACAAAATCAGGGTCTATCTGCTGGATGATGGCAAGCGCAGCGAGTTTGCCCGCTTTGCGGCGGATGTCGGCGTGGGTTATATCACCCGTGACGACAATAAACATGCCAAAGCCGGGAACCTCAACCATGCGATGAAAATCACCAAAGGTGAGCTGATTTGCATCTTCGACTGCGACCACGTGGCGACGCGCACCTTCCTGCAGGCGACGGTCGGACCGTTCCTGAAAGATCCGAAGCTGGCGCTGCTACAGACGCCGCACTACTTCTATTCTCCCGATCCCTTTGAGCGTAACCTGCGCGCAGCACGCAGCATTCCAAACGAAGGCTCGCTGTTTTATGGCCCGGTGCAGCAGGGTAACGATAACTGGAATGCCACTTTCTTCTGTGGCTCCTGTGCGGTGATCCGTCGTTCAGCGCTGGAAGAGATTGGCGGTTTTGCCGTTGAAACCGTGACCGAAGATGCACACACCGCCCTGAAAATGCAGCGACTGGGCTGGGGCTCAGCCTTTTTGTCGATCCCGCTGGCTGCCGGTCTGGCAACAGAACGTCTGGGCCTGCATATCATTCAGCGTACCCGTTGGGCGCGTGGCATGACACAGATTTTCCGCGTCGATAACCCGCTGTTTGGCCGTGGCCTGAAGTGGCAGCAGCGTCTTTGCTATCTCAACGCCATGCTGCATTTCCAGTTTGGCCTGCCACGCGTTGCCTTCCTGACCGCACCGCTGGCTTACCTGCTGTTTAACCTGAATATTATTCACTCATCGGCCTCGCTGATCTTTGCCTATGTGCTGCCCCATCTAGTGATGTCGCTCTACGTTAACTCACGAATGAATGGCCGTTTCCGTTACACCTTCTGGGGTGAAATTTATGAGACGGTGATGTGCTTCCATCTGGTGATCCCGACCATTCTGACCCTGTTGTCGCCAAAACATGGCAAGTTTAACGTGACCGATAAAGGCGGCGTGCTGGATCAGGGCTTCTTCGATTTCCACATCGTGCGTCCGCATGTGATTGTGGCGCTGCTGCTGGGCATTGGCATTGTAGCCGGCGTGGTGCGCGCCGTGATGCATGACTATTTTGGCGTCGATCCTTACGTTATCGCGCTCAACGTCGGCTGGGCGATCTTCAGCCTGATCATTCTGATGGCGGCGATTGCCGTGGCGCGCGAAACCAAGCAGGTACGTAAAACCATCCGTGTTGAAGTGCAAATCCCGGCGATTATTCATTACGCCAGCGGCATTTCATCGCGCACCCAGACCAGCAACCTTTCGATGGGCGGCGCGCAGCTTGATGCACCCGATGGACGTCATGAAACTGATGAGATTGAAGAGATTGATCTGCTGCTGAAATCCGGCGCGATCACTATCCCGGTCAGTCAGATTTCCGGCGATGATGAGAGCATCCGTCTGCGCTTTGAGGCGATGCCGCTGGCGCGTCGTCGCGAACTGGTCCGTGTGGTGCTGGCTCGTGCTGATGCCTGGATTCAGCCGGAGTATAAGCAGGACAACCCGCTGATTTCGCTGGGCACTATTATCCGTACCGTCTTTGAGCTGTTCTGGCTGACCTGGAAAGGCCGCCACGATAAACGTAAAAATGTCGACCCGGTTGCCGCGGCGGCGAAAGAGGATGGGGCGGCATGAAGATCCTGACGCAAACTTTGCTGGTCAGTTCACTGACCGCAGCGTTATGGCTGACGCCCGCTGGCGCGGAAACGCCGGTTGTTACTGATAACAGCAGTGCTGCGCCGGTAAACAGTTCAGCTCCGACGCCGTCTGATGCTGCTTCCACCGCGCAGCCTGCCAGTGCGCCGGTAAACAGTCCGGCTCCGATGCCGCCTGATGCTGCTTCCACCACGCAGCCTGCCAGTGCGCCGGTAAACAGTCCGGCTCCGA
>Ga0070665_100005814_pt1 | contig 12650 bp, 10 predicted proteins | sample KBSS13metaG_FD_65862 | JGI IMG/M metagenome (GOLD analysis project Ga0070665, IMG submission 65862) | Switchgrass rhizosphere microbial communities from Kellogg Biological Station, Michigan, USA - KBS S1-3 metaG | ecosystem: Host-associated > Plants > Roots > Rhizosphere > Soil ... | reverse complement strand
TCGACCGACAGCGCTTCGGCGAGCGGCCGCACGAGCACTTCGCCGAGCGACACGCACATCGCCTTCACGCGCTCGAAATGCGCCTCGTCGACCGTGGCGAGGTGCGTCGTCACGTGACGCATCATCGAACCGGCGATGAGGACGTCGATGGCGGTCATTGCAATCTGCCGCCGCGCCTTGGTGCCGGCGCCGTTGGCTTCGCCAACGAGCACCGCGATCAGCTCGCCTGCGGCATCGAAGTCGCCCACCAGCAGCAGATCCTCGATCAAGCCGACGAGCGGCGTCATCAGGTCGCGCCACCGATCGTCCTCCTGCTCGATTCGCAGGAGGTCGACCATCAGCGCGATATCGAGCGCCCGCAAGGCCGTGGTGGCGATCGTGCTCAGCCAGCCGCCGATGCGCTCCGGCGGATCGTCGCTGACGCCTTCCACCTCGATCGCCTTGGCTCGCGCGCCCGACAGCTCCTTGCCGTACGCGTCCGAGACGTACGGCTCGTCCGAGTACGACGTCAGGAGCTTTTCCGCCACGTTGTTCCACACCGACTCGAAACCTTCGGTGCTGCCCATCGGGGAGGCCGCCACTTCGTCCTTCGCCATGGCGAGCAGGCGCTGCTGCTCGTTGCCGTCCTGGACGAGCGCCTGGAACGCCTGCGCCAGCCGATCGGTCGACGTGTCGCCGGAGATCACGTGCCGCGATACGAAACGCGAGATGGTGGCGTCCGTCATCCGGCTGACGACGGCCTGAACCAGCCGCGGCCCTTCGTCGTCGTCGCCCTGCTGGCCCATGAGCCCGAGCAGCATTTCCGGCGAGCATTGGCCGACGGCCGCGGCCATGTTCTTCAGCACCGGCTCCATCTGCTCCGGGTTACGCTTCGACACCGCGTCGGCGATGCCACGGAGCATGCGCATGAGCGCCGCCGTTTTGACGCTGATGCCGCCGGTCATCCCCGCGCTGCCTTCGAGCGACTCCATGAGGCTGGCCAGCTGCTCGCTGTCGCCGGCGACCTTCAACAGTTCCTGGATGCCGGACTCGTCGAGATCGAACGAGCTGCCCTCCAGGCAGCTGGCAATCACGTGTTTCCAGACGACGGGATCGCCGTCGGAGCGCTCGCGTAGCACCTCCGCATAGTCGATCTCGCGGAGCTCGACGTGGCGGCCGCCCATGGTCGTCCACACGCGGGCGATGCCTCCGTCGGTCCGCACCGACTCCGGCGAGCGTCCGAGCAGCAGCAGGAAGGTGCGCCACGCGTCGACGTCGCCGCCCGGATTGATCGTCAACTCTCCAATGAGATGGCTGTGAAGCAGTTCCGCGAGCTCGGTGAGCGACGAGTCCGGGCGAGCGGGCGTGCGCTCGTCGAGCATCAGACCGTCCGGCAGCACTTTGATCTTCAACGGTCCGGTCAGCGGCGGCGCGGCGGTGATGCTGGCAATCCTGCCCAACGTCGCGGCGATTGCCGGATGCGCAGGCGGATAGAGAAGGACGGCGCGGGCCGCGGCTTTGCACGCCCGGGCAAAGTCGGTCAACCGCGCCGCATCCGCGGCATCGAGCGGGGCCGGCGCATTGGTCAAATCGGCCATCAGAGATATTTCAGCGGATCGATGTCGGTCGCATCCGGATCGATCGCTTCCACGACAGCGTACGCATGTTCCCCGCGCCCGTCGCGTTCCCACGTGTTGGCGAGCAGCGGCTCTTCCAGCATGTTCCCGGCGCGATCCACGAGGATCTTCACCTGCGGGCGGAACGGATCGGTCGGGTGCTCCGCCGTCACGACGGCGATCTCGCCCTTGTTGAGGCGAACCAGATTGCCGACGGGAAACAGCCCCATCAGGTTCACGAAACGCTTCAGGAGCGCCTGGTTGAACGCGGGATTGCCCTGTTCACCCATGATGTTGCGTATGCGAACGGTCGCCATGCCCTCGCGGTACGGCCGGTTGCTGCGGAGCGCGTCGAAGACGTCGGCGATCGACACGATCATCGTACAAAGATTCAGCTGCCGGCTGCCAATGTTCTCGGGATAGCCGCTGAGATCCTGCTTCAGGTGATGCTCGAACGCCACAATCGGCGCCAGCGCGGGCATTTCGGGGGTCCGCCTCAGGATGTGCGCGCCGTCGACCACGTGGCGTTTCATGATGTCGAATTCTTCGTTCGTCAGCTTGCCGGGCTTGTTCAGCACTTCCAGCGGCGTGTGCACCTTGCCGATATCGTGCATGAGCGCGGCGAATCCGAACTCCCGCAGGAGCGGCCCGTCGATGTTGAGCGAACGGGCCTGCGCCATGGCGAGCGCCGACACGTTCACCATGTGGGTGAACGTGTAGTTGTCGTACTTCTTCAGGGCGGTCAGCGCCATCAGCGAGGTGCGGTCCTGCGTCACCAGGCGGGCGAGCCCGTCGATGATCTTCCGCGCGGCACCAGGATCCGGCTGGTCGCCTGATTTCGCGGCGTTCCAGAGGGTTTCCGCCGTCTCCACCGCGGTGCCGTAGACCCGCCGCGCCGCCTCGATGCCGGCCTGATCGTCGGTAACCTCGTCGACGACGATGCGGCCGAGCGTGACGTTGCGGACGCCGCGCGCCGCCAGGCGATCCGGCAGAGGCGCGAGAGATGCGCGATCGGTGAATGCGGCGACCAGATGCCCGACCTCGGCGCGAGACAAACCGCGGCTCAACGTGATTTTCTCGATGCCGCGATCGCGCAGGTCGCGCGCGAAGCCAATCAACGACGCGGTGCCGCGCGGAAGCCGCGTGCCGTCCACTACGACTTCGTCGCCGATGAACCCGACCACGATGGCCGGCGCCGCCTGGAGCCGTTCCGTCGCCGCCGCGGCCAGCGCGTCGATGCCGCGCTGAACGAGCGGGTGCGCCGGCGAGTACAGCTCGGTCCCTCGCAGCGCGGCGGCGAGCCGACGGGTCAGTTCCTCGGCCTTCTGCTGTTCCATCAGACCATCGCCCTGGCGATCTTCTTCAGGTACCGGTCGCCGTTCTCGGCGGCATCCTTCAGAGCGGCGGCGGATTTTTCCGTATTCACGCGGGCGAGCGCCGCGACGCTGCGATCTTTGAGCGCCCGCAGTTTCCTGCCACCCAGGAACCGCCTTCGGCGCGCCATCGCGGCCAGACCCGGGACCGACGCGTCGGTGCCGACCGTGCCGAGCGCGTCGATCGTCTCCAGCACGACCTCATGGTCCCTGCCCAGGGGTTCGCTTTCGTCGAGGATGCGGACCAGCATCGGAACCACGCGCGGATCGCGCTCGGCGACGAGCGCCTCGATCACGGCGCGGCGCACCTCGCCGGTGGCCGCGCGCAATACGGTGTGGATCGCCCGCGCCGCCGACGGATCCGGAATGACACCGAGCGCCGCGACGGCGTCACGTGCGACTCGCGGATCCTGCTGGCGAAGCAACGGTTGGAGCAGCGGCACTGCGTCTGCCGACGCGATCCGGCCAAGGAGGCGTGCTCCGCGCCGTTTCACGAACCACCGCTGATCGCCGACGAGCGACGAAAGCCGCAGCACCCCCTTCTGTCCGAACCCGACGATGACGGCCTCGGCGCGAGCGGTGGCGAGGCTGTCGTCCTCCACACTCACGACTCTCTTGAACGCCTCGATGCTGGACACGCCGATCGTTTCGACGACGGCTTTGAGTCGCCGCCACCCGTCTTCGTCGAGGTCGCCGACGAGCGCGGCCGACTCGTGCATCGCCAGTGACTCTCCCAGTTGATCGAGCGACGCCCTGCAGGCCTCACGGCCGACGCCTTTCGGTGTCGAAGCTCGCGTTTGCAACGCGCGCGTGACGATCAACGCGTCGTCGTAGGCCCCCGACATCAGCAAGTCCTCAGCCAGGGCTGAAAGGTCTGGCGCCATCTCCGCCGCACGCTGGGGATCCCGCTCGAGGCTGAACAAATCGATCAGCATGGCGACCGAGAGAGCGCGCACGTTCGCCTGGCCGAGGCTCTCGAGCCATTCGGGCAGCTCGGGCGGCAGATCGCCGCCGGCCAGCCGCTCCGCGCGTCCACCGATGCCGTCGAGCGACTGGCGGTAGGTGTCGGACACGAACTGGCTGTCGTTGTAGGAAACGAGCAGTTCTTCGGTCGACGACCACAGCACCTGGAACTGGCCCGACTTGCCGAAATCGGTCTCGCTGAGGAGGCTGCGCGTGAGCGTCAGGACGCGGCGCTTGCGCGCGTCGTCTGGAGCGATGGTGTTGAAGATCGTGGCCAGGCGGTCTGAGGCGTGGCCGTCGAGTGCGAGCGCCGTTGCCAGCAGCTGCGCGACCTTGACGTCGTCGAACGCCGCCGCCATCCCGGCGACGACCGGCGCGGTCGTCGGATCGTCCGGGCTGCGCATCACCTGCATGATCAGGTGCGGATCGAGTTGCGTCGTCGCCGTCGCCAGGTGGGTCATGACCTCGGGCATGCGATCCGGCGACATCACCGACACGATGCTGGTCAGGTGACGGAAGGCGGCGAGGACCGTCGCGGCCTGCGACGTGATCATGGGCGAGCCGTCCGCCGCACACTTCGGGGCCGCCACCGCGGCCGCGAGATCTCCGACGTCACGGGCGCTGGTGGAAATGGCGAGCAGCCGCTCCTGCGCGCGCTCGTCGAAGACGGTCTTCTGTCCGCTGGCGATCGACACGACGATGGAGCGCCAGAGATCGTCGCGCTTGGCGGGCTCGGCGACCTCGCCCGCTTCCCGGGTGAGAAGTTTCTCGTAGTCGATCTGTTCGATCGCGATCGAGGAGTCGCCTTCGTCCGCCCAGATGCGCGCGGGCCCGCCGCGCCGCCGGCGTTCGATTGGATCCAGCGTCAGCACGCGCAGCAACGACAGAATTGTTTCCGGCGGCACTGTGCCCGTGAAGGAAATCGTAATGATGTCGCGGTCGTGCAGCATCGCCGCGGCTTCGGCGATGCCGCTCTGTCCCGCGTCGGCTGCAACCCCCTCGATCATCAGCGTGTCGGGCGTCACGCCGATCGCCAGCCCCGCGCCGAGCGTGGAGTCCCTGAGCGCGCCGGCCAGTCGTTCGACCGACGCGCGGACGGTCGGATGCTCCGGAGGATAGAGTGCCGAATTGCGCACCGCCGCCAACAGCGCGCGAGCCATGTGCAGCAAGCCCCGTGTCAGTTCAGGGGACAGTTCGGAGACCTGGGACACGGGGTGATTATCTCCGATATACTGCCCGCCGAATGCGAGCGGTCGACATCATCCAGGCAAAGCGTGACGGCCGCGCGCTCACCGCCGAGGAGATCCGGTTCTTTGTCGACGGTGTCACCGCCGGCACGCTTCCCGACTATCAGGCCTCGTCGCTGCTGATGGCGATCTTCCTGCGCGGGATGACGACGGAAGAAACCGCCAGGCTGACCGACGCGATGGTCCACTCCGGTGTGCGCGTGGACTTGCGAGACCTGCCAGGCGTCAAAGTCGACAAACACAGTACCGGAGGCGTCGGCGACAAGACCTCGCTGATCCTCGCGCCGGTGGCCGCGGCCTGCGGCGTGCCGGTCCCGATGATGTCGGGCCGGGGCCTTGGCCACACGGGCGGCACGCTCGACAAGCTCGAATCGATTCCTGGCTTTCGCGTGAACCTGTCGCTCGACGAGATGAAGTCGGCGCTGGCGAAGACCGGCTGCGCGATGATTGGCCAGACCGCGCAGATCGCGCCCGCGGACAAGAAACTCTACGCGCTGCGCGATGTGACCGGGACGGTCGAAAGCATTCCCCTCATCAGCGCTTCGATCATGAGCAAGAAGATCGCCGAAGGGATCGATGCGCTGGTCCTGGACGTGAAGACCGGCAGCGGCGCGTTCATGAAGTCCGAGGCCGACTCGCGGCGGCTCGCGGAATCGCTCGTGGCGATCGGCAAGGCATCGGGCGTCCAGACGGAAGCGATCATCACCGCGATGGAAGCACCGCTGGGGCGTGCTGTCGGCAACGCGCTCGAGGTCATCGAATGCCTCGACGTTCTGAAGGGCGGCGGCCCGCAGGACCTCGTGGACGTCTCCGTCGAACTCGCGGCACGGATGGTGGTGCTTGGCCGCGTAGCCGGCGATCTTCCGGCGGCCCGGGACCAAGTGCGCCGCGCGATTGCGTCGGGGGCCGGACTCGATCGCTTCCGCCAGATCATCGAGGTGCAGGGCGGCGATCCGAAGATCGTCGACGACTACGGGCGGCTGCCGCACGTCCCGGATCGATGGACGGTCGCCGCGAGCCGGAGCGGTTTCGTGACCGCGCTGAACGCGGAACTGGTTGGCCGCGCATCAGTCGTCCTCGGCGCCGGGCGGGATCGGGTCGAGGATCCGGTCGACCCGGCGGTGGGCATCATGGTGGTCGCGAAGCCGGGTGACGAGGTCCGAGCCGGCGATCCCGTGCTGGAAATCCATTTCCGGGACTCCGCCCGGCTCGAAGCCGCGAAGCGGCTGACGGACCAGGCGATCACCATTGGCGACGCCCCGCCTGTCCCGGGCCGGCTGATCGTCGGAGAGGTCCGCTGATGTTCGGAATCCTGCAGCCGTTGTTCGGGTCGATCGTAATTCTCGCCATTGCCGTCGCCTTCTCGAACAACCGGCGCGCGATCAACTGGTCGACGGTGGCCTGGGGCCTGAGCCTTCAGATCGTCTTCGCGCTGATCGTGTTGAAGACGACCATCGGCCAGCGCGTGTTCGAGACGCTCGGCGCCGGGATCAACAAGCTGCTCGGCTTTGCCGGCGTCGGCGCCGGATTCGTATTCGGCCCGCTCGGCGACAGTCGCGTGTGGGGACGCGCGATGACCGGCGCGCTCGGGCCCGACGGCGCCAATTACGCCGTGATCTTCGCGTTTCAGGTGCTGCCGACGATCATCTTCATCGCCGCGCTGTTCGCCATCCTTTACTACTACGGGGTCATGCAATTCGTCGTGCGGTTGATGGCGATCGTGATGCACCGGGTGATGAAGTGCAGCGGCGCGGAGTCGCTGAACGTGGCCGCCAGCATTTTCATGGGCCAGACCGAAGCGCCGCTGACGATTCGGCCTTATCTTCCCGAGATGACGCAGTCCGAACTGATGACCGTGATGACTTCGGGCATGGCTCACATCTCCGGCGGCATCATGGCGGCGTACATCCTCTTCGGCATCGAGGCCAAACACCTGCTCACCGCCGTAATCATGACGGCGCCGGGCACGATCATGATGGCGAAGATGCTGGTCCCCGAAACCGAAGTGCCGAAGACCATGGGGACGGTGAAGCTCGAGATCGAACAGACGGACGTCAACGTGATCGACGCGGCGGGGCGAGGGACCGGAGAAGGGCTGCACCTGGCGCTCAACGTCGGCGCGATGCTCATCTCGTTTCTCGCGCTCGTCGCGCTGACGAACTACATCCTCGGCTTCGCGCACCTCAGCATGCAGCAGATCTTCGGGTGGGTGTTCGCACCGGTCGCGTGGAGCATGGGCGTTCCGTGGAAAGATGCGGGGGTCATCGGCAACCTGCTCGGCACGCGCATGGTGCTCAACGAGTTCGTCGCCTACTCCCAGCTCGGCCCGATGAAGGGGACGATCGATCCGAAGTCGTTCACGATTGCCACGTTCGCGCTCTGCGGCTTCGCGAACTTCAGCTCGATCGGCATCCAGATCGGCGGCATCGGCGCGCTGGCACCGAATCGCCGCCACGATCTCGCGCGTCTCGGCCTCCGCGCGATGTTTGCCGGAACGCTGGCCAACTTCATGACCGCGACGATCGCGGGATTTCTCCTTTGAAAATTGCAGGAGGTCGGGATTGCAGGATTTCAGGAAGGGAAGGTCACAAGACTTGTCCCATTCCTTTTCTGCAATCCTGCAATCCTGCAATCCTGCAATGTCTGAGATGAAGTATTTCGATCAGGTTGAGGAAGCGGCCGCCGCGATTCGTGCGCGGGTGCCGGAGTTACCGGGCGTCGCCATCATTCTGGGCTCGGGGCTTGGCGATTTCGCCTCCTCGCTCGGCGATGCGATGACGGTGCGCTACGAGGACCTGCCGCACTGGCCGGTGTCGCGCGTCATCGGCCATTCCGGAAAGCTGGTTGTCGGGAAGGCGAAAGGCCGGCCGATTGTGGCGTTGGCGGGCCGCAGCCATCTCTACGAAGGGCATGATGTCAGCCGCGTCGCCTTCGCGGTCCGCGTGCTCGGACGCCTTGGCATCAACACCCTGATCCTGACGAATGCGGCTGGCGGGGTGAACACCAGCTTTGCCCAGGGCGCGCTGATGGTGATCGACGATCACATCAACCTGACCGGACACAACCCGCTGGTCGGCGAAAATGACGAACGGTTCGGTGTGCGCTTTCCCGACATGACCGAGGTCTACTCGGCACGCCTCCGCCGCGTGGCCGACGAGGCGGGCCGCACGCTCAACCTGACGCTGCCGCACGGCATCTACGCGGCTCTCCTGGGACCCAGTTATGAAACGCCCGCGGAGATCAGATATCTTCGAACCATCGGCGCGGACGCCGTCGGGATGTCCACCGTTCCGGAGGCCATTGTGGCCCGCCACATGAAGATGGACGTCCTCGGCATCTCCTGCATCACGAACATGGCCGCGGGTGTGCTGCCGACGCCGCTGGATCACGCAGAGGTCATGGAAACCGCCGCGAGGGTCCGCGGACAATTCATCGCGCTGCTGGAGAGCATCATTGGACAGCTCTGACTCCCGCCGGCTGTCGGTGTCGCTCGTGGACGTCACGAACGGGCACGTCGAGGAGTTCCACGCGATCGCCACGCATCTGGAAGCGCTGTTGATTCGCAAGGAATACGGGCGCGCCGAGATGATTCGTGACGAAGGGCATCCGCGCCGGTTCTACGCCGTCCGCTACTGGAACGATGCGACGGCGGCCGAGCGCTGCCACGCCGATCCCGAAGTCCAGGCGCTGACGGCGAGCCTGTTCCGCATCGCGCGGGTGACCCACGTCGTCAACGGCGTGCACAAGAGCACCGCCATGCACCTGATGCTCGACGATCGCCGTGCCAGGATCGAAGCGGATCGCCGCACCGGCTTCGATCGCCGGGTGAAGAACACCGGCCGCCCCGAGGGCAACCGCCGTATCCGCGAACGCCGCATCGGTCCGCGCCGCGTGCAGGATGCCGGCGGCGAGATCGATCTGATTGGCGCGGCGCGCCGGGCGCGCGAAAACGCCGACGCGGCGTTCTCGCACTTCAAGGTCGGCGCCGCGCTCGAAGCCGGCGACGGCGCCATCATCACCGGCTGCAACATCGAGAACGCGACATACGGCCTCACCCTGTGCGCCGAACGCGTCGCCATGTTCAAGGCGATCTCCGACGGGCATCGCGTCTTCACGCGCATCGCGATCGTCGCCGACACCGCCGCGCCGACGCCGCCGTGCGGCGCGTGCCGCCAGATTCTCTGGGAGTTCGGCGGCAACCTCGAGATTCAGCTCGCAAATCTGCAAGAGGAAAAGGGCAGCTACATGCTGAAGGATCTGCTGCCGCTGCCGTTCGACGCTCGTCTTCTCTAAACCCCGTTCCTGTAGAATCGATAAATGCTCCCCACGATTGATCGCGAGGGCGACGTGGTCGTGATGATCGACCAGCGTAAGCTCCCGGCCCAGGAAGTCTACGTCCGCTGCAAGACCGCGCCCGAGGTGGCGCGCGCGATCAAGAGCATGGTGATTCGTGGCGCGCCGGCCATCGGCGTCGCTGCGGCGTGGGGCATCGCGATCGGCATGCGCCGCAGCACCGCCACCGGCACGCAGAAGTTTGCAGCGGAGCTGCAGAAAATCTGCGATCTCATGGCGTCGACCCGGCCCACGGCTGTGAACCTCTTCTGGGCCATCGAGCGGATGAAGCACGCGTTCGGCGCGGCCGTGAAGGCCGGGCAGTCCGTCGATCAAATCAAGGACGTGCTCGATCGCGAAGCGCAGATGATTCACGACGAGGACGTTGCGAGCTGCCGGGCGATGGGCGCCTTTGGCGCCGGCGTCGTCCCGGCGGATGCGCGCATCCTGACGCACTGCAACGCGGGCGCGCTGGCCACGGCCGGGTACGGCACGGCGCTTGGCGTGATCCGCGGAGCGGTGGAGGCCGGAAAGGCCGTCGCCGTGTTCGCTGACGAGACACGGCCGTTCTTGCAAGGCGCCCGGCTCACCGCATGGGAACTGATGCGCGACGGCATCGATACGACGATCATCACCGACAACATGAGCGCGTCGCTGATGCGCCATGGCCGGGTCAACTTCGTCGTGGTCGGCGCTGATCGCATTGCGGCCAACGGCGACACCGCCAACAAGATCGGGACCTACGGCGTCGCCCTTCTCGCGCGCGAGCACAATATCCCGTTCTATGTGGCGGCGCCGCTGTCGACGATCGATCTCCGTACACCTGACGGCTCGCATATTCCGATCGAGGAGCGCGCTGCCCGCGAAGTAACGCACGTCGGATCGTCGCAGGTCGCGCCGACCGGCGCGAAAGTCTGGAACCCCGGGTTCGACGTCACCCCGCACCAGCTGATCGCCGGCATCATCACGGAGAAGGGCATTTTCAGGCCCCCCTATTCCGAGACCCTTCGGGGGGCCTTCGAGCAAGCCGGGATTGCAGAATTGCAGGAAAGCCAAAAGTGAGGGTCGAAGGCCTTCTGCCTTCCCTTCCTGCAATCCTGCAATCCTTACATCCTGCAATGTGCTGATGCTGATCCTGGGGATTGAAACGTCCTGCGACGAGACGTCGGCCGCTGTCGTCGAAGAGACTGGCGACGCCGCGAAGCCCTGGTCGATTCGTTCGAACATCGTGGCCTCGCAGGTGGCGATTCATCGCGAGTGGGGCGGTGTCGTGCCGGAGCTCGCGTCGCGGCAGCACATCCGCGATATCTGCGGCGTCGTCGACCGCGCGCTCAGTGAGGCGAACGCCACGTGGGACGATCTCGGCGCGGTCGCTGTGACCCAGGGGCCCGGCCTCGTTGGATCGCTGCTCGTGGGTGTGTCCTATGCAAAGGCCGCCGCCGCGGCCGCCGGCCTGCCGCTCGTCGCCGTCCACCATCTCGCCGGTCATATCGAATCGCTCGTGCTGCAAAATGGCGAGCTTCCGCTTCCATCCGTGGTCCTCGTCGTCTCCGGCGGCCACACGAGCCTGTACCTGGTCGAGCGGCCCGGGTCGTATCAGCTCTTGAGCCGTACCCGCGACGATGCCGCGGGCGAGGCGTACGACAAGGTGGCGAAGCTGCTGGGTCTCGGCTATCCGGGAGGGCCTGTCATCGATCGGCTGGCGAAGGCCGGTGACGATCGCGCGATCGCGCTGCCCACCACTCGACTGACGCACGCCGATCGGAACGCGCCGGAATTGAAGGGCGACCTCGACTTCAGCTTCAGCGGCCTGAAGACGGCGGTGCTGCGGCACGTGCGCGAGCTCCAGGCTGCCGACGCGTCCGCTTCACGCCCTCCGGACCCGCTCCAGCCCGGAACGTTGACGGACAAGACGATCGCGGACATCGCGGCCAGCTTTCAGCGCGTCGTGGTCACCGCGCTCATCGAACGGCTCTTCAATGCCGCACGGCGCTATCAGGCGCGAAGCGTCGGCGTGGCTGGGGGAGTCTCCGCCAACAGCCGGCTGCGGGCGGACCTGAAAGAACGCGGCGAGCGTCGCGAGATTCCGACGTTCCTCCCGAGCCTCGCGCTGTCGACCGACAACGCCGCGATGATCGCCGCCGCCGGCCTTCGCCGGTTTCGCGCCGGACACATCGCATCGTTCGACCTGAACGCCGATGCGGCCTTGCCGCTCGAGTACCAGCCGCCAACATGAAGGTTCACACCTCGTATCTGTGGTTCGAGACGAAGAAGCGCCAGGAGTTCATTCGCATCACCGACGAAGTCGCGGGAGCGGTCAACGTCAGCGGCGTCACGGACGGCACGGTCCTCGTCTCCGCGATGCACATCACCTCGGGCGTCTTCGTCAACGATTGGGAAGACGGCCTGATCCGCGACTTCCAGATCTGGCTCGAAAAGCTGGCGCCATCCGGCCTGGATTACGCACACCACAAGACCGGCGAGGACAACGCCGATGCGCACCTGAAGCGGACGATCATGGGTCACCAGGTCGTGGTCCCTATCACCGGCGGCAAACTCGACCTCGGACCATGGGAGCAGATTTTTTACGCCGAGTTCGATGGCCAGCGGAAGAAGCGCGTCATCCTGAAAGTCATGGGTGTCTAAGGACCTTCAATTGCAGGATTGCAGGATTGCAGGATTGCAGGAAGTGAGCAGGTGAGGACGTATCCCGACCGGCCGATCGTTGCCGTGGGTGCGGTCATTCTCGACGCCGGGCGTGTGCTGCTGGTGCGGCGCGGGCAGGAGCCGCTCAAAGGCGAATGGAGCCTGCCGGGCGGAGCGGTGGAAGCGGGTGAAACGCTGTCGGCCGCCCTCGTCCGCGAAGTTCGCGAGGAGACGTCACTCGACATCGACGTCGGCTCCGTCGTCGAGGTCCTCGACAGCATCCGCCGCGACGCAGACGGCCGCGCCGAGTTTCATTACGTCATCATCGACTACGCGTGCCGCGTCCGGACGGGCACATCGACCGTCGCGGCACACGGAACCGATGCGTCCGACGTGCAGTGGGTGCCGATCGGCGAGCTCGAGCGGTACCGCATCACGACCACCGCGATGGCCGTCATCCGCAAGGCGTGCGCATGACGAAGGCCGCGCTCATG
>Ga0070665_100005813_pt1 | contig 12652 bp, 17 predicted proteins | sample KBSS13metaG_FD_65862 | JGI IMG/M metagenome (GOLD analysis project Ga0070665, IMG submission 65862) | Switchgrass rhizosphere microbial communities from Kellogg Biological Station, Michigan, USA - KBS S1-3 metaG | ecosystem: Host-associated > Plants > Roots > Rhizosphere > Soil ... | reverse complement strand
GAATTGATGCGGTGCGAAATCAGCGCGATGTTTTCTTTCCTGACTTTACCACTGTTTTCGGCGCGACATTCTCCCACGCCATCGTCAGCGCGCTTTTCAGCGTCGTCGCGTCGGCCTTTGCGAGCCGCACATTGGTGTAGCCCTGCCTGCCCCAGCCGCCGGGCACGGGGCGGAATATGTCGGGCTCGGCGTCGACCAGCATCGATTGCTGCTCCGGCGTCAGCTTCAGCGTGCCCCAGTTTTCGTCGGGATGGCCCAGCGTTGCAAATATGCGCTTGCCGACCCGGAAATCAGCCTTGCCGTGATGTGCGCTCTCCACCGCATTGGAAAGCGCAAGTGCGGTGCGCCGAAAGCGGCTGATTGACATTGCACGCTCGCTTCCGCTTCACATCGCCCGCTGCGGCGCACTCTGCAGAAGCTCTTCCAATTGCTTCTTGTAGAATTTCGCATTGCCCGTGGTGAGATGGCCGCGCGTCTCGCTCGAGGCCGGGATCAGGAAAAGGCGGCCGTTCTTGACGCGTTTCAACGCAGCGTCGGTGACGCCGGTTTCCGGCGGATTGCGCTCATCGTCGGCGGCATTGATCAGAAGCAGCGTGGCTTCGATCTTGTCCAGCGACGGCGCTGGATTGTAATCGTGCGAGGATTCCCACTGGTAGATGAAGTCGTTGGCATCGGCGGTGACCGCCGTCGCCAGCCGCTCGTCGACCATCTTGTCGGCCTTGTCAGCCGTCGGCGCCAGCGCCTGATAGGCCAGCGTGCCGCCGCCGGTCGCGATGCCATAGGCGTTGATGGCGTATTTCATCATGCGCGGCTGGGTGACGTAGTTGCCCCTGTTGTAGTCGGGGTCGTTGCGGATGGTCTCCAGCATCATTCGCCGCAGCATCCAGTTGCGCGCCGCCATCTCGGTCGGCTGTGACGCCATCGGCACCAGTGCATCCATGAATTGCGGATATTTGCCGCCCCAGATCCAGGTGTGCATGCCGCCCATCGAATTGCCGATGACGAGCCGCAAATGTTTCACGCCGAGGCCTTCCTTGACCAGGCGATACTGCGCGTCGACCATGTCATCGTAATTGTATTTCGGAAACGCGGTCTTCATGCCGTCCGACGGCTTTGACGATTTGCCGTGGCCGACGCCATCGGGAATGATGATGTAGTATTTCGCGGCATCCAGCGGCTGGCCGGGTCCGAACAATTCGCCGGCGAAGCCCGCCGTCAGCATGCTGGCGGCCGAGCCGCCCGAGCCGTGCAGCACCAGTACCGGCTGTCCGGTTGGCTCGCCGATCGTGGTGTAGTGCAGCCGCAGTTCCGGGATCGTCTCGCCGGTGTGGAATTTGAAATCCCTGGCGATCCAGTCGCCCTGTTTCGGCGCTGGATAGTCAGCGGCGAAAGCGGTGACTGTGGTCAGGGCCAATGCGGCGGCTGACAAGGCGGCACACGAAAAATTCATGATGGGCTCCCCGGGGGCTGCGGCGATCTTGTGCGCCGCTTGCCGAGAACCCTATCACACCGGCTATTTCCGTCACCAGACGCGCGTCGCGCCTATCCCTGCACTTCGGTTTCCGGCCGGTCGTTGCCGGCGGCGGTCTCCGAGTGCCATCGGCCGTCCTCGGTCTCGTATTCGATCGCTTCCGTGCGGCCCGGCACCCGCTGCTCGGCCGCCACGCGCCGGGCGGCCGCCAATGCCGTGGCGCGGTTCGGAAACGGTTCGGAAAACACGCCGTTGACGGTGTAAGCCCAGCCGCCATCATGTTCGACGATCTTGTAGGTCACATGGGTCATCGGGAACTCCGACAGGGGTGAACGCGCCGCGTGATCCATGACAGAATAGGCCATGCTGTCGGATTTTGCACTGGCCGTTCGTCCTTGACCGAGGGCCGGAGCAGAGGAGAAAATCATGTGCCGCAACATCAAGACCCTGTTCAATTTCGACCCACCGGCCACGCACGCCGAAATCCATGCTTCCGCGCTGCAGTTCGTGCGCAAGCTTTCCGGCTTCAATTCGCCGTCGCAGGCGAACGCCGAGGCGTTCAATCGCGCGGTCTCCGAAGTCTCCGACAGCGCGCGACGGCTGCTTGCTTCGCTGCAGACCAATGCCGCGCCGCGCGACCGTGAGATCGAGGCCGAGAAGGCGAGGGAGCGCTCGCGGGCGAGATTTGGCTAGCGGCAGACGCACACGGATGTATCGATGACCTCTATCGTGCGAGGACCTCACAAACGCCCTAAGGTTGCTGCGGCCGCGCCTCCCTTCCGTCAAACCAGCATCGCCTCTTCCCTTGAGAATCTGGAAGACTCGTCGGTAGAGGTACCAATGCAATACTCGCAAAGCCCATCACTGACAGCCGAGGAAACCTTGCTTGGCGGGCTCGAGCGCGATCTGGATGTCCGATCCGACCAGCGTACAGGCAGACGGCGCATGAAGCCGTCGGTGGATTCTTCCTATTCCTACCGCTTCGGTGAGGGACAACAGGCCATCCACCGGCCGTCGATCGGCAAGCGAATGTTACGCACCCTTATTCGTTTCTCCATTGCGGTTCTCATTGGTGTCGGCGCCACGCTGGGCTGGCAGTCCTATGGTGATGAAGCAAAAGAGATGCTGGTTGCCCGGGCTCCGATACTGGAATTGCTCTTCTCCGTTTCGACGTCGAAGTCGCCAGTCGTGGCTGCGACCTCCACTGACACGACGCGGCAGATTGCGCCTCTGGTATCCACGCTCGATGCCGTGCGGCGCAGCGTGGAACAACTCGCTGCCAAACAAGAACAGATGGCCCAGAACATTGCGGCACTGCGGGCCGTCGAGGAGGATGTGAGACAGAAGACGGCCTCCTCGCCTCCGGCCGCGGCCCCGGCCCAGCAGGCCGCCTCGATCCCGCAGTCCAAACCGCCGCAAGCCAAGATAGAATCCCGCCTGCCGTCTCCCGCCGGACAACAGCTCTCGCGCTGAAGTCTTGCAGCGATGGAGACGAAGCGAGTTCTTCGTCCGCCGTGGGCGCCGACTCAACCCTCGCTCGTCGGCGAGGGAGGGTTGAGGATACTCGTGGCGATTACTTCGCGTATTTGCCGGAAAGCTGCGGAGTGATGTCAGGGTAAACGCCCTGGGTCTTCTCCTTGGCCTCTTCGTGCATCTGGAGCCGGGTCTTGCGCGCCCAACTGCGCTTGAGATCGTCCTGGATGCCGAACTTCAACCGGCCGAGCCCTTCGGTTTCCAGCTCGATCGTATCGCCGTCCATGAATGGGTTGAGACCCCGGTGATTGGTGCCCGTAGCGACGATGTCACCGGGCAGCAGTGTATGGATGGCCGACAGCCAGGCGATGCACTTGCTGATCTTGTGACCCATATCGTCGGTGTTGAAATTCTGCATCAGCACGCCGTTGTTCCACAGCCTGATTTGCAGCTTCAGCGGGTCCTTGACCTCGTCGGCGGTGACGAGATAGGGGCCGATCGGCGCGAATGTGTCACGGCTCTTCATCTGGAAAAACACGTTGCCCGGCGGCGGCAGGCCGCGCGCCGACCCGTCGATGAAGTTCATATAGCCGAACACGTAGTCCATCGCCTCGGCTTCGCTTACATGGCTGCACTTCTTGCCGATGACGATCGCCATCTCGGCCTCGCCCTCGAAGACCGTGGCCGGCACGTCGGGCAGCACCATCGTGTCGCCGTGTCCGATGATCGCGCTCGGAGATTTGTGGAAGGCGTTGATCGGCGCCGGCGCGCTGCGCTGGCCGTCCTCCATATAGTTGACCGCCATGCAGTCGATCGTGCGCGGACCCGGCACCGGCGGACGAATGCGCACGCGCGACACCGGAACTCCGGCACCGCTTGACGCCGCAGCTTCGAGCCGCGCCCTGTAGCTGTCCCAATGCTCGATCAGCCCGTTCATCAGATCTCCCGGGCCGGTATGTGGGATGTCCTTGACGGCTGCGCTGACGTCGACAACGACGTCGTCCTTCAACACTCCGAGCTTGAAATCATCGAAATAGAGTAGCTTCACCACGTGCTCCTTGCCGATTGCGTCGAGCTTGCGCCCAGGTCGGTCGATTACCGCGGCTGATCGCCCCGCGAACCTCACCGAGCGATGAGCTTATACCGCTTCCGTGCAAGGCGAGAACCGGGTTGTTCGTGGATCGCCTCCGGCGCGCGGTAGTTCGCCAATCACCCTGGTTCGGCTACGGTCGCTGGCAGCTTTTGGACCTGTTCGGCGGACAGGATCCCCTTACATTTTCCTTACCGAAGGCTTATTCTCCGGAACAATTGCTGCCGCGCTCTCGGAAAATAGAGGGCAAGTCTGGGGAATGGTGCCATGCGCTATTTCTTCGAGGACTATGCGTTGGACACCGACCGGCGCGAATTGCGGCGCGGGCGCGATATCGTGCCTACATCTCCGCAGGTCCTCGATCTGCTTGAATATTTGATCCGCAGCAGAGACCGCGTCGTCAGCAAGGACGATCTCGTAAGTGCGATCTGGAATGGTCGGATTGTATCCGATGCCGCGCTGACGACACGGCTAAACGCCGTCCGACGGGCGATCGGTGACTCCGGCGGGCAACAACGTCTTGTCAAAACCTTTCCACGAAAGGGCTTTCGCTTCGTGGGCGCTATACACGATGAGGATCGGCGCCCCGGAATCGCGGTGGTCTCAAACGCCCTCGTAGAACTGTCAGAGCTTGCCCGCGCGACTCGGAAGGCAGCGGTTTCGGTCCTGGATCCCTTTGAAAAAGTACTTGGGAGGCGGCGATCCGATGGCTGGCGGGGTCACCTCAGAGGCCGTCTGAAGGTTGTCGGCGCGGTGCTAGCGTTGGTTGCCGCCATCGGCGCAATTGCTGGCGGCGTTATCGGTTATCCCAATGTATGGAGGATGGCCGGTACCGACATAGTTCGGGACGCTCGAGAGATCCAGGCACGACCGACGGTCAGGCCCGAGATCGCGCCTCGTCTCGCTTTCGTTGTGTTGCCCTTTGCCAACCTCAACAACGACCCGCAGCACGACTACTTTGCCGACGCCATCACGACAGATTTGACGACCAATCTCGCGCGAACGCCCGCCACGTTCGTCATTGGGCGCGAAGCCGCCTTCACCTACAAGAACAAGTCGATCGATCTGAAGCAGTTCGGGACGGATCTCGGTATCCGATGGGCCGTACAAGGCGCGGTGAAACGTAACGGCGACCAGGTGCGGGTCAACGTATGGCTAACTGATCTACAGACCGCCCGCGACATCTGGTCAGATCGGTTCGACGGCGACCGTAAAAATCTGGCCATCCTGCAGGAACACATCACAGCGCGGCTTCTCTGCGTCGCACACCTGCACCTGCGTCAATATGAGGAAGCGATCGAACGGTGTAGCCGCTCGTTGAACATATCGGCGCGAAGCTTCAGGCTCACATCTTAAGCCTGTTCTCGGCTTACGCGTGATCAGATTTCGCAGTCCAGCGAATTCAATGCCTTGCGCAAGCCGCCAAACTCGCTCAGCCGACAGGGCCCGGTGTCACTGGCAGCCTTTGGCCGCTCGGAAATGACAGTTCGTCTGGGTTCGATTGCCTTTGGTTTCGGCTTGGGATGGGGAGCGGCAGCGACCTTCCTTGGTTTGGGATCGTGCCGATGGCGGTTGATCACCCTCGGTGGCTCCGCGGAACCGGTAGTGATGCCTTCCGACGGAGTAACGCGTTCGTCGGCCAGAGCAGGCTGCACTGGCGGCGCGCTGCTCACAGGCGCTGGCGGCTCGTTGTTCGCAGGCGCCGGCGTCTCACCGCTCGCAGCGGCAATTTCAAGTCGATCAGCCTTCGCCAACGCAGCGGATGAATCGGAAATCCCAACGGTCGTCTCGGCAAGCGGTTGGGCGACCGCTACTGCACTACGCGGTGGAGTTCTTAACTCCATCAGCGCCAGCGCTCCCACACCAAATGGGATGAGGAGGCCCAACAACACCATTACCAGCATGATGTCCTCCGACTTTTTGTGTTGGTGAAATTCTCCGATCCAATGCGGCAACTTGGCGGCGATTGACTTGTCTCGGACAGGACGTTTGCCAACAGGGTTAATCGTTTGGCGTTGCCGGAGCGGCCCGGTTCCGGCGCGCTGTGATGCACCTCACGGTGCAGCGTGCCCGTGGCATCCATGATTGTCGGGGATGTCAGCCATCGGAGCACTGTCATGGATCAGGCCAGGCGATTGAAGCTCGCTGCCGTTTTCTTCGCCGTCTTCTGGGTCGGCGGAATGTTGTGGTGGAGCGGCGAGTACCATCCCGCCTACATTATTCTTCTAACTGTCTGCGGGAGCCTCGGAGGCTATCTCTGGTATCTCGCCATGCGCTGGGTGTTTGAGCACTTGTATCTGCTTCCGCCGAGCGGCGATCAGGGCGGCGGCCGGAAGACGCCCTGAGGCACTGACGGCTTTGCCGGTTGCTGTTATTTTTCTCGAACACGATGAACCAGGCAGGTCACCATGCGAGCTCTCGCCGTTCTTGTATTCGTCCTGATCTCCTCCACGTCCTTTGCCGCAACTTCCGAAAGATTCGCCAAGGGCGGCTGGTACAAGGACTTTGCGCCGGAGATCGAGCGCGCCAACGCCAGCGGCGAACTGTTTCGCATCAAGGGCCACTGCCAGTCGAACTGCACGCTGTTCCTGGGGCTGCGCAATGTCTGCGTCGAGCGCAGTGCCACGCTGTTGTTTCACGCCGGCCACGACCGGCAGCGCAACATCAACGCCGGCTCGACGCAGCGGATGCTGAGCGCCTATAATGCCAGGCTGCGCCAATACGTCCTCGCCAATCACTACATGGACACGCTGGAATTTCACAGCATTCCCGGCAGCATGATCATCGACCGCTTCGGTTACCGGGAGTGCCCGCGTCAGTAAAGCGATCGGCAGCAATCAGCCGGCGTCCCACGTGACCGGCAGATTGAGCAGCCCGCGAAACGCCCAGCCGCCGATCCGCACCGGCTCGCGCTCGTCGAGCCGCAGGCCCTTCAGTCGCGCAAACGTGCTCGGCAATGCGACGTCGGCCACCATCGCGCGGGAGGCGAAGGCGCCTGCGCAGTAATGCGGACCAGCGCCGAAGGCGATGCTCTTCTGTGTGTCGCGGGTGACGTCGAAGCGGTCAGGCTCGGCAAAGCAGGCCTCGTCGCGATTGGCCGAACCGAACATGAAAAACACGCGGTCCTCCGGCTCGAAGTCGATGCCGCCATAGGTCCACGGTTTTGCGACGCGGCGCGGCGACATCTGTATCGGCGCAATCCAGCGCGCATATTCCTCGAACACGTCGATCCACTTGGCTTTTCCCTCGCGCACCAACGCGAGCTGTGCGGGATGCGTCAGCAACGCCCATGTCGTGCCTGCGATCGCGTCACGCGGCTCGTTCTGTCCCCCCGAAATCGCAAGCTTGATGTTGGCGCGGATGCTTTCCATGTTCTGGCCGGCCGCCAGCAGCACGCTGAGGATCGAGGTGTTCCGATGCTTCCTCACCACGGGCATCATGTCGTCGATCGCGGCATCGATGCCTGCGGTCGCGGCATGGCAGCGCGCCTCGACCTCCTTGCTGCCGGTGTAATTGGCAATGCCGTCGATCATCGCCTGCGACCACGCGTCCATGTCCTGGAAGCGCATGTTGGTGAGGCCGGTGATATCCTTCAGGCATTCCGCCGACAGCGGCAGCGCCAGCGCCTTGCAGAGATCGGCAGAGCCCTTCGGCACGAGCTCGTCGAGGATACGGTCGGCATGGGCCTGAAACTGCCGGACCCAGGTATCGCGAACCGTGCGCGGCGACACGGCAGGAAACATCGCCTGCCGCTCGCTCATGTGCGCATCGCCATCCTTGCGCATCATGTTGTGGCCCATCAGCACGTTCATCAGCCCGTTCGGCTGGTGCGACGAGAACACGTCGATGCGCTTCTCCTGGGTGAAGATGTCCTCGCGCCGGGTAAACACCGTCGATCCGAGCTGCGGTACGAATGCGATCGGCGCCTCTTTGCGCATCCTGGCGAGCGCGGGGTAGGGATCGGCCCAGAAACTCGGCACGTCGATGTCGAAATGCGGCGCGTTGGACATGATGGGCTCACACCGCCCGATAGCCGCCGTCGACCATCACGATCGATCCGGAGACGTAGGCCGAAAGATCGGAGGCGAGGAAGATTGCGGGGCCGACGATGTCTTCGGCGGTGCCGGGGCGCCCCAGCGGGGTGTGATCCATGAAGGTCTTCACCAGTTCCGGATTGTTGGCGCGCGCGTTGGCGTTCAGCGGCGTTGCGATGAAGCCCGGGCCGATAGCGTTGACGCGGACGCCTTCCTTGCCGAGTTCGGCGGCGAGTGCCTTGGTAAAGCCGAGCACGCCGTGCTTGGAGGCGGTATAGGCCGGCGAACTCGGCGTGCGCACATGCACGAAGGACTGGATCGAGCCGATATTGACGATGCGTCCCTTGCTGGCGCGCAAAGGCGCCAGGAACGCATGCGTCACATTGAAAACGCCGGTGAGGTTGACCGCGATGATGTCTTCCCAGTCGCTGATCACGGTCTCTGCCGCGCCCAGCATGCCGTTGCGGCGGACGATGCCGGCATTGTTGACGAGGATCGAGACCTGGCCAACCTTGTCGGCGATCTGCTTCGCCATCGCGACGCAGTTTTCGCGGTTCGCGACGTCCAGCGCGAAGCTCTCGGCCTTGCCGCCGGCATCTCGGATTTCCTTCGCTGCTTCGGCCGCCGCCTTCTCTTCCCTGTCGAGCAGCACCACGCGCGCGCCTTCGCGGGCGTAGCCGAGCGCGATCGCGCGGCCGATGCCGGAGCCTGCACCGGTGACGACGGCAATATGATTCTGGAGAAGGGGCATGGAGCGTTTCCTCTTGCTTGGTTTTGCCGGAGGATAGCAAGCGTGCCGGCTAGTACAAGGCGGTAGCGATAGGTGCAGTCGTAGCCGCGCGAAGGGCAAAATGCCACGCATCTTCAGTCTCCTGTGGGAACAGGAGCTGTTGCGCCCGGTTACCGGTGGGGCAAGCGGGAGAGCGAGAAGTCGCGAAGTGGGGCGGAATGACTTAGCGAAATCGCCGCACGCTGCTATGGTTCGGTCCCCGGCGGAGGTAGCGCCGACATCGCAGTTCAGGGAGGCGAAGCATGACGCGAGCAGCAACCCGATGGGCATCACGCCCGCGCAGCAGCGCAAGCGCCGTGCTGGCTATCCTCTGCGCACTGGCTGCACTGTCGTTGCAATCGGGCGTATCGTCGGCCGCTGCGCCGATCGCCGTGGCGGTAGCGGACTTCGATTATTTCGACACGTCAGGAGAGATCGTGGACCAGAGCGCGGAGCATCGCGCCCGCGTGGCGTCGTTTGCAACATTGCTGCGCGACAATCTGGCGGCGCAGGGCGAGTATCGCGTGGTGCCGATCGAATGTCCCGATCATCCCTGCACCGCCAACACCATGTCGCAGGATCTGTTCGTCGCCGCTGCGCGAAAAGCCGGCGCCCGGCTCGTGGTCTATGGCGGCATTCGCAAGATGAGCACGCTGGTGCAATGGGGCGAAATCCAGTTGCTCGATCTCGAAGCCGAGAGATTGTTGATGCGACGAACGGTGACGTTCCGCGGCGATAACGATGCCGCCTATCGCCATGCCGCCGATTTTGTCGGCAATACACTGAAAGAAACCATGCCGAAGCCGTGAGGCACCGGCCGATCGTGCGGTGGGTTTGGCGAAGCCGCAACCCGCCGCGGTCCTTCTTTGCGGACAGACAGCTGATGATCGAAACCGTCAGCCGCTGACCGCTCTGTGTATCGCTTCGCAATGGCGCGCGAGGTTGGGATGGGCCGCGACAGCCGCCTTCAGCGGCGTCGGGATCGGGAAAAAATGGATGTTGGCGATGAAGCCGTAGATGCCGGCATCGATGCTGGTCGGCGTTGGGCCATGCACATAGCCATCCGCAGGAATCAGTTCGGCCAGCACCTGCAAATCGGCGATCCCGCGCGCATAGGCCTGGTCGGGAGCGTAGCGGCCGATGCCCTGGAAGTAGTAGCGCTGGGCGTTGTATTCCCTGGCCTTGTTCATGCCGGCTTCGTCGATGCGCGAATGTTGCGCGATGAAGTTGTCGCGAAATGCCGGGAAATAGCGGTCGTCCTTCCAGCGTGAATACGACATGACCCAGTACAGGTCGTCCAGCATCCGCGTGACGAGAAGGTTGGTCCTGCGCTGCGTGGAGGTGAGGCCGGCGTCGATGGTCAGGCCATACTTGCCGACGAGATGGGCGATGATGGTCTCGCTGTCGCCGATCGTTTCGCCATCGTCGACGATATAGGGCAATTGTCCGCGCGGCGCGGACGAGGCGTCGAAGATATGCTCATGGGTGAACGGGACACCAGCGAGCTTGAGGAAGGCGTAAACCTTCAGCCCGTAGCCGTTGTTGTCGGCGACACCGAACAGCTCCGGATAAGAGTAGAGAGTCAGCATCGATCACCGCCCGGAAAGCTGCGCCACGCATTCGATCTCGATCAGCATCTTCGGATCGGGCAGTGCCTGCACCACGCAGGTGGTGCGGGCAGGGTAGGGCGCAGGCCCGAACGCCGACGCATACAGCACGTTCATCGTGGCGACGTCGGAGGCACGCGTCAGCAGCACGTTGACCTTGACGAGATCGCGAAACGTCGCGCCGGCTTCGTCCAGGATGCGTTTGATGTTGGCGACGACGAAGCCGAACTGCGCCTCGAAACCATCTGCCAGCGCGCCCTTATCGTCAAAGCCCGGAATGCCCGAGACGAACAGCAGGTCGCCAGTGCGTGCGGCGAACGAGAGCGGCGGGGACTTGATGCCGGCGGGGGGTGCGAAGTGCTGGATCGGAGCCATGGGACACCTTCATGAACGGTTTGGTTCCTTGAACGTAACGCGCCGCTGCCTCGCTGGAAAGGCAGCGGCGCGGCGCTTGCGACCCGCCGATAGCTTTGAAGGTTCCGCCCGTCAGTCCCATTCGCCGGGCACGAGATAGCGCGACACGCACCTCGTCGAAGTAATGCAGTTCACACGTCGGCTGTTTTTGTTCGTGCAATCGTGATGAAATTGTGTCCGGTGCGCGGCGTGGGGGCCGCGTTCGCCGTGCATCGGTAACGACTCGAATGCACTTTGCCCCTTGCGCCGATCGGTTACAATCCGATAGTTGCGACTCAATCTGCGCCGCAGAGCCCGCCTGATACCTTCCGATTTGCAAGATCTCCGGAGAAACGATCCATGAAAATGCCATCCGCCATTCGCGCCACTGTGCTTGCGTTTGCGACCCTTGCGGGCGTCGCGCTGTCCTCCGCCGCGCGTGCCGACGAAGGCTTTGTGCAACTCACGATCTACAAGGCGGGATGGATCATCGGTGGATCCGGCGGCAGCGGCGTGCTGAATTTCCACGGCCGGCGCTATCCGCTGTCGACCGGCGGGCTCGATTACGGCCTGGTGTTCGGCGGATCGAAGACGATTTTGCGTGGCCGCGTCAGCAACATCTATCGTCCCTCCGACGTCGCCGGCGTCTACGGCGCAGCCGGCGCGGGCCTTGCGGTCGGCCGCGGTGCGCGCGCGATCGTGCTGAGCAACCAGAAGGGCGCCGTGCTGGAACTGACCGGCCACCAGGTGGGATTGATGGCGAATGCGGACCTTAGCGGTCTCGCGATCACGATGCGGTAGGCTTCTTAGTTTCGTAGGGTGGGCAAAGGCGCGAAGCGCCGTGCCCACCATCTGGCGCGTCGCACGAAAAGGTGGGCACGCTTCGCTTTGCCCACCCTACGGCTGACCAAATGGTGGGTATCTGCCGATGAACCGCGAACAGTTGGCCGCCGCCTACACCGCACCGGGCCGTCACTATCACAACCTCGCACACATCGAAGATTGTCTCGGTGCGCTCGCACGCGTGGAAAATCTCTCGGAGATCGACCGCGAAATCCTGTCCGAGGCGATCTGGTGGCACGATGTGGTCTATGACGCCACCCGATCGGATAATGAAGAGCTCAGCGCGCAGTTGGCCGAACGGCACGTCCGCGCCGATCTTCGCCAGGAAGTCGGCCGCCTGATCCGTTTGACGAAGACACACGACGTGTGGCTTGACGATCGGCTGGGCGCCATCCTGATCTCGATCGACCTCAGCATCCTGGGCGCGGAGCCCGCGCGCTACGACGCCTATGCCGCGGCGATCCGGCAGGAGTTCATCCATGTGCCGGAGCGCGACTATCGCGCGGGCCGCGCAAAAGTGCTCGGCCAGTTCGCGGCGCGGCCGGTGATCTTTCCCGATGCGGTGTTTGCCGCGAGGTATGACCGGCAGGCCCGCGAGAACCTCGCGCGCGAACTGGCGTCGTTGCGATAGCGTTTTCGAGCGAAGCGGACACCGGTTCGCGTGGAGAAAACGCGTCAAAAAAAAATCTGGAGCTTCGGCTCTGATGCAATCAGAACCGAAGCTCCGGCGATCACCTCACGCCGAGGAAATCCCGCTTGCCGACCTCGACGCCGTTGTGGCGCAGAATGCCGTGGGCGGTGGCGGCGTGGAAATAGAAATTCGGGAAGGCGAAGTTGAGCAGGTATTGCTGGCCGGTCAGCGTTCTTGTGTTGCCTCCGCCGACCGGGAATGTGACGTCGCGCGTTTCGCCGCCGTCGAACTGCGCCGGCTTGAACGACTTCACATAGTCGGTCGCTTTCGCGATCCGCGCC
>Ga0070665_100005812_pt1 | contig 12653 bp, 8 predicted proteins | sample KBSS13metaG_FD_65862 | JGI IMG/M metagenome (GOLD analysis project Ga0070665, IMG submission 65862) | Switchgrass rhizosphere microbial communities from Kellogg Biological Station, Michigan, USA - KBS S1-3 metaG | ecosystem: Host-associated > Plants > Roots > Rhizosphere > Soil ... | reverse complement strand
TCGTTCAACGCGCTGCTCAAGTCGATCGAGGAGCCGCCGCCGCACGTCGTCTTCATGATGGCGACGACCGAGCTCGACAAGATTCCCGAAACCGTCCTCTCGCGCGCGCAGGTCTACGAGTTCCGCGCCATCAGCACCAAGGACATCGCGACCCAGCTTCGCACGATCATGGATGCTGAAGGGATCACCGTCGGCGAGGACTCGCTGCAGCTGATCGCGCGCGACGCCGACGGCAGCATGCGCGACGCGCAGAGCAAGCTGGATCAGGTGATCGCCTTCACCGGCAAGACCATTACGCCGGACGATGTGGCGACGGTGCTGGGGCTGGTGGGCCGCGACCTCCTGCTCGACACGCTGCAGGCGGTCGTCGACGAGGATGCGCCGGCGTCGTTCGTGCTCGCCGCGCGCGCGGTGGAGATGGGCTACGACCTGCGCGCGGTGTGCCGCGAGCTGTCCCGGATGGTGCGCGACGTGCTCGTGCTCTCGGTCGATCCGTCGCGGATCGACGATCCCGAGATCGCCGGCGAAGGGGAGCGCGATCGCCTGAAGGCGCTCGCCAAGCGCTTCTCGCGCGAGGATCTGCTGCGCGCGTTCGACCTGCTGACGCGCGCCGAGCAGGACATCAAGAGCGCGGCGCAGCCTCGTTATCACCTCGAGATGGCGCTGCTGCGATGGATCCACCTGCGCAAGCTGGTGCCGATCGAGGATCTGATCGCGGAAGCGGGTTCTCCACGCGCAGGCGTCGAACCGGCTCGGCTGGCCATGCCGTCAAGACTGCCGGCTGCACGCGGGGCGGAGCAGGCTCCGCCCCTGCGACAGGCCGCGCCGCCGCTGCGAACCGCAGCGCCCGCCTCGGTTGGACGTCCCGCGCCATTGGTCCCCGCGCCGTCGCTGGCAGCGCAGGCCGCGCGCGCGGCTGCCAACGTCGCCGCCATCCCCGAACCGAAGAGCGCTCCGGCAGGGGCCGAGCTTGCTCGGCCCTCGACCCCACCGGCATCCGGCAACTTCAAGGACGCGCTCATCGCCGAGATCAAGAAGACGAAGGCGGTGTTCTACAACATGGTCGTCGCGCAGGCGAGGATCGAGGTCGCCGGCGATCGGGTGACGTTCGGCTTCACGCCCGCGCAGCGCGCGTTGAAGGACAAGTTCGAGGCGGAGAAGGCCTGGCTCGAATCCGTGGCGCTGGGTCTGGCCGGCCGCCGGATCGCCTTCGCCTCGGCGCAGACCGATCCGTCCGCCGCGCCGCCGGCCGCCGCCGAGTCCACCGCCGCGGGTGCCGCCAAGCCGGAGAAGCAGTCGGCCGAGAAGAAGTCGGCGCTGCGCGAACAGGCGCTCGCCGACGCCGGCGTGCAGACGATGCTGGAAGTCTTTCCCGCGGAAATCCGCGACGTCGAGGAAATGTGAACATCCAGGACATGATGAAGCAGGCGCAGCAGATGCAGGAGCGCCTGCAGAAGGAAATGACCGGGCTCCGCGTCGAGGGCAACGCCGGAGGCGGCATGGTCACCGTCGTCGTCAACGGCGGCAAGCAGGTGCAGTCGATCACCATCGATCCCGAGGTCGTCTCGAAAGAGGACGTCGGGATGCTGCAGGACCTGATCCTCGCCGCGATCAACGACGCGCATCGCAAGGCCGACGAAGAGATGGCGCAGCGAATGGGCGGAATGCTGCCGCCCGGCATGAAGCTCCCCGGAATGTAACTTGGCGCTGCCGGATCCTCTCACCCGACTCATCGAGGAGCTAGTGCGCCTGCCCGGCATCGGGCCGAAAGGCGCGCAGCGGCTGGCCTTTCACCTGCTGAAGACGCCGCGCGAGCTGACCGACCGGCTGATCGACGCGCTGCGCGACGTCAAGGATCGGGTCACCTACTGCTCGGTCTGCAACAACATCACCGACACCGATCCCTGCCCGTTCTGCAGCAGCGACACCCGCGATCCGCGCATCATCTGCGTCGTCGAAGAGCCGCAGAATGTGTCGGCGATCGAGAAGACCCGCGAGTTCAAGGGCATGTACCACGTGCTGATGGGCGCGCTCTCGCCGCTGCAGGGCATCGGCCCTGACGAACTGAAGATCAAGGGGCTGCTCGGGCGGATCGGTACCGGCGTCAACGAGGTGATCCTGGCGACCAACCCGAACGTCGAGGGCGAGGCGACGGCGATCTACCTCGCCCGCCTGTTGAAGCCGCTCGGCGTGAAGGTGACACGGATCGCCATGGGGGTGCCCGTCGGCAGCGACCTGGAGTATGCCGACGAGGTCACCATGCACAAGTCGATGGAAGGCCGGCGCGAGGTCTAAATCGACGTGATGCTCCCGCACTCCTACGAGCTGCCAGCTGCGATCCTGCTCGTCCTCGGCGGCACCCTGTCGTGCTTCGCCGGGTACCGCCTGTTCAAGATCGTCCTCGGCATCTACGGCTTCGTGCTCGGCGCGATGCTGGCGAGCTCGGCGATGGGCGTCACCAACACGACGGGCATGATCGTGGCGTCGCTGGTCGGCGGCGTCTGCGGCGCGCTGCTCCTGATGTTCGCGTATTTCGTCGGGATTGCGCTGGTCGGCGCCGGGCTCGGCGCGCTCATCGCACACGTGGCGTGGAGCAGCGTCGGCAAAGGGGGCGATCCGCCGGCGGTCGCGGTGGTCGTCTTGTCGGTGCTCGGATCGATCGGCGCGATGCTGCTGCAGCGCTACGTGATCATCGTCGCGACCGCGTTCGGCGGCGCATGGACGGTGATCGTCGGCGGCCTGGCGATTTCCGGCGATCGAGGCGCCGCGCGTGCCGCATCGGCCGGCGACGTCTGGATCCTGTATCCGACCTCGCCGGCGCCGGGACAGAAATGGGTGCCGATCGCGTGGATCGTGCTGGGCCTGATCGGCACGGGGGTGCAGCTGGGTATCACGGGGCGGAAGGGCAAATAAATCTTAAATCTGAACTCTTAAATCTGAAATCTCAGGAGGGCATATGGCGACATTCGAGCGACACGTCGATGTGGAGTGGAACGGATCGGTGATGGAAGGCGGCGGCACGGCGAAGGCGGGGACCGGGGCATTCAGCCTGCCGGTGACGTTCCCCTCGCGGATCGGCGAGCCGGCGGGGAAGACCAGCCCGGAGGAGTTGATGGCGGCGGCGCACGCGGCCTGCTACGCCATGGCACTCAACGGCACCATCGGCCGGACCGAGGGTGTCTCGGTGGATCGGACGAGCGTGCGCGCAACGGTCACCGCGGACAAGGGCGACGCCGGGATCAAGATCCAGTCGTCGAAGCTCGAGGTGACCGCGTACGGGCTCAAGGGCGCCGACGCCGCGAAGTTCAAGGAGATCGCGACGCTCGCCGAATCCAAGTGCCCGGTGTCGAACGCCTATCGCGGCACGATGCAGATCACGGTCGAAACCAAGGTCGTCTAGGAAAAAACCGCGGAGAACGATACGTTCTCCGCGGTTTTTCCGGTTCTCAACGATTCTCCCGTCCGTAACGTCTAATGACGGCTATGGACGCCTTCCTTCGCGACGTTCGCCACGCGATCCGCAATCTGCTGCGCACCCCCGGCTTTGCGTTCGTCACGATTCTCACCCTGGCGCTGGGCATCGGGGCCAACACCGCGATCTTCTCGGTGGTGAACGCGGTGATCCTCCGGCCGCTCGGCTACCCAGAGGCGGATCGGCTGGTCTTCATCTCGAGCCAGTTCCCGAAAATGGGATTCGATCAGTTCTGGGTCTCTCCGCCTGAGTTCCTGGAGCTGCAAGAGCGGGCGCACACCTTCTCCGCGATTGGCGCGTTCGCGACCAACCAGGCGAACCTGACCGCCGCCGATCGGCCGCGGCGCGTGAACAACGCCGCCGTGTCGGCGGAGCTCTTCAGGGTGCTCGGGGTGAGCCCGATGCTCGGGCGCGGGTTCGAAGCGGCCGAGACGCTTCCGAACGGTCCCCAGGTGGCGGTGCTGTCGTACGAGACGTGGCAATCGGCGTTCGGTGGCCGGGCGGAGATTGTCGGATCGCCGATCGAGATCAACGGCATTCGCCGAACCGTCGTCGGCGTGATGCCGCCGCATTTCGACGTCGCCGACAACCACATCGAGCTGTGGCAGCCGCTCGTCATCAACCCGGCCAACCGCCAGAATCGCGGCAGCCACTTTCTGTACCTGATCGGGCGTCTCGCGCCTGGCGCGACGCCCGCGAGCGCCAGAGCCGAGCTCGATACGCTGCTCGCAGCCTGGCCGTCGACCGTGGCCCAGGCGGCCGGCGCCAACTTCGGGCCGCACACGCCGGACACCAAGAACCACCGGATTCGCTTCGACGCGCTGCAGCTGCAGATCGTCGGCGGCGCCCGCACCGCGGTGTTCGTCCTGCAGGGCGCCGTCGTGTTCGTGCTGCTGATCGCGTGCGCGAACCTGGCCAACCTGCTGCTCGCGCGCGCCGAGTCGCGGCACAAGGAGTTCGCGGTGCGCGCGGCGCTCGGCGCGGGACGCGGGCGGCTCCTGCGCCAATTCATGGTCGAAGGCTGTCTGTTGTCGCTCTCGGGCGCGGCGCTTGGACTGGGAGTCGCCGTGCTCGGGGTGCGCGCGCTGATCGCCGCCTATCCCGACAGCCTGCCGCGATCGGCCGACGTCACCATCGACGCCGGCGTGCTCGCGTTCACCCTCGTGATCGGGCTGCTGACCGGCGCGGTGTTCGGGCTCGCGCCGCTGCTGCATCTCTCCGCCGGCGCGACGTCGATGGCGCTGAAGGAGGGCGGCACGCGAACCACGACCGGAGCCGGACGCAACCGGATCCGGCGCGGCCTGGTCGCCGCCGAAGTGGCGCTCGCGGTCGCGCTCGTCATCGGCGCCGGCCTGCTGCTGCGCACGGTGATGAACCTCTCGAGCGTCGACACCGGGTTCAATCGATCGAAGCTCGTCACCTTCGCGGTCACCCTGCCCGCTGCGACGTATGCCAAGTCGGAGCAGGTGCTCGGCTTCTACCAGCGGCTGCTCGATCAGCTGCGCGCTACCGGCGGGGTGCAGAGCGTCGCCGCGATGAGCGGCCTGCCGCCGCTGCGCCAGGTCAACGCCAACGACACCAACATCGAAGGCTACGTGGCGCCACCCGACGGCCCGTACTCGAACGTCGATTACTACAACACCGTGACCACCGGCTACGTCGAGGCGATGGGCATTCCGGTCGTCGAGGGCCGCGCCTTTCTCCCGACCGACGCGCTCGGCACCACCGTGATGATCAACCAGACGATGGCGCGGACGTTTTACAAGGAGCAGAGCCCGATCGGCCGCCGCGTGCGGCCGTCTGGTCCGCCCACCGCGAACATCCCGTGGTACACGATTGTCGGTGTGCTGAAGGATGTGAAGCAAGGCGGCGTCGACAAGAAGACCGGCACCGAGCTGTACTTCAACTTCGAGCAGCGTGCGAACGGTGCCCCGGGATTCAATCCCGGGACGATGAACATCGTCATGCGCGCGACGCAGACGCCGGAGGCGCTGGCGGGCACGATCCATCAGGTCGTGGCGTCGCTCGATCCGGCGCTGCCGGTGGTCAAGCTGCAGTCGATGGAGGATGTGTTCGCCGACGCGATCGGCCGCCCGCGTCTGCTGGCGCAGTTGCTGGGTCTGTTCGCCGGGCTGGCGCTGTTGCTCGCGGCGATCGGCAGCTACGGCGTGCTGTCGTACATGGTCACGGAGCGGCGGCGGGAGATCGGCATCCGCATGGCGCTCGGCGCCGACCGCGGGTCGGTGCTGCGGATGGTGTTGGGCCAGGGGTTGCGGTTGACGCTGATCGGGGTCGTCATCGGGCTGGCGGCGGCGTTCGGGATGAACCGGGTGCTGGCGTCGCTGCTGTTCGGCGTGCGGCCGTCGGATCCGGTGACGATCGCGTCGGTGGTGCTGCTGATTGGGACGGTGGCGCTGGTCGCCTGCTATCTGCCCGCACGCGTGGCGACCCGCGTCGACCCGATGATTGTGTTGCGCGACGAGTAGGCGATTCGATACTATTGAGGTTCGTCCTCGTGGCGATCCCGCCTCGTTCCTCAGTAGCTCAATGGTAGAGCATCCGGCTGTTAACCGGAGGGTTGTAGGTTCGAATCCTACCTGAGGAGCCAATCCCAACTGCGTTGGTCTTGTCTCCCCAGGTCGTCTCTCCTGTCGCGCCGCGGCTCGCTCACGCTCGCCGCGAGCGGGACCGAATCCTACCTGAGGAGCCAACTCGAGCTCGCGAGTTGGCTTCCCAATTCGTCTTCAGTCACGCAGCAACTCGCTTGCGCTCGTTGCTAGCGGGTGCGAATCCTGCCTGAGGAGCCAATCGTTTCAGATCGAGATCGCCCTTTGTTTCGTCGACCATCTAGCGGCCTACTGGATCCCGGTTCTGCGATTCAAGGCGCGTCGACGCGCCTGTAAGTGATCGGAGGACATTAGGAAGTCCGACACATTACGGGCTCAGCCACTAGCCTGTAAACTGCTGATTCGAAAGACACGGAGAGATGTCCGAGTGGTTGAAGGAGCACGCTTGGAAAACGACGCAGCCAGCGGTGTTGAGCGACTCGAGTGATCGTTCCGCGGAGTACGCCGCGAATCGCGTGTGCGTCAGCGTGCTTCCGGGTGTGCCCGTAGGCGGGGGATATCGCCCGCCTGCGCAACGCGGTTGAGACCGGCGCCCCGCTGACGTTTCGCCGCTACGGCTTCCTGTCGATCGTGGCGCTGAAGACCTCTTCCATCGCCAGGCCGGTGCGACAACCGCCGAACGGATTCAGCTGGTTTCGTCCATCGGTCCAAATCGGATGTGAGACGCCGCCGAACGAGACGAGCCCGGCGTAGTCGCCCTGCTGATTTCCGTAATTGATCGCCGCGCAGGGGAACACGCCGTTGCAGTCGTGCTCGTTCGAGCTGACGTCGGTGACCCGGAGGTTCGGCGAGAGCCACGATCCGGCGCCTGCGCGCAACTGCGTGAAATAGATGTCGGTCATGAAGCGGGCGCCGGTCGTGTCGTTGCGGGTGTCGTAGAACGAGATGTTCGCGTCGCCGGTGACCGGGTCGACCGACATCCAGTGATTGAAGCGATCCACATTCGGCAGACGGTCGGTCGCGGCCGCGGCCGCGGACCATGTCTGACCGCCGTCGTCGGAGTAGGACCAGAAGATGTCCGTATTGCCAGCCGGCGTCAGATCCATCCACGAGCAGTAAAGTCGTCCGCGATGCGGGCCGGTCGAGCGATCGGTGTCGCACGCCGGGTAGACGAGCGCGCCGCGGTTGAACTCCGCAGGAATGGCGATATCGAATGGAAGGCTCTTCGACGCCACGATCCGCGGCGTGCTCCATGTGGCACCGCCGTCCAGCGAACGGTTGAACGCGATCGTGTTCGCCGCGTAGTCGTTCCAGGCGACATACACTTCGCCGTTCGGGCCGACAAAGGGAATGGCCCCGATCGCCCGGCCCTGGCCGCGCGGATCGTCGACCCGAACGGTCGTGAATGTCGCGCCGTGATCGGTCGATCGCGCCAGGCGGACGCCGCCCCCGGACGAGCCGCCCGTGGCCGCGTCCCACGCGACGTAGACTGAATCGCGAAAACGGCTGGCCGGATTCGCGTCGGCGGTGATCATCGGCTTGTCGTTGAAGTGCCCGGATCCGCCTTCGGACGAGAACAGCGCGAATTGCGGATAGGTGCGGCCGCCATCGGTCGAGCGCGCGACCGCCATCGCGGTGGCATTGATGCCGTTGCCGTTCCCGACGTAGACGACGATGTAGCCGTAGAACACATTGCCGCTCGAGTCAAAGGCGAGCGTCGGATCCGACCCGAAGTTCAATCCGTTTCCTTTGGCGATCGGGAGCGGCAGATCGACGCCGCCCCAGGTTGACCCGCCGTCGACCGAGAAGTAGCCGCGCATCGGCAGGCGGAAGATCTCGTTCGATCCGCCGGCAAGCATTGTCGGTCGCGCCGGATTGAGGGTGACGTAGGTCTCGCTTTGCGGCCCGCATTCGTTGGACACGTCCACGTTCGGGCCGACCTTCAGGGCGGGATCCCCCACGCTGGTGTCTGCACCGTGCGTGGTCAGGAACTGATACTTGTCCCACCACGTGGGTTTGTTGGGCGTGTTGGTCTGTCCGCGCGCAGGCGCGACGAACGCGAGACACAACGAACCGGTCGCGATGAGAGTGGCGATTCGGGACATGCCGGCACCTCCTCGGTGGCAATCGCGTGATATCCGCGAGCCGATCCTGCCTCAGGATGACGTGTCCGAGCAACGTTTCGCACCTGCGGCGCCGCGGCCGCACCCGCAATCGGTACGCTCGCTGCAGCGCGGCGGCTCGGTCGTGTTCGAGTGGATTGGGGTTTATCCGGCCACCCGTCCGGCAGAATGTGGCTCGCCTTGCGCTCGCCAGTTGTCGGATGCGAGATTGGCTTCGAGTGCGAGGAGCCGCTGCCGAACGCGGCGGCAGTTGCGTAACGCTTAATCTGGCGCGGTCGACCAATGAGAGCGCGTTGTCGAGCGCGCGACCCAACCCCGCGTGCTCGAAGAACAGCGCCGGGTGGACGAGAGCCACCGGTGCGATGCGAAGCTCGTCCAGGGACAAATCGATATAACGGAGTTCCAGGTTCGGATGGGTGATGAATCGACGCCGGACCTCGTCGAGGTATCCAGGATTGATATCGACGCCGACGATTCTCTTGATGGTCGCGGGGTTGGCGTGTTCCAGACCGTTGCCACCAGCGATGCCGAGAATGGCGACGCTGTCTGGGAGGCAGACACCCAGGGCGCGTTTGAAAAGGCCAGACAGGGCGCTCAACTGCTGCACATTGTCGGCGCCCATGTGGCCCTCGTAGTCTGCCAGTGGGATCGAGAGTCAAGGATCTGACATTTCTTCCAATCGTGTTTCGTTGTCCGACTCGAGAGGCGGCACGTGAGCGCGAGTTTAGCAAACCAACAACGACTGGTCACTCCTCGGCACTGAGCGCGCGCACGCTGCACGGAGGTTCGGCGCCGAACAAGCGCGTGGACGTGCCGCTATCTTGAACAGGCGCCGTGACGCTGACGCGACATCGATCAGCGGCGCGGAGCCTGGGCCCGCCCTTCGTCGGCACGCGCGCCCCGGAGAAAGTTCTCGACCGCATAGTTGCCCTCGTGGCACTCGACGCTGATTAGCGCGACGTCGACCGCCCTGAACGGCCATTCGGCGGTCCACGGATTCGCCCAAGTATCCGGATCCTCGACGGTCACGCGATACCAGAGCGTTTTCGCATCGACGCGCGTCAAGCGCTCGACGACGTGGAGGCGTTCGCCGGAGTCGAGGTTATGCGTGTCGCGGCGGAAGTTCGTCGTGTCCACGACAAGCGTCTGGCCTTCATAGTGGCCGATCGAATCCCCGAGCCAACTCCGAATGGCGGCAGGGAGGTGCGTGCCGTTCAGCCGGACGATGCGGGCATCGTGCACCCACTCGGTGAAGATCAGCACATGCGTGTCGGTTTGGACGATTCGATAAAAGGACGGGATCGCGGCGGAAGGCACCATCGGCGGCGACGCCAGAGAACCGCCGCTGGCGCCGAAATTGCCGACCAGGCACCGTTCGGCGAGGCCGAGGGTTTCAGGATCGTCGAACGATCGTTTGGGTCTGTCGGCGATTCGCGCCCGCGCGACCGGCAGGAGCGGCGGCAGCATCCCGTTTGCCGGATCGACGATGAGCGACGTACGCAGGCCGTCGAGAGGCATATTCTCGACCTCGACGAACGTGTCATCGAGATCGATCTGCATCTGGCGATCGATCGACGTGGGAAGCCGGTTGCGGATGCGATCCGGGGATGCCCGCACGTATTCGGCGGCCTCTTCGGGCGTGAAAGCGGACCGATCCCTGAACTGCTCGGGCCGCTGCAGCGGCGTTAGAGTGGATCCGTTCCACGTACCCTGCAGGTCGGGAAGAGACGCCGAACGCTGCGAGAAGACCGCGCGGCCTGCCGCGAGCCACACGGCGATCGAGAGCGCGAAAACCACACCTGCTCGCATGAGCGATAACCTCCGAGCCTGGGTCCAGCCTTATGCTGCCGGCCCTGTCCTATTAGGAAGATTCGGAAACAAAGCGTCGGTCCGCCATCCGCCGCCTGGGCCTTCCACTGGGCCCATTGGCGGCATCTGGAGCGCGCCCCGGCCTCTATGAGATCGCCTCCATCGGCGCTACAGTGAGCACCGCTTCGGTGCGCTCGTGGCGCTTCGCCATGTAGTAGAGGACCGGCACGGCCATGCGCGAGAGCAGGAGCGACGCCACCTCACCGGCCATCAGCGAGATCGCCAGGCCCTGGAAGATCGGGTCGAACAGGATGACCCAGGCGCCGACGATCATGGCGGCGGCGGTGAGCGCCATGGGACGGAACCGCACCGCGCCGGCGTCGATGACCGCCTGTTCGAGGGCAAGACCCTCGAGCAGCCGCAGCTCGATGAAGTCCACCAGGATGATCGAATTGCGCACGACGATGCCCGCACCGGCAATGAAGCCGATCATCGACGTGGCCGTGAAGAACGCGCCCATCGCCGCGTGCGCCGGCAGGATGCCGACCAGCGAGAACGGGATGGCGGCCATGATCAACAGAGGCGTCTTGAACGACTGGAACCAGCCGACCACCAACAGATAGATCAGCACCAGCACGGCGGCGAACGCGAGGCCAAGGTCCCGGAACACTTCGATCGTCAGCTGCCATTCGCCGTCCCACTTCATCGCGTAGCGCGAGGTGTCGAAGGGCTGGGCCGCGTTGAAGACCTCGAGGCCATACCCCTCGGGGAGCGACAACCGTCCGATCGGCCCGTTCATCTGGAGGATGGCGTAGACCGGGCTCCCGTTCTTCCCCGCCAGGTCGCCGGTGACGTAGGTCACCGGCTGCAGATTCTTGTGATAGAGGCTGGCCTCTTCCGGCGTGGTCACGGCGCTCGTCAGCTCGCCCACGGCCACCGGCCGGGTACCGCGAAGCCGGATCGATTGAATGGCTTCGAGACTGCGAGCGTCGCGGGGCAGGCGGATGACGATCGGCACGTCCTCGCGCGCCCGTTCGTCGTGCAGCAGCCCCGCGGATTCTCCGGAGCCGGCCATCCGTACGACCGCCGCCACCGCCGCAGGCGAGAGGCCCGCCGCCGCGGCTTTGTCGCCATCGACGACGAGCCGAATCTTCGTGTGCGGGGCCTCGACGTACCAGTCGGTATCGACGACGCCTGGAGTCTGCGTGAAGATCGACTTGACCTGCGCGGCCACCGCCGTGCGACGCGCCGGATCCGGCCCGTAGACTTCTGCGACCACGGTTTGCAGCACCGGCGGCCCCGGTGGCAATTCCGCGACCTGGATGGTCGCGCCGAACTGTTTCGCGATCGGCGCCAGCCGCTCGCGCACGCGTCCGGCCACTTCGTGGCTCTGCGCCGAACGTTCGCCCTTCGGCACGAGATTCACCTGCAAATCGGCGAGGTGCGGAGCGCGTCTGAGAAAGTAGTGCCGGACGAGGCCGTTGAAGTTGTACGGCGCCGACGTGCCTACGTACTGCTGGACGTTGACCACCGTCTGCTCCTCCAGCGTGGCCGACGCCATCGCCGACGCGACGCGCGCCGTGGTCTCGAGTGCCGTACCCTCGGGCATGTCGATGATCACCTGGAATTCGCTCTTGTTGTCGAATGGCATCATCTTCATCCGTACCATGCCGAGCGGCACCAGCGCGACAGCCGCCAGTAACAACGCGATGACGCCCGCCAGGAAGATCGCGCGCCGCCGGCTGCTGGCGATGAGCGGCTGCATCACGCCGCGATAAAGCCGAGTGAGGAGATCCTCCTCGTCGTGATCGTGAGACCCGGAGTGCTCGAGCAGCCGGACCGCGGCCCACGGTGTCACGACGAACGCGACCACCAGGGAGAAGGCCATCGCTGCCGCCGCGCCCACCGGAATCGGCCGCAGGTAGGGGCCCGACATGCCGCGGACGAACGCCATCGGCAGGATCGCCGCCACCACCGCGAGCGTCGCGAGGATCGTGGGGTTGCCCACTTCGTCAACGGCGCGAATCGCGATCGCGGTCAGCCCGCGCGGCTCCTGGTCGCGCATCCGCACGTGGCGGACGATGTTCTCCACCACGACAATCGCATCGTCCACCAGGATGCCGATGGAGAAGATCAGCGCGAAGAGCGTGATGCGGTTGAGGGTGTAGCCATAGAGATAGAACGTGAAGAGCGTGAGGGCGAGCGTGACCGGAATCGCGATCAGCACGACGCCCGCCTCCCGCCGGCCAAGGACCAGCCAGATCATCGCCGAGACCGAGAGCACGGACAGCAGCATGTGCCACAGCAGCTCGTTGCTCTTGTCGGCGGCGGTCTCCCCGTAGTCACGGGTGACGGTGAGGTGGACGTCCGACGGCACCAGCGACCCCTTGAGCGTGTCGAGTTTCCCGGCGACGCGGCGGGCCACGTCGGTGGCGTTGGTACCCTTCCGCTTGGCCACGGCGATGGTGACCGCGGGCTGCGCGCCCGAGGCCTTCGACTGGAAGGTGACAGACGACGTGGGCTCGGCGCCGCCATCGACGACGTCCGCCACGTCGCGCACCAGCAGCGGACGCCCGCTGGTGGAGGTGACGACGGTGTTGCGCAGTTCATCGGCCGTGCGCAGGCGGCTCCCCGCCTCGAGAGCGGTCGTCACGCCGCCCGAGACGGGGCCCGACGCGCGGC
>Ga0070665_100005809_pt1 | contig 12655 bp, 12 predicted proteins | sample KBSS13metaG_FD_65862 | JGI IMG/M metagenome (GOLD analysis project Ga0070665, IMG submission 65862) | Switchgrass rhizosphere microbial communities from Kellogg Biological Station, Michigan, USA - KBS S1-3 metaG | ecosystem: Host-associated > Plants > Roots > Rhizosphere > Soil ... | reverse complement strand
TTGGCCCCGCTATGCGCGCGAAACGATCGCAGAAAATCTGCCGGGGCGCGTAGCCTCGCCAGGGTCGCCCTCGTGACGGCGAGCATGACTCAGACAGGCTCCAAGGCCTCGAAAAGGCTAACATTGCGGTCTTATGAAACACTTTACCGAGCTTCTCCCCGACCCGCTGCCGCTGGAGCCCCTGGTGGTGCTCAACCAGTGGATGGCAGAAAGCTGGCAGCAACGGCTGCAGCCCAATCCCAACGCCATGGTGCTCGCTACGAGTGACCCTGACGGCCACCCGACCGCGCGGGTCGTCCTCTGCAAGGAAATCGTCCCGCAACCCGGCTACCTCGTGTTCTTCACGAACTACCTGTCGCGCAAAGGCCGACAGTTGGCGAGCCATCCGCGCGCCGCGGCCGTAATTCATTGGGATGCCCTGCATCGGCAGGTGCGTGTCGAGGGACCTGTCGTGCAAGCCCCAGCCGCGGCCAGCGACGCCTATTTCGCGTCCCGCCCCTGGCAGAGCCGGATCGGTGCCTGGGCGAGTGAGCAGAGCGCCGCGGTCGGATCGCGTGAGGCGCTGCAGAAAGCTGTTGCCTCCACGGCGCAACGTTTCGGCGTACCGGATCCTGTCCATGCGGCAGCAGACGGCCCCGCCGACTACCAGATCCCGCGGCCGCCCCACTGGGGCGGCTATCATCTGTGGGCCGACTCGGTGGAGTTGTGGGTTGAAGGCGAAGCTCGGATTCACGATCGTGCCCGCTGGACGCGCGAGCTGACGCCTCGAGCCAACGGGTTCTTCAGCACCGGGCCCTGGAGTGCCACGCGCCTGCAGCCCTAGGTACCAAGGGCCAGGCGAACTCATCGTGTGGAAAACGATACGCATTGCTGTGCTGCTTCTCGTGCTCGTTATCGTCGCGGGTCGCACGTGGCTCGACCGGGTTGTCACCCAGAGCTGGAAGAACTCGCTGTGGGTTGGAATCTATCCGCTCAACGGCGACGGCAGCGCGGGCGCCCAACGTTACATCGCCGACCTTTCACCTGAAACTTTCGCAAGCATCGGGACGTTTTTCGAGCGCGAGGCGCATCGCTACGGCATCCCGATCGATGAGCCCATTCACATCGAGCTCTATCCGCAAGCCACGACACTCCCGCCCCAGCTCGAGCACAATGCGGGACCGCTCGGAGTCATGTGGTGGAGTCTCAAGATGCGTTGGTTCGCCATGCGCGCGACCAAGGTGCCCGGCCGCACCCCACCGCGCATCCGCATTTTTGTGCTCTACCACGATCCAACCTCGCTGCAGTCGGTACCAGACTCACATGGTCTGCAAAAAGGCTTGATCGGCCTGGTGCACGCCTTTGCCTTGCCGAACATGGCGGGAAGCAACAACATCGTCATCGCCCACGAGCTCATGCACACACTCGGCGCGACGGACAAATACGATCTGGGCAGCGGGGCACCCATTTACCCCGACGGCTTCGCGGAGCCCGAGCGCCAACCCCGCTACCCGCAGCCCAGCGCAGAGATCATGGCCGGGCGCCGCGCCCTGTCCGCTACGGTCTTCGACATGCCGGCGGGTCTACGTGATGTTGTAGTCGGGCCGGTCACTGCAAGTGAGATCCGGTGGACGCACCCCTGAAACCCGGGCTTGCCGCGCGCCGGGTCAGCGTGCGCGTGGGCACACGGACCCTGGTCAACGACCTGTCCGTCGAGTTCGGGCCGGGAGAAGTCATCGTCATTCTGGGCTGCAACGGGTCCGGAAAAACCCTCACGTTGCACACGCTGGCCGGCCTGCGCCCTCCACACGCCGGCTCGATCCATCTCGACGGAGTACCGTTCGAGGAGCTCAATCGTCGCGCCGTAGCCCTACGCCTCGGGCTTCTCGCCCAGGACATCGAAGACGCCTTCGTCACCACCGCGTTGGAAATGGTGTTGATTGGACGGCACCCCCACATGTCGTTGTGGCAGTGGGAGAGTCAGGATGACGAGCGCATCGCCCGCGAGGCCCTCGCCGCAGTTGAGCTCTCCGATTTTGCCGAGAGGCGCACCGACACACTCTCCGGCGGCGAACAACGCCGCGTCGCCATTGCCGCACTCCTCGCCCAGCAGCCCGGCATCTTCCTGTTGGATGAGCCGACCAATCACCTGGACCCGCACCACCAACTCGGCGTGCTGTCCCTGTTTCGCGAGCTGGCGCTCGCCGGCAGCACAGTGATCACGACACTGCACGATCCAACGTTGGCCGCGCGCTTCGCGGATCGCATCATCCTGCTGTTCGGTGACGGTCGCTGGAGCGCGGGACCCGTCCGTGAGGTACTGACGGCTCAGAGCCTGAGCGCCCTTTACAACTCCCCCATGATCGAGATCGAAAAGGACGGCCGGCGCGTATTCGTCAACGGCTGAGGGCCTCGAGCACCGTTGCATGCAGCGCCTTGTTGGCCGCCAGCACAGACGTCGTCCCGAGCCCGACTTCCCCGCCGTCCAGGTCCGTAAAGATCCCGCCAGCCTCACGCACGATAACGGTCAAGGCCGCGATATCCAGGATATTCACATCGGACTCAATCACCACGTCCAACGACCCGCGCGCCAAAAGGTGGTAGTGCACAAAGTCGCCGTAGCCCCGAATCCGGCTCACCCGCGGAATCAGTGCTCCGAACCGATTCCACCCCTGCGGTGACCGCGCCAGGGTCTTCAGGTTGCCCGTGGAAACGATCGCGCCGGACAACTCCGCAACCGCGCTGACCTGGATGGGCTTATCGTTCAGAAACGCCCCACCCCCGAGCTCGGCCCAGGCCAATTCCCCGTAAGCCGGCGCACTGGAAACCCCGAGCACCAGGCGCCCCTCACGCAGCAACGCGATCTGCGTCGAAAAGAACGGACACTCCCTGACAAACGACTTGGTCCCATCGATCGGATCCACGAGCCACACACTCGCCGCATCCATCCCCCGCTGCCCCGTCTCCTCCCCATAAAACCCATAAGACGGAAAACGCTCACTCAGGACGCCCTTGATGACCTCCTCAGCCCGCACATCCGCCTCGGTCACCGGCGACGCATCCGCCTTGGTCGTAACCGCCAGATTCTTCTGGTACAGCCGCCGTATGACCTCAGCCGCGGCCTGCGCCGCCGCCAGGGCAGCCTGGAGCTCTTTCGATGCCATAATCTGCAAATTCATCGCGTCAATCCCACGCCAGGGACGACTTCAGGAGCCGCAGCATGGGCAATCGCTTGAGCAAAATCTACACACGCACCGGCGACGACGGCACCACCGGCCTCGGCGATGGCACCCGCGTTCCCAAGGACGGCCCCCGCGTAGAAGCCTACGGCACGGTAGACGAGCTCAACAGCACGATCGGCGTAATGCTGGCCGTTCCCCACCTCCCCGACAAAGTCTCGTCCTGCCTGACCGAAATCCAGCACGAGCTCTTCGACATGGGCGGCGAGCTCTGCATCCCCGGCCACACCGTCATCACCGAAGCCCACGTAACCCGCCTCGAAACCACCCTGGACGATTTCAACGACGCGCTACCGCCACTGAAGGAGTTCATCCTCCCCGGCGGCGGCCCCGCAGCAGCCGCCTGTCACGTCTCAAGAACAGTCGCCCGCCGCGCCGAACGCCGCACGTTGACTCTGTCACGTGAAGAAAACGTCAACCCCGAGGTGTTGAAATACCTCAACAGACTATCCGACCTGTTGTTCGTGTTAGCCCGCGTCCTGGCACGCCACGAGCAGGGCACCGAGGTCCTGTGGAGACACGACCGTTCGAACCCCGCGAGGCCGGGTTAGTCCGGGAGAAGAGCCCCTTTCCGGGGGCTTGCCCGGTCGGGAACCGGGCCAGAGGCTACAGGGACGTATTCACGCCGTCCCCCGGAAAGGGGCTCTTCTCCCGGGCTAGCCCGGCGCCCGAACCCGCCCAACTCCTACGCTACCCCGGCCTCGAACCCGCCACCATCGCCCTAAAGCGAGCCCAATCAAACACCGCCCCCGGATCCGTCTTGCGGCCCGGAGCAATGTCACTATGCCCAGCAATATGCTGAGCAGAAAGCAACGGATACGCCTCCAGCAACGCACCAACAACCCGAGTCAGGCTCTCATACTGAGCATCGGTATAAGGAACGTCATCCGCCCCCTCGAGCTCGATCCCAATCGAAAAGTCATTGCAAGCCGCCCGCCCGCGATACTCCGAAGGCCCCGCATGCCAAGCCCGCGCCCCGAAGGGCACATACTGCGTGACCAGCCCATCGCGCCGAATCATGGCGTGCGCCGAAACCCGCCGCCCCGGCCCCACAATCTGCGCAAAGTAAGGATGCGCATCCCCCGGCAAGTTCCCCGTAAACAGCTTATCGATCCACCCGCCCCCAAACTCTCCCGGCGGCAGCGAGATGCCATGCACCACAATGAGCTCCGCCACAACATTGCCAGGCCGCGCATCAAAATGCGGCGACAACACCTGCCGCACCCCCGCGAGCAACCCGGTAGCCGTATCGACCTTCATACGCCCGATCATGCCACAATCCCCTCATGAACAACCCCAACGCCGCATACGTCGCCCGTGACCTGGCTCACGTCTGGCACCCCTGCACGCAAATGAAGGACCACGAGCGCCTCATACCGCTCATCCCGATCAAGCGCGCCCAGGGAGTCTGGCTGGAAGACTTCGAAGGACGCCGCTATCTCGATGCCATCAGCTCCTGGTGGGTCAACCTCTTCGGACACGCCAACCCCCGCATCAACGCCGCGGTCCGCGCGCAGTTGGACAGCCTCGAGCACGTCATTCTCGCCGGCTTCACCCACGAGCCCGTGATCGAGCTGTCGGAGGCCTTGACCAACATCGCCCCCGCCGGCCTGACACGCTGCTTCTACGCCGACAACGGCTCCTCCGCCGTCGAAGTCGCCGTGAAGATGAGCTTCCACTACTGGCGCAACAAGGGCCGGCAAGGCAAACGACGGTTCATCACGCTATCGAACAGCTATCACGGCGAAACACTCGGCGCCCTGGCAGTGGGTAACGTCGAGCTGTACAAGGAGATTTATCAGCCGCTACTGATGGACGTCATCACGGTGCCCTCGCCGGACTGTTATGAGCGTGAGGCAGGAGAAAGTTGGGCTGATCACTCGCGCCGCAAGTTTGCCCACATGGAGGCGACACTCGCACGTCACGCACACGAAGTTGCGGCCGTAATCGTCGAGCCCCTCGTGCAATGCGCGGGCACCATGCGCATGTACGACCCGGTGTACCTCGACATGCTGCGTGACGCATGCAACCGCTACGACGTGCATCTCATCGCAGACGAGATCGCGGTCGGCTTCGGACGCACCGGGACGATGTTTGCCTGCGAGCAGGCGCGTATCCGTCCGGACTTCATGTGTCTGTCGAAAGGACTCACCGCGGGTTATCTGCCGCTCTCGGCCGTGCTCACGACAGAATCGGTCTATGAAGCGTTCTACGACGAGTACACCAAGCTGAACGCGTTCCTGCATTCCCACAGCTTTACCGGCAACCCCCTGGCGTGCGCCGTAGCGCTCGCCAGCTTACGCATTTTCCGGGAGGACAACGTGCTGGAGCGCAACCGGACGTTGGCCGCCCAAATGGGCGCGCGTGCGTTGGAGCTGGAAAATCATCCGCACGTAGCGGAGGTCCGCCAACGCGGCATGATCCTCGCTATCGAGATGGTGAAAGACAAAACCACACGCGAGCCCTATCCCTGGCAGGAACGGCGCGGACTCATCATCTACCGGCACGCTATCGAGCGCGGAGTCCTGTTGCGGCCTGTTGGGAATGTGGTTTACTTCATGCCGCCCTATGTCATTACTCCTGACGAGATCGACCTGATGGTCGACGTCGCGCGCGAAGGGATTGAGCGGGCAACATGCGATTGACACGGGTCTACGTGGACGCACCAGTGACCGCCGGCAAGTCGCTCGTCATCGAAGGGAGCGCGGCGAACCATATCACGCGAGTCCTGCGGCTTCGCAATGGCGATGAGCTCACGGTGTTCGATGGCACCGGCGGCGAGTTCGGCGCACGCGTCGAGGAGTTTCGCAAGGAAGCTGTCATTGTGTCCGTGGCAGCGCACAGAGCGCTCGACCGCGAATCGCCGCTGCCTCTCACCCTCGCGCAGGGCATCTCCCGCGGTGAGCGCATGGATTGGATTATTCAGAAGGCCACGGAGCTCGGAGCCTCACGGATCGTGCCGGTCTTCACCAAGCGCAGCGTGGTGCGATTGGATGACAAACAGGCTGAGCGGAAATTGCAGCACTGGCGGGCGATCACGGTCGCGGCCTGTGAGCAATGTGGCCGCAACCGCATTCCCGAGCTGAGCCTGCCAACGGATATCTTCGACGTGGTGGCTCCCGACACGTCGGGGAGCACGCGACTGCTGCTTTCTCCAACCGGAGATCTGCGCATTGACGATCTCACCGACGTGGGCAAGGGGATCACCGTCCTGATCGGACCGGAAGGCGGCCTGGAGGATGTGGAGCAGGAGGCGGCGATCCGGGCGGGGTTCAAAGCCGTGCGCCTGGGGCCGCGGGTCCTGCGGACCGAGACCGCGGCGATTGCCGCATTGACCATAATCCAGCGTTACTTCGGGGATCTTTGACCCGTAACTGCAGGGCCCGATACTACGCCCGTGAAATACGTCGTCATCGCTCTGCTCGCGCTCATCCTCGGTGGCCTGATCGGCCGCGCGATCTGGGCTGAGAAACCCGCTGCGCAACCCGTGGACCCCGTGCAGATCATCGTCACACAGGTGCGCACGCATGCAGTGATCGAGCACGAGCGACAGATTGCGATCTGGTACCGCGCCTGCCCGGCGGTCATCGGAAAGACCCCGCAGATCTTCGTCGCATGGCCGGCGAAGCTCATTTACCAGCTCGAGCTCAATGACGTGCAGGTGAAACGGGAAGGCACGGTGATCACGGTGAGCACGCCGGCCATCCATTCGGCCGAACCGTCGGTACCGACCGATTTCATGGACACTCTTGCGACGACCTCCATCTTCACGTTCGCCAACGAGCAGGAACTGGTCAATCACGAAATCGGCAAGGCCTCCCCCATCGCCCGCTACCTGACGAACTACTTCATGATCATGGATCCATCCGTGAAAGATGATTTCGCCGAAGAACTGCGCACGCTCGTGGAGCATCTCGCGGGGGCGCTCGGCGTGCCCTTCACGCGTATCGATGTTGATATCCCCAACGTCGTAGTGCGGGAGGGTCAGGTGCCCAAACTGCCCAAGCTCGAGTTGTGCGCAGGGACCTCCGCGGCGGTCAATGGACTGCCGTTCGCGAAGGCTTTCGGGGACGTCACGGAGCCCGTTTTCTCTCGAGTGCCGCAGCGACAGCATTCGGGTGGCGTTATCAACCTCCCGCACGCCGGCGAGTCCGGAAAAGGTACGGCGACGCTCGTCCCGGCGCCCGCTCCGCCTCAACCAAGAGGCCAGGGTCGTTAGGAGCCCGTCTGACTAATGCTCGCCTACTGCGGCCGCCCCTCAGCGGCATCTTCCGGCGATCATTAGTCAGACAGGCTCCTAGCTCGCGATCGTCGTCTCTTCCGCGATCATCTCTTCGAGCCGCTCGAGATCGGGCACGAGCGGAGTCTCGTTGATCATGCGGACCTGGCAGATCACGGGCGCGCGATCCGGAAAGACCCTGGAGTTGTCCGGACGGACGACATCGTTGCTCACTCGCACGAGCTGCGGAAAGCCCTGCGAGACAATCGCGAAGTTACCCCCTTCGACCCGCGTACCCAGCGCATGGAGGATCACGATGCGGGTACGGCCCGAGGCCGGGGGAATCATCTGCCCGCAGGCGCCCTCGAAGGACACCAACGGGACGGCCTTGCCGTTCCAGGGAACGGTTCCGATGTACCACGGCGGAGCGCCGGTCATTTCCGATGGTGTCTGAAACCCGACGACTTCCGCCACGCAGGCACGCGGAATGATCAGACGTCCGTCCGTCAGCGGCACCAGCAGGCTATAGATTTCGGTAACGCGCTCAGCCATAGATCAACCCAGTTCCGCGGCGTACAGGTGGCTGCCAATAGCCACGCGGCGGCGTTCGACGAGCGGCGCGATGGCCTCCAGGAGCTGAGCTTCCTGGTACGGCTTGCCGAGGTAATCGTCCACACCGAGCTCTATCGCCCGCGCACGATGCTTCTCACCGACGCGCGAGGTGATCATGATGATTGGCACATCTTTCAGGCGCGGGTCGTTGCGTACGTGTGCGGCGACCTCGTAACCATCCATGCGCGGCATTTCGATGTCGAGAAGGATGATGTCGGGAACGTTGTCCTGTAGTAGAGCGACCGCGTCCATACCATCACGTGCGGTGAGCACGCGCATACCATTGCGCTCGAGCAGACGCTGCGTTACGCGGCGGACCGTGATGGAGTCGTCGACGACCATCGCGAACACGCGCTTGTCGGCCTTTTCCTTCGGGACAATCGGCGTCTGCGGGCGAGAGCGCCACTCAGCACGCACGAGGGCTCCGATGTCGAGAATGATGACAATACGGCCGTCGCCAAGGATCGTGGCGCCGGAGATGCCGCGGATACTGGAGATCTGCGGACCGACCGACTTCACGACAATCTCACGGCTACCGACGAGCTCGTCGGCGACGAGACCGGTCGAGTGCTCACCGGCGCGCACGAGCACGACCGGGATCGTGACATCTTGCTCTGGCAACGGCGAGGGCTCGAGGCTCACGAACGTTGCCAGGTGTTGGAAGCGATACTTCTGACCACCATAGTCGAACGCGGACGCATCCTTACCCAGGTGCGCGGTGACCTCGGTCTTCGAAAGGCGCAACACACCTTCGACCGTCGGCAACGGCAGCGCATAAAACTCTTCGCCAGTGCGCACCACGAGGGCGTGGCTGATCGCAAGCGTGAACGGCAGTCGGATGGTGAAGACCGTCCCTTCGCCAGCCTTCGTTTCCATATGCAAGGCGCCGCCGAGTCGCTTGATCTCGGTGGCCACCACGTCCATGCCCACGCCTCGACCCGCTTGTTGGGTAATGGAGCCCGCCGTGGAAAAGCCGGGCTCGAGGATGAGCTGCATCGCATCCTCATCGCTGATGACCAGGCCCGGAGCAATGAGTCCGAGAGAGTGACCCTTCGCGCGGATCGCCTTGAGGTTCATGCCGGCGCCGTCATCCACCAGGCGCACCATGACCTCGGCACCTTCGCGGTGGAGCTCGAGGACGATGCGACCCGCTTCGGGCTTGCCGGCGCGGACTCGTTCTTCGGGCTTCTCGATACCGTGGACAACCGCGTTACGCAGCATGTGCTCGAACGGCGGCAGCATTCGCTCCAACACCTGACGGTCGAGCTCGCCAGAGGCGCCCTCGACGATCAGCTCGGCACGCTTGCCCGTGTCCGATGCTGCTTGGCGCACGATACGCGCGAGGCGTTGTACGTGGCGTTGGAAGGGAACCATGCGCGTCCGCATGAGTCCGTTCTGCAGCTCCGTGATGGTACGCGCCTGCTGTTGGAGCAGGGTCTGCGTGTCCTTCGCCTGGTTCTCGAGGAGCTGCTGAATACTCGCGACGTCGTTCGCGGTCTCGGCCAACGCACGCGAGAACTGTTGAATGGAGGAGTAGCGGTCCAGCTCGAGTGGATCGAACTCGCTGCGATGTCCGGCGTCGTCCTCGTGACGATGCAGAATCTGCGCTTCGGTTTCGATTTCGAGGCTGCGGAGCTGTTCCTTCAAGCGAGTCACGGTACGTGACAGCTCGCCGAGGTTGAAGTCGAACGAGCCGAGCTGCTGCTCCAAGCGCGAGCGCGCGATGCTGGCCTCGCCCGAGATGTTCAACAGGGTATCGAGCAACTCCGCGTCGACGCGCGCCATCTCCTGGCGCTCGACGGGAGCAACGGGCTCGCGACCCGGAGGCACGGGTGCCGGCGGCAGGAGCCCCTCGTCGGTACCTCGCGGTTCCGAACGACGCTCGAAGCTTATGGACACGCTCTTCGCAACAGCAGGTGCCGGCGCGACTTCGAGCTCTGCTGCAGGCTGCGCAGAAGCGACTTGCTGCGCGGCGCTGTCGATGAATTGCTCAATGGGCGCTGCATGGATTCCGGTGGCGGACAGCCGCTCGATTTCGGGAGCGGGGGCATCCTCGACCGCGGGAATCGCATCGAACGCCGGCGGCTCTTCGACGACGATCATGCCGTCGCCCACACTGGCGTCGGCGCCTTGATCGGACTCCAGCGGCGCACTCAGGTCGATAATGGCAGGCTGCTCGGCCTCACCTTCCCGGGCAGCGCCCTCACCCACATCGCCGCTGAGATCGAAGTCGAGGCGACCGTAAAGGACGTTGTCCTCGGCTTGCGCGGGAGTGTTGGCTTCGCCCTCGGCGTTGACGAAGGCGTTGGAGTTCGCAGCGTCGTCCGCCGGGGTCTCCTCGACCAGAACGTTCGAATCGCCGTCACCGACGCCCAACTCAGGGGGCCACGGTGTTTGCGACGTATCTTTCAGCCACGCCTGCTCGGCAGCGGGTGCCGGCTGGCTCTCCTCCAGGTTGCCCTCGCCGGGCTGCGGAGCGCCGGTATCGTGCAAGGCTTCTGACACGAAGTACGACGGGGAGAAGTCATCCGGAGAGACTTCAATCTCACCGGCGTCCTCAGCGACAGGTTGGTCTGTAACCGGCTCGAGAGGCAGACCGAGCTCAGGCGCCGCGTTGAACTCCGCCAGCTCATCGGACTCAGCCGCCGGGTCAGACCCCGCCGACAACCCGGACTCCGTGGACGGCTCAGACTCCGCCGCACGCTCAAACTCCGCGGACGGCTCAGACTCCGCCGCACGCTCAAACTCCGCGGACGGCTCAGATTCCGCCGCACCCTCGAGCTCAGCGGGCTGTCCATACCCGGCCATCGCGCCGAAGTCCTCGGCCTGGCCTTGCTGCGCCGGATGCCGGGCGGTGAGTCCCTCATCCTCGAGCGCCGCGAACGGCTCCGCCGGTTCGGACGCGGCCGCCCGTGCCTCGGCGGCTTGCGCCGTCAGCCGCGCGACTTCGGCCCCGAACCTGGCGAGATCAGCGTTGTGCTCAGGGTCCGCTGACTCAGCTTGCCGCGCTGAGTCAGCGTGCTCGGAAAAAAGGGGGGTACCTGGGGGAGTGGTTGCGCGAGGCGGCGCGGACTGCGCTGGCGCGGCAGGCTGCCTCGGAGCGGCAGCAGGAGCGGCAGCCTTCGGGCGCGACAGCGCGTGAATACGCGCGATCATCGCGCGCGCCGGCGAGACACGACGGCCGCTCGCGACCAACTCGCGCATCCGGGCCAACTCGTCGAGCGCCGCTTGCACTACATCAAACAGGGCGTCATCGGGCGCGACCGAGCCATTGTCGACCTGCATGACGAGCGTTTCCAACTCGTGGCTGAGGTCGCCCATCGCCATGATGCCGGCCATGCGCGCACCACCCTTCAGGGTGTGCAGCGGACGTTTCAGGCCAAGACGGTATTCAGCGCTCGCAGGCTCACTCCGCCAGTCACTCAAGGCGTGCTCGGACGCCTCGATCAGCTCGGTAGCCTCTTCGGTGAAAATCGCAGCGACTTCCGGATCGAAATCACCGGCATCGTCGGACGTCTCGATCTCTTCCTCGGGGGGTGCCTCTTCGGATCCAGCGTCTTCAGCCGCAGCTTCCTGTGCGGCGCGCGCCGCCGTGGCAGCCGCGATGCGCTGGTCGAGTGCCTTGTCGGCATCGGCAATGCGCCGCTGGAGCTCCCAATGATTCACGAAGTACCCCGTAGACTCATCGAGATGAGTTGCGACAGTCTCCATGGCTGACATGCAGTCCGCGAGCAGGGTCATATCCTGCTTGGTCAGACCGAGTCCGCTGCTGAAGGCACGGCGCAGCCAGTGATCGAGGGGCTCGGCAACACGGGTGCCGTGCCGCGCCTGGGCCATCTTGGAGCTGCCTGACAGGGTATGACAGGCGCGATATACGTCTTCGGGCAACGCGTGCGGTTCCGGCAGCCCCGCCTCGCGATCGAGGTAAGCGCGAACCGTGGTGATGTGTGTGTTTGTCTCGCGCGCGTAAATCTCGCGCAGGACATCGTCGAGACCCGATGGCGTACCGGCCGTCTGCGATGGCGCGGCCGGAGCCGGAGCAGCCTGCGCCGGGGCCGGGGGAGGCATTGCAGCGCCCTCCGTGGCGGTGGCACCGGCAAACGCCGGCGGCGGCGCGGAAGTCACTTGCGGAGGCGTCGCACTAGGCGTCGCGGATACCGCAGCCGGCGCGACCTCCGGTGGAGCACTCGGCGCTGAAGGCGGTTGCGCGGGCGGCACCGCTCGCTCAAACACCGCAGCCGGCGCCTGTGAAGGCGCAGCGTCACTAGCCGACGCACTCGGCGCAGACATACTGGGCGAGGGCCCACTAGAAGAACCCGTCGACGCCGGAGGCACCGACACCGCGGCACCCGGCCGCGAGAACGGAGTTACGTTACTCCCCTGCGATCCGGCACCGGGTGCGCTGGCCACGGCCGCCGGCAACGGCGCCGGATGAGCCAACACTTGTGTCGCAGCCTCTGAAGGAACTGCGACCGGCATTGCCGGCATGGGCGCGGTAAACGTCGTCGAGAGAGTAGCTTGCTCCGGCGCCCGAGGAGCCCCTGGCAATTGATCCACAGCCATAGTCGCGGTGTGTCCAGACGACACAACCTCGGCACCCTCATCG
>Ga0070665_100005808_pt1 | contig 12655 bp, 8 predicted proteins | sample KBSS13metaG_FD_65862 | JGI IMG/M metagenome (GOLD analysis project Ga0070665, IMG submission 65862) | Switchgrass rhizosphere microbial communities from Kellogg Biological Station, Michigan, USA - KBS S1-3 metaG | ecosystem: Host-associated > Plants > Roots > Rhizosphere > Soil ... | reverse complement strand
GGGCTGCGGGTCACGTCGGGCGGGTGGGACAGGTGGGGCAGGTAGGCCGGATGGGTCGGGCGCGGAGAAGCCGATGAGCCACGACGAAGAGATCGACAAGGAGCTGTGGTTCCACATCGACTCGCGCATCGCCGATCTGGTCGCCGAGGGACTGACGCCGGAAGAAGCCCGAAGGCGGACGCGGCTCGAGTTCGGCGGCGCCGTACAGCTCAAGGAATCGATCCGCGATCAGGACCGCTGGCGTGTCCTCGAGAACGTCCTGCGTGACCTGCGTTTCGCGGCCCGCGGGTTGCGGCGGACCCCCGTATTCGCCCTGACCGCCGCGCTCGTCCTGGGGTTGGGCATCGGCGCCAACGCGACGGTGTTCACGATCGTGAATGCGGTGATGCTCAGGCCGCTGCCCTTCGATCGAGCCGACGACATCGTCCAGGTGAAACGGCGAACGCCAACCGGCAGCAGCGACAGCTTTTCATTGCACGACTACCTGGCGCTCACCGCGCAACGAGGCGCGCTCTCGAAACTGGCGATCCTCGACATCTTCTGTGCCGGGCGGTACACCCTGATGACGGCGGACACCGCCGAGTCGATCCGCGCGTGCAAGGCGAGCGGAGCGTTCTTCGACGTATTCGGGGTATCGCCGGTGCACGGCCGATTGTTCGTCGCCGACGATGACGACGCCGAACGTGAGCCGACGGCTGTCCTCGCCGACTCGTTCTGGCGCCGGCGCTTTGGCCGCGATCCAGCCATGTTGGGCAAACAGGTGATCGTCGGCGGCAGGCCGTACACCGTCATCGGCGTTGCCCCGGACACGGTCCAGGCGTTCAGCCGCGCCGACATGTATTTGAGTCTGCCAGTGCCGCAGGCGAGCAGCGAACGGACAAATTCGTTTCAGGTTCTCGGCCGCATCGCTCCCGGCGTCGGCCGCGCGCAGGCGGAGCTCCAAGTCGACGCGATCGCTCGCCGCAGTGCCCAGTCGGACGCGGCGCTGACCAACATGCCCCAAGGGATCGTGCTGCAGGGTCTGCAGGATGCGTTCGCCGCGCCGGTCCGGCCGGCGCTTCAGGCATTGACCGTCGCCGTCGGCCTCGTGCTCCTGATCGCCTGCTCGAACGTCGCCAACCTCGCGCTGGCACGAGCGCTGGTGCATCGCCGCGACGTGGCGGTGATGGCGGCGCTCGGGGCATCGCGCTGGCGCATCGTCCAGCGTGTGCTTGCCGAGAATCTGATCGTCGCCTTCGCCGGAGGCGGCGCCGGGCTTCTGCTGGTCGCTGTCGGCGTGCCGGCGCTGTCCTGGCTCTCGCTCAACAACCTGCCGCAGGCGGACCGCATCCACATCGACACGTACGTGTGCGTGTACATCGCCGCAACCGCCACCCTAGCGGGAATCGTCGCGGGCCTGCCTCCCGCCGTGCAGGTGGCCGGCGGGGATCTGCCGCGATGGATGAAGAGCAGCAGCGCGCAAGGCGGAGTCGCCGGCCATCGCCTTCGCACGACGCTCACGGTATCGCAGATCGCGCTCTCGACGATCCTGCTCGCCGGCGCCGGGCTTCTCGCCCGCAGCTTCTGGAACCTCGCGTCGGTCGATCCAGGGTTCCAGGTCAACGGCCTGCTGACGATGTCGATCAGCATGACGCCTTCGCGATATCCGGACTCGGCGAGGCTCGGCGCGTATTCCGACGAAGTGGTTCGGCGGCTCGAGCAGATACCCGGCGTGCGAGCGGCCAGTTCCACGACCGCGCTCCCGTCGGAATTCCCCATCGATTTCCCCGTCTCCGTCGTCGGCAGGGCCGACCAGCCGGCCGCTGCCGGGCGACCGGCTGCGCTTGATGCGTGGTACCGCGCCGTCAACCCGGACTTTTTCACGGCGATGGAGATTCCGTTGCTTGAAGGGCGCGTCCTGACCGCCGACGATGCGGCCAGCTCTGCTCCGGTCATCGTGATCAATCGGGCGCTGGCGCGCATGGCGTTTCCCAGCGGCGGCGCCTTAGGTCACGCTTTGATCATCGGGACTGGCTATTTGAAGAACGCCGGGGACCTGCGTCCCCGCGCGATCGTCGGCATCGTTGCGGATACTCGCGAGCAGGGCCTGCGCTTTGCGCCGACGCCCACGATGTACGTGCCCGTGTCACAGTCTCCCGAAGTGATCACGCAGCTCGTACTCGAGAAGATTCCGCTGCGATGGGTCTTGCGCACAGATCGCAACGATTCCGATCTCGTGACGGCGGTGCGACAGGCGGTGTTCGCCGTGGATCCGACCCAACCCCCCGCCGATTTCGCGACGATGTCCGACCTGCTCGCGCGTTCCATTTCGCCCCATCGGTTCAATATGCTGATGCTGGTACTCTTCAGCGGTCTTGCTCTCGTGCTCGCTGCGATCGGCGTCTATGGCCTGACCGCGTACGCCGTCGTGCAACGGACGCGCGAGATCGGCATCCGCGTGTCGCTGGGAGCCAGCCCGACACAGCTGCTGCGGGATCTCTTGCGACAAAGCCTGCGCCTGGGCCTCGGCGGAACGGTCCTCGGCCTACTCGGCGCCGTCTCGCTCGGCCGCTTTCTGCGCAGCCTCCTGTTCGGCGTCCCCTTCGCGGACGTGCCGACGATCATCGTGGTCTTCGTCACCATGACGAGCGTGGTCGTCGCGGCGACGTACCTGCCGGCAGCTCGGGCCTCCAGAATCGATCCGATGCTCGCCCTCCGCGAGGATGTGGCGTGATGCGTCACGACGAAGAGATCGACAAGGAGCTGCGGTTCCACATCGACTCGCGGATCGCCGACCTGGTCGCCGAGGGACTGACGCCGGAAGAAGCCCGAAGGCGAACGCGGCTCGAGTTCGGCGGCGCGATGCAGACGAAGGAAGCGGTACGCGATCTCGGCGCATGGGCGATCGGGAACGGCGTCGTGCAGGACCTCCGGCTCGCCATCCGAGCGCTGCGCGCTGCGCCCATCGTGACCGCAGTCGCGGTTCTTTCGCTGGCGCTCGGCATCGGCGCCAACACCGCCATCTTCTCCATCGTCAACAGCCTGGTGCTGCGCCCGCTGCCGGTGGCCGAGCCGGAGCAGCTGGCAACGCTCGCCGGCGGGCTCGGCCCGACGTCAACGTGGACCTATCCGATCTGGATGGAAATCCAGCGGCGTGCCGACGCCTTCGGCGGTGCGGTCGCCTGGTCGAGCCTCCGATTCAACCTCGCAAACGGCGGTGAGATGGAGCCGGTGCACGGCTTGTACGTGAGCGGCTCGTTCTTCTCCACGCTGGGCGTGACCCCGGTCATCGGCCGGACCTTGACGGCCACAGACGACGCCCGCGGTGCCGGAGCCGAGGGCGCGGTGGCAGTCATCAGCTACGGATTCTGGCAACGCCACTTCGGCGGCGCGGCCTCCGCGGTCGGCTCGACGCTCATGGTCGAGCGAATTCCCTTCACCGTCGTCGGGGTCACGCCACCGGCGTTCTATGGGCCCGAAGTCGGCCAGGCGTTCGATATCGCCTTGCCGATCGGCACCGATCTCCTCATCCGCGGGAAGGATACGACGCTCGACAACCGGACGAACTATTGGCTCAACATCCTGATTCGGCGCAAGGCGGACCAGTCGCTGGACGCCGCAACCGGCGCGCTGCGCGCGATGCGGGCCCAGATCCTCGCCGCGACCGAGCCACCCAATCTCCCGCCGCGATTCAAGGCGGAATTCTTCAACCGGCCGTTCTCGCTTCAACCGGCGGCCGGCGGACCCTCCAGCCTTCGCGCGCGCTACGAGCGTCCGCTCGTGACGATCCTCGTCGTCGTCGGGCTGGTGTTGCTGATCGCGTGCGCGAACATCGCGAACCTGCAGCTGGCGCGCACCGCGGCGCGCCGCCATGAACTGAGCGTGCGGGTCGCACTCGGCGCGTCGCGCTGGCGCCTGGCACGCCAGTTCCTGGTGGAAAGCCTGGCCCTCGCCGTGACCGGCGCGCTGCTCGGCACGCTGATGGCGTCTTGGGCGAGCCGCGCGCTCGTGGGAGTGTTGTCCAGCACGGTCAACACCGTTTTTCTCGACCTGTCGCCCGACTGGCGCCTGCTCACGTTCACGATTGCCGTCACCGCGGCCACGACGCTCCTGTTCGGCGCGTTGCCCGCGCTGCGCGCGTCCGGCGCCGCACCGGCCGACGCGCTCGTGCCGCAGAGCCGCGTCGTGTCCGGCGGGGCTCGCTGGACGATGGCAAACGGCCTCGTGGTCGCACAGGTGGCGCTGTCGCTGGTGCTTGTCGTCGCGGCCGGGCTGTTCATCCGCACCTTCGCCGAGCTCGCGATGCGACCGCGCGGATTCAACACCGACCGCGTCGTCATCGTCAACGTCAACGCCTCGCGCGCGCACATCGACCCGACACACCGGTTGCCGTTCTACCACACGCTCGTCGATGTGGTGGCCGCCGTGCCCGGCGTCGCGTTTGCCGGCGGATCGGTCCTCTCTCCGGTCAGCAACGGTGGTCTGAGCAACTTCGTCGACGTGCCCGGCGCGCCGGAAATGAGCGAAGACGATCGCACGTCCCTTGCGAATTTCGTCACGCCGGGATGGTTCGCGGCGTACGGGACGGCGATTCGCGCCGGACGTGACGTCGCCGACGGCGACACCAAGACGGCCGCCGCGGTCACGCTCATCAACGAAGCGTTCGCGCGCAAGTACTTCCCCGGCCGCAGCCCGATTGGTCTGTCCGTCACGCTGGTCACCGGCCGACCAACCGACAGGCAGGTACCGAAGACGGTGATCGGCGTGGTCGCCGACGCGGTGTACCGTTCGATGCGCGAACCGTCCACGCCTACGATGTACGTGCCGCTGGCGCAATGGAACCTTCCGTTTCCGATGACCGGGATCAGCATCGGCGTCCGATCGGCGTCGGTAGCGCCGCTGCAGCTGGCGCGTGGCATCGCGTCTGCGCTCTCGCGCGTCGATCCCGATCTGGCGTTCAACTTCCGGTCTTTCGAGGAGCAGGTGAACGCGTCGCTCACGCAGGAGCGGCTTGTCGCGCTGCTGTCCGCCGTCTTCGGCGGAGTGGCCCTGCTGCTCGCCGGTCTCGGGCTCTACGGGGTCACGTCGTACGCGGTCAGCCGCCGCCGGACGGAGATCGGCATCCGCATGGCGCTCGGCGCAACGCCGGCCGGCGTCGTCCGTCTGGTGCTCGCGCGCGTGGCGATACTGGTCGGGATCGGCGTGGTGATCGGCTCGAGCGTCAGTGCGTGGGCCTCGACGTTCGTGGCGTCGTTGCTCTACGGCCTCGAGCCGCGCGATCCGGCGACGTTCGCCGCCGCCGTGCTCGTCCTCGGCGCCGTCGCCGCCGCAGCCGGCTGGCTGCCGGCGCATCGCGCCTCGCAGCTCGACCCGTCGACGGTGTTGCGCGATTCGTAACCATGGAGGATGGAATGCGTCACGATGACCGGCTCGACAAGGAGCTGCAATTCCACGTCGACGCGCGCATCGCCGATCTGGTCGCCGAGGGACTGACACCGGAAGAGGCGCGGCGGCGCACGCGGCTCGAGTTCGGCGGCGTGATGCAGACCAAGGAGGCCGTTCGGGATCTGCACCTGTGGTCGTTCATCGAGGGCCTGCTTCAGGATCTGCGGCTCGCCTTCCGCACCCTTCGCGCCACCCCGGTCGTGACCTTCGTCGCGGTGCTGTCGCTCGCGCTCGGCATCGGTGCGAACACCGCGATGTTCTCGCTGGTGAACAGCCTGCTGCTGCGCTCGCTGCCCGTCAAGGATCCGGCGCGGCTGGTCCTGCTCAGAAGCCATGAACGAGAAGGCTACCCGGAATGGAGCTTTCCGGTCTGGAGCGAAGTCCGTCAGCGGCCGCAGCTGTTCGACGGCATGGCGGCCTGGTCGCCGACCGCGCGCGCCAACTTCACGGTGGAAGGACAGACGCTCAAGGCCGACGGGTTCCTCGCCAGCGGCTCCTTCTTCGACACGCTCGGGGTTTCCGCGCTCATCGGCCGCACGTTCTCCAACGCGGACGATCAGCGCGGCGGCGGGCCGGACGGTCCGGTCGCGGTGATCAGCTACGGCTTCTGGCAGCGGCACTTCGGCGGCGCGACGACGGCGCTGGGCCGCACGGTCACGCTCGAGAACGTGCCGTTCACCGTGGTCGGCGTGACGCCGCCGGAATTCTTCGGCGCTGACGTCGGCCGTACCTTCGACGTGGTCGTGCCGCTCAACACCGAGCCGCTGGTGAGTCGAAGCGAGAGCCGGCTGACAAACCCTGGTGTCGGTTGGCTGAACATCGCCGCGCGCCTGAAGGAGGGGCAGACACCTGACGCCGCCACCGCGGGGCTGCGCGGCGTGCAGCAGCAGATCCTCTCCGCGACACTTCCGGTGGATTGGCCGAAGAGAGCGCTCGACGAGTATCGCGCGCAGGTCTTCTCGCTGGCATCCGCCGCCACCGGCGATTCCAGCCTGCGCGAACAATACCAGCGGCCGCTGCTGACGATCATGGCGGTCGTGGTGCTCGTGCTGCTGATCGCCTGCGCCAACATCGCCAACCTGTTGCTCGCGCGCGCCACCGCGCGGCGTCACGAGCTCAGCTTGCGGGTGGCGCTTGGCGCCTCACGCTGGCGGCTGGTGCGGCAACTGCTGACCGAGAGCGTGGTGCTCGCCGGCGCCGGCGCAGCGGTGGGAATCCTGATCGCGTCGTGGGGCAGCCGCTTTCTGGTCAGCCAGATCTCGACCGAGGTGCGACCGGTCTTCCTCGACCTGTCGATCGATCGCCACGTGCTGCTGTTCACGATTGGTGTGGCGGCTGCCACAGCGCTGCTCTTCGGCGTGGCGCCGGCGCTGCAGGCCTCCGGCGTCGCGCCGATGGAGGCGATGAAGGACCAGGGCACGCGCCATAGTGCGGCCGAGGGACGGCGCGGCGGCGCGGCGGGCGCGCTGGTCGTGGCGCAAGTGGCCCTGTCGCTGCTGCTCGTGGTGGCTGCCGGCCTGTTCGTCCGCACGTTCGCATCGCTGGCGACGCGGCCGCTGGGTTTCGAACGCGATCGCGTGCTGGTCGTCAACGTCAACGCCCACAGCGCGTCGATCGATCCGGCAGCGCGGCTGACGCTCTACGAGCGCGCGCGCGATGCCGTCCGCGCGCTGCCGGGCGTGTCGGACGCGGCGATCTCCTACACCACCCCGCCGGTCGCGATGATCTCGATCCTGCCGGTCGACACGATTTCCGGCGGCACGCCGCTTCAGGGCATGGCGCGGATGACCGCAGTCAACTTCATCACCGCCAGCTGGTTCAACACGCTCGGCACGCGGCTGGTCGCCGGCCGGGACATCAGCGATCGCGATCGTCAGGGTACCCCGCGCGTGGCGCTTGCCAACCGGACGTTCGCCCGGAAGTTCCTCGGCGGCGTGAGCCCCCTCGGCCACACGATCGAGACGACCGTCGGGGTGCCGCCGCGTCCGCTGTCGATCGAGGTCGTCGGCGTGGTCGAGGACGCGCTCTACGGATCGCTGCGCGCGCCCCAGCACTCCATGCTGTACGTGCCGATGTCGCAGACCGACTGGCTGCCGTCCGGCTTCCTGGCACAGGTGGACCTGAGCGTGCGATCGAGCGGCGGGCCTCCCGTGCAGCTGGCGAAAAGCGTCGCGGCGGCGATCCAGAGCGTCAACCCGGAGATGGTGGCCACCTCTCGATCGCTGGCCGATCAGGTGAACGCCACGCTGACGCAAGAGCGGGTGGTCGCGATGCTGTCGGCGTCCTTCGGCGCGCTGGCCTTGCTGCTTGCCGGCCTCGGACTCTACGGGGTGACGTCCTACGCCGTGGCCCGGCGCCGAACCGAGATCGGGATTCGGATGGCGCTCGGCGCCGCGCCGGCCGGCGTCGTTCGCCTGGTGCTGTCGCGCGTGACGCGGCTGGTCGGGATCGGCGTCCTGGTCGGCGCCGCCGTCAGCGTGTGGGCGTCGCAGTTCGTCGCAGCGCTGCTCTACGGCCTCGAACCGCGCGATCCGCTCACCCTCGCCGCTGCCGTCCTCATTCTCGGCGCCGTGGGCGCCTTCGCCGGCTGGGTGCCTGCGTATCGCGCATCCCGGATTGACCCTGCGGAGGTGCTCAGGGATGCGTGAAATTCTCTTACAATCTGAATTCTGAAATCTAAAATCTGCAATCTCATTGCTCGGTTGATCTGGTGTTCACCGAGAGGCAGCCCGACCAGATGCTGCGCGAAGCCTTCAGCTTCGACCGCGTGATCGCGCTCCGACCCGATAGCCACCGCCTGCACATCATCGTCCGTGACGTGCCCAGCGGCGCCATCGGGTCGGTCATCGTTCCGACAGACACATTTCAATGAGATTTAAGATTGCAGACTTCAGATTTAAGGTTGGAATCTGAAATCAATCTGAAATCTGCCCTCTTAAATCTGAAATCTCATCGATAGCCGTGTTCGTGCCGCCACCGCCAGTACTCGCGTTGCTGCTTCTTGTTCATGTGCGAGAACGCGCGATATCTGTAGCGATGCTCGTTGAGATACGACCGGTAGTAGCGATCCTCGTCGCGGTTCCAGTGGTGATAATCCCGGTGAGATCGATCGTAGAACCGGAACTCCACACCCGACTGCGCGCTCGCGGTGGCAGGCACCAGCACCGATCCGCCGAGCGCGGCCACGAGCGTTAATGCAGAGAATGTCTTCTTCAACATCTGTGCGGCCCTCCCCAGCCGTTGCCAGGGAAAGCTTCAAGAACCTCGCCACTGCTTTTACCGGTTAAATCGACGGCTGGGCCGCCGGATGAGCCATTTTGAGGTCATCCGGTGGGAACAGCGTCTTGAACGTGAAGGCGAACGGCGTCGGGCCGTGCTCATCGAGGGAGGCCAGCCGTTGCTTCGCCTCTTCCATGGTCGGCACGTGTCCCGCAGGTACCCACCACAGCGCCACGGCCACGCGCTCGACCTTCTCGAACCAGTCGCGGCGCTGGCGCAGGACGTCCGCGTGCGGGCCGCTGTAGGTGTAGGCGCGCAGCTGCTCGAGGGTCTGCCACACCGACATGTTGACGATGATGCGGTCGTCGTCGAAGGGCCTGAGGTAGGTGTTGCCGGAGCCCTCGCCATCCTGCATCCGCCAGACGAAGCCGTCGCTGCCGTCGGCGAGCGCGTTGAGCTCGGCGAGCCGCGAGACGAAACCGGCCATCGACGGATCGTCGAGCGGCGCCTTCATCCGCCCGATGTTGACCTGCGCCAGATGCATCGTGATCACGTACGAAGAAGAAACCGCGGAGACCGCAAAGAACGCAGAGATAAATATGTCTTTGCGCTCTCCGCGTTCTCGGCGGTTTCTTCCGATCGTGTCATTGTCTTCCACGCAGTGCGTCGGCGCTGATCGGCCCCGGGCCGGCGACGCAGAAGAACAGCCAGATGAAACAGAACAGGGCGGCGAGCTCGCCGCCGTTTACGATCGGCCAGAAGCCTCGCGGCGCGTGCTGCGTGAAGTAGGCGACCGCCATCTGGCCCGACAGCACGAACGCCACCGGACGGGTGAACAACCCGAGCAGCATCAACATGCCACCGATTGTCTCGATCACGCCGGCCGCGCCCATCATCGTCGCGGCGAACACCGGCGCGTGGTACGGATGCCCCGGCACGCCGAAGATCTTCTGGGTGCCGTGCGCCACGTAAACGAACGCCGCGACCAGGCGTAGAACACTGAGCAGGTACGGCGTCAGACGGGAACTCTTCATACGCGCGCCTCTTTGATAGACTGACGGAACCCATTATGTACTCACGCGACGAAATCAAGGCGCTCACCGACAAGGTCCTCAACATGGCGAAGGCCGACGCGGTCGAGGTGAACTTCGACGGCGGCGAGCGGTCGGCGACGCGCTGGGCCAACTCCTCGATCACCGTCAACATGGTCCAGTACGACCAGCAGCTCACCATCAACCTCCGCCACGGCGCGAAACAGGGCAGCGCCTCGACGCGAGAGTTCGACGACGACTCGTTGAAGGCGATGATCGACGAGGCGCAGGAAGCGGCGCAGAAGGCTCGCGACAACGCCAACCTGCCGGCGCTCGTGAAGGGGCCGCAGGAGTACGTCGCCGTGGACGCGGTGATGCCGAAGACGGCAGACTTCGGCCCCGGCGAGCGCGCCGCGTGGGTGAAGCAGTCGGTCGACATCTGCGAGAAGAAGGGCGTCCTCGGCTCGGGCTACATTCCCAAGAACTACCAGACCACCTGTCTGTCGAACTCCGAAGGGTTGTTCGCCTATTACCAGGCGGCGGAAACCGGCTTCGTGCTCACGTGCCGGATGGCCAGCGGCGGCGGCTCGGGATGGTCGGGCATCACCGGCGCCAAGGATCTGTCGCAGGTCAACGTCGCGGAGCTCACCGAGATTGCGGCGAACAAGGCGCTCAAGAGCCAGAAGCCGCGCGCCATCGAACCGGGCCGCTACACCACCATCATCGAGCCGCGGCCGGTCGCCCGCCTGCTCTCGACGATGATGGGCGCCTTCAATGCGGGTGGCGGCGGTGGTGGTTTCGGCGGCGGCGGTGGCGGCGGCTTCAACTTCGGCGGCATCGGCCGCCCATTTGTCGCCGCCGACGGCACGCCGAAGACCGGACAGAAGCTGTTCAGCGACAGCTTCACGCTGAAGAGCGACATCGGCAACCCGATCCTCCGCCAGACCCCGATCATGAACGACGGCCTCGCGGCGCGGCCGGTTACCTGGATCGAGAAGGGCGTGCTGAAGAACATCTACTACGACGCGGCGACCGCGCGACGCCAGAAGGTGGCGCCCTCCACCGCCAACCCGAACATGAGCCTCGTGGTCGAAGGCACGAACCAGTCGATCGAGGACATGGTGAAGACGACGAAGCGCGGCCTGCTGGTCACCTTCTTCTGGTATCTCCGGCCGGTCGACACGCTGACGCTGCTCAACACCGGCATGACGCGCGACGGCCTGTTCCTGATCGAGAACGGCGAGATCGCCGGTCCGGTCCAGAACTTTCGCTGGAACATGTCGCCGCTCGTCGCGTTCGCCAACATCTCGGCGGTCGGCAAGTCGGTGCCGATTCACACCGGCGAGGCCTACGACGGCCCCGGCACCGCGCTCGTCCCGGCGATTCGGGTCGAAGACTTTTATATGACGTCGGTGTCACCGGCCGTATAAAAAGAATCCGCGGTTTCATCTTTTCGTGATGAGAGACATATGAGCCCAACACGTCGCGACTTTCTGAAGTACACCGGCGCCACCAGCCTTCTGCTCGCGTCCAGCGATCTGGTCGGCGAGCTGCTCGCGCAGTCGCCGAAAGGCAACCCGCTCACCTCCTCGTTCAAGGGGCTCGCCGACATCGTGCTCGGCGAGGCGAAGAAGGTCGGCTGCTCGTACGCCGACGTGCGCTTCACGCGCAGCGTCAGCTCCGGCGTGAACGCGAGCGGCGGCAGCGATCGCAACGCCGACGGCGGCGGGTTCGGCGGCGGCCGCGGCGGCCGCGGCGGTGCCGGACGCGGCGGCGGCGCACGGGCCGGCGGGCGTCCGGGCGCGGCCGGCTTCGGCGTCCGCGTGATCCACAGCGGCGTCTGGGGATTCGCCAGCAGCCCGATCGTCACCGAGGACGAGCTCCGGCGCATCACCCGCATCGCGTCGGAGGTGGCCAAGGCCAGCGCGATCGCGAAGAAAACCGACATCAAGCTCGCGCCGGTCCCGGCCTACACGGTCTACTGGTCGTCGCCGATGACCAAGGATCCGACCACGGTCTCCACCGAGGAGAAGCAGGCGTACGTCCAGAAGGTCGTGGACCTGGCGGCGGCCAACAAGAGCGTCAGCAGCGTCACCGCGTCGGTCGGCGTCAACAACGAGTGGCGCTACTTCGCGTCCAGCGAAGGCTCCTACATCGAGCAGGAAACGTTCGAGATCACGCCGACCTTCAACGTCTCCGCCAAGATCGGCGACGTCGTCAAGACGCGGAGCTTCGTCGGCGTGCCCAAGACCGGCGGCTGGGAAGTGGCCGAAGAGTCGGAGATGACCGAGAGCGCGGAGCGCATCGCGTCTGAAGCGGTGGAGATGACCACCGCCAAGCCGCTCGGCATGGGGCTCAAGGACCTCGTCCTCACGCCGTCCCACGCGATGCTCACCATCCACGAGATCGTCGCGCACGCCACCGAGCTCGATCGCATCCTCGGCTACGAGGCGAACTACGCCGGCACCAGCTTCGTGAAGCTGACCGACGTCGGCAAGCTCAAATACGGCTCGAAGCTGATGAACATCACCGCCGACCGTACGATGGCCGGCGGCATGGCGACCATCGGCTACGACGACGATGGCGTGAAGACGATGGAGTTTCCGATCATCCGGGACGGCATCCTGGTGGGGCTGCAAACCAACCGTGAGACCGCGCCGCAGATCGGCGACAAGGCGAGCAAGGGGTGCACCTCAGCGTCTTCCTGGCGCGACTACCCGTTCCTCCGGATGCCGAACGTGCGGCTGGAGGCGGGTCCGAAAGGCTCGCCCAACGTCGCCCAGATCATCGCCGACACCAAGGACGGCGTCCTGATCGACGGCCGCGGCAGCTACTCCATCGACCAGCAGCGCTACAACGGCCAGTTCGGCGGGAACTGCTTCTGGGAGATCAAGAACGGCAAGATCACGCGGATGGTGACCGACGTCACCTACAACGCGATCACCACCGACTTCTGGGCCAACCTGGATCTGATCGGCAGC
>Ga0070665_100005803_pt1 | contig 12665 bp, 11 predicted proteins | sample KBSS13metaG_FD_65862 | JGI IMG/M metagenome (GOLD analysis project Ga0070665, IMG submission 65862) | Switchgrass rhizosphere microbial communities from Kellogg Biological Station, Michigan, USA - KBS S1-3 metaG | ecosystem: Host-associated > Plants > Roots > Rhizosphere > Soil ... | reverse complement strand
GGAAACCCTGGCCGACCAGCGAGTTGAACTCTGCCTGGTACTGCGCCGACGTCATGCCGTGACGAGCCACCCACGAACTCATAACCCCTCCTCATCGCGCGAGACGAGCTTTTGATGAGTGGTGAAAGGTCGTCGGGATCTGTTACATGACGGTGGGTTCAGAGTTCCGGGCTCCGGGTTCAGCGTGCGCCTCGGGTGCTTGGTTCCGGGTTCGCACTACTTTTGGACACTGCACCCAGAACCTGGAACCAGGAACCAGGAACGCTCGTTTAGGTGAGGGCGATCGCGGTGCCGCTCGACACGACGTGGGTGTGCTGCTCGCAGATCGTCCGGTAGCCCTCGGCGTGATCGACGCCGGTTCTGGCGTAGCTGCACAGAAGCGGGAACGGGCGCTGGGCGGCCAATCGGTTCCACTCGGCTTCCATGGCTATCGCCGCGGATTCCCGGTTGCTGCTCCAGAGTAAATCGACCATCTCGCCGTACGCGCGAACGACGCGCTTGTGGCCGCCGGTCACTCTCTCGACCACGGGAGCGACCTCTTCGTTCAGCAGACGCGGGCTCGGCATGCCATCGATCAGCAGGCGGCTCAGGAGCGTGGCAGCATCGAACACGACGAGATGACCTTGCGCGATGCGCGTCTCGGGATCCAGTGCCAGCGCGGTCAGCTGTTCCATGATCGCGGCGTTGTGCGCCGGCGTGCCGACCACGAGCGCCGCCTGATCCGCGGCGAGCCCCTCGGCGACGAATCGTGCGACGGTACTCGAGAGCGACAGGGTCTCGTCGTAGAAAAACACGCCGTGGTCGCGCGAGACCGCCGGCCCATGAATCGAGCCGGGTCCGATATACGCTTCGTCAACGCGTCGGGGCGACACATTCAGCGCCCGGTGAATCGCGGGGATGAGCTCCGTGATCATCTTGCGCTTCAACACAAATGCGGATGCTCCCAGCGAGAGCGCGGCCTGGGCGAGCGCGGAGTCGTCGTGCGCAGTCAGAAACACGATGGCGGGCGCCCACGTCAACGTCCGGATTCGGGCCGCGGCCGCGAATCCTCCAAGCACCGGCATCGAGATGTCGAGCACCACGACCGCCGGCTGGAGCGAAACCGCAGCGTCGACGGCTCGCTGGCCATCGCTGACGACGGCGACGATGTCGAAGGCGGAAGCGAGCAGGTTTGCGATTCGCTCGCGCGTTTCGGCGTGATCCTCTGCAATGAGGATGCGGGGCAGCGTCACGGAACCCGAATCTTACGCTCAGGGGATGCCGGACGCCACTGCGGGTTTTTACTTACGCCAAACTTTTGCGATCGATTGATGCTGGATCTATTTCAGCGCTCGGTACGGCGCAAAGTCCTGCCAGACCTGCTGGAGCACCTTTGGATCGACCACCCGCGTGTCGCCTTTTTCCGGCGCCTTTTCGGAATAGATGAGCAGCTTCACGGTCCCGCAGTGCGGCCCAATCGCGCCGGGGTCGAAGACGAACAGGCCCTCGCTAATCGAGTCGGTCTCAGAGATGCGCTGCTCGATCATGAACGGGTGGATCGGCGTGATCTCGGCGTCGCCGCAGTAGACGCGCATCTTTGAGAAACTCGACTTGAAATGCTTGATAGGGGGCAGAGCCACGCCCTGCGTCTGCGCCGCGCCGCGTGCCACGGTTGTCCAGAAGCTCTCCACCTGCCTCGGCGTCACGCGGATCAGCAGCACCGGCGGCACCTTCGCCACGTACTCGGACCAGTTCCCGTAGTCGGTCGGATCGCGCACGTAGGTGAATTCGCCATCCGCCCCCCGCGTGATGCCGCTCGGTCCGCGCGTGCCCGTACGCTCGGCGCGATCCTGTGCTCCGTAGACGAGGACGGGCGTGATGAACGCCACGTCGAAATCACCCGAGGAGATCTGGTAGGGATTCAGGCTGCCCGACCGCCGTTTGACCGCGTCTTTCAGCGCGTCCACCGGAAACGCCTGCACCGGTTCCACGGGAACCGCGGTTCCGGCGGGAGGCGCGGCATCCTTCGCCTTCTTCTCCGCGGACGCGACGAGGTCACACGCTTCGTCGATCCGGATCACGCGCGAATCGTCACGCCGGCTCCGGTCTTTCTCGTCCATGAACGATGAAATGCCGACCAGGCTGCCGTCGGCAGCGAAGACCGGTCCGCCCGTATTGTCGAGTTCAAGCCTGAAATCGGATACCGCGCCCTGCTTGTCGATCCGGTTCACGCTACCGCTCGCCAGGTCCTTGTCTTCGCCCAGGGGATTTCCGATCGTGAAGATTTTCTGGTTGGCCACGAACGGCTTCACCGGCTGCGGGCACGCGAGCGTGACGGGTCGAATCGACGCCACCGCGTTCGCGTTGACCTGCAGGATGGCCAGGTCTTTCGCCGAATCGGCCGCCAGCACTCTCGCCGCCACCTTGACCGCGGGCGTGAACTGCACTTCGACCGACGTCGCGTTTCCGACAACACGCTGATTCGTCGCGATGAGCCCTTTCGCATCGATCACGAATCCTGACGCGCGGACCGCCGGCGTCCAGACCGCGACGACGCTGTCGCGCCAGCGCATCAAGAGCTCGGACGAGGGATCGGCCTCCAGCGGCGCCGCGTCGGCGGCTGCCGCCGAACCGATGGGCGCGGCGTCCGCGTTGTTCGCCGTCAACTCGAGGACCGCATCGCGGCCGGCGGCGATGTCGATGATCCGGGTCCACTGATACGCCTTCCCCTTGAGCGCAACGGGGCGGTCAGACTCGACGGTGTAGTTTCCAGGAACCAGTCGCACATCGGCCGTGCCGTCCTGTGAGGTTACGACGCGGCGAGGCGCGGAAGTCGCGGGGTTGTCGCTGATAAGGAGCGCGTGACGCGGCACCGGCGTCGCCTTCCCATCGGCGTCGACCAGGACGATCTTGATGTGTAGAACGCTCTGCGGCTGCGCACGCACGGGACCCGGGACGAGGGCGATCAGCGTCGCGAGAATCAGCGCGCGGCCCATGAAAGCCATCGTCGCGCCGCGACCACAGGATGTCAACGGCGCCTTTTGCGGCGGTTCTTGAGCTTCTTCCACAGCCAGCTCGCCGAGGCGAGAATCACCGCCACGCCGGCGATCACGATCACCGCGGCGGCGATCGGATGCGTCAACGCCAGCACGCCGAGCGCAATCACGAATCCGTCTTCAGAAAGGCTCAGGATCCAGTTGGAGAACGGCTCCGGACTGGTGTTTGCGGCAACGCGTGTACCTGCCTTGGCAAAGTGACTGCTCGAGGCGAGGGCGGCCCCGGCGAGCGCCGCGGCCGCCTGCACCTCAGGCCGCGCGTGTCCGATCGACGCCACGGCGATGAGCGCGGCGCCGGCCGGCCGGATCACGGTGTGCACCGCATCCCAGACCGAATCGACCCATGGAATCTTGTCGGCGACGAACTCCACTACGTACATCGCGAGCGCCGCGCCGATGATCCATTTGTTATCAAAGATGCGGAACTGCTCGGGCAACGCCACCCACTGATACCGGCTCGCCAGTCCCATGATCGCGACCGTCGCGTACAGGTTGACGCCCGCCGCGAAGGAGAAGCCGAGCGTGCGTCCGAGCGTGGTGAGCAGATCCATCGCGTCACACGGCAGGGCTACCCGGCGGTGCGATCGCGTCCGTCAACATCGAGGTGAGAGCCTTTCGCGACGGCGGCGTCCACCGGCAGCCCAGACGTGCAATCAGCGCACGCACGTCCTGGAAATCGAGCGCCGCCGTTCGATCGAGAAAGCGGCGCGCCTCTTTCCTGAACCTCCGGACCTCGGCCTCATCGGCATCGTCCTGAAACGCGCGCAGGGCGTCGGCGGGCGTTTCGTATTCTTCGAGAAAATCCTCGTGCAGATAACCGGTGAATGCCCGCTGTAGCTCGGGAAAGTCCGACGCGTTCACAGCCTTCATCGGTCGGCCTCGGGATACGACGTGAGGACGTAGAAATCACCGGCGCGCTCGTCCCATCGCAGGACGACGAGGGCGCGAGCCGCGGGTTCCGCGGCTTCATGGGATCGTGAGAGCGACCGGCCGATGGGCTCGTGGTTCGGGCTGCGGTAGTGCAGCACCAGATTCGGCCTCCGGCCGGTCCGGTTCTGCCAGGCGTCGAGCGTTCTGCCGCCAGCGGCCAGGGCCGCCCCGACCGCGTGTTCCGCGGCGGCGCGGTCGGTGTAGGTCGACGCGCTCGAGATCTGCTCGCGCCTCAGTCGATCGCGAAGCTCGGCGTCGGTCTTTCCAACGTGGCGCGCGAGCGTGTGGCCACCCTTCGATTCGTCGATCGAGAGATCCCGGGTCGGCAGATCCGGACGCCGGTTCGAAGGCTCCGGGGATGCGGCTTGATTGATCGCAGCAGATGTGCGGGCGTCGGCCTGCGTCGACGCCGGGCGCCGGCAGCCCCCGACGGCGAGCAGGAGCACGGCAAGCGCGACCAGGCTCGATCGCCAAGGGCCACGCGAAGATCTCGAACGGCTCATCGAATGACGACGTGACACCGGGGCCCGAACCGCGGTGTCACGATCATTGGCGGGTGCCGGGTTACTTCTTCTTGCCGGCCTTACGCTTCGCGGCGCTTTTCTTGACGGCTTTTTTCTTCGATCCGCCCTTTGCGGCGGCCTTCGCGGATTTCTTCGCCGGCTTCGCGCTCTTCCTGGCGGCCTTCGCCTTCTTTGCCGGCTTGGCGGCCTTCTTGGCCCCCTTGCTGGCTGCCGGGGCCGCTTTGCGGCGGGGGGCTGCCTTGGCGGCGCCCGATGACATCGCGCGCGCTCCACCTGACGCACGACCAACCGTTTCAGCCTCGGGCGCCTCGAGCTCGACGTCGGCGTCGTGACCGCCGAGGGCGTCTCCCTCGGTCATCGCCGATTCGCCGGCCAGTTCGTCGTCTGGAATCCCCATTTCGCTGTCGAAATCGTCCTGCATGATGCGCCCTTCCAGTCTGAGAAGTATCGTTCGGGCGCCTAGTCTGATTTATGCGCTCACGCGGCGTCAAGCCGGTCGCACGCGCGCGCGTGCAGGCGTGAGAAAGCGAGCGACAGGCGCTATCGCGAGTAGAGGTCGAGAATCTGCTCGATTGCGCGGCGGCAGACGACACAGAACGGCACGTTGTCGCGGGTGAACATGATGCAGTCGGCCTGCGGACGATAGAAGCCGCGGGCCTCGTAGTTCGCCCCCTCGAACGCCCCGACCTTGCCAGCGTGCGCGCCCTCGTTCAACAGGGCTGTGTCGCGCTTTTCCTCGTCGCGAAACAGCGCGTCCATTTCCGATTCCGGTCGATTCGCGGCGCGGATCTCCCGGCGCTTCTGCTGAATCTCCTTCGTGTACCGCTCGAACTCGTCCTTGGGCCACGGTGTCGGAAGGCTCGTGCCCGGCGTGACGAGATCCTGCCACTTGAGCGCCGCCGGATCGAGCATCGCCGTCGCGTTCGGTTCCCAGGGCTCCACGCGATCCGCCGCGGGCAGGTACGCCACGTCCGACGTGTAGTACTCGTCCGCGAGGCCGGCAATGTGGTGCCCGAATTCGTGGACGAAGACGTATGACGACCACACGCTGTCGGCGGCCACCGTGCTGTATTGCCCGTAGATGCCGCCGCCGCCATATGTTGCGCTGTTCGTCAGGATCTCGACGACTTCGTAAGGTGCGTTCGCCGCCAGATCGCGGAACGCCTTGTTCTCGAAGGTCAGCACGTAGCGTTCCGAGTCGAAGGCGTCGTAGGTGGCGCCCACCGGCGAGCGCCGGTAAATGTGCTGCGACGGCCGCGAAATCCCGGACTGCGCGGCCGCCGGCGCGAGACCCCACACGTTGATGTCGGCCTGCCGTTCCTTGAATGGCGACGTGGCGAACAGAGTCGCGGTCAGCCGTTTCGCGTCGCGCTCGAACTTCGCCCGCTCGCGCGCCGTGTAGCCGTCGCCGAGGATCAACAGATCCAGCTTCCTGGCCGGATCGCCGCTCTCATGGAGCTTGATCAGCGGCCCGGCATCTGCCTCCGCGCCGCGGACGATGAACTTGTCCGCGGGATCGATTTTCGTCGACCAGACATCACGAAACACATTCCTCCCATCGCGCTTCTTGACGACGACACGGACGGGGCGATCGGGCGCGGGAAATCGCAGCGACTCGGAAAACGTCCGGTTAACCTCTTTGGCTTCGCCGGTCGTTTCCCACTCGCCATAGATCGAGCTGAAGCCGCGCGAATACAGCACGTCACCGCTGGTGGCGTCCGTGACTTCGAAGAAATATTTGCCGCGGTTCGTGGTGTCGATCGACCGTGCCGGGTTGCCCGGCCACGGCAGCGGCTCGAGCACGACGCGATCGACGCTGAAGCGCTCTTCGTTTTCGTTGCCCGTGTGGTAGTAGTCGAGCCTCATGGTTCGCAGGGCTGAGGGCTGAGGGCTCGGGGCTTGTTGGCCCGCGAACGCCAGGGTGGCAACGTGGAAGAGGAGCAACAGAGTAAGGCTGGGCGTTTTCATATGTCCAACGGCCTTGAAGTAGGGCGGACACTACACCTGACTGTTCCGCCGCCCGACCCAGTACACGATCGCGCCGATGGCGACGAGGATCGCCGACGACCCCACCACCTTCACGACCGCCAGCGTCTTGTTCGGCTCATCGTCCGGCGGCACGCAGGCCAGCACAATCGACACGGCGGTGACGAAAAATCCCGTCGCAGCGACCAGGATCGCCACCGGCTTACCCCCGGGCACGCGCATCACGGCGGGTCCCGCCGGCTCGCGCTGCAGGACGATCATCGCGGCGAACATGAACAGGAACGGAATGAAGTAGGCGATGATGCCCATCGACACGAGAGCATCGTACGCGCCGTGCACCGACGTCCCCGCCTGGCCGAGGAAAACGAACAGTCCCGCGATGGCCGCCTGCACGAGCAGCGCGACGTATGGCGTTCGCCACCTGGGGTGAAGATCGCCGAACGCCTTGGGCAGGAAACGATCGATCCCGGCTACGAACGGCAGCCGCGCCGTGGCCGCGAACCAGCCGCCGGTCGCTCCCAGCGCGTTCAGTGTCACCATCGCCGCGACGACCGGCGCCAGCCATCCGATCCCGACCCGCGCGGTCATGACCTGAATCGCCTGCATGATGCCAGACAAGCCGGACACCTGATCCTTCGGCATCGACAGCAGCACGGCCAGCGTCGAGACGATGTAGAGGGCCGTGATCACGGCGCCGGCGCTCAGGATCGCTCGCGGTACCGTGCGCCTCGCATCCTCAATCTCCTCACCCATCGTCGATCCGCTTTCGACGCCGCCGAACGCGAAGGCGATGGTGGACCAGAAGATGATGTCCTTGAGGTGCAGGCTCGGCGCCATCGAATGCGCGGTGATCGGCGTCCCCACACCAAAGCGGCTCCACGAGACGAGGGCGAGCCCCATCAGGAGCATGGCCGGAATCCAGCCGGCCAGGGCGCCCACGTTGTTCAGCCACTTCCCCACGTTCAGTCCGACGACGTTCATCGTGACGGCCACCGCGAGGCCGATCATCGAAACGGCGATGAAGTACTCGCTGTTCTTCTCCCACGCTTGCCATTCGGGGCCGCCCATGAACAGCGCGTTTGCCGCCGCGTAGTACAGCAAGCCCGGAAGGTACGGAAGATTCGAGCCCCAGTAGGTCCAGCCCGTGATGAACGCGGCGAACGGTCCGAACGCGCGCTTGCTCCAGACGTAGATGCCGCCCTCTTCGGGATAGCGCGACGAGAGCTCGAGCACGCAGAACACCAGCGGCACGAAGAACCCGAGCGCGGCGACGAGCCAGATGATCAGCGAGCTGGGACCTGCGGCCGCCGCCACGGCGACCCAGCGCAGACTGAAGCCGGTCACGACGTAGTACAGCAGCAGGTCGCGGAAGCCCAGCACACGGCGTAACTGGGTCGTGGGGGTCACGTGGGTTTCATGGGTCAGGTGGGTCGGATTGGTTGGGTGGGTCGGGTGAGTCACGTGGGTCGCGTCGGTCGGGTGGGTCAAGTGCGTCGGGTCGGTCAGGCGTGTCGGACCTTCGGCAGTCATCGATACAGCGCCGCTGCGTTATCGTGCAGGTAACCGTGCGCCATGGTCATCGCCTGGGCTTCCGTGATCTCGCGGGCGGCGATCATCTCCGCGAGCGCGGCGGCGAGCGCGGTCCGCGTCGTGTGAACGCCCATCCAGTAAACCTCCTCGACCCCGAGCGCCTCGTTGTACGGGAACGCGTCGGTGCCGAAGGTGAGCTTCTCCGGGTAGACCTCCAGCCAGCGTCGAAGGACGTTCTTGAACTCTGTCGGATACAGCATCAGCTCGGTCGCCGATGAGTCGAGGTACACGTTCTTCATCGATGCGAGCAGCATCGCCTCGCGATCGAAGGGATAACCGCCGTGGATCAGCACGAAGGTCGTCTGCTGATGTTTGGGATCGCGGACGACGTTCTCCAGGTTGAGAACGTTGACGCCTCGAAGGTCGAAGTAGTCGCCGCCGCCGGCCGACGTATGGATGTGGACGGGCAGCTTGAGCTCCGCCGCCGCGATGATGATGTGCCTGAAGATGAAGTCCTGAAATCGCGTGTACTCGTCGGCCGAGGGCACGCCGCCACTACGATATTTTCGGTAGATCGGCTCGACGGCCTCGCCTCCCGGATCGCCAAACGACAGCGATCGAAAATACGATGCCTCGAATTTCACCGCCACTCCGCCGCGACGCTTGTTCTCCGCAAGCGTCCGCGTGAGGAAATCCAGGTACTCACCAAACGTCGGCGGCAGCGGCGACGAGAGTCCGATTTGCTGCGCATACCGCTTCAGCAGCGTCGTCTGCAGCGGCATGTAGACCGCGCGATCGGGGTTGATCGCGAGCCCGCTGTTGTCGAATGGAAACATGAAGCAGTCGACGAAGAACACCCACTTGAAGCGCGCGGGATCGAGGTAATCGGCCATGGCGACGCGGTTGGCCATCGATGTCTCGATACCGAGCTGATCGAGGACGTGGTTGAAATACGCCGCGCCCGGATACTGGCGTTTGAGTGCCGCCTTCTTGTCGACGAGCCACTTGCCATGCGCTCCGGCCATGTCGGCGAACGGAAACGCGAACAACGCGCGCGCCGCAGCCACGGTTTCGGGGTTGTCCGGCCGCAGCCGCAACATCGTCGCTCCCGGTGGAGGAGGCGCGATATCGACGTCCGCATCATCGGGGAAGGCCGGGTGGGCGTGATGGTCGAACAGCTTGATGCGTGAAATCTGAGGGAGCAGGCGAGTGTAGATTGCCGCCGCCTCCGGCGCGACGAGCGGGCGGGACTGCGCGCTCGGATGCGATGCCGTGAGACCGATCGCCGCCACCAGCCCCAGCGCCGCGATCGGCTTCGTCACTTCGAGTCCGTGTGCGGCTTGGGCAGCGGCTTTCGCGGAAGCATCGCGTCGCGCATGGCCGCGTGATACGCGAAGCTCGCGAGGATGGCGGAGGCCTGCTTGAGATCGTCCGGCAACGCCTCCTCGTACAGATCCAGGCTGGAATGGTGGGCCCGGGACTCGTAGTTCAGCGGATCCTGAATGAACTGAAAGCCCGGAAGGCCGATCGCGTCGAACGGCATGTGGTCGGTGCCGCCCGTATTCAGGGTCGTGATGGTCGCCGCCCCGAGATAGTTGAATGGACGCAGCCAGGCCTCGAAGATGGGACGCGCCGCTTCGTTGCCCTGCAGGTTGACGCCGCGGATGCGGCCGCTGCCGTTATCGAGGTTGAAATACGCGGACAGCTTCGCGTGCTCGGGCTTCAACGCCACGGTCTTGAGCGTGCCGAAGTGGCGTTCGACGTACCCGACCGATCCGAAGTAGTCCTGCTCCTCGCCGGTCCACAACGCCACGCGAATCGTCCGACGTGGCCGCGCGTCGATGGCCTTGAGAATCCGCATCGCCTCGATCGCGACGGCGCAACCGGCGCCGTTGTCGGTCGCGCCCGTGCCCGAATGCCAGGAATCGAGATGGCCGCCCAGCATCACGACCTCGGACCTCAACGCCGGATCCACCCCCGGCAGTTCCGCGACGACGTTGAAGCCGTCGACCCGATCGACGATCCGCGCCGAGAGTGCGAGCGAGAGTTTTACTGCCTGCTTGCGGTCGATCATTCGGACGATGCGGCCGTAGTGCTCGCGGGAGATGACGAAACCGGGATAGACGGGATGCCAGACGTGATCGTAGAAGCCGTCCGTCCGGACGTCTTCGCCGATGCTGCTCGGCGTGATGAGCGCAGCGGCGCCTTCCTTCGCAAAGAAGTCGTACACCTCGCGCTGCTTCTCGAGCGCCTTCTGGAACTCGTCTTCTTCATCCCAGTACGACTTGGGCGCGCTTCCAAAGCCGGCGGCGGCCGGATCGACTTGTCCCTCCTGTTTCTTGAGCTCCTCGTCCGTCAGCCGCTTGGCTTCCGGCTGAAAGCCGATGTCGGCCGGATCGGGACGGCCGTTCATGACGATGGCTCCGCGCAGCTTGCCGCGGTACTTGTCGAAGTCTTCCTTCGTTTTCACCTCGACGACGACGGGCGTTCCGGTGAGCGGCGCGGTGAGAGCGGGTGACCAGGCGCGCGGGTAGCCGGTGATTCGCATGTACTGCGGCTCGGTCATCTCGATGGAAAACCGCTCGAGCGACCAGCCGCGGCTCGTGTTCCCACTGGGCTCGAGCGCGGCGTTCGAGATGCCCCACTGCGTCAGCCGATCGCGCGCCCACTCGCCGGCCTGGTGAAGCGTCGGCGATCCGGTGAGCCGCGGGCCGTACACGTCGGCCAGCCAGCTGAGCGTGTCCATCACCTCGGATCGCTGGAAGGCCTCCGTCTTGATCCTGGCGATGACCGTCTCGTTCACCGCCTCCTGCGCGAACGCCGTCAGCGAGACGGCGAGGGCCACTCCGAGGGCGACCATCGAACGCCGGATCACGACCTTTACGCGCATCGGCCGGATTCTACGTGGGCGGGCGTTCGGCGCGCCAGCGGCGATCGATCAGGACGAACCGCGTTTCGAGCGGCGGGTCGTCGCCGGCCGGATCGGGGTGCAGCGGATCTCCGGGCAGCAGCAGCATGCGGTGACCGTCGCGCTCGATGGCTTTCGGCATGCGCCGAATGACCGTCCGCCGGCGCGCCCACGCGAGCGCGCCTCTCACCGACTCGAACGGTTCCAGCTCGCGCAGCGTGCTCCACGTCGGCGGCGGCAGCGTGATCTCGCCCTTCATCGACTGTGCGATCGCATCGGCGGGCCGAACCCAGAGGCTGTGGGTTGTCTCGGTGTCGTCGTGGGCGGGCGTCTGGTCCGGCGGGATGCGTGCCATGAAGAACCGCGTATCGAATTGACGGCTGTCGATGGGCGGCGTCACCCAGTGCGAGAACAGGATCAGCGCATCGAGCGCCAGCCGCAGGCCCTCGCGCTCGATGACGGCGCGAAGCGTCTCCTGGCCGTCGTGCACGCGGACGCGGTCCAGTTTGAGGCGTTCGTGATCCGCCGGCTCCGCGAGCGACACGTAGCCGCCATTGCGATGCCGCGCGAGCAGGACGCCGGCCTCCTCGAACAGCTCGCGCGCGGCCGCGACGTGAAAGGCGACCGCCTGCGCCGCGGGAAGGCCGCTGAGCTGATGAACCGCGTGGCGAACGCCGTCGCACCAGGTGTCGTTGGCGTCGCCGTCGGCATCTTCGACCCGTCCTCCGGGAAACACGTGCGCGCCGCCCATGAAGGCGGTGTCTTCATGGCGGCGCACCATGAAGACCTCGGGTCCGGCCGGGCCGTCACGCAGCACCACGACGGTGGCCGCCGGACGCGGGTTTGCAACGATGGGCTCGGCATTCGGAGCTGGCACCGGGGACAATAGTAGTTGATGACGCGTTCGATCTCAGGAACGGATATGAACGCGCGAATCGCGGCTCTGCTGCGCGACTTCGCCGAAGTTCAGCCGTCGGCCCAGCGCAAGTGGGGCTACAAGCGCGCCGCCGCCGCGATCCTCGCGCTCGAGGAACCGATCGAGTCGCTCGTCGAGCCGGGCGGCACGCTTCGCAAAATCGCAAACGTCGGCCCGTCATCGACAAAGATCATCCTCGAGGTGCTGAGCACCGGAACGTCCGCGACCATCGAACGCGCGATCGCCGAGAGCGGGCGCGCCGCCGACGTCGAACGCCGGCGGGGCCTGCGCGAACATGTTCTCAGCCAGGCCCAGGTGCTCGCGGCCTTGCGGAACAAGAAGTTGAACGGGCCGCGGGTCGAAGACTACCGGGGCGACCTGCAAATGCACTCCACGTGGAGCGACGGCAGCCAGACGCTGGCGGACATCGTGAAGGCCGGCATCGGCCTCGGCTACCAGTTCTGCGCGGTGACCGATCACTCGTACGGTCTGAAGATCGCGGGCGGCGTGTCGATGGCGGAGCTCGCGGAACAACACAAGGAGATCGACGATCTGAACCGGGTGAACGGCGGCGCGTTCCGCCTGCTGAAGGGCATCGAGGCGAATATCCGGGCCGATGGCACGATCGACATGGAGCCGCACGAGCTCGCGCAGCTCGAGATCGTCGTCGCGGCGCCGCACTCGGGCCTTCGATCCGGCGGCGATCAGACCGCGCGCATGATCAAGGCGGTGTCGGCGCGCGGGGTTCACATCCTGGGCCACCCGCGCGGGCGCAAGATCGGGTCGAGACCCGGCGTGTCAGCCGACTGGGATCGCGTCTTCAAGACCGCGGCGCG
>Ga0070665_100005802_pt1 | contig 12665 bp, 12 predicted proteins | sample KBSS13metaG_FD_65862 | JGI IMG/M metagenome (GOLD analysis project Ga0070665, IMG submission 65862) | Switchgrass rhizosphere microbial communities from Kellogg Biological Station, Michigan, USA - KBS S1-3 metaG | ecosystem: Host-associated > Plants > Roots > Rhizosphere > Soil ... | reverse complement strand
CGGAGTAACAAAGCGGTACGCCACAAGCGGCCTTCGGGCCGCTTTTTTTTGGGGTCAATGTCGCGTCCATAGTCCGCGCTTGATTCCGGTCCTCGTCGAAACGCAGGCGCCGCGCGGGATGCGGGGGCGTGGCGGGAGTTGCAGCCAGCACCCTGTCCATGTGATTCTCGGTTATGCAGTTCGCCAACCGGCGCAAGCGCCGCATCGCGTCGACTTTTGGGGGAAATTTGCGCGGTCCAGGCAGGTTTGCGCTTCGCTGCGTGCTTCTGGCGATGGTCGCCGTCGCGGCGAGCGGGTGCATCTGGGCCGCGGCGGCGGCCGTCCCGGATATCCCCGCCATCATGCGCCTGACCGTCGATAGCTGGGTCGCACCGTCGCAAGCTGGGGACTTTCTTCCGTACGGCTTCGACTTTATGACCGACCAGCCGATCGAACCCGATCGGATCTCGCCCGCCAATCTGATTCGCCAGGCAACCGCCGCAGCCGCATTGGCCAATTACTACGACTACACCAAAGACACGCGCGGCCGCGACCGGGTTCGGCGCACGCTGCGTGCTTTCGGCACACTTTCGCTTCCTATCGGCAAGACGCGAACGCAGCGGTTCATCGAGGCAACGCGCATTCTTTCGCTCCCCGTGGGCCGATGGAAGCTCAAGGCCGCGCTCGACCGCTTCGGGTTGCTCTATCGACCCTCGGGAGACGGCAAGGTCGTCAGTCCCAACGGCAACTACGCCGACGCGCTGGTCGGCACGGTCGCGCTGGCGCTGTTAACCGAACTCACCTACGCGCGCGCGTCAGGCGATGCAAGCTTCGCCGAATTGCGCGCGGCCTGGCTCGACGGCTTGCTTGGTTTGCGCATTCCGGGCGGAGGGTTTCGACAGGATCCGCTGGCCATCGACGATGCCGACTACGGCAACGGCGAAGCCTGGCTCGCGCTTGCCGTTCACGGTGATATGCATCCGGACGACTTGCGGGCGATGAATGCCCTGTCGGATCTGGACGCTACGCTTATACGACGTTACTCCGAAAAACCGAGCGTGATGTTTCTAGGCTGGGGCGGGATGGCCGCGGCGCAACGCTACAGGACGACGCATGATCCGAAATTCCTGGCGTTCCTGCGACAACTGAGTGACGAATTTGTCGAGCGATTCCAGAGTCGCTTGCGCGCGGAAGGCAACAATTGCGCGGCGATGGAAGGCATCGCCTCGATGGTCGCGGCCCTGCAGCACTCCGGCGAGAAGAATACGGATCGGATGCGGTTCATGCTCGATTGGCTGTCGAGCGAAGTCGCAAAGCTGGAGAAACTTCAGATCAAACCGGGCCAGCAGAGGTTGCCCCTCGGCGGTTCGGCCTATCTCGCAGCGCCCCGGATGGCCGAGTACGCCGGAGGATTCCTGGCAGGAATATACGAGCCGCTGACGAGGGTAGACGCGGCAGGCCACTGCCTGTCGGCAATGGTTATTATCGAACGCAACCAGCTGTTGTGAGTCGATCGAGCGCGTAGCGAGACCCCCGAGTACGCGCGTCTCGAACATCGCGGCCTTTGGGAGCCGCCGGATTCAAACGGGAGCGGCAGCGCCTGGTGAAGGCGGTGCGCTCCATCGATACGCAGTGAAATTACTTGCGCTTGGCCCAGCGCGCGACCGCCCAGCCCACCGCTCCGATCGCCAGCAGCGCGAGCGTCTCGGGTTCGGGCAACTGGGTGACCGAGTCCAGAGAGTCCAGATTCTGCGCGAAGCTCAACGCGGGCAGACCGAGCAGCAAGAGTGCCGTGATGACGTGTTTGATTCGCATTGCTTCCTCCCCATTCGCGCAGGGTCAGTCCGCTTCGATGGTGGCGGTTTACGCCGCCTTACCGAGCGATCCCTCCTGCCCGCGGGAGATGCGAAGCAAGATGCAGGCAAGCTCTAGTTGTTTTGTAAAATCAGGTATTTATAGCGGTAAGGGCCCGTCACACGCGCACCGCTGTAAAACGAGCCGACACGGCACTATGGATGTCGATGTGCCATAGCGGTGCTCTGACGGCTGCCGGTTTCCTCATCCTGCGAAGATTTTGAGGAACTGCCACCATAACGGCAGCGAAAGAAATGACAGCGGAATGCCGATTCCCACCATCAGCGTGACCAGTGGCGGGTCGAGCTCGTGGTCGACAGCGACGATCGCGGCCCCGATCTGCGGCGCCATTGCCGCCTCGAAAATCGTGATTTGAATGCTCTCGCCGCGCGCCCCGAGCAGACCTGCAAAGAGCACGGCAATGATTGCGGGCGCGATAAGAAGCTTGAACCCGAGTCCCATCGTGAGCTCGCCGAGCTTGCCGCGAACCGCGCTCCATTGAATCTGATACCCGACCGATACGAGCGCCAGAGGTACCAGCGTGGTTCCGAGCCGTCGTAAAAGCCCGGTGAACCAATCGGGGTAGTGCACGGGTATCAGCAACAAAGCGATCAGGAACGCGACAAACGGGGCAAACGTCAGCACCTTTATCACCACGGCTCGCGTGCTTATTCCGGCGCCCTGCCCGTACATGGCTGCAACCACGATACCCAGGGTCGATAGCACCATGTATGTGCCCATCTGGTCGATCAGGATTCCAAGTGCGAGGCCTTGCTGCCCGTAGAACGTTTCGATCATCGGCAGGCCGATGAAGGATGTATTGGCGAGCGATCCCGTCAGTGTCAGCGCCCCGACCGTTGCGGCGGGCAAAGCCCAGATCTTTCCTACCATCTTGAAGAATACGAATCCGACGCCGAACATCACCCATGCCATTGCCACGGGGAACAGCAATGACATGTCGAGCTTGAGGTCGTGGACGTAGAGCAGCGTGAGCGCCGGCAGCGAGACATGGATCACGAAACCGTTCAGCGCGACATGCGCGTTCTCGGGAAGGCGGCCGCTACGGCGCAGAAGCATGCCTATGACGAAGCACGCAACCAGCAGAATGAAGTTATCCATCCTGGCTTCCCCCGGCTCGGCCTCGTTTAGACCTACGACTGCATGCCAGTCGCCGCGGACTCCGTGCAGCACATCGCGATCGAACGTCGGCGGCTTGTCCAGTCTTCAGTGCGGGGGTATCTTGTAGCGCCATCGAACATCCTGGCTCATCCAATTGGCGCAATCCAAATTCGCCGACGGAGGACGATAGCATGGCAGTGCCTGCGGCTGGAATTGCAGCGTTTGTTCATGCGGCCTCGGAGGAGCGTCCGGACCGCCAGTTACTCGTGGTACCGCAATGGCAGGAGGCCGACTGGGCGACATTTCTATCCCATGCGCAGCCTCTGAAGGTCGCGCGCGGCAAGGTACTGATCCAGGAAGATGCTTCCGAACGAGTGATTTACTTCGTATCGTCCGGTCTGCTGGAAGTCACGTCGGTGATGAGCAGCCAAAGCATGGGAACCCTTGCGAAGGTTCATCCTGGATCCGTCGTCGGCGAGCTTTCTTTTTTCGATGGCCGGCCTCGGTCGGCGAAAGTCTGGTCGGTCGCCGACAGCGAGCTGTACCGCCTGGACTACGACGCCTTCCTGCGGTACGCCGACGCGCACCCTCGGCAGGCGTGCGATCTCCTGATGGGGATCGGCCGCGTCGTCGCCTTGCGGCTTCGGCGCACCCAGACACGCGGTGCACGCTGATCGGCGACGGACGCTACATCTTCGCCTTTTGCGGATCGTCGGCGGGATTGATGTAGGTGATGTCGAATGGGCCGTTGCCGCTGATCTGGACGATAGTGCGGCCGTTCGTAAACGCATAGTGATGCTCTTTTCCCGGCAGGGCATGGAAGCCGCCGCTCGGCAGCGTGTGGGCAGCGCGCTTATCGAACTTGTCGCCCAAACCGACATAGAGTGTCCCTGAAATCACCGTCAACTGCTCATCCTGCGTATGCCAGTGGGGGGCAATCTTGTACCCCGATGGCGCCAGCATCCGGATCACGAACGGGCCGGCCTTGCCCGGATCGCCTTGAAGCACGGCGATCTTGGCGCCCCTGGGCAACGACGGCGGCGCGTCGCCCCACTTAATGTCGGTTGGACTGATGAAGCTGGGCGCGCTGCCGGTGCCCTGCGCCATCGCTGGAGCGGCGACCGCTGCGCAGGCAAGGACGCCGATTGCAAGCTGAGCCAACGCATCCCGTGCTATCCACATTCGAACCTCCATGGTGTGACGATTGGACGATGCCCTTTCGCTAGCTGTCCGGCCGGACGCGGGCCACGACCTGACGGAGCGATGGCGATCATAAGCTACCGGGGCCGCGCCGCACAAACGCGGCATACGACAGTGCCCGGCTAGCCAGCGTCGATTTGCTCCAGCGCCTCGTGTATTTCGTCCGCGGCGGCGGGGCGGACCAAGCGCGCGATCTCCTTGCCGTCGCGCATGAAGATCAACGTCGGCCAAAGCCTCACCTTGAAAGAGCGACCCAGCGGCCGGCCGCTGCCGTCGGCGATCTTGATGTGGCGCACGTGCGGGTGATCGGCCAGCGCCGCGGCAAGCCGCGGCTGCGCAGCCCGGCAATAGCCGCACCACGGTGTTCCGAATTCGATCAGCGACGGGCCATCCAAACTATCGATCGCTGGACGCGATGGCTCGACCGAGGCATAGACGTCGTTCATCGCCATCGGATTCGAAGCCCGCTGCGCGTCAAGCCGCGCTCGATGTCAGGCGCGCGGCGGTGCGCGTGTGTTCAGGAATACCGAATACAGCGACGTCGTCCCGCAAATGAACAGGCGATTGAGCTTAGGGCCGCCGAAACACACGTTGGCCACCGATTCGGGAATCAGGATCTTTCCCAGCAGCGAGCCGTCGCTGGCGTTGCAGTGCACGCCGTCGCCCGCCGACAGCCACAGGTTGCCATGCACGTCGATCCGAAAGCCGTCGTACACGCCCACGGGACAGACGGCGAATACCTCGCCGCCCGACACCGAGCACCCATCGGCCGCGACCCTGAAGCGGCGCACATGATGCGGGCCATCCCTCTTGTGCGTCACCCCGGTGTCGGCGACGTATAGCAGCGATTCGTCGGGAGAGAACGCCAGCCCGTTGGGCTGAACGAAATCCGACGCTACGATGGTGACGCGGCCGTTTGCGGGGTCGATGCGGTAGACGTTGTTGGCCCCGATCTCGCTGGGCGACGCGTCGCCTTCGTAGTCCGAGTCGATGCCGTAACTCGGGTCGGTGAACCAGACGCTGCCGTCGCTCCTGACCACCACATCGTTGGGCGAGTTCAGGCGCCTGCCGTCGTAGCGGTCGGCCAGCACCGTGCGCTTGCCGTCGAACTCGGTGCGCGACACGCAGCGGCTCAAGTGTTCGCACGAGACCAGCCGTCCCTGAAGATCGACGGTATGGCCGTTGCTGTTCATCGACGGTTGGCGGAACACCGAGACCGATCCGTCGGTTTCGTCCCAGCGCAGCATGCGATCGTTCGGAATGTCGGACCACACCAGGTAGCGGCCGGCGGCGAACCACGCCGGTCCCTCTGCCCAGCGGCAGCCGGTGTACAGCTTCTCGACGTGGATATACGGTAGCGCCAGCCTGCGAAAGCGGCGATCGACAACTTCGAAGCTGGACGTGAGTTCGAGGGCCATGCTGTCGCTCCGTTTCGAATGGAAGTGTCGCCCTATTCCGAATACCGCTTGCCGCGGCCATAGATCAACAGCATCGCGACGATCACCACGCCGTAGGTGACGTGACGGCCGAATTCCTCCATCTGCATCACCGACAGGATCGACTGCAGCAACGTGATCAGGATCACGCCGGCCACCGTGCCCAGGTAACTGCCGCGGCCGCCGAGGATCGACGTGCCGCCCAGCACCACTGCGGCAATTGCGGGTAGCAGGTAGGGGTCGCCCATCGCCTGCGCAGCCTTGCTGGCGTACCCCGCGAGCAGCACTCCGCCGAAGGCCGACAGACCGCCGGAGAGTGCGAACGCGGCCATCACGACCGTGCGGGTGCGCGCACCGGAAAGATAAGCCGCACGCTCGCGGTTGCCGATCGCATAGACGGTGCGGCCGAAAGTCGTCCGGGTCAGCAGGAACACCGCCGCGACGCCGACCACTGCCCATACCAGCAGCGCATTGGGGATGCCGAACAAGCTGTGGCCGGTCGCGATGAATCGCATCGCCGGCGACGATGAATCCTGCGGCGAGAAGCCGCCGGTGTGCACGACCATCAGCCCTTGCGCGACGGCGTTCACCGCCAGCGTGACGACCATCGACGGAATGCGAAGGAACGCCACGCCGGCGCCGCTGACCAGACCGAGGGCGATGCCGCAGCCGATGCCCACCGGAATCGCCAGCGCCTCGCCGAGCGGCCCCCAGCCGGTCGCCGCCGTCGCCATCATGCCTCCGACGGCGACGACCCACGGGACCGACAGGTCGATCTGCCCGAGCAGGATGACGATCATCATGCCGGTCGCGATGACGCCGAGGAACGATGCGACCTTCAGCTGCTGCAGCAGGTATTCCGGCGACAGAAAGCTGCTCGAATAGAGGCTGCCGATAAGCAGGACGACGATGATGCAGCCGAACGCCCACGCGATCGCTGGGTCGATGCGCCGCCGCATGCTGCCCAGCCGGTTGGCGGGAGCGGGAGCCTCAGCCATACAAGTCGAGCCGGTTGCGTACGCGCAGCAACCGGACCGAGCCCAGGCAGACCGCCGCGAGCAGCACCATGCCCTGGAACAGCGGCTGCCACAAAGGCTCGACGTTGAACACGAACAGAAGATCGCCGATGGTGCGGAACATCAGCGCGCCGAAGATCGCGCCGACCGCGCTGCCCGATCCTCCGAACAGCGACACCCCGCCCAGCACCACCGCAGCGATCGAATACAGCGTATAAGCGCCACCGTTGGCAGCCGACGCCTCGCCGGTATAGGTGATGAAGGTGAGGAACAGCCCACCTACCGACGCGAGCAGACCCGACAGCGTGTACGCGACGAACTTGGCCCGGCGGATCGGCACGCCCGACATGTATGCCGCGATCTCGGACGATCCCAATGCATAAGCGGCACGGCCGATCGCCGACCGCCGGAATGGCAGCCATACGATCGCTACCAGCGCCAGTAGCACCGCGAGACTTGCCGGCACGCCGCCGGGCAGCTGGCCGGTCAGCGCATCGGCCAGCGAGGCGTTGACGTCGCCACCGGGGACCGGTCTCAGCGCCAACGCGATTCCGTAGTACACCGCGCCGGTGGCGATGGTGGTGACGATCGGCTGCAGACGTCCGTAGATGACGATCAGTCCGTTGATCGCGCCGCACACGCAACCGGTGACCAGCACGCCGGCGACACCGAGCGCTGTCGCAAGCGGTGAGCCGATGACGATGCTCGAGGCCAGGCAATTGGCGAGCACCATCACCATCCCCACCGACAGATCGATGCCTGACGTCAGTACGACCAGTGTTTGTGCCATCGCGACGATCGCGAGCAGCACGCCCTTGTTGGCCGCCGTGGTCGCGACATTGGCATTGAGTCCCATCGGATGGTTGGCAGCGTAGATCGTGAACATGACCACAAAACCCGCGAAAGCGAGCAGCGTGCCCTTGTGCTCGCGCAGCCAGTACGACCAGTCGCCGCTCACGACAGCGTCGCCTGCGGCGGGCCGGATTTGCGGCCTTCGACGCCAATGTTCAAGGCGCTGCTTATCAACGCGCGTTCGGTGACTTCGGCGCCGATCAATTCCCGCTTGATCGCGCCGTCGTACATGACAAGGACGCGATCGCAACAGCCGACGAGCTCGTCGTAGTCGGTCGAATAGAAGAGGATTGCCGCTCCCGCGACGGCAAGCTGGTGCAACAGCTGGTACATCTCCTGCTTGGTGCCGACGTCGATACCGCGCGTTGGATCGTTCAGCAGGAGGATGCGCGGCGCCATCATCAACCACTTGCCGATGACCAGCTTCTGCTGATTGCCGCCAGACAGCGACCCGGCCGGAAGGTCGGTGCCGTCGGTGCGTATGCCGAGCAGCCGCACGATACGCTCCACCGCATCGCGTTCGGCCGCCCTGTCGACCACGCCCCAGCGCGACAAGGTATCGAGCGCGGCGAACGACAGGTTATCGCGCACCGACATCGGCAACATCAGGCCCTCGGTCTTGCGGTCCTCCGGGATCAGCGCCATGCCGATCTGCTTGCCCTTGGCCACATGAGGCCCGGTGATCGCCACGGGCCGGCCGTCGATCAGCACCTCGCCGGTCGCGCCGAGCAACACGCCGAACAGCGCCAGCAACAGCTCTCGCTGACCCTGGCCATCGAGTCCGCCCAGACCGATCACCTCCCCGGCGGACAGTCGGAGCGAGACGTCGGTCAGGCGGTCGGTCCAGCACAGGTGTCGCACCTCGAGCAGCGGCGGCGCATCACCGGGCGCGCGCGTAGCCCTTGCCGGAAACGCGGCGTTGTATTCGCGGCCGATCATCAGCTCGACGATCTCGTTGTCGGTCTTGCTGCCCGCGGCGAAGCTCGAGACGCTGCGTCCGTTGCAGAACACCGTGCACTCGTCGGCCAGTTCGGCGATCTCGTGCATGCGGTGCGAAATGTAGACCAGCGCGAGTCCTTCTGCGCGCAGTCGCTTCAGGACGCTGTAGACCTTGGTCACGTCGGCGGCGGTCAGCGCCGAGGTGGCTTCGTCGAGAATCAGGATGCGCGGCTTGCGGGCGAGCGCCTTGGCGATCTCCACCATCTGCCGCCGCGACAGCGGCAGGTCCTTGACCAGCGCCAGCGGATGGATGTTGTCGGCGCCGGCACGCGCCAGCGCCCCCTCGGCCATGCGGCGTTGCGCCCGGCGGTCGATCAGACCGAAGCGGCGCGGTGGATTGCTGATCGCGATGTTGTCGGCAACCGAAAGATCGGGGATCAGCGACAATTCCTGGAAGATACAGGCGATGCCCGCTTCGTTCGCCGCGGCCGGCGATGCGAATGAAACCGGGTCGCCGTCGAGCAGCATGCGGCCCTCGTCGGGTGCGACGACGCCGGCCATGATTTTGATCAGCGTCGACTTTCCTGCCCCGTTTTCACCGAGCACCGCATGAATGCGTCCGGCTTCGATGGTCAGTTCGGCATCCTGCAGCGCGCGCACGCCGCCGTAGCGCTTGGAGACGCCCTGCATGACGAACAGGCTCAAGTGACCCCCACGCTTGCGGCCGGGCTGGCCAGAGCGGCCGCTGCGCTGCCCCAGGGGCGCGATTCGCGCCTCGGGGCGGCCTGCGGCGCTCATGAACGAATGCGGGGACCGAAGTCCCCGCATCAATGCTTACTTGTTCGCTTCGGTCTGCCCCATGATTTCCTGCGCGGTGAAATTGATGCCGCAGGTTGGGAACGAGTTGCCGACGAAGAAGTTGTCGCTCTGCGCAGGATAGTAGTCGGTACCTTCCTTCATATTCGGGTATTCGGCGCGCGCCAGAGGAAGCTTGACCGACTGTGGCACGACCTTGCCCTCGAGCGCCGCGATCGCTGTCTTGATCGCCACCGCGACTTGGGCCGGCCCCGTCCCCGCCGACGAGCACTTCAGCCCTTGCGCGCCGTATTTGCCGCAGAACTTGCGAAAGCCGTTTTCGGTTTCGCCGCCGAACGGCACGAACGGGTGCTTGGCATCGATCATCGCTTGCACGACGCCGGTGTCGCCACCCTGCGCGGTGATCGCGTCGAATTTCTTGTGCACGGCGATCGCATCGGCCGTCACTTTTTGCGCCGTCGGATCGTCCCATTTACCGATGACTTCGACCGTGTCCCACTTCTTGCCCGAGGCCTTGAACACCTCCTGGATGCCTTCATGCCGATCGCGATCTACCGACGTGCCGGACACGCCACGGACCTCGAGCACCTTGCCGCCGTTCGGGACGTTTTTCACCAGCCATTCGGCCCAGTACTTGCCAAGGCCCTTCTGGTCGACGTTGACGTTGATCGCTTCCTCGGTATCCAGGATGTTGTCGAATGCGACCAGCACGACGCCCGCATCGTTGGCGCGCTTGATCACCGGCTTGAAGGCGGCAGGATTCTGCGCGTTCACGACGATCGCGTCGTAGCCCGAGTCGATGAAGTTGTTGATTGCCGCAATTTGTGCGGCGACGTCTTCGCCGGTGGAAACGACCTTGAACTCCTTGAGCTTCGCGGCGACTTCTGGCTGCGCGGCATACGCCTTGGCCGTCTTGATCATCTGGATGCGCCAGGTATTGGCGATGTAGCCGTTGGCGAGCGCGATCCGGTACGGGCCCTTTTTCGCCGGATACTGGAACATCTTGGTATTGGTCGCCCACGGCGCGAAGCATTGCGGATCGGAGTTGGGCGCCGACACGACCTTCGGCGGCGCGGCCGTCGCGACTCCGGCAGACAGCAAGGCAATAACCGCCGCGGCAATAGGGGTACGGTATGGCATCAAATCCTCCTCTTACGACAGTGAATTGCGACCACCCGGCGCAACTGCTTCTTTTGTCAACCGTGAGCCCGGCGCCGGAACCGATTGGCATCAGCATACCTTCGGTCCCTGAATCATACAAATTGTGGCTCTTCCGGGCCGGCAGAAAATTCGCCCGCCGCAAGGGGACGGGGTGCCGAGCCCCGGTATCAGTCGGTCAAAAAGGCCTCGCGGCCCCACCACGTGGGTTCGATGATCTCGAAGACCCCGTAGGCACGGGCGATGCGCACGACCTCGGGAGGCGCGAGATCGCTGCCGGTATACATCGCAAAGACCTTCAGCTCGTAACGCGTGCGCGCATTCATCGCAATCCGCGCATAAAACTCAGGGCGCCGAAGCTGGTCTTTGGCGGGGCGCTTTTCATCCGCATCGTTGCGTCGGCAATAACGGGCGTCAAAGTCATCGAGAAAGATCAACAGGTCGCACATCAAGCGCAACGGCGGGCCGATGACGTGGTCGTATTCCGCGATGAGCTCGCGTGCCTTGGCCCGTAGCACCACGTTGTGGTCGCGGCCAGGATAGTCACCGCGGCGAATTGGCAGCAGCGCCCGTGCGCCGAATATTTTCATGAACTGCGCAAATGCCTTGGGACCCTTTATTTCGTCTTCGCCGTCGACTTCCGTCTGCGGCGGGCGAACGTCGGCGACCGTCACCTGCTCCTTCAATTCTCCGGGCCTGAATCTGATGGCGGTTTGCTCGAAGCGTGCATCAATCGTGTCGAGCATGCGGAAAAAGACCCGCTGGAAGTTCTTCCGTCGATAGTCGCGCCGTTGGCCTCTCTGGGTTCGCCGAGCCTCGGCCACGGCGTCTCTCTGGAGATGAGCGATGTACAGAACGCCCACCAGCACGAACATCCCCACGACCGGAGTCAGAAGGCCTCCGATGTATTGCCCAAACGCTCCCCACGTCGCTTGAGTCCCGGACAAAGCGGTGCCGAAATTTTCTTCGTAGAGTCGAAACAGGAAAATCCATGCAGCCAAGGTCCCGACGACCGCAATTGCAGCGAGCAATCGAAATCCGTTAGCGCTCCGCTTTGACTCGCGCATTGATTAGATCCGCAAACACAAGGCCGATACGGTAGTGCACTTCTCCGTCGTCATCAATGGACATATTTCGTCGTCGCTCGCGTGATCATGCCTTGCAGACTACAGTCGAATTGATCCTCCAAAATCGCGACCACTACAACATGTCATCCGCACACGGCCGTCACGCGTTTTTCGGGCTCTTGGTACCGGCGCTTTTTCTTGATAATCTATGCGCCGTAATTCGACGTATCGTCGCGCCCGGTGTAGCAAAATCTGGCACTCAATAGCTCAGCGGGGTGGATGAGGTTTCACCCCGAATATTCCCGGCTGCGATAGCGCGCCGCGACGAAAGCGGAATGGCTACAGCTTCTCCTCCAACCGACGATTCCGCTACAGAGGTCCAGGCGACCGTGGCCTACTTCTCCATGGAAGTGGGCCTGGAAGATTCGATTCCGACCTACTCCGGGGGCCTTGGCGTTCTGGCCGGCGATACCCTGCGGTCCGCAGCGGACGTTTCGCTGCCGCTGGTTGCGGTGTCTTTGCTGCATCGGAAGGGATATTTCCGCCAGAAGCTGGACGAGCACGGCAATCAGACCGAAGATCAACTCGAGTGGCCGGTATCCGAGACGCTAGCCGAGCTTTCGCCGATGGTCAGCGTCGAGATCGAACACCGCACCGTCAACCTCCGTGCGTGGCGGTACGACGTGCGCGGCATCTCGGGCCACATCGTTCCGGTTCTGCTGCTCGACGCAGACCTGCCGGCGAATGCGCCGGAAGATCGACGCCTGACCGACCATCTATATGGCGGCGACACGCGCTACCGTCTATGCCAGGAAGTTATCCTCGGCATCGGCGGCGTTCGCATGTTGCGCGCCCTCGGCTACCACAATCTGCGACGCTTTCACATGAACGAGGGCCACGCAGCGCTGCTCACCGTAGAGCTGGCGTTCGAGAAATCGCGCGAGCGAGGCGAGGAAACGATCAGTCGTGAGGCCGTGCAGGCCATCAAGCCCCTTTGTGTGTTCACGACGCATACGCCGGTGGCCGCCGGGCACGACCAGTTCCCGCTGGACCTGGTTGCGAGCATCATCACCGGCTACAACCATGCGTTCGACGAGCGCGCGCGGGAGTTTTGCCTGAATGACGTGCTGAACATGACGTATCTCGCGCTCGACCACAGTCACTACGTGAACGGCGTGGCAAAAAGGCACGGCGAGGTCGCCCGGACGATGTTCGCCCAGCATGAAATC
>Ga0070665_100005801_pt1 | contig 12666 bp, 10 predicted proteins | sample KBSS13metaG_FD_65862 | JGI IMG/M metagenome (GOLD analysis project Ga0070665, IMG submission 65862) | Switchgrass rhizosphere microbial communities from Kellogg Biological Station, Michigan, USA - KBS S1-3 metaG | ecosystem: Host-associated > Plants > Roots > Rhizosphere > Soil ... | reverse complement strand
CCGTTCCTCAATCGGGCGCGTCGTGGCGTGCATGATGCCAAGCATCTGCGCAAGCTCGACGCGAGCATCGTTCCCCTGCTCTGCTCGCTCGGTGTCGGCAAAACACTCGTCACGCTTGCACCCGAAATGACGACCCCCGAAGTGATCGCCGATCTCACCGCGCGCGGCGTGATCGTGGCCGCAGGTCATAGCAACGCGACGTTCGCGCAAGCAACGCGCGCGATTGCGCACGGCCTGCGCGGCTTCACGCACCTGTTCAATGCCATGTCGCCGCTCGCACCGCGCGAGCCCGGCGCCGTCGGCGCCGCGCTGTATGACGACAGCACGTGGTGCGGGATCATCATCGACGGTCACCATGTAGACCCCATCACTCTGAAGCTGGCACTCCGCTGCAAACGCCACGATCGCTTCGTCATCGTGACGGATGCGATGCCCGCTGTGGGATCGGACGCCGACTCATTCGTGCTCCAGGGCAAGACGATTCGGGTCGTGAACGGCGCATGCCGCGACGATCAGGGAACGCTGGCTGGCACCGCACTCGATATGGCCACGGCCGTGCGCAACGCCATCTCGATGCTGGATCTGGAGTTGCCGGAAGCGCTGCGCATGGCAAGCCAATATCCCGCGGAATACCTGGGTCTGGGCCACGAGCTGGGACGCATTGCGCCCGGCTATCGCGCCAACCTCGCGCTGTTCGACGAGCGCATGCACATCCGCCGCACCTGGATCGACGGGGTCAGTGTGATTCACGAGGCCTGACGGCCATCGCAAGCATCAGGGACCAAAGCGGCAGATACGGAAGCGCATTGCGCGAGTTCTCGATCTCCACCTGCCAGCTGAACCACAGCGATCCAAAGAACAGCAGCGCGAGGAACGAATAGAGCGAGATGAGCGGCGCTCCCGTCGCCTTCTCCCGGCGGGCCACTCGCACGATCCACGCCACCGCGATCACCACAATGGTGAACGGATAGGCCCAGCTGAACGCGATGTACACCCGCCGCATCACTCCATGCACGATGCCCTCATAGGCACCCGAATCCGCCATGGAGGGCAAAAGTTCCGTGCGACCCAGCGGATTGGTATGCCCGCCGCTTCCGCCGGTGCCGAAGTAGTACGGGGCCACGCCAATCGTCGTCGCGAACTTCTTCGCGCCCTGCAAAAGGTAGCGGCCCGGCTCGTTCCGGATGATTTCCTTCGCCTTCGACGCGAGCATCGGATCGCGCGGATCCGCCATCGTCGTCAGCCCGGCGGGCGGCACTTCCCACCAGTTCAATCCGCGCAAGGCAGGGTCATCGGTGAGCTGCATCACCCCTTGCCACAGGTGGCGTCCTGAAGAGTTGGTCAACTCATAGCGACCAAACCGGGCGTGATTGGCGAGCACGGTCACCGCCAGCAGCAGCACCGTCATCGCAGTCAGCGCGCCCGCGACTTGCGCAACTCGGATCAGCGGCATGCGTCTGAAGAGCAGCAACGCGATCGCCGGTATCAGAAAGATCGGCGTCATCCGCGTGAGCACGAGCAGCCCGACCAGCACGCTGCAAACAGCCGTCAGCCCCCAGAAGTTTACGCCGCGCGCCTCCGGCAACAGGACGACAACCAGCATCACCGTGGCCATCAGAAAAACGACCGTGCTCTCGGAGTAAAACGCTTGCGGCAGGTTGGTCGACAGGACGCACAAAAGAAACCCGATCGCCACAGGCCCAGCCAGCGCCGTAAACCGCATCGCCTTCAGCGTTAAGTACACGAAGTACGCGCTCAGCAGCACCAGCAGATTCTGCAGAACGACGCCGACGTAGAACTCCCCCGTGAGATCGAGCCCCAGCGCAACAGCAATCACATGTCCCAAACGGAACAGCAACGCCGGCGCCGAAACCGGCGCGTAGTTGTCGTAGCCCGGGTAGTGCCCGAAGAGAAAATACTGCGTTTCGAACCACCCGTCGCGTGGCCACGGGTTCACCCTCGACCCCAGCATCACGGCCAGCGAGATCAGCGGCAACGCCACGAGCGCCCAGTCGACGCGGCGAACGCCCGCCTCCGTGCCGAACACGAAGCGACGACTCAGCGTGAAGTTCACGACGAGCCCCGCTAGTGACCCGGCAGCAACGCCAATCACCGGATGAGCAAACACGAGCGCCGACACACTGACGAGAATCGCATACGCCGCCCAGTTGATGACTCCGCCCACCGCGTTGGCCGCGAGAAACCGCCCCCACTCGCTCAGCAGCCTCGTGCCTCGCTGAGCTCGAAACGTATAGTTCCTATTGAGCGCCCAGGTGAACGTCGCCGCCGCCAGGTACGAAGCGATGCGTCCCGTGTAGTGATCCGCGCCGAGCCACAGAACGACGCTCAGCACGCCCGCATCGACAACGAATCCCGCACAGCCTACGAGCGCGAAGCGCAGAAACTGCGCGCGCGCGGGCACGACATCCGAAGCAACGGAAATCACGACAGCGACAGGGACCTGCGGGCACGCTCCGCCCGCAGGCCGACAGCAGCGCGTTGCCCGGGAATCTGCAGATAACGCAGCCGCTTCGCTTCGATGCGCCCGCGCGTGACGGTGGCGAGGATCATGCCGCACGTCAGGCTCAGGAAGCTGAGAAGCATGAGTCCCGTCGACAGCACGGCCGTCGGCAAACGCGGAACGAGCCCCGTCCGGAAGTATTCGAGCACCACCGGCGTCGCGAGCACGAGAGAAGTCAGGGCGAGAACCGCCGCGAACGATGAGAAGAACTGCAGCGGCCGCTCTTCACGCACCATCCGCACGATCAGCCGCAGGATCCGGATGCCATCCGGCAAGGTGCGCAGCTTGCTCGAGGACGCCGGCGGCCGGTCGCGATACGGCGTGAGCACTTCAGCAATCGGCAGGCGCAGTTGAAGCGCGTGCACGGTGAGCTCCGTCTCGATCTCGAAGCCATCCGCGAGCGCCGGAAACGACTTCACGAAACGACGCGACATCACCCGATAGCCGGAAAGGATGTCGCTGAACCGTTCACCGAAGAAGTAGCCCACCAGCCCCGTCAGCATCCGATTGCCGAAACGATGCCCCGCGCGATACGCGCGCGTCGAGATCTCCTGACGCGCACCGTTCACCATGTCGATGTGATCCTGGAGCAATCGGTTCACGAGCGTCGGCGCACTGGCCGCGTCGTACGTGTCGTCGCCGTCGACGAGCACGTACACATCCGCTTCGATGTCGGCGAACATTCGCCGCATCACGTTGCCCTTCCCCTTCAGGGGCTCGGTACGCACGATCGCGCCGGCCTCACTCGCGATCGCGGCAGTACGATCAACGGAACCGTTGTCGTAGACGTAAATCGTCGCGGACGGCAGCGCGGCGTGAAAATCCGCGACGACGCGTGCGATAGCGGCCTCTTCGTTGAGGCAGGGAATCAGGACCGCGATCTGAAGGGTTGACTGAGGCATCGGGTTACCGATGCAAGGCCTGTGCAAAACCCCCGGAAACCCCCGCAAAGTCGGCTGCCGGAAACAGTTCCGGAACGAATGAAAGGCCACTGCAAGGTATCGCGGCCGCTCGTTGTAATTCGCGCGATGCCTTTTTTCAAAGGACGAGACGAAGCGCCCGCGCGCATAAAGGCGAGCCTCGACAGCTTGCGCTGCCGAGGCTCAAAGACCACGGCGAGAGCGGTTGTGGGGAACCGTTGTGCCCCCGCCGCGGCCGCTCGCAACAGCGAGCGTTTCCGGTTTCAAAGTAGCGCAGCGGCAAACCCGGGCGCCAGACGCCGCGCGCCGATTGTTGAAACCATGACTATCAGTGGGACTAATAGTGATTGCGACACCCTCTGCCACCCTGGCACCCCCACGGGCGCCCGCGAACCGCGTCCGCGTGCTACTTTTCCAGCGCATTCGGGGGGAACGATGAGCCAAGCAGAAGTGCAAAGGACCGCGCGGCGCGGCCCGGCGCGTCAGAGCGGCACGACCGCCAGATCCGGGAAGAAGCTGCGCTCCGCAGTCGATAATCAACGGTCCGATTTTCTGCGACTGTGTCGCGCGCGCCTCACGCCGGCGGAAGTCGGCCTGCCGGAAGGTCGCCTCACGCGCAGTGGCGGCCTGCGTCGCGAAGACGTCGCAGCCGTCTCCGGCGTCAGCGCCTCCTGGTACACGTGGCTCGAACAAGGGCGCGATATGCGGGTGTCGGATGAGGTGCTCGAACGCCTGTCCGACACGCTCCGCCTGTCCGAGGACGAGCGGATTTACCTTTTCACCCTCGTGCAGGGCCGCCCGCCCCGGCTGCGCAACGCCACGCGCATGGAAGCGCCGCCCGACATGTTCCGGATGATCGACTCGCTCACCGTGCCCGCCATCGTCATGAACCTGCGCTGGGACGTGCTTGCGTGGAACCGGGTCAATTCGCTGATCTACCGCGACTACGGCACCCGGGCTCCCAACGACCGCAATCTGCTGGAAATCCTGCTCACACGCCCGGTGCATCACATGTCGCGGGAACAGCTGGAGATCGCCGCGCAGCGGATGGTCGCCCGGCTGCGTTTCGATTACAGCCGGTGCGCGGACGACCCGCGATTCGAGTCGCTGGTCCGCCGCCTCAACACGGTGTCCGCACTCTTCGCCCGGCTGTGGCGCCGGCCGGAGTTTTCATTGCGCGCACATGGGATCCATCGATTCAGGCATCCGCAGTACGGAGAGCTGGCGTTCGAGCACACCTCCTGCGTGCCGGATGGCCATCCGAGTGTGCGCGTCGTGATCGGCGCGCCGGCCAACGCGGCCGCGGGGCGCGCCCTCGTGCTGGCCAATGAGAGCGTGGCGAAGGCACCGAAATAGGGCATGATCTGGCGCTCTTCGCAGGGGGTCACAAGAACATGTCGCAGTTATCCCGCCTCGGGGTCGCCGGTGGGCTCGTCGCGTTTGTCAGCCTGGGTTTCGTTTCGCACGCGCAGGCCCAGGCCTTCGCGGATGTGAAGAAGGCGCAGGTCGACTATTCCAAGGCCGATCATGAGCCGAGCGTGTCCTGCGAGCAGATCGGCACCTTCAAGACCAAGGACATCGCGGAGATTCACGCCGCGACGGTTGCTGCAGAGGGCACGACGCCCGCGTTCTGCCGCGTCACCGGCGTGCTGAAGCCGGAAATCGCCTTCGAAGTCGGCCTGCCGCAGCGCTGGAACGGTCGCTTCTACATGATCGGCAACGGCGGTCACGCCGGCGAGTCGCTCGAAGATCCGGGCCGGGTCTCGCAGCGGAATGCGGCCGTTCAGATGGGGTTCGCGTTCGCGCAGACGAATACAGGGCACGACTCGAGCAAGGAAACCGGCGCGACGTTCGTGATGAGCAATCCGCAGAAGGCGATCGACTACGCGTATCGCGCGGTTCATCTGACGGCGACGACGGCCAAGGCGATCACGAAAAAGTATTACGCGAAGCCGGTGACACGCTCTTACTGGAACTCCTGTTCCAACGGCGGGCGGCAGGGGCTGATCGAGGCGCAGCGTTATCCCGGCGATTTCGATGGGTTGATCGTGAACGCGCCCTGGGTGAGCCAGACGGGATTCACCATCGGGGCGCTGTGGAATCAGAAGGCCGTGACAGGCGCAGCGCTCACGGCCGAAAAGCTCGCATTCGTTGCCGACAAGGTGATGGCCAAATGCGATGCCTTGGATGGCGTGAAAGATGGCCTCATCGACGACCCGCGACGCTGCGACTTCGACCCGAAGAAGGATGTCGCCGCGTGCGACGCCGGCGCGGATGGCACGAGTTGTCTCACGCCGGCTCAGGCGGACGCGATCGCGAAGGTCTACAGCGGCCCGCAAGGCAACGGCAAGACGGTCTTCCCCGGCTTCATGCCGGGCAGCGAAGCGGTTGTTCCGGCCGCGCGCGGTGGCCCGGCCGCCAGCGCGTGGATGAACTTCATCGTGCCGGCGACTGCGGGCGCGCGCCCCGCCGATTTCAACCTCGCCGACAACACGATTCGCTATCTCGCATTCACGCCGCCGCGGCCCAACTACGACTCGAGCACCTTCGATTTCGATCGTGACACGCACCTGCTCGACGCGTGGAGCAAGAAGGTGAACGCGACGAGCACTGATCTCTCGAAGTTCCGCGCTCGAGGCGGCAAGCTGCTGATGACATACGGCTGGGCCGATCAGGTTCTGCAGCCACTGATGGGCGTGCACTACTACGAGCAGGTCACCGAGCGCGTCGGGCCGAAGACGACCGACTTCTTCCGTCTCTTCATGGTGCCGGGCATGACGCATTGTGCGGGCGGCAACGGCGCGGATCGGTTCGATTCCGTTTCGGCGATCGTCGACTGGGTGGAGCAAGGCACCGCGCCCCAGGTGCTCAACGCCTCTCGCGTCGTGAATGACAAGGTGGTGCGCACGCGCCCGCTGTGCCCCTATCCCAAGGTGGCGCGCTATTCCGGCCAGGGCAGCATCGACGAGGCGGCGAACTTCAGTTGCGCGATGCCCTGAGCTGCCGGCGATACCACGGGCCACCACGCGCGCGCGTGATCACTTCCTACCATCCCTGCGTACGGATAGGCCTTAGTCTTGCTGGAAAAGAGGTTTCCGTACGTCGGGTGATACATGGGGCACACAGCAGCTGAGCTCGCGGTTGAGGGGTGGTTCATCGCCCAGGCGGCGTGTCAGGCGCTGGGATCCTTCGATGCGACTCAGGAGTGCCTGTTTTCGCTCGGGGCGGATGGGCGGTTGCGAGCGCTCGACGGCGGTGACGGGCGGCGTGCCGACGCTGTTTTGCGCTGGCAGCCGTCGGTTGGCTGGTGTGCGGCCGTACCGGCGGACGACCCGCGGCGCGACCTGCTGGATCTTTATTTGCCCATCAGTAGCGCGAATGCATCGCGGCCGATCATCGTCGGGCATCTGGGGCAGAGCCTCGATGGGTTCATCGCGACGAGCTCCGGCGATGCGTGCTTCGTCACCGGTCCGCAGAACATTCTTCACCTGCACCGTTTAAGAGCCCTGTGCGACGCGGTGATCGTCGGGGCGCGCACGGTCGAGAACGACAACCCCCGCCTGACCACCCGTCTCGTTTCCGGCGACAACCCCCTGCGCGTGGTGCTCGATCCGAACCGGCGGCTGGCGGATTCGCATCATGTGTTCAGTGACGGGGATGCGACGACGGTCAGGGTCACGGGGCGGGCGGGTGGCACCCCCGCGGCGCGCGGCGATCTGGGCGGCCGCGGTAGCTCGAAAGAGCTCGTCGTCGGCTACGTCGACGGGCGACTCGACCTGCACGACCTGGTGCGTCAGCTACGCGCGCGCGGCTGTACGCGGATTTTCGTCGAAGGCGGTGGCGTCACGGTATCCGCGTTCCTCGAAGCCGGCCTCCTCGACCGCCTGCACATCGCCGTCGCCCCGCTGCTCATCGGCGAGGGCCGGCCCGCGATTCGCATGGCGCCGCGCCGGCTGCTCAAGGATTGCATGAAGGTCCAACCTCGCATCTACCGCACCGGCGAGGACGTGCTGTTCGACTGCGACCTCCGAGCGAATGTGGCCGGTGTGCCGCTGAAGAAGCCCGACGCGGTGGAAGTGGCGCGCGTTTCGTAAAGGCGCGGCTTGCCCGCTTCGGCGCCGAGGGAATGACCTTACGTCTCGCCGCCTTCACGATGCCAGGCCAGCACATCTTGGTGGCCGACGATGATGCGCGAGGTTCCATTTACTACGTGCGCCAGCCGCCGCGTCAGCCAGCGCTTGCAGCGATCCGCTTCGTTTGGAGCCAGCTCTGTGGCCGCGCCGGCCCAGCCTTCGAGCAGCGCTTGCTGGAGCGAGCGCTCTGTTGGCAGCAGATTCCAGTCGCTGCGCGCCGTGCGCACGTGAAAGCCCGTCTCACTGAATAGCTCGCACGCTCGCTGCGAGGCGGCCGGCCCGAGCGCGGGGCCGAAGCCTTTGTCGCCGAGCTGGTGGCGATTCACAAGCTGGCGGATCCATTCGTCGTCGGGGTCTGAGGGCGTGAACTCCATGCGCCCGTCGTAGCTCAGCGTAAACAGCGCGGTGCACCGGTTAGCGCGGCATTGCTCGACGAGTTGCGCCAGCCATTCGTCGGATACGAGATCGAGGAGCGCCGAGGCCGTGACGACCACGCCCGGCGCGAAGTCGAGCGCGTGCAGATCCGTCGTCAGATCGAGCCGCCGCCTCTCAACGCGGCAGCCCGCAACCGCGGAGGCGCGGTTCGCGGCGCGCGCGCCGTCCGCTGCTGGGTGGCTAACAGCTCGCGCGGGTCCGGGCACGGCGCCTCGTGCCTTCTCGAGCAGCGCGGCGTCGTTGTCGACGAGCAGCCAGTGCTGGTCGCCGCCGATACGCGGTGCGAGGTAGCGCAGGTTGGCGCCCGTTCCACACGCGAGATCGATGAAGCGCACCGGCGATCGCGGCGGCGCTCGCTGAGCGCCTTGCACGAGCGGGGATCCGCACTGTGTGAGTTGGGCGAGTTGCGCTGACAGCTCCGCATCGCGCGCTCTGGCGTCAGCGGGCTCGCGCAGCGCGAGCCACTCCGCGCTGAAGCCGGTCGCACCCGAATCAGCCGAGCCCGTCAAGAGGAAATCACAGCGCGCGCTGGCATCACGACACCGCCAGCCGATCGAGAACTTGTGACATCGTTGCGCAGGATTGAGGCCAACGCGGAAGAGCGTCGCGGGCGGCGCCGGCGCCTTCGCGGAGAGACACGAGCAGTGTGGGGTCGCGCAGGACCGTTGCGAGTGCATCGTGAAAGGCGGTGCCGTCGTCTGGCGGCACGAGTAAGCCCGCGTTTGCGCCGACGAGATCGGGAATAGCACCGGTGCGGGTGCTGATGACCGGTAGTCCTCGCGCGAGCGCCTCGGCGATGACCATGCCGTAGCCCTCGTGGCGCGTGGGAAGCACGAAGAGATCCGCTGACTGGTAGGCCGACTCGAGCGCATCGCCCGTCAGCTCACCCGCGAGCGTCACTTTCTCTTCAAGCCCCGCTCGGCCGACGCGATCTCGAAGGGCCGTCACCGTCTCGGTGCTTCGCGTGAGGCTGCCGACGCACGTCAGCGTCCACGGTAGCGACGCTAGCCGGGCCAGCGCGTCGATCAGCAAGTCGTAGCCTTTGCGAGGCGTGAGCGTCGCGACACACAGCAAGCGCGTAACGCCGTCACGCGTCGCCGCCGCACGTGGCGCGACTGTCGCGACCGGCCCGCCGGACCTGGCCGGCACTTCATCGGTGCCTGGCACGACGACGGTGATTCGTGAGCGCTCAACCTCGTAAGGAGTGAGGGCAACTGCTGTCGCCTCGCTCGTCACAAACACGTGGCGCGCCGATCGCAGCGATGCTCGCTCGGACTGCTCCAGATGCGCCGCCGCCTCACGCGACAATCCCGTCTCCAACGCCAGCGGATGGTGAACCAACGCGACCAGCCGCACGCGACGCGCATGTCGCGCAGCCACCTCCGGCATTGCCCCGAGGGCCAGCCCATCCACCATCACGAGCGCGCCATCGGGAATGCGCGCGAAAACGCTCTCCGCCTGCTCGATCGCGGCTGCTGTCGGAAAGGGAAAACTTTCGTCGAGGGCACCAACGTTCACACGCCACCCGAGCTGCCGAAGCCCCTCGATGACGCGCCGGTCATACCCGTAACCACCCGTCGCGGACTGCAGATCGCCGGGAATCAGAAACTCAAGCGACCGCGCGCCCGCAACGGCCGCATCGGGCGAGCCCGTCGTACGCGACACACCCACCTCAGCCAACCGCCCCCTCAAACGACGCCCACGCCACATGCGACTCATGCAACGTCACGCGAATACTTTCAATCGCCCGCGCCGAAGCCCCGAGCTGCCCATCCCGAATACGCGCCCGCATCCGGTCGAACACGGTCTTCGCAAGAAATTCAGTCGTCGTGTTGCGCCCGGCAAAATCCCGCTCATCGTCGAGGTTGCGGTAGTTCATCGCCCCCAGCACCTCACGCAGCGCCTCCGTGCCGCGCCCGATGTCGACCACGATGCCATCCGCATCCAGCTCGCGCCGCCGGAACTCGACATCCACCACATACGTAGCGCCGTGCACGCGCTGGGCCGGGCCGAACACTTCGCCGGAAAAACTGTGCGCGATCATCATGTGATCGCGAACGCACACCGTGTACATCTCAAACCTCGTAATTGACCCTGTGCATGATCACATCGCTCGCCGAACGAGACAGCTCGCCCATCACGCGCGGCAGATCCTCAAAACCACTCTCACTATTGATGAGCACATCGAGCTCGGGCGCCGCCAGCAACGACAGCGCGAGCTGCATGCGCCGCGCATGACTCCAGCGTGCCCGCCGCGAATCCGCAACGCTCCCCACCTGCGAGGACTTCAAGGTCAGCCGCTGCGAATGAAACGCCTGACCGAGGGGCAACGTCACCGCCCGATCCCCGTACCAGCTCAACTCAACCACGGTGGCTTCGAACGCCGCCACACGCATCGCCAGCGCCAACCCTTCCGACGAGCCGCTTGCGTGCAAGACGACGTCCGCGCCACCGCTCACCCTGTCCGGATGCGCGAACCGAACCCCCAGCCGCGCGGCCACCTCCCGACGTCGCGGGTTGAGATCCACCAGCTCCACCTCGCACCCGGGAATGCGCGCAACGAGCCACGCCGTCAGACAGCCCACGCTGCCCCCACCGATTACCGTTACGCGGTCGCCGGGCCCGACGCCCGAGTCCCAGACTCCGTTGATCGCGGTTTCCAGATTGGCGGCGAGAATCGCCCGGGCCCACGGCACATCCGCCGGAAGCGCATGGACGGCCGCCGCCGGGACAACGTACTGCGCCTGATGCGGGTACAAGCAGAACACGATGGAACCGATCTGCTCCGCCGGCCCTTCTTCCACACGGCCCACGTTCGCGTACCCATACTTCACCGGGGCGGGAAACTGACCGGATTGAAAGGGAGCGCGCATCCGCTCGTACTCGCCGGGCGGCACGTGGCCACCGAACACGAGCGACTCGGTACCCCGACTGACACCGCTGTAGAGTGTCTTTATCCTGAGCTCGTCGGCCCCGGGTGCGGGCAGAGTTTCCGTGCGAAGCTCGCCCCGGCCGGGACTCGCAATCCAGAAGGCCAGTGACTGCTGTGACATGCTGATTGCTCAACCCGCCAATCGAGAGCTGCTGCGCAGCGCGTTGGCCTGCATCTTAGCGCTAGTGCTTCTGTCGATGTCGCTCGCGATGATGGCCGAGTCGCGCTTCGACCTGAGCCCGTGGTACGTCGCGAAGGCGCTGGCCGTGCTCGGCGTGGGTGCGGCGCTGATTCTGCAGGGCTTGCCCACGCATCATCCGTTCCGCTCCATCGGCTCCGCAAATCTCGCGACGGCGGCACGCGGAACGCTCGTCGCACTTCTGGCAGCACTCGTGGGCGAGCGATTTGGCAATCCTGTTCAATACGTCGCGCTGGCCGTTGCCACGACGGCCGCGACGCTCGACGGCGTGGACGGATGGCTCGCGCGCAAAACGAACACGTCGAGCCGCTTCGGCGCCCGTTTCGATATGGAGACGGATGCGCTGCTCATCCTCACCCTCGCGGTCCTGGCGTGGCAGTTCGGGAAAGCCGGCATCTGGGTGCTGCTCTCGGGCGCCATGCGATACCTGTTCGTGCTGGCGAGCCTTGCGTTGCCGTGGTTGAGAGCGCCCCTACCCCACAGCTTCAGACGCAAGGCAGTGGCGGTTCTGCAAACAATAGCCCTGCTCGTTGCAATGGCGCCCTTCGTGCCGAACCCGGCGAGCGCGCTGATAGCCGGAATCGCACTACTGGCTCTCTCATCCTCCTTCCTCATCGATGTGATCTGGCTCAAACGCAAAGCATGATCAGGCGCTCCGCCGCCGTCATCGTCGCCCTGCTCCTCGTCAACGGCGCGATCACGTTTCACAACGTCTGGCCGACGCTCGGCATTCGCTGGCCCGGTGAGCTGTCGATCGAAGTCGCGGTGCTGCTGCTCGCACTCTCGATCTCGAATGCGGTGCTCGGTCGCACTTCACCCAGGGTGCTCGCTTTCCTCGCAGTCGTGCTCTTGCTGTTCGCGATCGGGCGCTATGGCGAAGTCACCGCACCCGCGCTCTACGGCCGCGAGATCAATCTCTACTGGGACGCTCAGCACGTTGGCGCCCTTGCCGGCATGCTCACCGCCGTCGCGCCGACATGGATGATCATCGTCGGAGCGCTCGCGCTCATCGCCGCACTCACCCTGCTCTACCTCGGCGCACGCTGGTCGCTTGGCAAGCTCGACGAAGCGTTGCGCGATCGAAAGGCACAGATCGGCTTCGGTATCGCCGCCACCGCGCTCATCACGCTGTTCGTCGTGCAGAGACTCGACGACCGCGTGCCGCGCGTCCCGCAATTCTCGATACCCGTGAGCAATACGTACGCCGTGCAGATCGCGCGCGTGCTCGACACCTTCGCGAGCAGCCGCGCCGCCCGCGCACTCCCCGCGTCACCGCCTCTGCAGGCGAACCTTGCGACCCTCGAAGGCCGAGATGTGCTCGTCGTCTTCATGGAATCGTATGGACGCGTCACCTACGACCGCCCTGAAATCGCGACCGTCGTGAACCCCGCACGTGACCGCTTCGCCGCCGCCGTGCAAGCGACCGGGCGCCAGGTCATCTCCGGATTCGTGACCTCGCCGACGTTCGGCGGCTCGTCCTGGTTCGCGCACTCCAGCCTGCTCTCGGGCATCAAGGTGGCGGATCC
>Ga0070665_100005797_pt1 | contig 12675 bp, 9 predicted proteins | sample KBSS13metaG_FD_65862 | JGI IMG/M metagenome (GOLD analysis project Ga0070665, IMG submission 65862) | Switchgrass rhizosphere microbial communities from Kellogg Biological Station, Michigan, USA - KBS S1-3 metaG | ecosystem: Host-associated > Plants > Roots > Rhizosphere > Soil ... | reverse complement strand
AGTCATCTCCGCGAGCTCGCGCGCAAGCACGGGCTCGTCGCGCCGGCCGCCTCCGCGGATGACGACGACGACGACGGCGCGGACGACGAGAGCTGACCAAACGCAGACCAGGTGGGGGAGCATCTCCACTGGGGGCCTGCTCCCAGCCTCCCGCAAACTGGTGAGAACGATGAGGTTTTGCCGGTCTGATCTGGATCCACCGGCGAGGTGGTTTGTCGCTTGCTCATGGGAACCCCCGTCAACCAACGAGGGGATTGCTCATGAAGACTTCGACCATTTCGACGTGCCTTGGCCTCGCGCTCTCGCTCACGACCGGCTGCGTCGGCAGCGCCTACGACGGCGGCTCGGACGACAACATTCTCGGCGGCTCGGTCGACTACGGCGACCCGGCGGTCGGCGCGATCCGCTACATGGACGCGACCGGTTCCGAGTACATCTGCAGCGGCACGCTGGTCTCGCCGCGGCTGCTGGTCTCGGCCGGCCACTGCGCGGTTCCGGCCGCGTACGACGTGAGCTTCGACACGAACCCGAACCTCGCGGCGCCGATCGGCACGCAGGGCTGGATCACGGCGAGCGCGATCGCGAGCCCGCTCTACGACGGCAACGGCGCCGACGGCCACGACGTGTCGGTCATCTTGCTGTCGAAGGCGGTGACCACGACGCTGCCCGTGCCACTCGGCGGCACGCCGGCGCAAGGCTCGACGCTGCGCGCGGTCGGCTACGGCATGAACGTCAACGGCGACGACGGCACCGGCGCCGGCGTGAAGCGCCAGGTGAACGTCGCGGTCGATGCCGTCGCGACGCACGAGATCGTGACCGGCCAGCAGGGCCAGGGCACGTGTCACGGCGACTCGGGCGGCCCGTTCTTCGACGCCGGCGGCAACCTAGTCGCGACGACGTCGTACGGCGACGACGCGACGTGCGACGGCGACGGCCACGAGATGCGCATCGACGACAACCTCGACTTCATCAACCAGTACATTGCGTTCACGAGCGGCGCCGGCGGCGGCGGCAGCACCACCACGCAGCAATGCGACTCGGACGTGAACGGCAACGAGGTCAAGTGCACCGGCGGTTCGTGCACGTGCCTCGTCAATGGCCAAGAAGTCGGCACGTGCACGGCATCGGACCCGTCGACGGCCTGCTCGATCCCCGGCGACTGCTGCGGCTTCTGAGCCATGAGGATGCGGATCTCTCTCGCGATCGTGCTCGCCGCGCGCGTGGCCGCCGCCGACGTCGCCACGTACGGCGTGCAGCATACGACCGCGAGCGGCAAGCCGGTCTGGCGCAGCGATCGCTTCGTCCAGCTGACGCTCGACACGACCACGATCCCCGATGCGGACGTGCCGGCGATCACCGCGGGATTCGACGCGTGGTCGGCAGCGACGGCCAGCTGCGGCGGCGTGGCATTCGGGCTCGACCGCGACGCGGTGCCCGGCACGGCCTTCGAGCGCGAGACGGTCCACATCCGCACCGATACCTGGTGCTCTCCGAGCGGCAACGAGTGCTACGACCCGGCGTCGGCGTCGGTCACGCATCTGACGTTCATCGACAACCCCGATGACTCGAACGACGGCATGGTCGTCAACGCCGACGTCGAGCTCAACGCGGTGGGCTTCGAGCTGCTGCTGCCGGGCGCGACGCCGACGACCGACAAGCCGGCGCTCGATCTGCAGAGCGTGATGACGCACGAGGCTGGCCACGTGCTCGGCCTCGCGCACGATTGCGCGACCGGCGACGAGCCGTGGCCCATCGACGATCACGGCACCAAGGTTCCCTCGTGCGACGCCGATCCGCTGCCCGCCGACGTGCTGCCGGCGACGATGTTCTATCAGATCGATCCGGGCTCGACGGATGCGCGCACACCCAAGCAGAACGACATCGACGGCGCGTGCGCGCTGCTGTTGCTCACACCGGCGCCCGAAGTCGATGGCGTCGGTGGCTGTTCGACGACGGGTTCGGCCGGCGGGCTCGCTCCAGTGCTGTGCACGCTCGCCGTCGCGGCGCGCCGACGTCGCAGGCGGCGATGAAGCGCGAGCTGTTACTATGGACGAACGCGATGGGTGAACCGCACCGTATCCAACGCTTCGAGGTGCTCGATCACCTCGGTACGGGCGGGATGGGCTCGGTCTATCGAGCGCGCGACCCGCAGCTCGAGCGCGACGTCGCGATCAAGGTGCTGCTGCGCCCGCTGAGTCGCGCGCCGCAGCTCTCCGAGAACGACACGCTCGACCTGCGCCGCAACGGACCGGCGAGCGCCGACGATCTGCTGCGCGAAGCGCGGATGATGGCGCAGCTCTCGCACCAGAACGTGCTGCCGGTCTACGAGGTCGGGCTGTCCGACGGCGCGCTATTCGTCGTGATGGAGTACATCGCCGGGCCGAACCTGCGCACGTGGCTCGAGCACGAGCACGCGACGCCCGAGATCTTCGACGCGTTCGTGCAAGCGGGCCGCGGGCTCGCCGCCGCGCACGCGTGCGGCATCGTGCATCGCGACTTCAAGCCGGAGAACGTGCTCGTCGGCGCCGACGGCCGCGTGCGCGTCGCCGACTTCGGGCTATCGCGGCTCACCGCGCCGGCCACGCACTCGCCGAACGCGATGGTTCGCATCGACGACAGTCGCGGCGGCACGCCGGCGTACATGGCGCCCGAGCTGTTGCGCGGCGAGATCGCGACCGCGAAAGCCGACGTCTACGCGTACTGCAAGGCGCTGCGCGAGGCGCTCGCCGGCCGCGAGATCGCCCCCGACGTCGCCGCGGCGCTCGACGCCGGCGCCGCCGAGTCTCCCGCGTCGCGGCCCGAGCTCGGCACGGTGCTCTCGGCACTCGACGGCCGCACGCCGCGGCGCGTGTCAGCCTGGATCGCCGCCGGCGCCGCGGTGGCCGCCGCCATCGGCGTGGTCTCCGCGCTCGCGTTCCGCCATCACGGCCCGACCAAGCCGTCGTGCACGCTCGCGCCCGACTACTTCGCGGGCCGCTGGGACCCGGTGATCCGCGGCAGGCTCGACAGCCTACTCGCACGCGGCAAGCAATCGCCGGCGGAGATCGCGAGCACGCTGGCGGGCCTCGACAAGCGCGCAGCGTCGATCGCGGGCGAGCTCGAAGCGACGTGCGTCGCCGAGCAAACCGGCATGGTCGGCCAGCTCGACGCAACGCGCCGGCGCGCGTGCCTCGACCGCAGACTGTTCTCGCTGAGCGGCGCCGTACAATCGGTGCTCGACGCCGGCAAGCCGCCGGATCACGGCCACGAGATCCTCACGTGGTGGCCGCCGCTCGACGCGTGCAAGGAGGTCACGCAGGGACCGGCGGCCGACCTGCGTACCGAGGAGGCGATGTACCACCACTACTTCCAGATCGACGGCACTCAGAAGGCGACGGTCGCGGCGAAGTTCGGCTCGCTTGCCGACGAGGCCGAGCGCGCTGGCGATCTCGAGCTCGCGAGCCTCACCGCGTTCGTGATCGGAAAGTCGCTGTATCTGTCGCAAGACCCGGCGGCCGATACCTGGCTGCAGCGCGCGTATCGCGACGCGCAGGCGGTCCACTCGAACGACCTCGCCGCGCAGGCATTGATGGAGCGCGCGATGCTCGCCGACTCGAACCACGACGACAAGCTGTCGCACGAGCTGGCCGAGCTCGCGCGCGTGATCGCCGACAAGCCGACGACGTGGAGCAAGGTCCGCATCGGCGTGTACCACGCGATCGGCCAGACGCTCGGGTCGCGCGGCGACTACACGGCGGCGATCGACGCGTTCCAGAAGGCGCTCGACATCTGCACCGCCGACGGTCACCACCCCGAGGACGAGCTGCAGCTCCGGCTCGAGCTCGTCAACGTGTACAGCAACGTGCCGGCGAAGCTCGCCGCCGGCATCGCGCTCGCCCGCGAAACCGTCGCGATGACGAAAAAGGAATACGGCGACAAGAGCGCGAACGTCGGCATCGCGCTCTCGCAGCTCGCGCGCATTCTCGGCGTCTCGGGCGATCGCGAGGGCGCACTCGCGGCGCGTCGCGAGGATATCGAGCTGATGAAGCCCGCGTTCGCCGAGTCGAGCTTCACGCTCGTCGCCGAGCGGCTGTTGCTCGCGCAGGACCTCGAGAACGCGGGGCACTACGCCGAGGCCGAGCTCGTCGCGCACGACGTCGTCGACAAGCACGGCGACGCGCTCGGCCCCGAGCTGGAGATCGGCCAGGCGTTGCTCGGGATCGCCGAGTTCAACGCGGGTCACCGCGGCGCTGGCATCGCGACGCTCACCCGCGGGCTCGCGCAGGCGACCGAGCGCGGCGAGAAAGATCGACCGAACATCATCGACCTGCGCCGCCAACTCGTGAAGTTCCTCGTCACCGAGCGCAAGTACGACGAAGCCGAGCGCCGGCTGGTCGAGCTCGAAGCCAGCATGCGCGCGATGCCCGAGAAACAGGACCTGGACCTCGCGGTCCTGAGCGGCGAGATGAAGGCCGAGATCCTGCTCGGCAAGAAGAAGCCTGCCCAGGCCGAGAAGCTCACGCGCGCCGCGCTGCAAGCGGTGAGCGAGCTGAGCGGCAACGACGAAGCGCGCGCCGACCTCGGGCTCACGCTCGCCGACGAGCTGCTGGAGCAGCATCATTGGCAAGCGGCCAAAGATCAGCTCACCAAGCTTCGCGCCGAATCTGCCGCGCGCCAGCCTCGCGCCGACGAGCTTGCCGCGCTCGACGCCGAGATCGCGCGCGCCGAAAACGGCCTCGGCCACCGCGCGCAGGCCGTCGCGCTCGCCAAGTCCGCAGCTGCAACGCTCGCTGCGTATCCGGCATTCCTCGAAGCGCGCAGTGATGCGCTCGCTGTCCTCGGGCGCAAACGTTGAGCTGCTAGGATGAGCTGAAGCGTCGATGGTGGAGCCGCGACGAATACAACGCTTCCACGTGCTCGAGCTGCTCGGCTCGGGCGGGATGGGGTCGGTCTATCGCGCGCACGATCCTCAGCTCGAGCGCGACGTCGCGGTCAAGGTGCTGCGCCGCGCCGGAAGCCAGGTGCCTCAGCTCTCCGAGGACGACACGCTCGATCTGCGCCGCAACAAGACCGCCTCCACCGACGAGCTCTTGCGCGAAGCGCGGATGATGGCGCAGCTGTCGCACGACAACGTGCTGCCGGTGTACGAGGTCGGGCTCTTCGAAGGCGCGATGTTCGTCGTGATGGAGTACGTCGCGGGACCGAACCTGCGGCGGTGGCTCGAGACCGAGCGGTCGACCGACGAGATCATCGACGTCTTCGTGCGAGCCGGACGCGGCCTTGCCGCCGCGCACGCGCGAGGTATCGTCCATCGCGACTTCAAGCCCGAGAACGTGCTCGTCGGCGGCGACGGTCGCGTGCGCGTCGCCGACTTCGGGCTGTCGCGGCTGACCCAGGCGCCCACCGCGATGGTGCGGCTCGACGACAGCGGCGGCACACCGCGCTACATGGCACCCGAGCTGTGGCGCGACGGCGACGCGACCGCGCAGTCGGACGTGTTCGCGTATTGCACCGCGCTGCGCGAGGCCCTGGCCGGCCGCGAGCTCGCGGTGCGCGTGCGAACGGCGATCGATGCCGGCGTCGCCGAATCGCCGGCGTCGCGGCCCGAGCTCGGCGAGGTGATCGCCGCGATGGCAGGCTCGCCGCCGCGCCGCAGATGGCCGTTCGTGGCCGCCGGTGCGACGCTCGCCGTCGCGCTCGGCTTCGGCGCGTTCGCGCTTCGCCATCACCACGGGACGTCGTGCGCGCTCGCACCCGACTACTTCACGGGGCGCTGGGATTCGCAGATCCGCCAGAAGCTCTCGGACCTGCTCGTGCACGGCGGCCTGCAATCGGCGCGCGTCGCGAGCGTGCTCGGCGGTCTCGACAAGCGCGCGGCCGCGATCGCGAGCGAGGCCGAAGCGACGTGCCGCGCCGAACGCGACGGCTCGCTCGGCGCGATCGCGGCGGCGGCTCGGCGCGCGTGTCTCGCTCGCCGCACGTTCTCGCTCGGCGGCGCCGTGCAATCGGTGCTCGACAAGAACAAGCCGCCCGATCCGGGCGACGAGGTGATCACGTGGTTTTCGCCGGTCGACGAGTGCGAGGACCTCACGCAGCCTCCGGTCCGCGATCTGCGCGCCGAAGAAGCGCGCTACCGCCGCATCTTCAAGGCGAACCGGCTCGACGACGCGAGCTTCGCCGCGGCCATGCTGCCGCTGGTCGATGAAGCCGAGAAGGCCGGTGACACCGAGCTCGCGAGCGGCGCCGCGCTGTCGTACGCGAACATGCTCGTGCGCCTGCGCGACAAGAACGCCGACACGTGGCTGCAGCGCGCGTATCGCGACGCGCTCGAGATCCACTCGAACGACTTCGCGGCGCAAGCGCTGATGCAGCGCAGCCAGCTCGCCGAAGACAACCACGACGACAAGCTCGCGCACGAGCTCGCCGAGCTCGCTCGCGACGTCGCCGATCGTCCGACGACGTGGGCGAGAGTTCGCGTCGGCATCTATCACGCGCTCGCGAGGTCGGCGGGCTCGCGCGGCGACTACCAGAACGCGATCGAGCTGTATCGCAAGGCGCTCGACATGCTCACCGCCGACGGCCAGCACGTCGAGGACGAGCTCCAGCTGCGCCTCGAGCTGGTCAACGCGCTGACCGAGATGCCGCCGAAAGTCGCGGCCGGCATCGCCCTGGCGCGCGAGAGCGTCGACATCGCGCGCAAAGCGTACGGCCCGAACGCGTATCAGGTCGGCGACTCGCTGAACATCCTCGCCCACGCGCTCGGGATGGCCGGCGATCGCTCCGGCGCGGTCGCCGCTCGTACCGAGGCCGTCGCGATCCTCGCCGCGACGTCGCCGGCGAACGGCTTCGAGCTGATTTCGGCGCGCATGCAGCTCGCCGAAGACCTCGTCAACGATCACGAGCTCGCCGAAGCGGCCAAGGTCGCGCGCGACGTCGTCGACCATCACGCCGACGCGCTCGGCCCCGAGCTGCCGATCGCGCAGACCGTCCTGGGCCTCGCCGAGTACAACGCGGGCCAGTTCGACGCCGGGATCGCGACGATGCGCCACGCGATCGAAGACGCGACGGCCCGCGGCGACAAGGATCGGCCGAACACGCTCGGACTTCGCTTCCAGCTCGTCCAGTGTCTCGTCGAGCAGCATCGCGTGAGCGAAGCGACGGCGAACATCAACGATCTCGAGAAGAGCTTGCAAGGCCTCACGGGTTACGAGGAAGTCGAGCGCGTGATGCTGAGCGGCGAGTCGCGCGCGCGGCTCTTGCGCTACCAGAAGCATCCGGCGCAGGCCGAGCAGCTCACGCGAACCGCGCTGGCCCAGCTGACCGAGCTCCATGCCAGCCCCGACGATCGCCACGACGTCCAGCTCGCGCTCGGCGAGGAGCTGATCGATCAGGGCAAGTGGAACGACGCGAAGGCGCTGTTCGAAGCGATGCACGCCGACGGCGGCGCGATCGTCATCGCGGTGAGCGATGCCGAGCTCGCGTATGTCGAGGACAAGCTCGGCCATCATGCGACGGCCGCTCCGCTGGCGAAGCAGGCGCTCGCCGAGCTCGAGCCGTATCCCGATCTGCGCGACCAGCGGCGCCTCGCGCAGGCCGTGCTCGGCACGTCGCGCTAGACGACCGAGCGCGCGATGGCGACGTCGCCGCCGACGAAGATCGTGATCTCGTCGAGCTGACGGCCGTCGACGAAGCCCGCGGCGAGCGCCGGCAGGCCGCGCGGCTCGTCGGTGATCGACGCGATCAGCTCGGGATCGATCGATCCGCCGCCCATGAGATTGACGTGCGTGCCGCGGCGCACCTGGCGGGCGCGGATCGGCGTGTCGTCGTAGATGCACACGATGTCGGCGCCTAGCGCGGCTTCTACGCCTTGGGCCGCGCGGCGGATGTCGCGTGGTGCGAACCAGGTACGGTGCGCTTCGAGCACGAGTAGGGCGTCCTCGTCGCTGCCGCCGACGATGCCGAAGCTGCGCGGCGTGCCGACGGCGAGGTAATGTGACGCGACCGCGGCCGCCGCGGCCCGCGCGCGTGCCAGCGATCCCGAGGCTGCGAGCGGCGCCTGCCCCATCGCAGCGGCCACGTACGCTCGCTCGACGGCGAGCACCCAGTCGGCCACTGTTTACCAGCCGTTGCGCCGCAGCCAGCCCTCGAGCCGCGCCGCGTAGACGAAGTCGATCATCGTGATCGCCTTCTTGTCGTGGGTGTGAATTCGCAGCGTCGTGCCCGGATATTCCATGTGGATCGTCGGGTGATGGTTCATCTCGTCGGCGATCTGCGTCGCGTGGGCGACCGCGGCCCCGCACTTGGCCATGCCGACCGGTCCCTTGAGCTCGAGCTTCAGGTCCCCGCCGTCGATCGTCCAGCGTGACCCGAGCGCGGCGATTTGCTCGCGAATTTGCGCCTCGGTCAGCGTCGCTTTGCTGATCGTCTGGTCGTTGAGGGAGTCGAGGTCGCCGGGCATGCGCGAATGGTACCCTACCCGCGTTGGAACCGGTCACACGCATCGCGAAGTACGAGGTCGGGCGCAAGCTCGGTCAAGGCGGCTTCGGGGAGATCTACGTAGCGCGCGACACCGAGCTCGATCGCGAGCTCGCGATCAAGGTCCTGCGCGACGAGCACACGCAGCGGCCGCCGCTCGTTCAGCGCTTCCTGCAGGAGGCGCGCGCCGCCGCTCGCATCAATCATCCCGGCATCGTCACGGTGTTCGAGTGCGGCCAGACCGACGCCGGCATCGTGTTCATCGCGATGGAGTTGCTCGCCGGCGAGACGCTCGCGACGCGGATCAAGCGCGAGCACCTCGCGCTCCCGGCGGCGATCGCGGTGACGCGCCAGCTCGCGAGCGCGCTCGCCGCAGCGCACGCGGCCGGCATCATCCATCGCGATCTCAAGCCGCAGAACGTGTTCCTCGTCCCCGATCCGGCGGCGGTCGGCGGAGTCCGCGTCAAGATCCTCGACTTCGGCATCGCGAAGCTGACCGACACGGTCGCGAGCAACGTGCAGACCCACTCGATGGAGATGATGGGCACGCCGATGTACATGTCGCCGGAGCAGTGCAAGTCGAGCGCGACCGTCGACGCGCGCAGCGACATCTACGCGCTCGGCTGCATCCTGTTCGAGCTGCTCGCAGGCCGCACCCCATTCGAAGGCGAGCCCGGCGAGCTCATCGCGAAGCATCAGCTGGTGCCGCCTCCGCAGCTGCGCGAGCTGGTCACCGGCGTGCCGGAGCCGCTCGAGCAGCTCGTCGCCGCGATGCTCGCGAAGGCGCCGGCCGATCGGCCCGCGATGACCGCGATCATCGAGACGGCCGACGCGGTGCCGACCACCGGCACGCTCGCGCGCACCACGCCGCCGCCGACCGACGTGGGGTTCGCGCCGACGCTCGCATCGGGCGGCACGCTCACGGATCCGAACGCGGCGCGCGTGCTGGCGACCGTGCCGCTCCGACCCGCGACGCCTGCGGGAACGCCAGCACCGCCGACGCCAGCGCCGCCCACGCCAGTGCCGGCAGAGACGACTGCACCTCCGGCGCGCCGGCGACGCCGCTGGCTCATCCCGATCGGCGTCGTGCTTGCCGTGACCGGCGTCAAGGTCGGGCGCAACTACAGGGATGTGGTGGCCGACGACGACGATGACCGCAAGACGCCGGTCACGACGCCGCGGCCGCCCGAGCCGCCCACGCCTCCGAAGCACGACGGCGACGATGACGACGACGACGATACTCATCCGCCGGGCCCGACGATCCCGAAGATCCCGAAGATCCCGAAGGTTCCGAAGCTGTCGCTCGACCAGCACGACCTCGACGGGCTCGCCCCTGAGTGCCGCAAGATCATGCAGGCCGGGCTCGACGCGCAGGCGCACGGCGATACCGGCGCGATGATCGAGGCCGCGACCAAGGTGGCGACCTGCGAGGCCGGCACGGTCGGCTCGCTCGTCGACGGCAAGGACGGATGCCACGCCGAGCTCGAAGCCGGCAAGGCGGCCGAAGCGCGCGGCGATCACGCGGCCGCGCTCGACAAGCTCAAGGCAGCGTACGCGTGCCAGCCAACTCCGAAGACGCTCCAGCTCGCGGTCACCGCAGCGTGCCGCGCCGGCGACGACGATGAAGTGAAAGAGCTGTGGCCCAAGCTCGATCCTCACGCGAAGTCGAAGCTCGCGGCGGTGTGCGCGAACAGCGGCGTCAGCGTCGAGTGATCACCACGCGCCGCCGCTCGACATCCCGATGAACTCGTACGGATAGCCGAGCTCGTACGCGGATGCCTTGTCGAGCGCCTCGACGTGCGCGCGCGACAGCTCCAGATCGGCGGCCGCGAGGTTCGCGTCGAGCTGCTCGATCGTGCGCGCCCCGAAGATCACCGACGTGACCTGCGGCTTCGCGAGCAACCACGCGAGGCTCACCGCGGCCGGCGCCGTGCCGAGCTCGCTCGCGATCGCGCGCACCGCGTCGAGGATCCGCCAGTTGCGCTCGTTGTCGTAGCGCTTCATCCGCTCCTTGGCGCCGAGCCGCGTCGTCGTGTCGACCGGCTTGCCGCGCTCGAACTTGCCGCTCAAGAACCCGGCGGCGAGCGGCGACCACGGCAGAATGCCGAGCCCTTCGCTGCGGCACAGCGGCACGAGCTCGCGCTCGATGTCGCGCACGATCAGGCTGTACTGCGCCTGGAGCGTCACGAACCGCGAGCGATCGGCGACCTTGGCGCGCCACAAGCTGTCCATCAGGCGATACGCCGCGTAGTTCGAGCAGCCGATGTAGAGGACCTTGCCGGCGGTCACGAGGTCGTCGAGCGCGCGCAGCGTCTCGTCCTCGGGCACCGTCACGTCCTGCATGTGGATCTGATAGAGATCGATGCGATCGGTCTTGAGCCGGCGCAGCGAGTCCTCGCAGCACTTGACGATGCGATAGCGCGACGCGCCGCTGCGGTTGGGACCGTCGCCCATCGTGAAGCGAAACTTCGTCGCGACCACGAGCTTGTCGCGGACCGCGCGTTGCGCGAGCCAGTCGCCGAGCACGCGCTCCGAGAGCCCGTCTTGACCATAGACGTCGGCGGTGTCGATGAAGTTGATCCCGGCGGCGACCGCGCGATCGAGCACGGCAAACGTCGTCGCGACGTCGGAGGTCGCCTTGTGCATGAACGACTTCTCGTCGGCCTCGCCGAACGTCATGGCCCCGAGGCAGAGGTTCGACACCTTCACGCCGGCGGCGCCGAGGTTCTTGTATTTCATGCGCCGTACGGTGCCGTGACCGAACTGTGACCGCAAGTCGGGCAGTTAGCGCTATGGTCCAAGCTTCATGAACGCCGTCGCGACCGCGCAAGCCAAGGGGTGGCGCCGCACGTATTTCAACGCGCTCACCATTCCGTTCTGGGGCGTGCACGTGCTCGCGATCGTCGGCATCGCGCTGCTCGGGTTCTCGTGGAGCGGGCTCGCGCTATGCGCGGCGCTGTACCTGCCGCGGATGTTCTTCGTCACCGGCGCGTATCACCGTTTCTTCTCGCACCGCAGCTACAAGACGTCGCGGTGGTTTCAGTTCTTGCTCGCGCTCGGCGCGTCGATGACCGCGCAAAAAGGCCCGCTGTGGTGGGCAGCGCATCACCGGCTCCATCACAAGCTGTCGGATCAGCCCGGCGACCTTCACTCGGTGATCCAGAGCGGCTTCTGGTGGTCGCACATGGGCTGGATCCTGTCGCGCGACCTCGAGGGCACCGACCACTCGCGCATCAAGGACTTCGCGAAATACCCCGAGCTGTGCTGGCTCGACAAATACTGGATGGTTCCGCCGGTCGCCGTCGGGGTCATCACGTTCCTGATCGGCGGCTTCTTCGCACTCGTGTGGGGCTTCGCGCTCGCGCAGGTGCTGTGCTGGCACGGCACGTTCACGATCAACTCGCTCTCGCACATCTGGGGCGGCCGCCGTTACCCGACGACGGATGATTCTCGCAACAACCCCGTGCTCGCCGCGATCACCCTCGGCGAGGGCTGGCACAACAACCACCATCACTATCAGGTGGCCGCGCGCAACGGCTTCATGTGGTGGGAGATCGACGTGACCTACTACGTGCTGCGGGCACTTGCCGCGGTGCGGCTCGTCTGGGACCTCCACGGCGTGCCGGCGCACATTCTCGAACCCGAGGATGAGCCCGAGCCAGAAGCCGTGCTAGACGCAGCGTAGTGCGTTTCCCGCCCGCCAACCTCCAGCTCCGTCGCGCGCAGCTCGTGCTGATGCTCGCGACGCTGCTGCCGACGGTGGCGATGACCGGCGTCGGCATCGTGCTGCTCGTGATCGGTCACGGCAACATGCCGACGCTGATCTCGGGCGTGCTCGTGCTGACGTTCTGCACCTCGGGGATCACCGGCTACATCCTCGGCTCGATCTTCGTGACCAAGGGCGCGTCGCTCGCGCGCGTCCAGAACGACTTCACCGCGGCGATCTCGCACGAGCTGCGCACGCCGGTGACGGCGATCCGCCTGTTCATGGAATCGCTGCGCGACGGCCGGCTCTCCGACGACGACCGCCAGCACGTGCTCGAGCTCCTCGGGCGCGAGACCGAACGACTCGAGCTGCTCGTCACGCGCGTGCTCGAGCTGTCGCGCCTGGAATCCGGCGGCCACGCATGGCGGCGCGAAACGGTCGACGTGCGCGAGCTCGTCGACGAGGCCGTGCTCGCGTTCGACGCGTCGACGCTCGAGCATCCGACGCCGGTCGCG
>Ga0070665_100005795_pt1 | contig 12676 bp, 9 predicted proteins | sample KBSS13metaG_FD_65862 | JGI IMG/M metagenome (GOLD analysis project Ga0070665, IMG submission 65862) | Switchgrass rhizosphere microbial communities from Kellogg Biological Station, Michigan, USA - KBS S1-3 metaG | ecosystem: Host-associated > Plants > Roots > Rhizosphere > Soil ... | reverse complement strand
CCGCTCAGGACCTCGTCGCCCAGCCGCTTTGCGCGGGGCAAGCTTTCGCCGGTCAAGGCGGACTCGTCGAGGACGCCGGCGTGCGAAGCGAGGTTTCCGTCGACGGCGATCACTTCGCCGCGCCGGACCAGGACCCGGTCGCCTGGAGCGAGGGTTTGAATGGGAACCTCTTCGAGGCCGCTGGAGCCGTACTGCATGGCGCTATGGGCAACGCGGCCAAGCAGCGCGGTCATCTCTCGCCGCGCACGGCTCGAGGCATAGCCCTCGAGAAACTGACCGCCCGCATACATCACGGCAACCACGTTGCCGGCGAGGAACTCGCCGAATGCGAGCGCGGCCGACATGGAGAGCGCGGCAACGAGATCAAGCCCGACTTCCCGGCGATAAAGGCTTTGTGCGATCTCGAACCCAAGCGCCGCCAGTACCAACGCGGTCGCAATGGCCCATGCGGAGGCATGCCAGTCCGCCCCCAAAGCCCAGCCAATAGAGCCTAGCGCAAGGCCGCCGAGCGCGACGCCAACGAGGGTTCCCCGCAAGGAGAGGAATGATCGTCGCTCACCAGTCAGGCAATGCATCCTTCATTTTGGGAACAGAGCTTCAATGCGAGAGCAGCACGGGCATCCTGAGGTCCGACAATACACCCTCGGTTGCTCCGCCCAGGACGAAATCCCTGAACCGTGAGTGACCATAGCCGCCCATGATAAGCAGGCCTGATCCCAGTTCGGCGGCATGCCGCTGGAGCGTCTCGGCTATTGGGCAATCCTCGGCCCGCGCCGCCGAGAACGCTACCTTCAGACCAGCCCGGCGCAAGCCATCTGCGAGCCGCTCTCCAGCATCGACTTCCTGTATGGGCTTCTCGTCAGTGACGGTGACGACCGTAATCTCCGTGGCGCGCTCCAGAATGAACCTCGCGTCGGAAACCGCGCGAGCTGCAACGCGCGTGCCGTCCCACGCGATCGACACCCGGCCGAAGCTGGAGGGCGGGGCTTGATCGGGCAGGAGGATTGTCGGGCGACCGGAGCCGAAGACAACCGACTCCGCCGAAGCGCGGATGCTGGGGTTATCGGCGTTCCACCCGACAATCGCCGTATCGAAATAGCGGGCATGGCGGGCGGCGGCTTCGCCCAACAGCGCGACCTGCGTTCTCTCCACGGAAGTCGTCATAGTCAGACTTCTGGTTTCCGCCTCAACTTTGGCCGCAGCCAGCAGTTTTGCGCCATTGTCCGCGCTGAGTTTCTCGGCATTGCGGATCATTTCCGGCAGGTTCATGAGCATGCGCGAAAACGCGTTTGATACCGGAGGGATGTCCGCTTCAAGCGCCAAGGCGTGCATGTCGGCGCCGAGCAACCCGGCAGCCGTTGTCGCATTGACGGCGGCCGCCTGTGTGTGCGGGTCGGGATAGGTGACGAGGGGAACAAGGGCGCGGAGCTTCATCTCGGGATCCTTAGGTGCGTTTTCGATGTCCTCAGCGCTACCGTACGACAAGCACGGGCACGGGGCTGTGCGCGAGCACTTCCGAGGTCTGGCTGCCCAGCAGCAGGCGGCCAAGGCCGCGTCGGCCGTGTGAGGCCATGACGATCAAGCTGCAACCGCGTGATTTTGCCGCCGCGACGATGGCCTCCGCAGGCCTCGCGTCGGGGACGTGCAGCACATCGGCGCTGACGCCGAATTTGGTCGCAGACTCTTGAACCACCGCAAGCAGCTTGCCGGCTGCCAACTTCTGCCCTTCCTCGTATCCGGAGATGTCCTCGGGAATTGGTACCCATCCCGCGCCGGCGGCGCTCGCATGGAAAGGAAAAGGCTCTGTGACCGTGATGATGGTCACCTTCGCGTCGAGGCTCTTGGCAAGCGACAGCCCGTGATCGACGCCTCGCTGGGCGACATCGGAACCATCGGTCGAGATAAGGATGTGGCTGTACATGGTCGGAGCTCCTGTTTCGCATGCATCGCTGTGCCCTCGACGTGATCGACTCGCCCGCATGGACCGCGAGGCGACAAGCGTCGGAGCGCAGCGTAACGCAGATTTCCGCGCGCATTTGTATGTTGTTGGGAAAGTCACGGCTTGATCGAGATCAAAGGGAGCCGAATATGCCTGAAGGCCAAGGCGTCGCATCGATGCGGATGGGTAAATCTGTATGAAAATACTTGTGTTCAATGCCGGAAGCTCGAGCCTGAAGTTCAGCGTCTTCCTCGCTGATGGAGAGGCCAACGAAGTCTTCAAGGGCTCATTCGAGCGTTTCCGTGATGGCCGGTGTGAATACAGGTTCCGTCACGGCGAAATCGATGAACGGGGAACTGCGGAGTGCGGCGACGTCGGAATGGCGATGGAGCGCGTGCCCGACGTTCTCAGACGCTTCCGTGTGGAAAGCGTCGACGCCGTCGGCCATCGTGTCGCGCATGGCGGGTCGCAGTTCGCCGCTCCGGCCATTCTCGACGATAGAACGGTCGACGCGATTGAGGAGTTGACGCCGCTGGCGCCGTTGCACAATCCCGCCAGCCTTGAGGCGATAAGGCTATGCCGCAGGCTCTGGCCGACGGTTCCCCAGGTCGCGGTGTTCGACACCAGTTTTCACCTCACCAATCCCGCCTTCGCCTCGACCTATGCGGTCCCAGCGCGCTGGCGCGACGCCGGGCTCCGGCGCTACGGATTCCATGGTACTTCGCATAAATACGTCGTGAACCGGGCCGCAAAGGAAATCGACCGACCGCTCGCCGGCCTGCAGATTGTCAGCATCCATCTTGGCAACGGCGCCAGCGTATGCGCGGTCAACCGCGGCCATAGCATGGACAGTTCCATGGGTATGACTCCGCTGGAGGGCCTGGTCATGGGAACCCGGTCAGGTGACGTGGACCCGGGAGTTTTCGGCTTCCTCGAACGGACGTTTGGCTTGCCCGTCGCTGACATCGAGGAGGCGCTCTACAACGAAAGCGGTCTCAAGGGTCTCGCCGGCTCGTCGGACATGCGCGACCTGGAAGACATGGCGGCCAAGGGCGACCCTCGCGCCCAGCTTGCGATCGAGATCTATGCCTATCGCGCGCGCAAATATGTCGGCGCCTATGCTGCGGCGATGGGCGGGCTGGACGCCGTCGTCTTCACGGGCGGCATTGGAGAAAACTCGCCCTCGATGCGTCGTCGCATTTGCGACGGCCTCGATTTCATGGGGCTGCAGCTTGATCACGACCGCAACCAGGCGGTCAAGCTGGCCGGCCATGCCGCGCCGCAGATACAGGCCTATGGGTCGCGCGTTCGCGTTCTGGTCACGGAAACAGCGGAGCAGTTGATGATCGCGCGCGAAACGGCCTCGACGCTTGAGCGGAGCAGTTCTGCGTCGGAAAAGATACCCGTCGCCGTTTCCGCCCGCCATGTCCATCTCTCGCGGCAGGCGGTGGATATGCTGTTCGGGCCTGGATACGAACTGGACCGGGCGACGCCGCTTCGCCAGCCGGATCATTGGGCCGCTGGGGAGAGGGTCACGCTGCAGGGGCCCAAGGGAGTGTTGGAGCGCGTTGCGATTCTTGGGCCGCTCAGGGCGCGAACCCAGATCGAGGTGTCGCGGACCGACAGCTTCACGCTCGGCATCGACGTACCGGTCCGCGACAGCGGCAAGTTGGACGGAACTCCCTCGGTCACCATCGTAGGGCCTGCCGGCGCTGTCACCACCGACGGGCTGATCATCGCGGCGCGCCATATCCATGCGAACCCGGAAGACGCAGCACGTCTCGGTCTGGAAGATGGTGAATTCGTGGACGTAAGGGTTGGCGACCAGCACCGGGGCCTGACTTTCGCCAGAACGCTTGTGCGGGTGGCGCAAGGTTCGTTCACCGAAATGCACATCGACACCGACGAGGCCAACGCGGCGGGAATAAGCGTCCGCGCTGATGGCGAACTCGTTGGCGAGGCGGTGATCCGGCCACACGCGGAAATGTGACCGGACGCCGTCAGTTGATCGGTCCCGGCCAGGTCCATTCCTGGATTTCGGGCATGTCCTCGCCGTGCTCCCGCACATAGGCCCTGTGCTCTTCGAGTTTGCGTTCGATCGACGCGGCGAACTGCGCGGAGCGTTGGGCGAACGCCGGCAGCCGCCGCATAGCCGCCAACACCAGATGAAACCGGTCAAGCTGGTTCATCACGGCCATGTCGAAGGGGGTCGTCGTGGTCCCTTCCTCCTGGAACCCGTGGACATGGAAGTTGTCGTGGTTCGTTCGCCTGTAGGTCAGCCGGTGGATGAGGTAGGGGTAGCCATGATAGGCAAAGATCACTGGCCTGTCGCGCGTGAACAGACGATCAAACTCGTCATCCGTGAATCCGTGCGGATGCGTCTCGTGTGACTGGAGCGTCATCAGGTCGACAACGTTCACGACGCGGATCTTGAGGTCCGGCAACGCGGTTCTGATAAGGTCGACCGCGGCGAGCGTTTCCAAGGTCGGCACGTCGCCGGCGCAGGCCATGACGACATCCGGCTCGTCTTCGGGCGGGCAGGAACAAGCCCATTCCCAGATGCCGGCTCCTGCCTTGCAGTGGCTCTCGGCTTCGTCAGCGGTCAGCCACTGCGGTTGAGGCTGCTTGCCAGCGGTGATCACGTTGATGCGGTTCCAAGTCCGCAGACAGTGGTCGGTGACCCACAGCAGCGTGTTGGCGTCCGGCGGGAAATAGAGCCTGACCGTGTCGGCCTTCTTGTTGGCCACAAAATCCGCAAAGCCGGGGTCCTGATGGCTGAAGCCGTTGTGGTCCTGGCGCCAGACATGAGAGGTCAGCAGATAGTTGAGCGATGCGATCGGCTTTCGCCAAGACAGTTCCGATGAGGTCTTCAGCCACTTCGCATGCTGGTTGACCATGGAATCGACGATGTGGATGAAGGCTTCGTAACAGGAAAACACACCGTGCCGTCCGGTGAGGAGGTAGCCCTCCAGCCACCCCTGGCACAGATGCTCCGACAGCACCTCCATCACTCGGCCTTCACGCGCGAGATGCACGTCGTAGGGTTCGATCCGCTCCATCCAGACCCGATCGGTCACGTCGAAGACGGCGTCGAGGCGGTTGGAAGCGGTTTCGTCCGGACCCATGAGACGAAAGTTTCGCGATTTCTGATTCAGGCGGATGACCTCTCGGAGATATGCGCCCATGTACCGCGTGGTTTCTTCGACCACCGCACCGGGCTGCCGTACATCGACGGCAAGGCTCTTCCAGTCCGGCAGCATCAGGTCTTTCTTCAGCAGGCCCCCATTGGCATGTGGCAGTGAGCCCATGCGTTTCGTGCCTTTCGGAGCCAAGGCAGCAATCTCGGGAAGCAGGCGACCCTCCGCATCGAAGAGTTCATCCGGCCTGTAGCTGTGCATCCATTCTTCGAGAATTTTGCGATGCGCGGCGTCGCCGCGGGCGTTCGACACCGGCACCTGATGCGAGCGCCAGAAATCCTCGACCTTCTTTCCATCGACTTCTTTCGGACCGGTCCATCCCTTGGGAGTGCGAAGGACGATCATCGGCCAGAGCGGCCGTTCGCCGGACCAGCCCTCTGTGCGAGCCGCAGCCTGGATATCCCGTACCCGATTGAGAACCTCGTCAAGTGTCGCGGCCATCAGGCCGTGCATGGCAACCGGGTCTTCTCCTTCGACAAAGAAAGGATCGTAGCCATAGCCCGAAAAGAGGTCTCTGAGTTCGTCGTCGCCCATCCGCGCCAGCAGGGTCGGGTTTGCGATCTTGTAGCCGTTGAGGTGGAGGATAGGCACGACGGCCCCGTCCACGGCCGGGTTGAGAAACTTGTTCGAGTGCCAGGCCGCGGCCAAAGGACCCGTTTCCGCCTCGCCGTCGCCGACGACGCAGGCGACAAGGAGATCCGGATTGTCGAACGCCGCGCCGAACGCATGGACGAGCGCATAACCCAGTTCTCCGCCTTCGTGGATGGAACCGGGCGTCTCCGGAGCGACATGGCTCGGTACGCCGCCCGGAAACGAAAACTGCTTGAAGAGTTTTTTCATCCCCTTCGCGTCGCGGCCGATCTCGGGATAGACCTCGCTGTACGTCCCTTCGAGCCAGGTGTTGGCGACCATGGCCGGACCGCCATGGCCCGGGCCACAGATGTATAGGACGTTGAGGTCGCGCTCTCTGATCGTCCTGTTCAGGTGCACATAGATGAAATTGAGCCCCGGCGTAGTGCCCCAATGACCGAGCAGCCTAGGTTTCACGTGTTCAGGCTTGAGCGGCTCCTTGAGGAGCGGGTTGTCCATCAAGTAGATCTGGCCGACCGATATGTAGTTTGCGGCGCGCCAGTAGCGGTCGATGAGGTCGATCTGTTTTGCTGGCGCTTTGTTCATGCGATTAATCCTCGTGGGAGGCGGCCATTCCCCGCGAGCCCGCGCGATCTTCAAACGGCCGCGGAATGACGAGCGTTCCCTTGCGCGTGATATCTGTCGAAACGGGATGCGATCGTGCGCACGAACGGGCGACCGTCAAGGGTCACGGCGAATCGCTCTCCATCGAACGACGTGAAGCCGTCTTCGTCCCCGCGCCAGATCTCCTCTGCGATACCCGCGATATGATCCACCTGCTCGCCGAAGGCGGCACGGAGTTCGCGCAGCGAAAACCCGAAGCCGCACATCAGACTTTCGATGACGGTTGCCCTGACACGGTCGTCTTCAGCCAACTGGAAGCCACGGGCCGTCGCCAGGCGGCCTGACAGGACCATTCGCGAATAGTCTGCCGTTGCGACGACATTCTGCACGTAGCCTTGTGTCAGCCGTCCGATTGTCGAAGCACCGAATCCCAGAATCGCAGAGGCGGCATCGGTCGTGTAACCCTGAAAATTTCGCCGGACACGGCCGGCCTTGGCATAAGCTGCCAGCCTGTCAGCGGGGCGGGCGAAATGGTCGATCCCGACCGGGACGTAGCCGGCCTCGGTCAGCAAGGAGGCGCCCAGTCGCGCCTGTTCCAGGCGGGCTGATGCGTCGGGCAGCGCCGAAGTGTCGATCAGGCGCTGGTGCTTCTTCATCCACGGCACGTGGGCGTAGCCGAAAAGCGCCACCCGGTCGGGAGCAAGTTCAATGACTCGTTTGATGGTGCGCGTCAGGCTCGCTGCGGTTTGATGCGGGAGTCCATAGAGCACGTCGAGATTGACCGATGTGACCCCACGAGTGCGGAAGCCCTCGACCGCCGTCAGCGTCTGTTCAAAGGACTGGATGCGGTTGATGGACCGCTGCACAGTTTCATCGAAATCCTGAACCCCGAAGCTGGTTCTGTTCACGCCGAACGAAGCCCAGGCAGCCAACCGCTCTGCCGTGACGTCGTTCGGATCGACCTCCAGGCTGATCTCGCAGTCCTCCACGACCGCAAAATGTGCCCCGAGCGCGGTACGGAGGCGGCCAATTTCGGGCGGTTCGAGCAGGCTCGGCGAACCGCCGCCGAGATGGATCGCCTCAACGGTTTGGACTCGACCGATGTGGCGAGCAACCAGGTCTATTTCGGATTCCAGCGCGTCGACGTAATTTTTGACGGGCTCGTAGCGCCTTACCTGCTTGGTATGACAGCCGCAAAACCAGCACAGCCTGTCACAGAACGGCACGTGAAGGTAAAGCGACAGGCCCGCCGCGGGATCCAGCGAATTTAGCCAAGACGAATAGGCGGCCTCGCCAATGCCGGCATGGAAGTGCGGCGCTGTTGGGTAACTGGTGTAGCGCGGTACCGGCGCCGCGTGTCGTTCGACGGTTTGGGCATCCATCGCAATCTCTCCTTGGATGTGCCTCTATCCGCCTACGGGCGGAACCTCCTTGATCTGGATCAAAGGCGGGCGGTCGGTTCCGGGACGACCGCTGCGTCAACATGCGAGGCTACGCCAGAATGCCTGGACTGGCATTCGGGCCCGGAGTGTCGGATATTGCGCAGCGACCATGGACGCGAACCGCAAGGACATCCACAACTCGGACATTCCGGTCCTTTGCCGAAGCTGCGAAGCTCGGCACAAAGGCATGTGCGGTGCGCTGGATTCTGCAGAATTGCTGTCCCTGGCCCGTCACACTCGCATGGTCCGACACACGGCAGGCGAGGAACTCGTGGGAGAGGGCGTGGCAACTCAATCCTACGCCAATGTCATGCGCGGCGTCGTAAAACTGACGAAGGTGTTGGAAGATGGCCGACAGCAGATCGTCGGCCTCCAGTTTGCTCCCGATTTCCTCGGTAGACTCTTCGCGCCGGACAGTACCGTGACCGCCGAAGCGGCGTCGGACGTCGATCTCTGCCGCGTACCGAAGGGCGCTCTGGAACGTCTGATCGTCGAAAAACCCAGCCTGGAACACCGCCTGATGCAGCAGGCGCTTCGGGAACTGGACGAAGCGCGTGAATGGATGGTCACGCTAGGCCGCAAGACCGCGGCGGAGAAAGTTGCGAGCTTCGTGTATCTAATCGCGACTCATCTCGATCCTTCGAAGGACGATCAGGCAAAGAGCCGCAAGTTCGACCTGCCACTCACGCGCGGCGACGTTGCGGATTTCCTCGGCCTGACGCTCGAGACCGTCTCAAGGCAGTTGTCGAAACTGCGCGCGGAAAGAATAATCGTCATCACCGGCGTGACACACATCGAGGTGCCCGATCTGGACCGGCTCAGGAAGCGCTGCGGCTGAGCGGTTGAACGAGTAGCAGAAGCGGGACCAGGATTTCCTTTTCGAAGGCCACGTGGCGTCTGACGCCTTCAAAGAAAGCACGCAGCATGTAGCCGACAGCGTTTGGCGTCATCAGGTCGTCGCCTCGCCCGAAGGCAAGGAGGATGTCATTAAGCTCCTCCGCAAAGCACAGATCGGAATGGTGCTCTAGACGCAGCCTTGCCAACGTCGATGGCATATCAGGCACACGATCCGCGAAACTACTTAGCGGAGAGAATAGTAACTCCTCCTCGATCTCGTGCGCAGACGCGACCAGTGGATAGACTGCGCCTGCCAGATACTGGCATCGTTGCCGATTCACGCCGGATGGAAGGCTATCAGCCAGCGCTTCCAACTCATTGCAAAGGAGGAGTTGCATGTCATAGCACCGCATGATCATGCCGACCTTCCTGGCTTCCCGGACGGATCGTGTCATGGAGCTTTCTCTGCCTCAGTGAGCGCCGAGACTATTGCAGTCCCCGTGCTTCGCTTTGATCCTGGTCAATCGATGATTTCGTAAAGACAGTACGCAAAGCGGGAGAGAAGAAGGTCGTGCGCCTCTACATTTCGAGACCATCCGGGCAAGGTGCGACTGCTGGGCTCACTCACTTTGCGACGAAACGCTCACCCGGGACCTTCGCCTAGATGGTATCCTTCCGTGGTTCACCGGTCGCAAGCGGGGGCGGCTGCTCAGCTACCGTCGCTATCTTGCGATTCTCAGCGAGGGACCGGTACCCGTGCCGGTTGGCTCCTGAAATTTCCTGTGGCTGCCTCGCCAATCAGCGTATCGATTCGTAGGATGCTGACGGTACTTCGTTAGAAGAGCTAGCTTCGATTGTTGCCGTTTACGACACCGGCGCAATGGCCGATAGATGTCGATAGCTCACAGAATTTTTTCTGTCCTGAAACTCCAAGAGCCCTAGCAAAATCAAAGGCTAACTTTTTGACAGGCCCGGTCACGGCGCTGGGAACGGAAAAGAAAATTTATGTAGTAAAATCCATCCCTTAGAACCGGGAAGATATTTGAGTGGTGATCATTTCTGGTCAAGTCGATAGATGGCCGATGTCCACGCCGCTGGTCCACCTGACCAGTGGCGACAACCTCCAGTATCGACGTCAGCCTTCAGGTAATTTCAAAGCTGAAGTCTATGGCCGGTGTCGAGGCGCAAAGCAGACGACCATCATGCTGCCCAACTCTTGAGCCCCTCGCCTAATGGGTTCGGCGTACCCAGGAAATGTGCGAGCGCCGACTTTCTGGAATTCCGATCGAGCGCATAGGCGGTGCGAGTGAACGCGACGCCATCGAGCAGACCTTGTATGTAACCAGAGATGCTGTCGGCCGCCATGATAAGCGCGGTGTCCACCGTGTGGATGTAGCGGCTCGTTATCGTGCCTCGCGAATGCCCGACCAAGGCAGCGATCGTAGCCTCGGTGAATCCAAGGTCATTGCCGATACTAGCGAAGCTGTGCCGGAGAATATGCGGCGTGATGCGGGCCAGGTCGGAGTCCTTAAGCAGCTTCGTCCACTGCCTGGGGAAGCTCCCGAATGGGGTGCCATCCTCCCAGCCGGGAAAGACGTAGTCTTCAGCATCCTGACCACCCTCGCGGCGCGCCTCGAGATATTCCAGAACCGGCAGGCCGATAGGACGCACTGACGCTCCTCCTTGCTGTCAGTCAGGCGCAGGCAACTACCGTCGATATCGACTTCGCCGTATTGCAGGCCAATGACTTCGCTGCGGCGGCAACCCGTCAGAGCGATCACCCGGATCATTTCTGCGGTGGTCCTATACTTCCCATCCTCGCCCGCGTTCCGCAGAATTTCGCCAAGCGTGCGATACTCCTGCTCGCTAAGGCGCCGGGCGTTGACCTGGTCTTTGGGCTTGCGAACTCCATGCACGGGATTCTGTTCTGTGATGCCGAGTTCAACGGCAAAGCTGAGGATACCGCCGAAGAGACCGATGGTTCGCGCCGCTGTACCGGCTCCACCTCGCACGATCGCGCGCCCGCGGAGTTTGTCGGTCTTGACGTTCGCGCGGGTCTTGCCCGCCATGATGTCCTTCATGGCCTGGGTGATGTCGGATTTGGCCAAATCCCGCACCCGCCGATTGCCGAGCAGAGGAACAATGTGGCGCTCGATGCGCCCCACGTCGGTGGAAATCGTCGTGGCCTTCTTCGGCCGACCTCGTTTGCCGAGCACCAATCCGTTCCTCAGATCCTCAAGGTAGCGAGTGCAGAGTTCCTTGACGGTGATCGCCTCGCGATCAAGCTTGCGTTCTTCAGCGGGGTTGCCGCCTCTGGCGACCTGGCCGAGTAGCACCTTCGCCTCGCGCCTGGCCTCTTCCGGGGTCCACACCCCGTGCAGTCCGATCGTGAATCGACGCGACCGGCCCGAGGCGCGATACTGCACCACATAACTTCGTTTTCCCGAGGCGAAGACGCGCAGCCCAAACCCTGGTAGTTCGTCGTCCCAAAGGACGTAGTCTGAGGTTCTGATTTCTGTGTTATCGACGGTGCGTTTGGTCAGCTTTGCCATGCGTGGGCATCTCCTTGAGGGATTCCGCGCGTAAGCAAAGCGTAAGCACGGCAGGGTAGGGTTTCGGCCGCCCTGTCGTAGCCTCGGCGCTGATCGATTTCAAATTTGTTTTGTGATTTCAGTAGCATAGCGCGCGATCGGATAGAAATGGATAGTTTCGGCGGAACCGATTATCCATTCTCCGAAGGCAGAGGTCACAGGTTCGAATCCTGTCGGGTGCGCCAGTCTCCTCGTTGCACAACGCTCCAGATTGGCGTGTCGATCACACACTCCGGGCTGTTTCGCTCAACTGACCTGAACTAACAGCCGCCCGCTTTCGACCCTCACCGGATAGGTCGCCAGGTCGACGCAGACCGGTGCACCCTTGGCCTTACCGGTCGTGAAATCGAAGCGCCCGTTGTGTTTCGGGCATTCGATGATGGTTCCCATCACCAGCCCGCCTGACAGATGAGCTTTCTCATGGGTGCACAGGCCGTCCGTCGCGAAGAAGCGGTCGTCTTCCGTGCGATAGATCGCAAAGGTCTTGCCGCCGTGGTCGAAACGAATGACGTCATCCGGTTCGATGTCGTCAGCCGCGCAAGCGTCGATCCATACGGCCATGATCTCTCCCTGAGGGCTTTGCCCGTTCGGTATGGTCTATTCCGCAGGTTTGAGGATCGCGCCGTGATTGTAGGGCGCGGCGGTCTTGCCTGCGGGAAGCTGGCGTATGATGTGGAAAGCAGGCTCCTTGACCTGGCGCAGGATCGTCGGGATGATCTCGCGGTAGGCGGCAAGCGTGCTGGGATAGGGGGCGGGACAATCGTCCTTGATCGCCTCGTGCAGTTTCGGCAGCGCGTGATACGGCACCATGGGAAACATGTGATGCTCGATGTGGTAGTTCATGTTCCAATAGAGAAAGCGGAACACCGGGTTCATGTAGACCGTGCGCGTGTTGAGCCGGTGATCGAGAACGTCTTCCGCCAGGCCGGCATGCTGCGTCAGGCCGAAGAAGATCGTCATGAAGCCACCGTAAAAGGTCGGCAGACCGATCAGCATCGCTGGCAAGAAGCTGCCCATCCACCAACAGGCGGCGGCGACAACGGCAAAGATGACAAACCAGGCGCGGGCGACCGCAAAGACCTTCCACCGCTCCATCTCCGGGATGAAGGTTTCCTCCTCGGGCGTCAGCCCGCCGGTGACGTGAACAAGCATATGCCTGAGGGTGAGAAAACTGCTCTTCAGCGCGAAGATGTTCAGCAGGAGGGTTGCTATGTCCGGCGGGCGGGGTACGGCGATCTCCGGATCGCGCCCGACGATGATCGTGTCGGTATGGTGCCTTGTGTGGCTCCAGCGCCAGACGGTCGGTTCGCGCAGGATCATGAAGCTCGCCAGCTGGTAGACTACATCGTTCATCCAGCGTGTCTTGAACGCCGTGCCATGGCCGCACTCATGCCAGCGGCTGTCGCTGGATGAGCCGTACAGCACACCATAAACGATGAAGAAGGGCACGGCCCACCAGCTTCCCCAGAAATAGAC
>Ga0070665_100005792_pt1 | contig 12679 bp, 12 predicted proteins | sample KBSS13metaG_FD_65862 | JGI IMG/M metagenome (GOLD analysis project Ga0070665, IMG submission 65862) | Switchgrass rhizosphere microbial communities from Kellogg Biological Station, Michigan, USA - KBS S1-3 metaG | ecosystem: Host-associated > Plants > Roots > Rhizosphere > Soil ... | reverse complement strand
CGGAGGTCACCGCGCTGATCGACGCCGCGCGATCGGCCAAGGGGATCACGCCACGCAATGTGCCCGAGCTGGAAATCACCGCCCGCCTGCTCGCGGCGATGGCTGGCGAAGGCAAGGCGATCCTCGACGAAGCCATTGCCGAGCGCGCCAGCGACATCGATCTCGTGCTGATCAACGGCTATGGCTTTCCCGCCTACAAAGGCGGTCCGATGTTTGCGGCGGGGTGAATTCGGCCGGTTCGAAGCGCACGGCGTTGACGCTGGCTAGCGCAGCGCGATTGCCAGCGCCGTGAGCACGTCAGCCGCCGCGCATCCCGCCTTCACGCTGAACGTTCCGGGCAGGAACGACTCGCTGGGAGCATCATTCCAAATTCGACCTCTCATATATGTGTGTGGCGTTATGAGTATACGGCCTTTTGAGGCGTTGGTGCATGGATCGTCGTGGTGCTACAATTTGGCCTTTGATGGTGTGTGTTATGCAGTCGCCGCCGTTTTGGCTTTGCTACGAGCGGATCTCGGGCGCGCGGTGCTGAGCATTTGGTTAAGAATGGCGATCTCGGGCTGTTGAGCGGCAAATGAACGGGCGCGCAAACGTTGTCCGACGCAGCTCTTGTATCGGCCGATTGCGGTCTCAACCAAGGCCCGTTTGGCTTAGTCGTTGGACGCCTGCCATTTCAGGCGACGGGCAGTCTGGATGAATGCGACATGAAGTTCGCGTTGGCTCGGTGGCTGCGCATCGGCACGGGCCACCGCCGAAAGCTTAGAGAGAATGGCACGAATATTTTTCCTCATAATTTGCGGTCTGATCAGCGTGTTTGCAGTGAGTTGGCAAGCCGAGGCCGAAAACAATCCGGTTTGGCAGCCGCCGAGCGGCGTCCAGCAAATTTCAATCTGGCCGCATGAGGCGCCAGACATGGACGATGTCTCGCTCCCACCGGAAAGTTTGAAGCCGGGAACACAGACGATCCTTAATGTCACCAATCCGACAATGACGATCTATCCGCCCAAGGGTAAGAACACCGGCGCTGCGATAGTGGTGTTTCCCGGTGGCGGGTTTCGTGTTCTGGCGATGGACCTGGAGGGCACCGAGATCTGCGATTGGATAACGGCCAATGGCATAACCTGTGTTCTTCTCAAATATCGAGTACCGGGAAGCGATGATTATTGGGACACCGAATGCCGTTGCCGGATTACACCCAAGATACGCCGCGCCCTTCAAGACGCCCAACGCACAGTTCGACTTGTCAGAGCACGCTCGCAGGCGTTGAATGTTGATCCGCACAAAATTGGTGTGATCGGGTTTTCCGCTGGCGGGTTTCTGGTGGCGGAAACAAGCAATATTTTGGAGCCCAACTATTCACCCGTGGATGAGGCAGACAGGTTGAGCAGCCGACCGGACTTCGCTATCGCCGCTTTCCCAGGGCATATGTGTTTTGACTCCGGACAACCGCGGCGTACGAATTTTGAGGTTACGAAGGCAGCTCCGCCAACATTCCTCGTGCACGCGCGCGATGACGACGTAGATAATGTGTGCAATAGTCAAGTCTATGCGGAGAAGTTGAAGAAAGCTAATGTGCCTACTGAACTACATATCTTTGATGAGGGTGGTCATGCGTTTGCACTGCGAAAACCTGATCTGCCAATCGGGCAGTGGCCCAATCTGGTAGTCGTCTGGTTAAAGAAAATGGGCATGTTGTCATAGGTTTTGGCGGAGCTATACAGATACCAAGGTGCTGTACGGCCTTGCCGAAGCTGATCATCTTCCCATCGGAATTGTCCGGATCGTATTCCGGCAATTCGAGGCGCCGAGCGGGCGAGCGACGTCGATCTGGTTGTCATCAACGGCTATGGCTTTCCCGCCTATAAGGGCGGACCGATGTTTGCCGCTGGGATAGAGTGATTGATCTGCCGATCGGGCCGCGCTGTCTTTGGCAGCAGCCCTAAGATGGCTGGGCGCAAACCCGATGACGCGTTTGAACGCTCGGCTGAACGAAGCTTCCGACTCGTAGCCAAGTCGACGGGCAACCACCGCTATCTTGAGCCGGTCGCGAACCAGCCATTGCCGCGCCTGATGCATGCGGACCTGGGTCAGGTAGCGCGCTGGCGTCTCGCCGACGATGGTCGCGAAGCGCTCGGCAAATCCCGACCGTGAGGCGCCCATCACGCGGGCCAGCGCCGCGACCGTCCAGTCGCGGTTGGGCTCGAGATGAATCGCCGACAGAACCCGCCCGATTTCCGGGTTGCGGACGGCGGCGATCCATCCGGTCGCTTCGCCGCAGCCGCTTTCAACCCACGCCCTGATGATGCTTGCCGCGACGACATCGGCCAGCCGTGCGAGGATCCCGCCCGAGCCGATGCGCTGCATCTCCACCTCGTCGGTCATTGCCTGCAGCATATTGAGAAATCCCGGCTGATTGGCGGCGAGGTCACATCCGCGCATCACATCCGGCATCATTGCCAATAGCGGATGCAGCCCGTCGAGGTTGAAACGCATGCTGCCGCAAAACAGCAACGTTTTCGGGCCATCGGCGCCGCCCCGGACATCAAGGATGTCCTTGCTCACCTCTTCGATCGAATAGCCGTCGAGCGGAACGGCGGGAATATTCGGAGCGCTGGCGAGAACATGCTCGCCGCCGCGGGGCAGCAACACGGCATCGCCTGGGTTGAACTCGATCCACTCCTTGCCGGGCGTCAGCAGCCAGCATTTTTGCCGGCCAATGAAATGGAACCGCGCGGCAGGTTGCTGCGGGAACACGATGCCCCACGGCGCCGCCAGTTCGCAGCGCCCATAGTCGACGCCATCGAGCCGAAGCCCGCGCAGCATCTCGCTCAAGGGATCGACAGTGGGAGCACGTTTGGACGAACGGTCAAGCATTATGGCGTTTCTAGCATGGAAACTCCAAACGGTCACCCAATATGTTCAACACCGCCACGAGTGGAGATTGCCATGACCGAATTCGCTACCGATGCGGACGCCGTCGTTCCCGCCGAGCCGAGCGCCGAGATCGCCCCGGCCTGGGGTGCCATCGTCTCGCTTTCGTTGGGTGTCTTCGGTCTGGTGACAGCCGAGTTCCTGCCGGCCAGCCTGCTCACGCCATTGGCCACCGATCTTCACATCACGGAGGGCGCCGCCGGGCAGGCTGTCACGGCGACCGCAATCATCGGCGCAATCGCTGCCCCGACGATGGCGATCATCACCAAGCGGCTGGACCGACGCGTGGTGATGTGGACCTTGACAGCATTGCTAATCGCCTCGAACTTCCTGGCCGCCTCGGCGTCCGATCTCACCACTTTGCTGCTGGCGCGCGTCACGCTTGGAATAAGCCTCGGCGGCTTTTGGTCGATGGCCGCCGCCATGGCCATGCGGCTGGTGCCGATGCGCCTGATGCCGCGTGCCATGTCCATCATCCTGACCGGCGTGTCTGTCGCGACCGTCTGCGCCGCCCCTGTCGGCGCTTATGTCGGCGAGATCTGGGGCTGGCGAGCCGCGTTCTTCATCGCTGCAGCAGTCGGCGCGGTAGCGCTGCTCGCGCAGGTGCTAACAATCCCGAGGCTTGCGCCGATCGGCTCGCCTGGGCTTCGCACCTTGCTGGGCTTGATGAAGCTGCCGAGAATCCGGATCGGGCTGTTGGCCGTGCTGCTGATTGCCTCAGGTCACTTTGCCGGCTTCACGTACATCCGCCCGTTTCTGGAGCAGGTCCCCATGCTCGGCATCGAGTCGATCTCGCTGGTCCTGTTGGCGTATGGCGTTGGCGGCTTCTTCGGCAACTTCGCCGGCGCCTTCGCGATCGAGCGCAGCCTTAGAGCTGCGGTGGCTCTGGCGCCCTTGTTGATTGGCACGACCGCGTTGACGCTGATTGCCTACGGCTCGGTGCCGCTGGTTGCGATGGTCGCGGTCGCCATTTGGGGCTTCGCCTTCGGCGCGGTTCCGGTCGGCCTGCAAACCTGGATGGCGCAAGCAGCAGGCGATCAGGCCGAAAGCGGCGGCGGCCTGTTCATCGCAACATTCCAGATAGCCATTGCAACCGGCGCCATTCTGGGCGGCCTGCTCGTCGACACGTCGGGCGCCTCCGGCGCCATCGCCTATTGCGGTGCGGCAACGCTGCTCGCGGCCATCGCCGTGTTCGTGCTAGGTGGTCAACGCCAAACGGGCTGATCCGGGACGAGGATTGCGATGACCGATGTCGACGGTGAAGGTGGTGTCGTGCTGATCAACGTTTTCACTGTCGAGCCGGCCAACCAGCAGCGATTGATCGACCTCCTGACCCGTGCGACCGACGGCTTCGTGAACCGGGCGGCGGGCTTCATCTCCGCGACGCTCCATCGCAGCGTCGATGGCACCAGGGTGACGATGTACGCGCACTGGCGCAGCGCCGAGGACTATCAGGCAATGCGCGGCGATCCCGGCCCGTTGCCGTTCCTGCAGGAGGCGCTCACCTTCGCCAGCTTCGAGCCCGGCATGTACGAGATCGTCCGCAAATTCACGCCTGTCGGCTAAATGCGCCCGAGCCGCCCCCTTCAATCGTCGACCACTGCCTCGGCTTCGATCTCGACCTCGTAGTCGCCGATCAGGCCGCCGGCCTCGACCATCGTATTCGCGGGCTTGATCTCGCCGAACACGCGGCCATGGGCGCGTGATACCGGCTCCCATTGCAAGGCGTCGCGCAGATAGATGCGGGTCCGCACGACGTCTTCCATGCTGCCGCCGAGCGCGCTGATCGACGCCGCGATCTTGTCGAGAATGTAAGTGGTCTGTGCGCCGGGATCACCGGGCGCGACACAGCGGTCGGCAGCATGCGTCGCGGTCGTGCCGGAAACGCGGATCGTGTCCTTGACCCTGACTGCACGGCTGTAGCCGGCGATCGGCTCCCACACGCTGCCCGACGAGACACGTCGCCGTCCCGGCCGGCCGGGCACTGGCTTCGCAGTGAAGATCGACGGGATTGCATTGAGATGGTGACTGAGGTCGCCGGACGCGGTGAGGTAAGGTGGACGGCGGTATTCGTCGCCGCAATCGCCGGGGATAGGCGTCGCTCCCGCGAACGTCTGGTCGAGCAGCACCTTGTCCTCGGCGTCGAGCGCGAAGCCGAATATGCCGAGATTGTCGGCGCGGTGCTCGCGCTCGGTGATGCGCGCGCCGATGATTGCCGCGGCCACGGCCCCATGCTCCAGCACCCAGCGCGTCGCAACGTTGGATATGGATACGCCATACTTCGCGGCGATGGCGCTGGCCGCGCCGAGGATTCGTTGGACGACGCTCCAGCCGCCGGCCGCATCGATGAAGCGCTTGTATTTGGAACGGCTCCAATCGGCGATTGCGGTGGGCTCGGGCTGACCAAGCCATTTGCCCGACATGAAGCCGCCGCATAGCGTGCCGTAGGCGAGCAGCTTGACGCCCTTGTCCCCGCACAGCGTCGCAAGCAGGCCCGCCGCACGGCGGTCGACGAGCGAGAACGAAACCTGGTTGGTGGCGACCGGCACGCCGTCGGCCAGCGCCAACGCTAGATGAGCGGCGTCGAAATTGGTGACGCCGATCGCGCCGATCAGTCCTTCTTCCTTTAGACGGGCCATTTCGTGTAGCGCATCGAGCCAGGCCGGATGCTCGAAGGTCCACCAATGGAACTGCAGCAGGTCGACTTTCTCGACGCCGAGCCGGTCGAGCCGTTCCTGCACGCCCTTGCGCACGATTTCTGACGTCATCGGCCCGGGCTCGGGGCACCATTTGGTGAAGGCGATCGGCCGCTTGCCGCCAGCATAGTGCGCCAGCAGCCGGCCGGTGATCAGCTCGGCGCTGCCATAGTGGTCGGCCATGTCGAACGTGTCGAAACCGGCCTTCGCATAGGCGTCGAGCGCATCGGCTGCCTCGTCGGCATCGAGAGTCGAGCCATCCTTCTCCAAATCGGCCACTTGCCACAGCCCGCAGACAAGCCGGCTTATGGAAAGCCCTTCACCGATCGTCGTGCGCTCAGGAATTTGCATGCTTGGAACTCTCGCTGGCTGCAATCGGCCTGGTGCGGACAAATTTGCCGAGATGGCGCGACACCACGCGCTCCTCGCCCAGAATGCCGCGTGGACGCAACAGCAGGATCGCGCATAGCGCGACGCCGATCATGACGATCTGCAGCGATGCGGCGCGTGCCTGCTGGCCGGCCGGAAACAGGTCGGCAACCAGCCCGGCCGAGCCTGCCCATATCGCCCATACCAGTACCGCGCCGAGAATGGCGCCGCGATTGTTGCCCGAGCCGCCGACGATGAGCATCGCCCAGACCTGAAAGGTCAGCATCGGCATGTAGTTGTCCGGCGCGATGAAGCCGATGAAGTGCGCTTGCGCAGCGCCCGCCAGCCCCATGATGCCGCCACCGATGGCAAAAGCCTGCAGCCTGAATTTCGTCGCGTTCTTGCCGAGCGCGCGCGCTGCCTGCTCGTCCTCGCGGATTGCCCGCAGTACCCGCCCCCATGGGCTGCGAACCAGCCGCTCCAGCGCCAGGTACAGCAGGATGACGACCACGCCGAGCACCGCAAGATTGAGCAGGTTGAACAACAGCGGGTCGCCGGCAAGCGATGCGAATGGCCGCGGAATGAAGCCAATGCCGAATGGCCCGCCGGTCACCGGCTCGGCGTTGAGCGCGATGAGCTGCACGGTGACCGCGACGCCGAACGTGGCGATTGCCAGATAGTCGGCTCTCAGCCTGATCGTCAGCGCTCCGACGAGAAACGACACGAATCCCGCAGCCAACGCTCCGCCCAGCCAGCCAAGCGGCATCGGCAGGTCGAAGCCGCCAAGGCGATTGGCGGCATCCGGTGTGGTCAACAACGCCGAGACGTAGGCGCCGATCGCCACAAAGCCGGCGACGCCGACATTGAACAGTCCGGTCTGGCCCCACTGCACGTTGAGGCCGAGGCACATGATGGCGTAGGTCAGCGCCATGGTCAGGAAGAAGCAGGCATAGCCGACCAGCTCGACGCTCACTCCGGCCTCCCGAACAAGCCTTGCGGCCGCAGCAGCAAGACCAGCACCAGGATGGCGAAGGCGATCGCCGCCCGCCATTCCGCACCGATCAACTGCACTGCGAACGCCTCGGCAAGGCCGACGATCAGGCCGGCAAGCATGGCGCCGGGCACGCTGCCGATGCCGCCGAGGATCGCCGCGGCGAACAGGGGCAACAGCAGGTCGAGACCCATTTGCGGGCGGATCTGTACCAGCAGCCCGGCACTGATCCCGGCGACGCAGGCAAGCGCGGCGCCGAGCAGCCAGACGACACGGATCACGTGCCGCACCTCGATGCCGACGACGCCGGCAAGCTGCGGATTTTCGCTGACCGCGCGCATCGAGCGGCCGATCGCTGTCCGTGTGAGAAGCTGATGCACGGCAACAACGAGTACGGCCGAGACGGCGAGGGACAACAGCTGATCGGGGGTCGCCCTCAGTCCGCCGCCGAGCGGCAGCGCGATCTGCAGCGCCTGGGTGTAGTAAGCCGGCTTGGAGGTAGCGATAAATTCGAGCAGGCTGCGCAGCGTCAGCGCGGCGCCAAAGCTCGCCATCACCATGATGATGACCGTGCTCTTGCGGTCGCGCAGCCGCCCGAACAGCAGCGCGTCGACCAGCAGCGCCAACCCGCCGGTCAGCACGACGGCCACGACCGCGGCGATCGGCAGCGCCCAGCCGAATGAGAACGGGCCGATCGGTGCCAGCAGTGCGCTCGACATCGCGCCGAGCGCACTGGCAACAGCGAGCGCGAAATAGGCCCCCCAGGACAGGAATTCGCCATGCGCAAAATTGGCAAAGCGCAGGATCGAATAGGTCAGCGTCACGCCGATCGCGCCAAGCCCGATCATGGCGCCGGTGATAAGACCGTCCATTAGCGCCTGCGGGTTCATGCTGCCGGCGCCTTCTGGCGGACGCCGAGATAGAGCTCGGCGACTACAGGATCATCGGCGAGCGTCGCGGCAGGTCCCTCATGGCGCACCACCCCTTCGACCAGGATGACGGCGCGGTCGGCGATCGCCAGTGCGGCCTTCACGTTCTGCTCGACCAGGATGATGGTGACGCCGGTCGCGTTGATCGCCTTCAGCTTGGCGAACACCTCCGCCACGATTTTCGGCGACAGGCCGGCCGACGGCTCGTCGAGGATCAGTACCGACGGCTCGACGATCAACGCGCGCGCTACCGCCAGCATCTGGCGCTGGCCGCCGGAGAGTTGCCCGGCTCGCAGCGATGGTCGAGCAGCGAGGTCGGGGAACATGGCGTAGAGATCGCCAACGCGCCGGCTTCGCTTTTCCTTCGGCAGGATGTTCGCCGCCAGCAGCAGATTGTCGTTGATCGACAGCGTCGCAAAAATGTTCTCGGTCTGTGGCACGAAGGCCAGGCCGTGCCGGATCTTCTGGTGCGCCGGCACGGTGGTGATGTCGTTTGCCCCCAGCGATGCGGCTCCCGAGTGAATGGGCACCAGCCCGGCGATCGCCTTGACGAAGGTCGACTTTCCGGCGCCGTTTGGCCCGAGCACCACAACCAGCTCGCCTGTCCGCACAGCAAAATCGACGCCTCGCACGATCGGCAGGTCGCGCTCATAGCCGGCAACGAGCCCGCGCGTCGACAGCGCCACCGGCTGATCCAGCGAAGCCATCATGCCACGCCACCGAGATAAGCTTCGACGACAGCCGGGTTGCGCGCCACCTCGGCCGGCGGGCCTTCGGTCAAATGGCGCCCGCCGGCCATGACGACGACGCGGCCGCACAGCCGCGACACCATCTCCATATTGTGCTCGATCAGCAGGATCGACCTGCCCTGGGCGTTGAGCTCGAGCACACGGTCGATGATCAGCTCGAGCAGCGTCGGGTTGACGCCAGCCGCCGGCTCGTCGAGCAGGATCGCCTGAGGATCGGCCATCAGGATACGCGCCAGCTCGAGCAGCTTGCGCTGGCCACCCGAAAGCACGCGGGCCGGCTCGCCTTCCAGCGGTGACAGCGTGACGAAATCAAGCAGTTGGCGCGCCTTGTCAACCGCCGCTCGTTCCTGCGCAGCGACATGGCCGGGGCGCAAGAAATTCATCCAGATGTGTTCGCCGGCCTGGTCACGGCCACCGGTCAGCACATTCTCCAGCACGGTCATCTCAGGGAACGGGCGCGGGATCTGGAAGGTGCGGCCGACGCCATGCGCGATGCGCCTTTCCGAACCCTCGCGCGACAAATCATTGCCGGCAATCCTGATTGTTCCGGCCGTTGGCTTCAGGCTGCCAGCCAGCAGATTGAACAACGTGGTCTTGCCAGCGCCGTTCGGTCCGACCAGCCCAAGCATCTCGCCGCGGCCGAGTGAAATCGACATGCCGTCGACCGCGCGCAAACCGCCAAATTGCTTGGTCACCTCGCGCGCCTCGATCAGCGGCGGATGATCGCCGACGCCTGTCGAACCGTTCAGGGCACTGGCGGACTGCATCGATTCCAAGTCCGAAAATTGTGATCGGTGATGTTTGATCAAACTTTACATCGAGGCTAATTGCAACTACAAAATTCAGGAACGCCGTACATATCGGCTTACGATCTCAGTGGCGGTAACCATGCCCGATCGGAACACGCGACGCGACGTACATGACCTGGGAGCTCACGCATGAGCCGGCGTGGCGCGCTGTCGCCGGTCGGCCGCGAAACGCTGCACGACCGCGTCTATGCCGAACTGCGTCGCTCGCTGATCCACGGCATGTTCGACGCCGGCGACATGCTGCGCATCCAGGAACTCGCCGCGACCTTGCAGACCAGCACGATGCCGGTGCGCGAAGCGCTTGGTCGGCTGGTTTCCGAGCAGGCGCTCGAGGCGCTTCCCAGCCGCTCGGTCCGCGTCCCCATCATCACGCGCGAGCGCCTCGACGATCTGGCCCGCGCCCGCTGCCTGATCGAAGGCCAGATCACGGCGCTGGCCATGCCCAATCTGCAGCGCGGCGACTTCGCTGATCTGCGCCAGCTGACGGTCGAGTGCGATGCGGCCTTCCGCAGCGACGATCCGGACAAGGCGCACAACACGTCGGAGCTCAACCACGCCTTTCATTTCTACGTCTATCGCGCTGCTCGCTCGGCGGTGCTGATCCCGATCGTCGAGAGCCTGTGGCTGCAATCCGGCCCCTACGTGCGCGCCGCCGCAAAAATCCACGACGAGCAGCGCGACGTTCCCGCCACCCATCACCACTGGGCGCTCATCGAGGCGCTGGAGCGCGGCGATGCGGCAGGGGCGGTGAAGGCGCTGACCGACGACATCACCCGCTCCTTCAACCTGGTGCGCGGCCGCCTCGACGCCGAGCCTGCCGAGGAAAGGACCGCCGCCTATGGCTGAGCGCGACGACAGTTTTGAGCTTTACGATCTGCGCGTCGAGGTGACGGCGCCGGAGGGCGGCCGCATATATTGCGGCGCCAAGGTCGGCGATCATTTCGAATTGCATGGCGAGATGCTGCATCTGCCGCCCGGCCAGGGCATTTCGATCTATTCGCTGGCGGCGGTGCTGCCGCTGCTGGCTGCCAAGCAACGCCCCACCGACAGGAACGACTGGATGACCACCGATGCGGAGATCGCCTGCCCGGATCCGCACTGCAGTTCGCGACTGCGCATCACCCGGCTTGGGCTGCGCCGTTTCAGCCACGCCGAGACCACGGCGGTGCCGCTCGATGACTGAGATGAAGAGCATGCAGCGGATTGAATTGGCGCCGGGCTACGCGATCTCGCGGGTCATCCGTGGCGGCTGGCAATTGTCGCAGGGCCATGGCCAGGTGATGAGCGACGACACGGCAGGCGACATGATCGCCTTTGCGGACGCCGGCATCACCACTTTCGACTGCGCCGACATCTATACCGGTGTCGAGGACATGATTGGCGAGTTCCGCCAGCGCTACCGCATGCAGCGCGGCGACACGGCGCTCAACAGCATTCGCGTGCACACCAAGTTCGTGCCCGATCTCGACATGCTGCCGCGCATCACGAGCTCGTATGTCGAGGGCGTCATCGACCGCTCATTGCAGCGGCTGAAGATGGAGCGCCTCGACCTCGTGCAGTTTCATTGGTGGGACTATGCGGTGCCGGGCTACGTCGAGGCCGCCGCGCATCTGATCGACCTGCAACGCAGCGGAAAGATCGATCGCATCGGCGCCACCAATTTTGACACCGCACACATGCTTGGCCTGGTTGAAAGCGGCGTCCCGCTGGTTTCGATGCAGGTGCAGTATTCGCTGCTTGACGCTCGCCCGGCCAGGAAGATGGCTAAGGCGGCGGCGGAGCACAGCGTATCCATTCTCTGCTACGGCACCGTCGCCGGCGGCTTCCTGAGCGACCGCTGGTTGGGTGCGCCGGAGCCGGCTGCGGGCTTCGAAAACCGCTCGCTCATCAAATACAAATTGATCATCGACGATTTCGGCGGCTGGGCGCTGTTCCAGCAATTGCTGCGGACATTGCGGCACATCGCCGACATCCACGGCAGTGACATCGCCACGGTGGCAAGTGCGGCCATGCTCAAGCGGCCGGCCGTTGCCGGCGTCATCGTTGGCGCGCGCAACCGCTCGCATCTGGATTCGAACCTGGCAATTTCGAACCTAGCCCTCACCGAGGCGGATCACGCTGCGATCGACGCCGTGCTGGCATTGGCCAATGATCTTGATGGCGATGTGTTCGAGATGGAGCGCGACCGCGACGGCCGTCACGGCTCGATCATGAAATACAATCTCAACAAGGGAGCAGCCTGACCACCGCGCCTGTGGGAGACGGGCGCAGCATGAGCTTTTGCAAGACGCATGAAACAGTGGCCGAGCAGGGAGCCGGCCCAAAACAGAAGGGGAATACGACAATGAAGAACATACTTCTCGCAACAACGCTGCTGACCGCCCTTGGCGCGTCGGCGCTGCCAGTCATGGCGGCGGACTGCGACATCACCATTGGCCTGGTCATGGAGCTGACCGGACCGGCCGGCGAATACGGCCAGGCCGGCGCCAAGTCGGTCGAAATGGCGTTCCGCGATTTCAACGATGCCGGCGGCGTCGGCGGCTGCAAGCTCGTCACCGACACGCGCGACAGCCAGAGCCAGGGCACGGTCGCCGTCGACCAGGCGACGCAGCTGGTCAACATCAAGAAGGTGCCGGTCATCATCGGCGGCATCATCTCGTCGGTGTCGATCCCGATCCTGACCTCGGTGACCGCGCCGGCCGGCGTCGTCCAGGTGTCGCCGGCATCGTCGTCGCCGACGCTGACCGAGCTCGGCCGCGAGGGCAAAACCAACGGTGTGTTCTTCCGCACCATCACGTCCGACGCGCTGCAGGGCACGGCGGCCGCCAAATACGCGATCGACCAAGGTCTCAAGAAGATCGCCATCATCCACGTCAACAACGATTTCGGCGTCAACATGGTGCGCGAGTTTGCCGCTGCCTATCAGAAGCTCGGCGGCACCATCACTTCGACCACGCCCTACAATGAGAAGCAGGCAAGCTATTCGGCGGAGGCCAGCGCTGCCATGGCCGGCGAGCCCGAGGCGCTCTATCTCGTCAGCTATCCGGTCGATGGCGCGACGATCGCGCGCGCCTGGATTTCCGGCGGCGGCGCCCAAAAGTTCCTGCTCAACGACGGCATGAACTCGACCGAGTTCATCGCCGCCGTCGGCGCACAATATCTGGGCGACGCATACGGCACGTCGTCGGGAACCACCACGACCGCG
>Ga0070665_100005791_pt1 | contig 12679 bp, 10 predicted proteins | sample KBSS13metaG_FD_65862 | JGI IMG/M metagenome (GOLD analysis project Ga0070665, IMG submission 65862) | Switchgrass rhizosphere microbial communities from Kellogg Biological Station, Michigan, USA - KBS S1-3 metaG | ecosystem: Host-associated > Plants > Roots > Rhizosphere > Soil ... | reverse complement strand
ACTGCGCACGCGTCGTACGAGGCGCTGATCGCCGACCCGAACGTCGAGGCGATCTACAACCCGCTCCCCAATCACCTGCACGTGCCGCTCACGCTCGCGGCCGCGCAGGCCGGCAAGCACGTGTTGTGCGAGAAACCGTTCTCGCTGCACGCGGCCGATCTCGACGTGCTGCGGCCGTACGCGACGAAGGTCCATCTCCGCGAAGCGTTCATGGTGCGCCACCACCCGCAGTGGCACGCCGCGCGCGAGCATGTGCGCGCGGGCGAGATCGGCACGCTGCGCTACATGCAGGTGCCGTTCAGCTACTACAACGACGATCCGGCGAACATCCGCAACGCCGCGGACATCGGCGGCGGCGCGATGTACGACATCGGCTGCTACGCGGTCGTCGCGGGACGCTGGTTCTTCGAAGCCGCGCCGCAGCGCGTCGTCGCGATGATCGACCGCGATCCGACGTTCCAGACGGATCGGCTCGCGAGCGCCCTGCTCGATTTCGGCGCCGGCCGCCAGCTCGCGCTGACGGTGTCGACGCAGAGCGTGCGCTACCAGCGCGTGCAGCTCGTCGGCACGCATGGGCGCGTCGAGATCGAGATGCCGTTCAATCCCGGCGAAGGGCAGCCGACGCGCTATCTGGTTCTGGCCAAAGGCAGCACCGAGCTGCGCACCGTGGACCTGCCCGGCGCGAATCAGTACGCGTTGCAGTGCGACGCGTTCGCTCGGGCCATGCGCGACGAGACGCCGGACGCGGCCGCGCTGGACGACGCGGCGACGAATCTGCGCGTGATCGAGGCGGTGTTTGCGTCAGCGCGCAGCGGGCGAGTCGAGACGGTGAGCGCGTAGAACGATTGGGCAGAGGTGGCAGCTTCGCGGTGAGTTCGACGTGGTGGGCGAGCCTACTCTTCGATGACGCGATCTGCGCGCAAGAGCATCGCTTGCGGAAACTTCACTCCGATCGCCTTCGCGGTTTTCGCATTGATCACGAACTCGATGGATGTCGGCAACTCCACGGGCAGATCCGCGGGCCTTGCTCCCTTCAGGATCTTGTCGACGTAGGTTGCCAGATGCGCATAGGAGGCGCTGAGATTGGGGCCGTAGGTCAGCAGGAATCCACTCTCGGCAAACATGCTCCAACCCGAAGCGGTGGGCAGCCGCCGAGCGAGTCCGAACGCAGCCAGCGTCTCTCGCTGCTCGAGCGTGAATGCATCGGGGAACACGACGAGTGCCTGCACCCCTGCGGCCGAGATCGCACGGAATGCGGCGTTCAATTCGCTGACGTTGCGTACGGGATAGCGGCTGAGCCTGATCCCTAGATCTCGCGCTGTGAGCTCCGAGCGTCGGAACTCCGCTTGCTCGCCCGGATGTTCCGGATCTGCAATCACGGCAATGAGCGGCCCGGAAGGCAGCACTTGGGCGAGCACTTCGAGACGTTTGGCAACCAACTCGAAAGCAAGAAAACTCATACCGGTCCGAGTGCCCCCGGGCTTCGCCAGAGAGTCGATGAACCCGGCCTCCACTGGATCACCGCTGTATCCCATGACGACCGGCGTCGAGCCGGCAAGACGGTAGGCGCTGCGAGCCGCACCTCCCTGCGTGACGATCACATCGACTTTCAGGCGAACCAACTCCGTGACCATCTGGTCGGCCCGCTCGATCGACCCGTCCGCCGAACGTTCTTCCAGTACCACGTTGTTCCCCTCAACGTAGCCACGCTCCTTCAGGCCCTGTCGGAACGCATTCAAGAACGGCGATGGAGTGCCGGGGCGGCCTAGCGATAGCCAACCGATCCGGAATGGCCTGGCGCCCTGCGCGATTGCCGGGCTCTGCACGGCCAGCCCGCTAATTCCGGCAACGATCACTTGGCGACGTGTGCTCATCGGCGCAGCCTACGCTCATGGCACACGCCTGGCCAGGACGTGACCCACTCGTTGCCCTCGCGGCCTACCCTTCTATCGACGCCCACGCCCCCAAGATCTCTCGGTGGGCCGGGATGTTCTGCAGAAAGCCCTGGCGCAGCGCAGCGTCTGAGATGGTCGCCGCTTGCGCCTGAAGCGCGTCGTGGGCGCGCTCCAGCCACTCCGCGGCACGAGCCTGATCGCCCACACTCGCCAATACCCGGTGACAGGTCCACTCGACCAGGCGCGGGAATTCCACGCCTTCCAACGGGTTGTCATCGGCGCGCGTCCTGGCACCGGGCGCCAGCAACGCCTCGAACGCCTGCAGCGCAGCAACGGTGTCCTTCTGCGCCAACGCAACCCTGGCCAGCCCGGCCGAAGCATCGTGTCGATACGGGCTGGAGATCTCGATGGCGCGCTCGTGGGCAAGCCGGAAGGCCTGCGCCGCCGCAGGATGCCGCCCAAGCGCCAGCTCGGCGTCGCCGAGTCGGCACAGCGCGGCAGCCTCCTGGTCGCGCGCGTGTACCGCCACAGCCGTCTCCAGGGCGGCGCGTGCCTGCACGAGCGCATGAGCGTCGTCGCCCTGCCACAGCGCCAGGGTCGACAGAGCACACAGTGGACTGACCTGCAGAGCCCGCTCGCCGTTGACGCGCATCAGGCGCAAGCCCTCTTCCAACTCGCGCCGAGCCCGCGCCAGCTCGCCGAGTCCCAGCCACCCGGCCCCGATGTTGCCGTGCGCGATGGCCTCGTTGCGCCGGTCACCGGCGGCTCGGTAGGCGTCCAGCGACTGCTGGTCGAGCAAGAGCGCGCCGACCTCGTCGTCCTGCATCCCGGCAATCACACCGAGCGCATTCAGGCACGAACCTTCCACCCAGCGCAGCCCCAGCGCGCGCGCCTCGGTCAAAGTCTCCTGCGCGATGACCCGGCCATCGGCCGGCCGGCCCTGGAAGGCCAGCGACATCGCCAACAGCCGCTGGGCCAGCAGTCGAATCTCGGCGTGATCCGCCCGTCCCGCCCATGCCACCGCCCGCCGCGCTGCGGCTTCCATCGCGGGGTGGTCCGCGACCCGTTGCGCCAAGGCGCTGCGCCGCCAGGCCGCATGGGCGCGCCGCCGATCGTCGCCCTGCGCCTCGGCAAGTTCGCTCATCGCGTCGATGTCTGCGCGCTGCCCGGGCCGGTCGCCTTGAATGTCCAGTGTGGCCTCGCGCGCCTCGAGCAGGCGCCAATGCAAGTGTGGCGTGGCGGTCGCCGGCACCTTGTCGAGCAAGGCCAGCGCCCGCTGCACATGGTCCAGCACGGCGTGGTGGGCCATCCGCGTGCGCGCCTGCTCGGCCGCTCGGGTGTGGTACTCGGCCGCATTGGCCTCGTCGCCCGCCTGTTCGAAGTGCCTGGCCGCGGCGCCCAGGAAATCATTGGCCCGCAGCCCCGTTTGAGCGCACAGCCAGCGCGCCAGCTTCCCATGCAGATCGCGACGGGTGCGCTTGAGCACGGTCGCGTAGGTCACCTGGTGCAGGATCTGATGCTTGAAGGCGTACTCGCGCAGATCGTCGTTGTTCGAGTCCGCTCGGGGCAGTGCGAGTTCGCGGTGCACCAGCATCGGCAACGTCTCCTTGGCAGTTGCGTCGAGCGCGATCAGCGCCCGGTCCCAGAACACCGGGCCGATGACGCTCGCTTGCTGCAGGGTCAGCCGCTCGCGAGCCGGCAGGGTGTCGAGCCGGGCCTGCAGGACCCCGGTCAGCGTGGGCGGGACCTTGGTGAGCAACAGCCGCTCTGCGTTGATCTTCCAGGCCTCGCCGGTCTCGATGGCGCCCTGGTCGATCAGCATCTTGACCAGCTCTTCCATGTAGAAGGGATTGCCTTCGGCGCCGCCGGTGACGAGTTCGCGCAGTGCGGCGGGAACATCGGGCAGCTTCTTCAGCAGCTCGTTGACCAGGAGCCGGCTCATGTCCTTGCCGAGCGGTTGCAGGCCAATCCGTTGCTGGAACCGCTCGCCACACCAGCTCACCCTGCGCTCGAACAGCGTGGGGCGGCAGCAGGCCAGCATCAGCAGCGGCACGTCGTGGTCGATCTCCGCCAGGTAGGCCAGGAAATCAAGGCTCTCGTTGTCGGCCCAGTGCAGGTCTTCGAGCTGCATGACGACGGGTGATCCGTCCGAGGAACCGATGCGCCGAAACAGCTGCGCCGCGGCGTGAAAGGCGTGGTTGCGGATCTGCTTGGGGTCGTCGAGGATGCCCTTGACGTGGCGGCTCTCGCGCCACTCGATGCCGATGAGGTGGCCGAGCAGATGGGCATGGCCCTCCGACAGCTCGGGACCGTCGTCGTCGAGGAACAGCGGAACGATCCCCTGCTCCATCTTGCGGCGCGCTGTCTCGATGCTGTCGTCGTCGGCGATCTGGAAGCGCCAGGCCAGGATGTCGCGCAAGAGTCCGAAGGGTTGGCCCTGGGTCTGCGGCGTGGCGCGGCCGCGGAAGATGAAGAAGCTCTCAGTGCGCGCTTCGCTCCAGGCAGCGAACTCGTAGAGCAAGCGGCTCTTGCCGATGCCGGCGTCGGCCACCACGGTGACCGCAGCAAGCCTGCGTTCGACGAACAGACGCTTGAAGGCGTCCTTCAGCGTCTCCAGTTCGGCGTCGCGGCCGATCATTCGGGTGGCCACGCCTTCGATGCCGCGGCTGCCGAGGCGAAAGCTCCTTGGTTTGGCGCGCAGCACCAGGTAGCTTTGGACGGGCTCGTCCACGCCCTTCACGGCCAGCGGCTCCTGAAGCTCGACCTCGAACATGCCGCGCACCTGGGCGTATGTGTCGTGACTGATGCGCAGGGCACCTGCCGGCGCGGTTTGCTCCAGGCGCGCGGCGATGTTCACTGCGATGCCGCGGATGCTGCCTTCCGCATCCACCCCGCCACCAAGCAGGACACCGCCAGTGTGGATGCCGACGCGGACGTTGAAGGCCTCGTGGCCGTGCGCCGCTCGCACCTCGGCGCCGAGTACCTTGCCGAGTTCGAGCAGCGCCAGGCCGCTGCGCACAGCGCGCTCGGCGTCGTCTTCCCGGGCTTCGTCGGCGCCGAAGACGGCCAGGATGCTGTCGCCGGCATATTGCAACACCTTGCCGGCATGTGCCTGGACGACGACGGTGCCGCGCGCCAGGGCATCGTCCATCACGGCGCCGATCGCTTCGGGGTCGAGGTGCTGGGAGAGTGCGGTCGAGCCAACCACGTCGAGGAACAGGATGGTGACCTGCCTGAGGGTCGGCGCGGGCGGCGAAGATGGCGCAGGCCGGCTGGTCAGCGCCGCGAGCTTGGCGTTCGCTGCCGCCAGCAGCGATTCGACGACCCTGTCGCCCAGCAGCGAACGTTGGGCTTGCAGTGCGGAGATCGCGGCTTCGAGTTGCTGCTGCTCGGGCGTCATCGGCGCTGAGGATAACCGGCTGCCTGGGAGCGACTGCTGCAGGCGAGCGGGTCCTTACTTTTGGATGAAGTGGGCTTGATCTGTCCTGCGCGCTCCGTCGATCCGGTCACGGCGAGGCGGTGTTGTCCGACATCGTGCGGTGCATCGATCTGGGAAGGTATCGAAGGCGCGGGGACCCTCCTCGCGTCAAACCTTCCGCTATGGAGGCCCTATGAAAGCCAATCTAACTTCACTTCGAACTGTGCCGCTCTGCATGTGCGTGCTGATCCTCGGGGCGTGCGCGAGCCGGACCGTAGAACGACAAGTCATCCGCGAGCAACCGATCGTCCAGCAGGCGCCGGCCCAGCCGGCCGATCGAGTCGTCGTCGTGCAACCGGCTGCGCCGCAAGAGGAGATCCCGCCCGCGCCTTCGGCGACTGGGTACACGTGGATAGCGGGGCACTACGTGTGGCGCGACGGCTGGAACTGGGAGCGCGGCCGCTGGGTGGCAGGATCGATTCGTCCGATGCCGTCATCAGCGTACAGCGAAACGCCGACGCAGGCGCCCGCCGCGAACGCACGATGGGTACCAGGGTATTGGGACTACGTCGGCAACGACTGGGAGTGGAGGAAGGGGCACTGGGAAGTCCGGTGACTGAAGAATCTCGCGTTCATTCAGGTGGCGTTCACGGGGGGTCGCGCAAGATGACCTCACCGCAACCCGAGGAGCCACCATGAAGCGCCCCTTCTTCCAGAGATTCATCGCTGCCACCGTTCTGATCGGCGCCGTGCTCGGCACGGCGTCGGTCGCGCAAGCCCGACCCGATGTGCAGGTGTTCATTCGGGCCGAGCCGGTCTATGTTCAACCTCGACCGGTCTACCAGGCTCCCCCCGTGATGGTCTACGAGCGTCCGTGGCGCCCGTCGTATCGCCATGCCGGTTCGCCGCGCTACGCTTATGACGACCAAGACCACGACGGCGTACCGAACCGCTATGACCGCGACCGCGATGGCGATGGCGTGCCCAACCGCTACGACCGTCATCCCGACAATCCGTATCGCCGCTGAGCCAGAACGATCGGGCACCGTTCACATGCCCAAAGCGCGCCGCGCGCGATCCTCGCGATGGGAAAGCCGCGGCGCGGACGCGTGAGCTGCAGTTTGTGGATGGTTACGGCCGGCCGGCGAGCCAATGCTTCTTGCGATCTCAGGCCTCGTCGATGCGCGCGCTCGTCGGCCTGCAGGGGCCCCCCGTTTGCGACCGAGGTGTGCAACACTAGTTGAAGGACGGGGGCCGGTTGCCCTTGTGGGCCACGCGGGACGCACCCTGGAGACTCCAAATGAGCAACGAGCCGACCATCATCTACACCCTTACCGACGAGGCGCCGGCGTTGGCAACTGCTGCATTCCTGCCCGTCGTCCGCGCCTTCGCCAAGCCGGCGGGCGTGCGGGTGGACCTTGCCGACATCTCGGTCGCCGGCCGGATCCTCGGCAGCTTTTCCGACTACCTGCCATCCGAGCAGCGCGTGCCCGACACCCTGTCGGACCTGGCCAGGAAGACGCTCGAACCCGACGCGAACATCATCAAGCTGCCCAACATCAGCGCGTCGATGCCGCAGCTGCTGGCCGCCATCAAGGAACTGCAGAGCAAGGGCTACAAGATTCCGGATTACCCCGAGGATCCCAAGTCCGACGAGGAAAAGGCGATCCGCGCGCGCTACGCGAAGTGCATCGGATCGGCCGTCAACCCCGTGCTGCGCGAGGGCAACTCCGATCGGCGCGCGCCGCGGGCGGTGAAGGAGTACGCACGCAAGAACCCGCATTCGATGACCGAGTGGGCGCAAGCGTCGCGCACGCACGTATCGCACATGCACGCCGGCGACTTCTACCACGGCGAGAAGTCGATGACGCTCGACCGAGCCCGCGACGTGAAGATGGAGCTCATCACGAAGAGCGGCAAGGCGCTCGTGCTCAAGCCCAAGGTCTCGCTGCTGGCGGGCGAAGTCATCGACTCGATGTTCATGAGCAAGAAGGCGTTGCTCGCCTTCTATGAGCGCGAGATCGAGGACGCGCACAAGCACGGGGTGATGTTCTCGCTGCACGTGAAGGCAACGATGATGAAGGTCTCGCACCCGATCGTCTTCGGCCACTGCGTGCGCATCTTCTACAAGGACGCATTCGAGAAGCACGCCCAGCTGTTCGAACGCCTTGGCGTGAATGTCAACAACGGCATGGTCGACCTGTACAACAAGCTCGAGAAGCTGCCCGAGACAGAACGTGAGGAGGTCCTGCGCGACCTGCATGCCTGCCACGAGCATCGGCCCGAGCTCGCCATGGTCGATTCGGCCAAGGGAATCTCGAACTTTCATTCGCCGAGCGACATCATCGTCGATGCGTCGATGCCCGCGATGATTCGCGCAGGCGGCAAGATGTACGGCGCCGATGGCCGGCTGAAGGACGTGAAGGCGGTGATGCCCGAGAGCACATTCGCGCGCATCTACCAGGAGATGATCAACTTCTGCAAATGGCACGGCAACTTCGATCCGAAGACGATGGGCACCGTGCCCAACGTCGGCCTGATGGCGCAGCAAGCCGAGGAATACGGCTCGCACGACAAGACCTTCGAGATCCCGGAGGACGGCGTCGCCAACATCACGGACCTGGCCAGCGGCGAGGTGCTGTTGACGGAGAACGTCGAGACGGGCGACATCTGGCGCATGTGCCAGGTCAAGGACGCCGCGATCCGCGACTGGGTCAAGCTTGCAGTCACGCGCTGCCGCAACTCGGGCATGCCGGCGGTGTTCTGGCTCGACCCTTACCGCCCGCACGAGAACGAGCTCATCAAGAAGGTGCGGACCTACCTGAAGGACCACGACACCGAGGGCCTGGACATCCAGGTCATGTCGCAGGTGCGGGCGATGCGCTACACGCTCGAGCGCGTCGTGCGCGGGCTGGACACGATCTCGGTCACGGGTAACATCCTGCGCGACTACCTGACCGACCTGTTCCCGATCATGGAGCTCGGGACCAGCGCGAAGATGCTGTCGATCGTGCCGCTGATGGCTGGGGGCGGCATGTACGAGACCGGCGCCGGCGGCTCGGCGCCCAAGCATGTGCAGCAACTCGTCGAGGAGAACCACCTGCGCTGGGATTCGCTCGGCGAGTTCCTGGCGCTCGCCGTGAGCCTCGAGGAACTGGGCATCAAGACCGGCAATGACAAGGCCAAGATTCTGGCGAAGACACTCGACGCCGCGACGGGCAAGCTGCTCGACAACCGCAAGTCACCTTCGCCGAAGACCGGTGAGCTCGACAACCGCGGCAGCCAGTTCTATTTGACGATGTTCTGGGCGCAAGAACTTGCGGCGCAGAAGGATGACGCGGCGCTGGCCACGCACTTCGCACCACTCGCCCAGACGCTTGCGGCGAACGAGAAAAAGATCGTCGCCGAGCTCGCGGAAGTCCAGGGCAAGCCAGCCGACATCGGCGGCTATTACAAGGCCGACGTCGAGAAGGTGAAGGCGGTGATGCGCCCGAGCCCCACGTTCAACGAGGCGCTCGCTGCGATATCCTGAAGTGCGGTGCAGAGGACGCACCGGCACTTGGAAGAGCTCTATTTCAGCTCGACCTTGATGCCGTCGGCCAGGACGGTGATGTCACCGATCTCGTAGGTCTTGCGGCCGAAGCTCAACTCTTCGGCCGTGAAGGTGCGAAGGACTCGGCCCTGCAGCATTTCCTGCGCAACCAGGCCGCCGATCTGCTGCAGCCGTTCGGCGTCGCCGCCGCTGACACCCTGCAGTTCCAGGCGCTCGGCTTTGGGCCGCTCGAGGCGCAGGGCGCGCGCCGCGGCGTCATAGCGCAGCGCGCTGCTGAGCGCGATCGTGCCATTGACCCGACCAGCTGCCAGCAGCGGACTGGCGATCGACACCCGGGCCGTGATGGACGCACGGTTGGCCGCCGCGTTCAGGTCGAGTTGCGGGTCACTGAGTGCTACCGAGACGAGCTCTGCGTACCGCTGTGAAATGGGGAACTGCTTGGCGATCATGGCCTGAAGTTCGGAGCGCGTGGCCGTGTATTCGCTTGTCCAGAAGTTGAATGCAGCCCACGCGCGCCACGGCAGGGCAGCGCCGAGGGCGGCCATGCACAGGTGGCGGCGGGAATGGTGCGGCATGGGGCAATGGGAATCGGCAGGCTGCGATTGTGCGCGTGGCGGTCCGAGCACCGAAAAGGCGCCCAGCTCGATTTCATTTGCAATGCGCCTCGACCTCGTCGACGACAAGTCGATTGCCACTCGTTGGTAGCATTCGCGAATGACCAGTCACGCCCGTCACAACGCACTCGAGTACGAGCTGGTCCGCGAGCAGGTGGGCGCGCTGGGGATCGCCGGCAAGCAACTTCGAGATGCGCTGACCGTCTATTCCGGGCATTTGGAGCGCGGCGGCCTGGCCGGCCAGTCCCGTACCGAGCAGTTGCTCGATGAGGTCGCCAGCAAGGTGTACGCGCTCCTGCTGCAGCGCGAACTCGTGGGCTTCGTGCATAACAACATCGAGTGGCTCAGTGCAACTTTCGAGTTGCCGGCGGGCATCTGGGCACGTGTCGGCGCGCTGCCTGTTGCAGCTTCGGGCGGCAAGGCGTAGGGGCCTGCTCGGGCGTGAGCCACCTCACCTGTCCGAAGCCGCCATAGTGTCGGCCGCTACTTCTTCTTCGGCTCGGCAGCCGCCGTCGAGTCGGCGGGCGGTTGCTGGCGGGATTGCTTCTTGAGATCCTTGGCTCGCTTCTGCTTCTGTCGGCGGATGGCTCGGTCTTTGTCTGCGCTCATGGTCGGTCACGTCCAAGTTGGGAGAATGCCGGCACGCGCGTGCCGTGCCGAGTTGTACCACCGTCGCCTCTGCCGGCCGTGTCGGCTGCGGCGTCACGCGTTGCTGCGTGTAAAGTCGCCGCGAGAAAAGCTCCGCACTGGAAGCTTGCATCATGACGACCGAGAGCAAGCCGATGAACCGGCGCACATCGCTAGCGCTCGCCCTCCTGTGCCCGTTTCTCGCACGGGCCCAGTCATCGAGCAAATCGTGGCGCATCGGCTACCTCGGGCCGTCGACCGAGACCGCTCCGCAGCTCCTCAGGGCGTTCCAGGAAGGCCTGGCGGCGCTGGGTTATGTGGAGGGTCGCAACATCGTCATCGAGTACCGCTGGACCAATGTCGGCACTCGAATGAACGACTCTGTGGTGCTGGTCGCCCACGCCCGCGATTTGGTGGCACGCCAGGTCGATGTCATGGCGGCATCGATCGACCCCGCGATCCTGGCGGCACGCCAGGCAACCGATGTGGTGCCGATTGTCATGTTGAACGTCAGCGACCCGATCGAGCTCGGCCTTGTCAAGACGCTAAGGCGGCCAGGCGGCAACATCACGGGAATGACTCGGCTCAGCCCTGAGCTGATCGGCAAGAATCTGCAAACGCTACTCGAAGTGGTGCCCAAGGCCGCACGCCTGGGCATGCTGGTCAGCACATCCCAAGCGGGCAGCCGCGCGATGATCGGGTATGCAATGGAGGCGGCGCAGGCGCTCCGCGTCGGACTCCAAGTTTTCGCCGTGAACTCGCCATCCGACATGGATGGGACGTTCGCGGAGATGAAGCGGCAGGGCGTGGAGGCGGTGCTCGTCGCCGATACCGGGGGCGGCATCTTCTTTACGCAACGCAGCCGCCTGGCCGAGCTGGCCATTACGCATCGGCTGCCTGCGATCTTCGCCAACACCGAAATCGTCGAGGCTGGCGGCTTGATGTCGTACTCTGCCCCCGCTCCGGAGAACTATCGACACGCCGCTGTGTTCATCGACAAGATACTGCGCGGCATGAAGGCGGGGGAAATTCCAGTAGAGCAGCCCACCAAGTTGGAACTGGTGGTCAACGTGAAGACCGCGAAAGCCCTCAACCTGGTGCTGCCGAAGGCGCTGCTGATACGCGCCGATCGCCTGGTCGAATGAGTCAGCCACCCGCAGCCGAGGCGAGAAGCTCGTCGAGTTGGTCGAACGTCTCGTCGTTCCAACTTGTGCTCCCGGAGCTGATGGCTTCGTCGAGAGCTTCCTTCGAGGGATAGAGGTCGTGCACGACGAGCTGCGTCTGTCCAGCTCTTTCCTCGAACGCGACCGTGGTGACCTGCCCGGCGCTGCCGGCTTCTTCATTGGTCCAGACGAGGCGCGAAGGCGGTGTCACCTCGAGATACCTGCCGTGGAACGCCATAGGCTCCCGGGCGCAAGGGTGGCGGAAGACGAGGCGGTACGCGCCACCCACACGAACGTCGAGCTCGCAGGAAAGCAGTTCCAGGCCAATCGACTTCGGAACCCACCAACGTTGAAACAGCTCGGCCTTGATCCACGCCTCGAACACGATGTGGGGCGGGGCGTTGATGGTTCGCGTGACGACGAGCTCCCGCTCGGACCTCCGCTCCACCGACGTTCGATTCTTCGCGAGGCTTGCCTGGCTATTTCTTGCTGCGTTCATTGACCCTGTCCTTCCGTTTCAATTCCTCGACAACCTGATCCAGCTCGTCGAACCGTGCGTCCCAGAGCTGGCGGTACCTCTCGATCCACATCACCTCTTCCTCCAGCCGACGCAGGCCGAGCTTGCAGGTCCGCACGCGCCCGACCTTTTCGGAGGTGACGAGCCCGGCCCGCTCCAGCACACTGACGTGCTTCTTCATGCCCGTGAGGGTCATGCGGAACCTGTCGGCAAGGTCCGTGATTGAAGCGTCTGCCCTTCCGAGCTGTTCCAGAACGCCCCGTCGGGTGGCGTCAGAGAGCGCGGCGAAGGACGCGTCGAGGCGGGCCGCAATATACTGAACCATGTGGTTCACTGTAGCGCCTGTGCGGGCGACTTGCAAGGGGAAGCTCGCATGGCTTCGAACCGCACGCGGAGATTCAACCGCCTCGACCACTGCCTGCAGACACATGCCCTGCGCTGCGGCCTGTCTGTTGGCGCCGGGATCTTGAGCTGGTCGGCTCGAAGACCGGTCGTCCATTCCTGCCCGGATCGGATAGCTGTTTTCGGCGCTGGTCGCGGACTGGCAGTCCCGGCCAGAAGCGTCCTTTTGTGAGCGGCGGCTTTCGAGTACCCTGCTTCGATGGAAGACCCTGCATTGCCTCCGCTCCTTCAACTGCAATGGTGGAAGGTGTCCCTTGCTGGAAGTGCCGTCGTAGTCGTCGCGGCAGCCCTGTTCGTTCCGAGACGCCTTGAGTTGGTGCCGGTCTATGTCGAGCTGATCGGTGTTGCGATAGCGCTCGCCGTGCTGCTCGCGGTTTGGAGAGCAGTTCGCTGCCCATCATGCCGCGGCTCATCGCGATCTCGCCTCACGTACGGACGGATATCGGATAAACCTAACAGAAGCGGTTGCTCGCGACTGACCGCCATCAGG
>Ga0070665_100005790_pt1 | contig 12682 bp, 8 predicted proteins | sample KBSS13metaG_FD_65862 | JGI IMG/M metagenome (GOLD analysis project Ga0070665, IMG submission 65862) | Switchgrass rhizosphere microbial communities from Kellogg Biological Station, Michigan, USA - KBS S1-3 metaG | ecosystem: Host-associated > Plants > Roots > Rhizosphere > Soil ... | reverse complement strand
TCGCCGATCGCAGGTTCGAAACTATAGCCATAGCGAACGACTACATTCAACGGCATGAACAACTAATGGTCTACTACTAAAGTCGAATCCAGGCCGCGCGAATTCATTGCACTAAAGAAGCGCGGAATAGTCATTCATCTCCTTCTTTAGTCGTATTGCGCAAAGCACCCAATCATTCTCAAGTAGACGTCGTAAAATATGATCGAACGGGGTCCGAATAGAGCGGCGACCGAACGAACGCGGGAACACATGAAATTACGCGTCAGCGCACGCCCACCCTGTTTGTATCGGCTGACTCATTCCGTTTGCGTCGAAACGAGAATGAAGCCGGGGAGGAAGCGCGATGACGTCCAGAACGACACGGATGATGCTATCGTCGGCACTGATCGGTGGGGCAATCTTATCCGCCGGCATGCCTGCATCGGCCGACACGACCGACGATTTGCTGCTGAAGCTGCTGAATAAAGGCATCCTGACCAAGGCCGAATATAACGAGCTCAAGAAACGCAAAGCGACCGAAGCCCCGCCACCGAAGCCGCCGGTCGTCGCAGCCGCACCTGCCCCTGCCCCGCCACCGTCCACCGTTGCCGCTGTTCCGACCGAATCCGGCGGCTTCGTGCGCATGATGGATAAAGGTATCGGGCTGCATGTTGGCGACGTCGATCTGTCGTTCTCAGGCGAAATCAACGGCTTCTACGTCAATAACTCACCCGACACACCGACCCCGCGCAAAGTGGTGCATGGGGGATTGGCGTCGACCGGATATGACAACAGCTCCGCCGTGCGCAACGGCCTGCTGCCCGGCAATTTCAACATCGATCTCAAGACCGTCCAGGAGGGTCTCGATATCGGGGTTCATTTCGGATTCTATCCCGGCCTCAATAACGTCACCCAGGTTGGCGGCGCCAATTCACCCGGATCGCCCCAGGCGCTCGGCACGAGCGGCATCGATTTCCGCCAGCAATATGTCACGGTCGGCCGATCCGACATCGGCACGTTCAAGGTCGGCCGCGATATCGGATTTTTCGGCGGCGAGGCGATCCTCAACGACTTCACGCTATTCGGCGTCGGGTCCGCGGCGGGCAATATAGCGCCGTCCAATACGTCTCTGGGCAGAATCGGTCTGGGATATATCTATGCGGACTGGATTCCGCAGATCTCCTATACGTCGCCCTCCTTTAAAGGCCTGACCGCCGGTGTCGGCATTTTCCAGCCGTTCGACGCCGTCAATTTCTCAGGCGATTCAGCCGTGCTGTCGGCGAACAACGAGCCCCAGATCCAGACGAAGCTGGCCTACACCCTGCCCAGGGGCAAGGATGATCTCTTCAAGCTCAGCCTCTGGACCAATTTCGTGACCCAGGACCTGAAGAGCCGCGGGATAGAGGCGGGCGATACTCTGCCGGTGGGCAAGAGCAAGCGCGGGTGGGGCGTCGACTTCGGCGCCAAGGCGGACTACGGGCCGGCCGAACTCGTCGCCTATGGCTATGTCGGCGAGTCCATCGGCTCAACCGGGCTGTTCTTCGACGCGGTCAGCCGGACGGGCAGGATGCGAAGCTCGGACGGCTTCTATGTCCAGGGAAGCTACACCTTCTTCAAAAAGTTGACCTTCTCCGGAAGCTACGGCCTCAGCCATCTCGACCTGGCAAAGGGCGAAGACACTCCGCTGCTGCTCAAGGATAATGAATCCTATGCCTTCGGCCTGAAATACGGGCTGACCAGCTGGGTCAATCTGATTGGAGAATTCACCCACACCACAGCCACGGCGCATGGCGGCAACCAGGCCGATGACGACACCTTCACCATCGGCGCGATCACTTTCTTCTAGGTCTGACCGCATGACAGGGCGCGACGGGGCTCGGGCGGCCCTGTCGCGGGACAGGTCACCGCCCGACGCGATGGCGCATCACTTGCACTGGAGATTGACCTCGGCCTGCGCCCGCCGCAGCTTTTCGACCACGTCCTTGGCGACGGGCGTGTCGCGAAACAGATTGCCGCGCTCGCCCAGCCCGCCCTGCTGCATGCTGAGCACCGTCTCGGCCTTTTCGTAATCGTCGTAGGTCATCATGTCGGCGATCGTGTCGATGCCGCAGGCACATTTTGCGAGCAGTTCGTGCTTGAAGGAATTCGCCGCCATGCAGCCGATGACATAATCGGCCCGCGCTGCAGTCGGATAGTCGTTCTTCGGATGCCGCTCCTGCGCCGGCGCGGATGTCGCAACCAGCAGACACCCCAGAACCAGAGTAGCGGGCGGCAGGCGGGTCATTCCGGTTTCTCCCCCACAAACATTATCGTTTCGGACCAGGCCGGCGTATCCGACCCTGCGTCGGCCGGCATTTCAGCGGCCAGCGTCTCGATCTGGCCGGGAACATCCTCCGACAGGACAAAACGATAGGTCTTGTCGCGGAAGGAGGGAAGATTGGCCAGCCGCGGATCGTCCCTGAAGGGCTTCAACGTAATGAGGCGTGCCGCAACCGTTTTGCCGGCGAACGGGATGGTCGTCGCCGCCATATCGGCGCGGTCGATGAACGCGGCACGGATATGATTGCGGAAATAGGCGGCGGCGATCCCAGTCTGCTCCCTCATCTCCAGAACGTCATGTTCGAGAAACAGCATGAGAAGAGGATTGCCGGAAAAGTCATCGACCGCCGGAAAAAACTGGCGATGCGGCCCGGTCAGAAAGTCGAAGCTGACATATTTCGTACCGTTGGGATGGATCGTCTGGATATGGACCAGGACGGTGTCGACCAGCGGATCGGGTCCTGTGCGCTCGAGCCGATAGGCAAGGGTTTCAGGGTGAGCGATGTTCTTCAGATGCGGTGTGTCGAACAGCGCCACCTGCGCCGGGCTGAGCGGAGGCGGGTCGTCGGCCAGCGCGATGGGAGGCTGCAGGATGATAGCGGCCGTCAAAACCGCCCAGATCGATCGCCACGTGCGGCATCGGGTCCTCCCGCCTTCTTGATGCGCGCGTTTCAGGCAATATTTATCTCGCAAGCGCGAGATAAATATTCTCGCACCGACGCGAACCGGAGGCACGCTTCGCGGTTTCGCGTTCATGCTCACCCTTGGACTGCGGCCAGATCCGCGAGACTGGAGGACAGATGGTTGAGTTGGTTCTCGTCTACTGCCTGGTCGGCGATCCCAAGCAATGCCAGGAGCAGCGGCCATTGTTCGAGCAGCCGCTGACCCCGATGAGCTGCCTGATGAGCGCAGAGCTGACGGCCGCGGACTATGTCAAGGAACATCCGACATGGAAGCTCGCGGGCTGGCGCTGCGAAAAGGACAAGCCCCGCGAATCGCCGGCCTGACCGCCGGCCGCAACCGCCCTTCAATAGAGAACCACGGTTCGGATCGACTCGCCCCGCGTCATCAGATCAAAACCTTCGTTGATGCGGTCGAGCGGCAGGGTGTGGGTGATCAGGTCGTCGATATTGATCTTCTTCTCCATGTACCAGTCGACGATCTTCGGCACATCGGTCCGTCCCCTGGCTCCGCCGAAAGCGGATCCCTGCCAGACGCGCCCCGTCACCAGCTGAAACGGACGGGTTGAGATCTCCTGGCCTGCGGCGGCAACGCCGATGATGGTCGAGACCCCCCAGCCCTTATGGCAGCATTCGAGCGCCTGCCGCATCAAGGCGGGGCTGCCGACGCATTCGAAACTGTAATCGGCGCCGCCTTTGGTCAGCTCAACCAGGTGTCCGACCACATCGCCTTCGATCTCGTTCGGATTGACGAAATGGGTCATGCCGAACTTGCGCGCCAATGCCTCACGCGCCGGGTTGATGTCGACGCCGACGATCATCCCGGCGCCGACCATCTTCGCACCCTGAATGACATTAAGGCCGATACCGCCCAGCCCGAACACTACGACGTTGGTCCCGGCCTCAACCCCTGCCGTGAACAGCACCGCGCCAATTCCGGTCGTCACCCCGCAGCCGATATAGCAGACCTTGTCGAATGGCGCGTCCTCCCGAATTTTCGCCACCGCGATCTCGGGCAGCACGGTGTAATTCGCGAACGTCGAGGTGCCCATATAATGGAAAAGAGGCTGGCCGTTCAGCGAGAAGCGGCTCGTTCCGTCCGGCATCAGGCCGGCGCCCTGGGTGGAGCGGATCTTCTGGCAGAGATTGGTTTTCTGACTGAGGCAGTATTCGCATTCCCGGCATTCGGGGGTGTAGAGCGGAATGACGTGATCGCCAGGCTTCACAGACCGTACGCCCGGGCCGATCTCAACCACCACGCCCGCCCCCTCATGGCCTAGAATCGAGGGGAACAAGCCCTCAGGATCGGCGCCCGACAACGTGTATTTGTCGGTATGGCAGATGCCGGTCGCGTGGACCTCTACCAGAACCTCGCCCTCTTTCGGCCCCTCGAGCTGCACCGTCTCGATCGACAGCGGCTTACCCGGTTCAAATGCCACGGCAGCGCGAACATCCATGGTTTCCATCCTCCAGCCGGTCTTGCGGATTCGAGCGGCCTGCAGCCGGCAAACGCCACAGTCGCCGTCATCGACCTATTCCAGCCCGCTTACCCCGCGCGGCGCAAGGGTTCCGCGCCTGAGCCGCACCGCGGTCTGCTGCTCTGCAACAAAATCGGAAGATTTCCACTAAGTAATTACACAATAAGGACAAATACCGGCCGCCGGCCGATCGCCCAGGGACTTGGGCGTCTCCGGTAAGCCCCGGGTAGGACTAAGGTCCAATCGACCGCGAGCGCTCGGCGCGCAATCGTGCAAATGCCTATAGAGCCCCCCTTTTAAACGGGGAAGACGTCATGCGCGCAACCCGTGCGGCGCGTTGCAAGACAAGAAATTCGGGAGGTCCGTAGCATGAAGCTTTCCTATGTTTCCTTGATGGCTTGCTCCGCGCTCATCTTCGCCGGCTCCGCCTTCGCCAATGATGAGTTGCTGAAGCTCCAGAAAGACGCCAACCAGTGGGTCATGCCCACCGGGGATTATGCCAACCAGCGGTATAGCACCCTCAAGCAGATCACAGCCGCCAATGTGAAAGACTTGAGGCCCGCCTGGACTTTCTCCACCGGCGTTCTGCGCGGGCATGAAGGCGGCCCGCTGATCATCGGCGATGTCATGTATGTCCATACGCCGTTCCCGAACATCGTCTATGCGCTCGATCTCAACAACAACGGCGTGCTGTTGTGGAAATACGAGCCCAAGCAAGATCCCAACGTGATTCCGGTCATGTGTTGCGACACCGTCAATCGCGGCGTCGCCTATGGCGATGGCAAGATCATCCTCAACCAGGCCGACACCACCGTGGTCGCACTCGATGCCAAGACCGGCAAGGAGGTCTGGAAGGTGGTCAACGGCGATCCCAAGAAGGGCGAAACGATGACAAGCGCCCCGATGATCGTGAAAGACAAGGTGCTCGTCGGCATCAGCGGCGGCGAATTCGGCGTGCTGGGCCGGCTGACCGCGCTCAATCTCAAGGACGGCATGGTGGCCTGGAAAGCCAATTCGGTGGGACCGGACGACCAGATGCTGATCGATCCGCAGAAAACCACCAGCCTGGGCAAGCCGGTCGGCGCCAACTCATCACTGTCGACATGGCAGGGCGATCAGTGGAAGACCGGCGGCGGCGCCACCTGGGGTTGGTACTCCTACGACCCGCAGTTGAACCTCATTTATTACGGCTCGGGCAATCCGAGCACCTGGAACCCAGCCCAGCGTCCGGGCGACAATAAATGGTCGATGACAATCTTCGCCCGTAACCCGGACACCGGCGTCGCGAAGTGGGTCTTCCAGATGACGCCTCACGACGAGTGGGACTATGACGGCGTCAACGAGATGATCCTGGCGGATATTCCGGTGAAGGGAAAACCGACCAAGGCGCTCGTGCATTTCGATCGCAACGGCTTCGGCTACACCCTCAATCGTGAAAACGGCCAGTTGCTGGTCGCCGAAAAATACGATCCGGCGGTCAACTGGGCGACCCATGTCGACATGAAGACCGGCCGGCCCGAGGTGGTGGCGCAATACAGCACCCAGAAGGGTGGCGAAGACCATAATACCAAGAGCATCTGCCCGGCCGCCCTCGGCTCCAAAGACCAGCAGCCGGCGGCTTTCTCGCCCGAGACAGGCTTGTTCTACGTGCCGACCAACCATGTCTGCATGGATTACGAGCCGTTCAAAGTGTCCTATACGGCGGGGCAGCCGTTCGTCGGCGCGACCCTGTCGATGTTCCCGCCGGCGGGGCAGACCAATCTCGGCAACTTCATTGCCTGGGATGCGGGCCAGGGAAAGATCGTATGGTCCATTCCTGAGCCATTCTCGGTCTGGTCCGGCGCACTGGCGACAGCTGGAGGCGTCGTTTTCTACGGGACGCTGGAGGGCTATCTGAAGGCGGTCGACATGAAGACCGGCAAGGAACTCTATAAGTTCAAGACCCCCTCCGGCATCATCGGCAACGTCACCACCTACACGCACAAGGGCAAGCAATATATCGCCGTCCTGTCGGGCGTCGGCGGCTGGGCCGGTATCGGCATGGCGGCCGGGTTGACCGGAGACACCGAGGGACTTGGCGCCGTCGGCGCCTACAAGTCCCTGTCGAACTACACCCAGCTGGGTGGCGTCCTGACCGTTTTCGCCCTTCCCTGAACCGATCGTGGAGGGACGCGGTCAAGTTCCCGGCGGCCCAAAGCTGCCGGGAACTTTTTATTAGCGGTCCGGACGATCGGGGTTCCACCCTTTGAAGTCGAACAAACAGCCTGCGGAAGCTTATAAATGCTCCATCGTTTCAGCCTGCTCTCCCCTGCCGTTCTTGCTATCGGCAGCTTCTTCCTCGCTCTTCCCCTGCTCGTGCCCAACATCCATGCGCGAGCCGCCGACACGAAACTTCCCTATAAGGTGGTGGACGGCAAGGTCGACCTGCCGACATTCAACGGCTATCGCCGCTACGGCGAATCCTGCCTGCGTTGCCATGGGCCGGATGGGGCGGGCAGTTCCTACGCGCCGGATCTGACGCAGTCGCTCAAGCAGATGTCCGAGGAAGATTTCAACACGGTGGTAATCAACGGTCGCAAGAACGTCACCACCAGCAGTGAGAATGTCATGCCGGGCTTCGGCATGACCGCGGACGTGGTCAATTACCTGCCCGATATCTATGGATATCTGAAGGCGCGTTCGGACGGGGCGCTCGGCCGTGGCCGGCCCAAGCGCATCGACGGCGATGACTAATCACGTCGCTATAGCTCTGGCTGCCATCCTCCTTGCGACCGGAGCCAGGGCCCAGTCCGTCGACCTCGTGTCGCATACCGCGCTCAGGGTGTGCGCGGACCCCAATGCCCTGCCGTTCTCGAACGATCGCAAGGAAGGGTTCGAAAACAAAATCGCCGACATTATCGGGCAGGATCTGGGCCTTCCCGTCACCTATGTCTGGTTTCCGCGTATCGGCGCCTTTGTCCGTCAGACGCTGCAGAAGCGGCAGTGCGACCTGGTGATGGGGACGGTCGCCGGAGATCCGGAGATGGATACGACCACGGCCTACTACCATTCGGGCTACATGGTCGTAAGCCGTACCGACACCGGTATCACGGCCGCATCCGTCGGCGATCCGGCGCTCAAGGACAAGAAGATCGGACTGATCGCCGCCACGCCGCCGACCGACCTAGTGGTTCGGCATGAGCTCATGCCACAGGTGACGTCGTATTCATTGTCGGTCGATTCACGCTTCGAATCGCCGGCCCGGCAACTGGTTCAGGATATCGTGGACCGCAAGGTCGATGTCGGGCTGCTGTGGGGACCGATCGCAGGCTATTACATCAGCCACGACCACCTGCCACTGAAAGCGGTTTTCCTGGAAGCAGAGCCGGATTCGGCGCGCCTCGACTATCGCATCGCGATGGGCATGCGTGCCGGCGAACCGGACTGGCGACGCCGCATCAATCAAGCCCTCCAACGGCATCAACCGGAAATCGACGGCATCCTCGCCGCCTACGGCATACCCTTGCTGGACGAGCAGAACCGCGCGATCGCCACGGAATCGAAAAGCGTCGAATGACCGGAAGAGTGTGCGTGAAGCGCTCGCGGCCTAGGTGAAACCAGAACGACGGGGTCGGTCGCGACCCCATCGTTTGCGCCTCTAACTAGAAATCCGCGCAAGCGTAGCAGTTGATTTCCATGCCCACGCTGACTTCAATTACACGAGGCGTCGTCCAAGTCATCTGCATGTCCCCCAGATTGGCTTCTGCATGTTTGCCGCATTCTGCGCAACGGTCCATAAGACAATAGTAGTACCCGGGTCGCCCCGGCCACCCGCCCGCCGATGACCGTCAGCGATAAGGATCGGCGCTCACCGCAGCTGTTCCCTGCTCAGGCGAAGAAGTACAGATCCTGCGACTTCAAGGTCGGATGCCCGCTCAGCACGGCAACCGAGACCTTATCGGCGTTCTTACCGTCTGCGCTGTAATAGAGAACGCCGGTGCCGGTATTATAGGCGAAGCGGTTCTGCGCATTGGCGAAGGTGCCGTTGGTAGCGGATGAGAACACGCTCGCCGCCAGCTGCTGCGGACTCGCGCCGCCCTGCCCCTCGTCGGCACCGAGGTTGAAGGCCGCGTCGCTGAACACGAGCTGGTCGTCCGTCGCGGTGAAGCGCTGGATGGTGGCCTTGCCGGTCGCCGAGGTCAGTGCAAAGCCGGTATCGCCGGTGCCGCCGATCAGGGTTTCGAGACCCGCCCCGGCAACCAGGAAATTGGTGCCGCCACCGCCGGTCAGCGTATCGCCGCTGGCACCATGGATGATCAGATTGCGGTTGCTGCCGGCGCCGATCGCCGCGCCGTTGATAGTGTTGCCGCTGCCGAGATCGGTCACCACGATCAGGCCCGAGGTCGCGGCAAAGTTGCCGTTGCCCAGGGTGATCTTGTCGCCGCTGCTGCCGGCGGCAACCGTGACATAGTCGAAGCCGCTGACCTTGCTCAGGTTGAGCGCCGCACCCGGACCGGTGATCTGGAGCACGTCCGCCCCCGCGCCGCCCTTCAGTGTATCGGAGGCGAGATTGGCCGCAGTGACGCTGACGAACAGGCTGTCTCCAGCCTTATCGATCGCCGAGCCGTCGACCGTTGTCCCGCCGCCGCCCAGGGTCAGGTAGATCTTGCCCCCGGCGACGCCAGTGAAGTTGCTGTCGGTGAAGCGGACGGTCTCACTGGCGGAGAAGTACATGTTGCCGATCCCGGTCACCCCAGCCAGGCCGGCGGTGCCGCTACCCAGCACGTGCAGCACGTCGTTGCCCGAAGCCGAGCCGGTGATCGTGTCACTGGCCAGGTCTGGCGCATCGGCGAAGATGACGACGCCGTCAGCCGCCTTCTTCACCGCCGAATCGTTGATCACGACATGGCCGGCTTTGGCGGTGACGGCGATGCGCCCGCTCGGCACGCCGGCGAAGTTACTGTCCGCGAGCGCGATCGAGATCGCCCCGTTGAGGTCGATATTGCCGATCCCCGTCACCTTGGTGAGGCCCGCCCTACCGGCGCCCGAGATCAGCAGCCCGTCATTGCCGCCGGCGCCGGTGATCGTATCGGTGCCGACAGCCCCGGCCGCCACATTGACCAACACGCGATCGGCAGCGCCGGTCACATGGGTCAAGTCGATCGATGTCCGGGCGCTCTGCGCCGTCACCACCAGGACCGGCGGCGTCACGCCGGTGAACGCGCTGTTGCCGAGGGATACCGACAGCGCGCCGGTCAGCACGATCTCGGTGAAGCCGCTAACGCCGGCGAGGTCGGCCGCGCCACTGCCCTGGACGATCAGCTTGTGATCGCCGCCGCCGTCGTAGGTCTTGCCGGCCAGGGTTCCCGGCGTGACATAGACCAAGCCGTTATCGACATCGATCTTCAAGGTCGCCGTGCCGATGGTGGAATTACCGGCAGCGTCGGTCAGCGTGTAGGTCAGGGCCGAGCTGCGGTCATGCTCGTTGAGCGTCGGCCGGAAGGTGAGGCCTTCGAGCTGCGCCACAGTCAGGCTCTGGCCGATCGTGACCTTCGTCTTGCGGTCGGCGAGGAACACGGTGCCGTCGTTGGGCAGGCCAGTGATCTTCACCGTCAGGCTGCCCTGGCCGCCGGGCACGGTGATCCCGATCGGCGTCGCCGCGCTGTCCTCCGCCGCGGTCGCCGTTGCCGGGGTCACCGTCGGCGGCGTGGTGTCGATCTGCAGCGTGCCCGCCGGGTTGGTCACGGCCCCGGTCAGGATAGCGGCCTTGCCCGCGCCGTTCAGAATCGTACCGCCATGGAGATTGACCCCGGTGACCGTCAGGTCGGCCGTGTTCTGCCCCGCACCCACCGTATAGGTGAAGACCAGCGTGTCGGTGCCCGAGCCGCCGGCGTAGGTCGCGGTGCCGCCGCCGCTGAGCTGCAGGGTGGGCGTGCCGCCGGTCGTATCGACGGTCACAGTCTGGTCGAGCTTCACCGTCAAGGTCACCGTCTTGCCGGCCTTGAGATCGCCGTTGCCGCTGGTGATCCCGGTACCCGAGGCCGTCACCGATGACACCTTCGGGCTGGCGCCCGCGGTGATCTCAGTGCCGCCGTGGCCGTCATTCGTAACAGCGAAGCCGCCGCTATAGGCGCCGTTGCCGAGATGCAGCTGCACCGCGCCGTTGTCGCCGACGACAGTCAGCATATGGGTCGAGGCATTAAAGCTGTAGGTGGCATCGTTGCCGGCGTCGCTGAGCTGCGTCAGGTCGATGACATCGTGCAGGCCGGTGAAGCCGGTGATCGTGCCGGGCAGCGCCGTCGTGTCGGTGATGGTCAAGGTGGCGAAGTTCGACGCACCGGCTGCGAAGGCGACCGTGCCGAAATTGGTCAGGGTCAGGCCGTTATAATCGACCGTGACGGCGTTGGCGGCGCCATTACCCAACAGTTCCAGCGTGTTGGTCGCGCTGCCCGACCCGACGACACTGCCGCCGAGGTGATAGCCGTGCTCCAGCACCAGCAGGTTGGCGCTGGTGCCGCCGAAGCTCACTGCGATGCTACCGGCGATCGTACCACCGTCGATGACTGTGCCACCGTTCAGTAGATCGACCCCATAGCCGGCAGAGGTCTGCGGCTGGATGGTGCCGAAATTGGTGATTGTGTCTGTGCCGTACCCGACAATGCCGACCTCTCCGCCGGTAACGACGCCGCCGGCGACATTGGTGACAGCGCCGTCCTCGATGACCACACCGTTGACAGTTCCCATAACGGTGCCGGCGTTGACGATGGTTCCGGCGGCGCCGAGGAGAATGCCGTCCTGGCTGCCCTGGATCAGGGCATCCGTCGCGCTGGTCGAACCATTGGTGATGCGGCCGCCGCCTTTGAGATAGACGCCGTAAAGGTGCGCTTCGATGGTGCCGAGATTGACCACCGAGGCGGCGCCGCCGGCCACGCCATAGACCGGCGTGCCGGTGCCGCCGTTGATGACCCCGCCGGCGTCGTTGATCAGCGTGGCACCGGCCGTGAGCCGTATCAGGTTGGAGGCAGCCAGGGGTGTGATCGTGCCGCTGTTTTCCAGCGTTGCTTGATCGATGAGCGTTCCCACCATCGACAGCGAACCGGTGTTGGTCAGCATGCCGGCGCTGGTCAGCGTCTGGCCGGAGCCGATCGCGTTGCTGCCGGCCAGGACCCACGAGGCGCCGGCATCGACGTTGACGACACCGAAATTGGTGAATTGCGTGCCGAGGCCGGTCAGCGTGCCGGCCGCCGCCCCCGCCGCCAGTTCCAGCGTGTTGGTGCTGCCAAGGCTGTAGGCGCCGTTGACATAGCCGATGAACACGGCGCCCGGATCGACGATCAGCCTGGTCGATCCGGCGATGAACTGCAGCGCAACGCCGCCCGTGCCTTGGGTCGAGGCGATCGTGCCGGCATTGGTGACGGTGCCGTCGACCTGGATCCCGACGCCGACATAGCCCTCGATCAGCGATGCGCTGCCCAGATTGGCGACGCTGCCGGTATTCTCCAGCTCCACGCCATAGTCGCCCGATGACCCGCCGGTGCTGGTGATCGTGCCGAAATTGTCGACCTGCCCAGCCAGGCCGAGATGGACGCCGAAGCGCCCGCCCTCGATCAGCGCGGTAGCCGAACCGCTCCGGCCGTTGGTCACCGTCCCGCTGTTGAAGATGTCGACACCGAAGCTGGACGCCCCGGTGCCTTTGACGGTGCCGTCGTTGGTGACCGTGCCGGTGGCGCCGATCGTGTCGACCGACTTGAAGGCGATGCCGTAATAGCCCTCGATCGTCGCGGTCGTATTCCCGGCCCCGCCGTTGACCACGTCGCCGCCGTTGCGCAGATAGATGCCGTAGGCGTTGAACGGTGCTGAGGCGCTGATCGTCCCCAGATTGGTGACCGTCGAGTCCGAATCGCGCAGCCTGATGCCGTATCCGCTCAGGATCTGCGCGCCGGCGCTGTTGGTCACCTGGGCCGCGGCCGTCAGGTACATCGCGTTTCCAGCGGTGTTGACGATCGTGCCGCGGTTGATGATCGTGTCGGTGGCCGTGCCTGTGCTGTAGAGCTCGACCGTGGACAGGGTCTTGCCGGCCTGGTTGATCAGGACGCCGCCACTCAGCTGAATCGCGCCGTTGCCATCCAGAGCCCCGGCATTGATCAGCGTGCCGATGACGGTCAGCGTCCCATTGTCGGTCACCGAGCCCGAATTGGTCAGGGTCGCGCCGGAGCCGATCACGTCGCCGCTGCCAGACGTCCAATC
>Ga0070665_100005789_pt1 | contig 12683 bp, 5 predicted proteins | sample KBSS13metaG_FD_65862 | JGI IMG/M metagenome (GOLD analysis project Ga0070665, IMG submission 65862) | Switchgrass rhizosphere microbial communities from Kellogg Biological Station, Michigan, USA - KBS S1-3 metaG | ecosystem: Host-associated > Plants > Roots > Rhizosphere > Soil ... | reverse complement strand
GCCTACGTTGGAATCGAGGTAAAGGCGGAAGCGCGCCCTCTCGGCACACAAGAGGTAGACGAGCTGATCACCAAGCTTCGCGACATGCCGGCGATTACTCGACCGTTGATTGTGTCGGCGAGCGGATATGCGGCTCCAGCGAAACGAAAGGCGGGGAAGGAGTCGGAATTACCGCGGACCTCCTTCCCTCGATCTTCGACGCGTTCACCCAGGCCGATCGGAGCCACGGCGGACTCGCGGTTGTGCGCGGGATCGTCGAGCTCCACCGTGGACACGTCACCGCGCAATCGCGCGGCGTGGGGACTGGCACCGAGCTGCGGATCTCGTTTCCACCGTGCCCGGATGCCGCCGCCGCAGTCACCACGGCGGTGGCGCCCGCGGGCGCACGACCGTTCCGGATCCTGGTGATCGAGGACAACGGCGATGCGGCCGAGCTGCTGTGCGACCTTCTTCGGTCCGAGGGGCACTGCGTCGAGGCCGCGGATTCCGGAACCGACGCCGCGCAGATCGCGGTGCGGTTTCACCCTGATGTCGTGTTGTGCGACCTCGGCCTTCCGGGAAAGGACGGCTTCGAGGTCGCCGCCGAGCTGCGTCGTACGCGAGAGACGGCACAGGTCCACCTGATCGCGCTATCGGGATACGGCAGCAAAGAGGACAAGCGCCGCAGTCGACAAGCTGGCTTCGATCTCCACATCACCAAACCGGCGGATGCGATCACTCTGCTCGGGCTGCTGAGCAACCTGGCGGAGCGCTCCGAGATCGGAGCCGAGCGACGGCGGCCAGAATGAATGCCCGAGGGATTCTCGCGGGTGATCGAACGGCCGCGATCGACGCGCTCGATCGACGCGCTCGATGAGGTGCTGTTTAGCTCGAGGTGCTAGTGGGTAACACCGAGGGGGGCGAGTCCCCCCGCGCGCACGACGAATCTGTTCGAAGCCGGCACGAGCGGTCGGCGCATCGTTATCGCCGTGCGAATGACGCCTGCCGAGCTCCGCGAGAAATGGCTCAACACGGGCGGCGCGGACCAAGGGGTTGTCACTCGCTCTCGGAATTCGAGAGGCTGTCGGCGAAACCCACGACACCCACGGTGCAACGAGGGGGAGGGCGGGAAAATCTCCGCTATCGAGTGGGAAAATCTCCATCTCGCCAGATCCCGCTACAGAACCACTGACATGTGATGCTGCGCGCCCGGATCCGCCGCGATTCGGCTTGGGGGGGACGAGATGGCAATCGAGGAGAGTCACTACGAGGTGCGCGGTCGGGTGACCGGCGCCGATGGCAACGGTCTACATCGGGTGAAGGTGATCGTCTGGTGGCAGCACATACGCCGCCGTGTCGAGCTGGCCAGCGAGCACACGGAGCGCGATGGCGCGTACTGCGTTCGCTATCGCATACCCGAAAATGCCGCCGGGCGTGTGCTCCTCGTCGTCGAGGCCAACGGCGGCCCGTTGAGCGCTCCCATCGAGTCGCCACTGACGGACGCGCAACCGAAGCTCACCATCAATCTCGCCGCGCAGCCGCTCGATCGCTCCGAGCTGACGGCGTTGACCGCGAGGCTGACGCCGTTTCTCGAGGGGCTGGAGCTGACCGACGTCGTCGAGAACGACACGCATCACGACGTCACATTTCTCGCGCGCGAGCTCAAGACCGGTACGGAGAGCGTCATGCGCGTCCTGGTCGCCGCGCGCCTCGAAGCTGCGTTTTCCATTCCGATGCCCGCGTTCTACGCGTTCGTGCGCCAGCGCGTGCCCGTGACGATCCCGAGCCCACTTCTGGATGCGACGCAGGGCTTCGCGCTGATCGACGCGCTCGTGCGCTCCATCGGCTCTCTCGTATTCGCGCTCACTACGGATCTGCAGACACAGACACTGAAAAGCGCCATCGACAAAGGGCTCATCGGCGCTCGATACGCGTCCCAGATTCCGCAATGGGTGGCCGCACTGCAGGCGCAACGCACGACCGACGCGCTCGCGCAGCCATATCTCGTGGGTAAGACCTCGCTCGGTCAGCTCCTCACGATCGCGCAGCTTCAGGCAGCGAAGCAGCAGGCGTTCGCCCAAGCGCTGGCGACGAACACGCAGTCGATGCTCAACTTCTGGCGCACGCTCGGCGACGGGCAGCATGGATTCACGGCGGCGGAAGCGTCGAGCATCGAGCGCACGTTGTCGGTCGGCGCATTCGTGAAGAACCATGCCCCGCTCGTCCAGCTGCTGATGCAGCGGTTCTCGAGCGGCACCTACAAGCAGCTATCGGATCTGGCGCGGCTCGGGCAGTCGGATTGGATCGATCTCGTCCACCAGGTGGGCGCCCCGACCAGCATCGACGCCGCCGGCACCGCGAGCGCCGCCGAGGTGTTCGCGCGCGTGGTGTATACGCGCGTGACGCGTGCGTTTCCGACCATGGCGCTCGGCAGTCGCGTCGCGACTGGCGCCTTCATCCCGCAGGCCGAGCGCGCACCGCTCACGCAGTTCATGGCGAACAACGGCGCGCTCGAGCTCTTGCGCGCCAATCTGGCGGCATATCTGCAGCAGGAGGGCGACAAGGCATTCACCGGAATCGCTTCCACTGACCGCGCGCAGGTCATCGTCAACGTAAAGAGGCTCCAGCGCGTCCTGCTCGTGACCAGCAACGTGGACGCGGCGCAGACGCTGCTCGGGCTCGGCCTGCATTCAGCGCAGCAGATCTCGGCGATGGGCAAGCAGCAGTTCTTCCTGACGGCGACCGCTGCCGGCATCACCAAGCCCGACGCGAACCGCATCTACAACGTGGCCGCCGCGCGCTACGCCAACACCATCGCGCTCTACACGCAGCTGAACCGCGACGCGCTCGGCGTGTGGCCCAAGGCCGTCGGCAACCTGTCCGATCTCGACGGTCCGATCGCGCAGGTGGTCGCGCGCGACCAATCGTTGTCCACGCTGTTCGGCTCGCAGGACTACTGCGCCGTCGACGACTGCACGTCGATCCTGAGCCCGGCGGCGTATCTGTGCGATCTGCTTTACTGGCTCGATCACCGCATGACGTCCGGGACCTCGGCACTCTCGGTATTGAACCAGCGGCGCGCCGACATCCAGAACCTCAAGCTCGATTGCCCGAACACCGACACGGCGCTGCCCTACATCGATCTCGTCAACGAGATTCTCGCCGACGCGATCAGCCCGCCAACGGATCCGAGCTCGACGATCGATCCGCCCTGGAAGCAGACGACCGCCGAACAGACCGCGGCGAGCCTGCGGGCGGCGCCCCAATATTTCAATCAAGCGGCCTACACGACGCTGTTTGGTGCCAGCTATCCGCATTCGCTTCCGTTCAGCGACGGGCTCGACGAGCTGCGAACCTATCTGCAGCAGTCGAACATCCCCTTATGGCAGCTGCGTCAAGCGCTCTTGCCGCTGCACAGCTCGACGCTGGCGGAGCGCGTGGCCGTGGCCGCGGAACGCTTCGGAATGCCGCCGCACGCCGTCGATCTCGCGACCAACGTCGACTTCGTGCCCGCGTCCGTGGCCTGGAACACGCCGACACCGACGACGGACCTCGTGCCCGTCGACGCATTCCTACAGGCCGCCTCGCTGACGTACGAGCAGCTGCTCGAGCTCTTGCAGGTCTCGTGGGTGCAAGGATCGCTCGGTGTCCAGATCGCCGGCGTCAACGACTCTTGCGAGACCGACCAGCAGACACTGTCCCCGGCGCCGGATGCGCCATGGCTGGATCGCGCGCACCGCTTTCTCCGGACGTGGCGCGCCACCGGTTACAAGATGTGGGAGCTCGATCTGCTGCTTCGCGCCAGTGTGGTGGCGAACGGCACGCTCGACGGCGCTGGGCTGGTGGCGCTGGGTGCATTCCGGATGCTCCAGGACGCGACCAAGCTGGTCGTCGATCAGCAACTCGCGATGTTCCAGGGCGAGACCATCGACACGTCAACGCATCGCGATCCCGATGGGACGACCACGACATCGCTGTTCGCGCGCGTGTTCTTGACGCCGGCGGTGAGCGCGCTCGATCCGAACGGCGATCTGGCGGCGCTGGCGGCCGGCACAGCGCCGAGCGATACGACGCTGAGCGACCATCTCGACGCGATCCAGGCGGCGCTCGGCATCTCCGCCACGGACGCCTCGACGCTGGTGACGGTGTTTGGCTTGAACGTCGCCAACACGCTCACGCTGGCGAATCTGTCGCTGCTCTACGGCGTGACGCAGCTCGCCGCCGCGGCGAAGCTGTCGCTTTCGGACCTCCAGACGGAGGCGCAGCTGCTTGCGCCTTCATCGAGCGAGGCGGCGGCGCTAACGGCACTGCTCGTCTCACCTACAACGACGATCGCGTTCCGCAGCCAAGCCACCGCCATCGAGCAGTCGGGCTTCTCGATCGATGCGCTCGAGTACCTGTTGACTCCACCCGTTGCGGCGCCGCCCCTCTGGACGACCAGCACCGGCATTACCGACAGCGGTATCGCGACGGTGCTCGGCGCCGTGCGGCAGGCGATCCTCGCTCCCAGCGGCGGGGACGTGAACGGCAGTGTCATCGCCGCCGTGGCGGCGCAATTCGGGCTCGCCAACGACGTGACGGCCTTTCTCATGCAGCCGCCACCCCCGCCCGTGCCGCAGCTTCTCGTGCCGGGGACGGGGCAAACGCTCATCACCGTACTCACGGATGCGTCGCTCACCAGCCCGACCGGCGGGCCGTACCCTGATCTCACCCGCGCCAATTATCCCGATCAGTTTGTCGCGGCGCAGTTGCTCGACAAGGTGGCGTTGGTCGTCAAGCAGCTCCATCTGGTGCTCGCCGATCTGACGTGGCTCCTCACCAACACCGCTGTCTATGGCGGCCTTGATTTCACGCAGCTGCCCGTGACCGCGTCGCAGGCGGCGCTCTCGGTTTCGCCGCTGCTTTCGACGGCGCTCGTCATCAAGCTGGCGCGACTGTGGACGAGCGCGCCGGCGGCATCCGCAATCCAGACGCTCTACGACATCATCGGCGGCGTGCAGGCGGGGACCATCGTCAACGACGCGACCGCGCAGGCCGACCTGGCGACCATCACTGGCTGGAATTTGGCCGACATCGTCGCCTTCGCAGGTGCGCTCGGCCTCGCTTTCCCGGCCGACTACACGAGCCCCGCCACGTACGATGCGTTGCGCACGTTGGCTTCGATGTTGTCCGCCGTCGGCGCCAAGGCCGCTGGAAGCGATCTCGTCAGCTGGGGCGCAGTTCCCGCGAGCGAAGCTGCCGCCGAAACGAGCGCCGCCTCGGCGTTGGGCGCGCTCAAGGCCCTGCACCCGAACAGCGATGAGTGGCTCGCGTTCCTCGCGCCTCTGACAGATCAGATCCGCGAGCACCGATCCGCCGCGCTGCAGGACTATCTCGTTGGCAACGGCAACAGTGGAGGTCACAAGTTCGCCGACCTCGATGCCTTGTTCGACTACTTCCTCATCGACACCCAGATGAGCTCCTGCGAGGTGTCGACACGCGTGGTGCAGGCGTACATCGCGGTGCAGGTCTTCGTCGAGCGCTGTCGGATGGGCCTCGAGGCGCCGGCGGTCACGATCGATCCAGCGGACGACGCGTGGAACCAGTGGACGTGGATGAAGCGCTATCGCGTGTGGGAGGCCGCGCGCGAAGTCTTCCTCTATCCGGAGAACTGGCTTGTCGAGTCGCAGCGGCCCAACCGCACGGAGATCTATCAAAAGCTCGAAGACGACGTGCAGCAAGGCGACCACACCGCCGACGCGCTCGAGAGCGTGGTGCTCGACTACGTCGACGGGCTCGACGGCATCGCCCACCTGTTCATAACCGGAATGTGCACGGCCGCCGACGGTACGGTGTACGTCGTCGCGCGCACGCAGGCGGACCCGCCACGTTATTACTATCGCACGCTATCGCAAGGCACCTGGACTGGCTGGGTGCAGATCCCACTCGACATCAAGGCACACCAGGTCGTGCCCGCGATCTATAGCGGACGGTTGTGCATCTTCTGGACGCAGATCAAGGTCTCGACCGAGCCGCATCAGACCTTGGGCGCGGCGCAGCCCTCCTCCAGCCCGCCGAGCCAGGAAGTATCGAAGTACGTCGAGCTCGCGCTCTATTTCAGTATCTTCCGCAACGACGTATGGGCGCCGGCGCAGATGACCAAGGGCGACCTGTTCGACGTGCCGCTGTTGAGCTCGCAGCAAGCGTCGGACAAGCGGGCGATCGAGGGTCTCTACACGATCAAGGTCCAGTCACCGGCGCCGACGCCGGGATATGGCGCTTCGTTGTTCATCGACGTCTTCCGCCTCGGCGCATACGACGCGAACGCGTACCTGTCCGCGTTGCAAGCGATGAGCGCTGACTACGCGCAGGCGGAGCTCGACCTACAGGAAGCGCAGCTGCTCGCCCCGCTGGATGGCTTTCCAGGGGTTGCTCAGGCCGAGGCGGCGCTGGAGGTAGCAGCCGCGCAGGCGCTGGTGGCCGGCGCCCTCGCGGCGGTGCAGGCCGCGCTCGCGGAGCACGGAACGACTGCAGTGCACATCGGACGCGCGATGTTCGACGGGCGCTTCGGCGATCTCGAGCTGCGCAACCTGCCCATCATCATCAGCGGGCAGGCTGATCAGCTCTTGTCACACGCCCAGACGACCTACGGACCCGACGCGACACCGCTGCTCCCCTTGCCCGACGCCGAAGCGGATCCCGATCTTCTCGGTGAGCCGGGACTCGAGCCGCAAGCCGGCGCGCTGTCGACGCTGCCACCCGACCCCAACGGACCGGCGAACCCGACGCTGGCGCTCAACTTCACGGCCGCGCCGCTCGAGCAGAACGCCGGGCCACTGCTGAATACGGCCTCGGTGCCGTTCCGCGTCGTCGGCCCGGCCAGTGACATCGCCTTCGATCCGGCGTCGCCGTTCATCTATCAGGACAACCGCCGCTGCTACTACGTCGATACGACGAAGTGGTTCTGGACGGGCAGCACCTGGGCGCCGACGGCGCCGTCGAACCCCGCCAGCGCCCCCTTTGAAGCGCGCTACTTCTTCCATCGCTTCTATCACCCGTACACGCGCCTCATCTGGCATCAGCTCGCGGGCGGTGGCTTCCCGCTTCTGTACGATCCGAAGCTGCAACAGACGCCCGATCAGGTCGATCCGTCGCACGCCGACGTGTTCAGTTTTCAGAGCACGTACAGCCCGGTTGTCCCACGCGTGCAGTGGGGCGAGGACAACGAGATTCTCGACTTCTCGCCGGACGCCGCCTACTCAGTCTACAACTGGGAGCTCTTCTATCACGTGCCGCAGTACATCGCGGACCTGCTCAGCCAGAACCAACAGTTCGAAGATGCACAGTCCTGGTACCACTACATCTTCAATCCGACGGTGCAGGGAACCGATCCGCAGCGCTTCTGGATCACGAAGCCCCTGCACGACATCACGAATACTCTCAGCCAGCGCATCAACGAGATATTGCAAGCAGTCAATGCGGGCGATCCTGGTGCCCTCGATCAGGTAGCACGGTGGAGCGACGATCCGTTCAATCCGTACCTGCTCGCGGATCTGAGACCTGTCGCTTACATGAAGCGCGTCGTGATGTCGTATCTCGACAACCTCATCGCCTGGGCCGACAACCTGTTCGCCAGCGATTCGCGCGAGGCGTTGAACGAGGCGACCCTGCTGTATGTCATCGCCGCTGAGATCCTCGGTCCACAACCGACGGCGATCACGCCGCCGCAGCACGCCGACGACTCCTACGTCGATCTAGCGCCCAAACTCGACGCGTTCGCCAACGCCATGGTCGACGTCGAGAACGTCGTCGGGTCCGGGTCCGGAGGTGGAGGCGGTGGACCGCCGCCACTCCCCGCGCAGACCTTCTATTTCAAGATCCCACCGAACGATCAGCTGCTCGGCTACTGGAGCACCATCGCCGATCGACTCTTCAAGCTGCGCCATTGCCAGAACATCCAGGGTGTCACGCGGCAGTTGGCCTTGTTCGATGCGCCGATCGATCCGGGGCTGCTGGTCAAGGCGCGCGCCGCAGGAGTCGACATCGGCTCTGTCCTCAGCGATGTGACGGCAGCGCTGCCGAATTATCGGTTCACGGCGGTGTATCCGCAGGCGCTCGACTTCGTCAACGCAGTACGCGGCTACGGTGCGGCGCTGCAAGCGGCGCTCGAAAAGAGCGATGCGGATCACTTGGCTGTGTTGATCGCGACCAATCAGCAGCAACTTCTGAGCGACGCCGACCAGATCTTCGATTGGCAGGTGCAGCTTGCGCAGAGCGCGATCGATGCTCTGACCGAAGCGCGCGCCAATGCCGACGAGAAATACGGCTACTACAGCAATCTCGCGAAGACCGAGAACTTCGCCAACGCGGCCGAGTGGATCGGCATGGGTCTCTATACGGCGCAGATCGGCCTGAAGATCGCCGAGGCGACGACGCATGGCGCGGCCGCCGTCGGCCATGCGTTGCCCAACGCGACGGTCGGCGCTACCGGTGTCGGTGGCACGCCGGCGGCGCACGCCACCGAAGGCGGGCCGAACGCGGGTCACGCGGGAGAGTCGGGCGGAAATGTGATCAAGGCGCTGGGCGAGATCGCCGGCACGTCGGCGCGCATGGCGCTGTCGATCGGCAGCTGGATGCATCGCCAGGACGACAACAACCAGAAAGCGACCGAAGCGCTCTCCGAGCGCAACCGCCTCGATATCCAGATCGCGGGCGCGCAGCTCGCGCTGCAGATCGCGCAGCAAAACCAGACGAATCACCAGACGCAGATCGATCAGCTGCAGACGCAAATCGACTTCCTGACCGATCGATTCACGAATCAAGATCTGTATGACTGGATGGTTAGCCGTCTTGCGGATACGTACTTCCAGAGCTATCGGCTGGCGTACACGCTCTGCAAGGGCGTGGAGCGCTGCTACCAGTACGAGCTCGGCCCCATCGAAAGTGACTTCATTCAGTTCGGATACTGGGACAGCTTGCACAAAGGTCTGCTCGCCGGCGAAGCGCTAAACCACGACCTGCGGCGCTTGCAAGCTTCCTATCTGGACAAGAACGTGCGCCGCTTCGAGATGTCGCGCTTCCTTCCCCTTTCGGTCGTGGCGCCGACCGCCCTGCATCAGCTCATCACGACGGGCGCGTGCGATTTCGATCTACCGGAGTCTCTCTTCGATCACGATTATCCCGGCCACTACCATCGTCACCTCGTGCGCGTCAGCGTGTCCGTCGTTTATCCGAGCCCCGGCAAGTTCGACAACGTCAAAGCGACCCTCACGATGCTCAAGAACAAGGTGCGCTACTCGACGGATATCTCCTCGGGCTATGCCGAGAGTCCCGTCGGCGGCGATGCTTCGCGGTTCGCCTACAACTACGGCGCCGTTCCCCAGAAGATGGTGTTGGGGCAGGGACAGGATGATCCGGGCCTGTTCTTGACGGCGATGAACTACAACCTGGCCGATCCGCGCTACATGCCCTTCGAAGGCGCGGGCGTGATCAGCTCGTGGCACATCGACATGCCGGCGGCGAGCAACGAGATCGACATCACCAAGGTCACCGACGTGGTGCTGCACTTCTTCTACACCGCGCTCTATGGCGGCGATTCGCTCAGGCAGGCGGCAGGTGGTTGAGACCATGCGACCGACGTTCCTCGAAAGACTCGTGGCGCGTTACGTGCGTGCGTTCTCGCCGGAGCGCATCATGATGTTCGGCTCGTACGCCAAGGGGACGCAGCACGACGGCAGCGATGTGGATCTGCTGATCGTCGCGGATGTCGATGGTGCGAGCACGCTGCACCTGCGACGCGCGCGTCAGCTCGCGGCCGACTGTTTTCCCCGCGTCGATGTCGTGTTCGCCAGCGAAGCCGAAGTTGCCAACGCGGCGAGCCTCGCGTCCCCCTTCCTGCTCTCGATTCTCGGTACGGGGGTCACGCTTTATCAACGGCCGCGCGACCGCACTGTGCGCGATCAGGAGGCGACATGAGGTTGCCATCACGCGCGCTCGCGCTGGCGATCCTCGGCGGTACGAGCGCGTGCGTGCACTACAGCGTGCTGCGCACGAGCACGTTGCAAGGAGTCGATCCGTCGACCGCCCATCTCAAGCTGTCGCGCCCGCCCGACACCGTCAGCCGCGAGCTCGAGGCCCTGTTCGCGCAGCGCGGCTTTCCGGTCGTGAACAAACTGAGCTCAGGGCCGGCGACGTTCTACGTATTCAAAGGAGGACGCGACAAGGTCACGAGCCTCTACGGCAACGAAGATTTCGTCGCGATGCAGTCGAACAACATCGGATCCTGGTTCGCCGCGCGTGTCGCCGCAGACGGCAACGGCACCGACCTCATGATGTTCGGCAAACCCACCGTCAACGGAGTCGAGGTGTGCTCCGATGCTGACTCGCTCCTGGCGGACGTCAAATACTGGTGCACCGACACGAAGATCAAAGACGGAGCCCCCGAAGCGCGGTACATGACGGGCCGCGAAGAGCGCGAGATCCTCAAGGGCGTTCAGGTCGCGCTAGAGGAAGCGCGCTGACATTCCAGCGCTCGATCCGGCTTGCTGCGCGCTTGCTACGCGCGGCCAGGTCGTCGAGATGAAAACCGACGACGAACGTCGTCGTCGGCGCCGCGAGCGGCGCGACCGCGTTTGCGTTCTCGAAGTAGTGTCGTCCACGCGGCGCGCACGTCCCGTACCATTCGGGCGTGCGGCTTCCGGATCCGATCGGGGACGCCACGCGCAGGCGCGAAAAAGGGCCGATGTTTGGTGGGGCCAATGTCGCAAGGAGGGTAGTGCCTTCAACTCCACTGATCCGGATCAGCGGCGCGAACTTCGGAGCACCGCACGTATTCACCCTAATACGTAGCGGTGACCTCAGCTCACTTCCTGAGGATCGCCTCCTCGTAGTGCTCCTTGGACGCGTCGCCGTTCTTGGGATGGCTCTCGACGTCGAGCGAGATCTTGACCGGACAGCCCTGCGCGGTCGCCCAGATCGCGCCGCGCTCGAAGCCGGCCGGGCCGAGTGTGCTCTGGAACAGCGACTTGTCGGCGTCGGTCGCGCGCGCGGTATCGATCGAGTACTTGATCGCGTCGTAGCCGTTGAGCTTCTCCGCGCCTTCGCGAACGATCGCCGACCCGTTGCGCACGAGCGCGACTGTGCCGGCCATCCCGCCGATACCGCGCAAGCTCGACCATGCGCTCTGCCAGCCGGCGGCATCCGTGCGCACGCCGTGCACCGGCGTCGCGGAGTCAGCGCCGATCTGGAACGTGCCATCGATCGACTGGGGCGTGACGTCGGCCTCTTCGTGCACGGGATTATCGCTGACCTTCTGGTACGTGTAGTGGAACGCCTCGGGCGGATTCTGCAGGCGATCCATCACGCAGTTGAGATCGATGTTGACGGCGCTCGCGGGTACGGCGGGCGTTGCGTGATCCTCCGCCGCAGGCGCCGGCGCCCGCTCCGACTTGCAGCCGAGCGCGGCGAGCATCAACGCAAGTAACGCTTTGGTCATCATCGAAGCGTACCAGCTTCCTGGCGGCGACCGATCGCGGCATCGTGCGAGCAGAGACGCTCGAACCGGCGTGAGCACACCCGGACTCGCTACGCGGTGATCGAGGAGAGCGTGTGATCACCCATTCTGTGTGCGCCAGTCTCGGGCTGCGCTACGCACGGCAGACCTCTAGCACGTGTCGTGACAGCGCAGCCCGTTCAGCCGAACGTGATCGTGGGCTTGCCGAGGTCGATGATCGCTCCGGCTGTTCGGCGACCCCACCCAAGTTGGAGGTGCTCGTGCCCGACATCGTCAAGAAGCGGCTCCAGGTTCAGACCCCGGGGCGCATCCATCGACAGGTCGCTGCTCTTCGTCGTCGGTACGCTCCCCGACGTTGAGCGCCGCAAGCTTCGCGGCGTGTGTTCGAGGTGGCCACGAAGGTGGAGGCGCTGCGGATGTACCGCGACCTCCACGCGCTGGCGAAGGAAGCCGTGGCCGATGGGCGGCTCGCGGAGTTTCTCGACAGCCTTGATGAGCGCGCGCGGACGACCTTCGATGCCGGGCCGAAGTTCCGCGACTTCGCCGAGAGCTGGTACACGACGTGCTCCAAAGGACGCCGGGCTCCGCGAGGCGACGGTGATCAGCGATCGCCCGACGCTCGACAACCATCTCTTGTCGGCGTTCGGCTCGCGGCACGTTCGCGACATCGGTCCGCGCGAGATCGACAAGTACAAGGCTGCGAAGCGGCAGGTCCCATCAGTACGGCACCGGCTACTCGGGCAAGACGATCAACAACCACCTCGCCGTGCTCCATCGGGTCTTTAACAAGGCGATCGAGAACCTCGTTGGAGCGGATCTCGAAACCCTAACGAGGTCATGTTGATAAATGGTGGAGGCGGCGGGAGTCGAACCAGCCTGCGGGCTCGTCAGAAGCCGCGAGAACGCGCTTTCTCGACGAGAAACGGTCCGCGCGGGCGAGCTATCGCGGCTTCTCGCGTGCAGCCACTGTCACTGAGCCAGTGACAATCGCGTTTCCCGACGAGGATCGTCACTGTTTTCTTCGTGCGGCGCTCGAGGACCCGGGCCGCTCAAGATCGCCCGCAAGCGGGTCGGCCCGGAGCTCTTCGCGATCAAGTAGAGATCTGCTCGCCGCCGCTTTTGCGTTGCGAGCCCGAAGTCCTCGCAGTAGGTTCGCTGCGTCGGAGGCTTGAACGCCCGAGACGCACCGCGAAGCAGGTGACCCTGCCCGCGG
>Ga0070665_100005788_pt1 | contig 12684 bp, 7 predicted proteins | sample KBSS13metaG_FD_65862 | JGI IMG/M metagenome (GOLD analysis project Ga0070665, IMG submission 65862) | Switchgrass rhizosphere microbial communities from Kellogg Biological Station, Michigan, USA - KBS S1-3 metaG | ecosystem: Host-associated > Plants > Roots > Rhizosphere > Soil ... | reverse complement strand
TTAAGAATTAAGAATTAAGAATTTGGAATTGAGAATGCAGCCATACGATGAAATCCGGCAGCTGATCGATCGAGTGCGCGCCCGATGGCGGGCGCTGGTCGCGCTGCAGGCGCTCGTCCGCGGCGCGATCGTCGCGGCGCTGATCGTCGGCGCCGCGCTGATCGCGACGCGCTGGACTGAGGGCGCGCCGGTGGCGCTGATGGTCCTGGGCGCCGTCGCGATGCTGTTGGCCGCGGGTGTCCTCATCTGGCGCCTGGCGCCATTGCGGCGGGTGCCGGCCGATGCACAGGTCGCGCGCTTCATCGAGGAGCGCAGCTCGTCGCTGGGCGATCGCCTGGTGACCGCGGTCGACGTCGCGCAGGCGCCGAACCCGCCGGCGCTCGCCGACATGATGATCGCCGACGCGGCGCGGCGATCGGCGGCGATTGACGTCGACACCATCGTGTCGAGCGAGTCGTTGCGCCGCGCCGGTTTCCAGGCGGCGGCGGCGGTGCTCGCGCTCGGGATCGTGTTGTTCGCATCGCGCGGCCCGGCCCGCCAGGCGTTCGATGCGGCGTCGCTGACGCTGTTTCCCCATCGAATCGGACTCGAGGTCTCGCCGGGCAACGCGAAGGTCAAGGCCGGATCGCCGCTGGCGATTCAGGCGCGCCTGGTCGGGAACCGCGCGCCGATCATCGCGCAGGTGCAGATTGCCGACGGCGACCGCTGGCGCGTCGCCGAGATGACCAGCGATGCCGCCGGATCGTTTCGGCTCGCGATGCCGTCGGTCTCCGCCCCCTTCAAATACCGCGTCGTCGCCGGCGCGGTGACGTCGCCGCTTTACGAGATCGCCGTGGCGATTCCGCCGCGGGTGACGCGCATCGACGTGCACTACACCTATCCCGCCGGCCTGAAGCTCGCGCCGCGGACCGAGACCGATGGCGGCGACATCTACGCCCCCGCGGGCACCGATGTCCGGGTGCAGGTCTTCACCGATCGTCCGGCGGCGACCGGCCAGATGACGCTCGGCGCGGGCACGCCGATCGCGCTGGCCGTGGACAAGCCGAACGAGCTGTCCGCGTCGCTGAAAGTCACCAGCGACGACTCCTATCGCCTGGTGCTCGCGGATCGGGACGGCGTCGGCAATCCCGGCGACACCGAGTACTTCATCCGCACGCTCGAAGACCGTCCGCCCGATGTCCGCCTCCTGAAGCCGGCGACCGATCGGTCGGTGACGCGGCTGGAGGAAGTGGACATCGAAGCGCAGGCCGAAGACGACTACGGGGTCGACCGGCTCGATCTCGTGTATTCGGTGAAGGGCGGTGCGGAGCGGGTCGTGCCGCTCAATATCGCGCGCGCCAGCGTCAACGTGACCGGCCGCCATACGCTGTTCCTCGAGGAGCTCGACGTGCAGCCGGGCGATTTCGTGTCCTACTACGTGCGGGCGCGCGATCTGACGCGCGGCACCCGCCCGAACGAAGCGCGCAGCGACATCTTCTTCCTCGAAGTGAAGCCGTACGAACAGGAGTTCGCGCTCGCGCAGAGCCAGGGCAACATGCCGGGCGGCAACCAGAGCGGGATCGACGATCTGGTGGCGGCGCAGAAAGAGATCGTGGTCGCGACCTGGAAGCTGGATCGGCGCGCCCGCGCCGCCAACGGAGCCAAGTCCGAGCAGGACATCAAGGCGGTCTCGCGCGCAGAGGCCGAACTGAAGACGCGGGTCGAGCAGACCTCGAGTTCGTTCCGCGAGGGCGCGATGCGCGATCCGAAGCGGCGCGCGCAGCCGCAGCGCGGCCGGGGCGGTCCCACACCGCAGCCGCAGCCGCAGCCGCAACCGCCGCTGCCGCCGCTGCCGCCCCAACCACCGCCGCAGCCGGAGCTGAAGGCCGGCGAGACGATGCCGGAGGAAGATCAGATGACGGCGGCGGCGATGGCGATGGAGAAGGCGGTGACCTCGCTCGAGGCCTCGAAGACCGGCGAGGCGCTGCCGCCGGAGATGGACGCGCTCAACCGGCTGCTGAAAGCGCAGGCCGAAGTGAAGCGCCGCGAAGTGCAGCGGCAGCAGTCGGGCAGCGGCAGCGGCGGCAACCGCAGCAACTACGACGTATCGTCGTTGTTCGACAAGGAGCTGCAGAAGGCGCAGCAGACCAACTACGAGACCAAGTCGAGCGCGGTGGAGCAGAAGGGCGAGAGCGCGCAGAGCGCCCTCGACGCCATCAAGGACCTGGCGCGCCGGCAGGACGAGCTGCTCAAGCGGCAGCAGGAGCTGGCGAGCCGGCGCGCGCAGATGACCGAAGAGGAACTGAAGCGCGAGCTCGAGAAGCTGACGCGCGAACAGTCCGAGCTCCGCCAGAAAGCCGAGGAGCTTGCCCAGAAGATGGCCAGCAAGGGGCAGGACGGGCAGGAAGGGCAGGAGGGGAAGAAAGGAGAACAGGGACAGCAAGGTCAGAAGGGCCAGCAGGGACAACAGGGGCAGGCCGGAAAGGCAGGACAGGCTGGAGAGTCTGGGCAGAGTGGCCAGTCCGGTCAGAGTGGTCAATCCGGTCAGAGCGGCCAGTCCGCCGACAGCAAGCGTATGCGCGACGTCTCCGAGGAGATGCGCAACGCCGCCAGCGAGCTGCGGAAACAGGATCCGGGGCAGGCGAGCGCGCGCGGCAGCCGGGCGCTGGAAAAGCTGCGCGAGCTCCAGCAGCAGATCGAGTCGGCGCGTCCGGACGACCGGCGGCGTGCGCTGGGAGAGATGCAGCTCGAGGCGCGCCAGCTCGCCGACGCGGAGCGGCGGATAGCGTCCGAGCTCGCCAGGACCCCGCAGGGTGAAGCCGGGAAGGATGCCGTGCGCAAGCTGGCCGGCGAACAGGATCGGCTGGCCGAGCGCGCAAAGAAGCTGCAGGAATCGCTGAAGCAGCAGGCGGCTCAGGGTTCGTGGGCTGCTCAGGGTTCTCAAGGTGCGCAGGGTGCTCAGAGTGCTCAACAGGCTCAGGGCGCGGCGCAGGCCCAGGCGGCGGCGGGCGACGTGGCGAAGGAGATCGAGCGTCAGCGGCTGTCGGAGCGCATGCGCGAGACGGCCGAGGCCATGCGCACGGCCACCGAAGATCCCAAGGGCGGCCGTGGCAGCACGGCGCCGCGATCGACCGACGACCCGCGCGCGCAGGCCTCGTCGCAGCAGGAACTGGCTAAGGCGCTCGAGAAAGCGGCCGACCGGCTGGCGTCAGCCTCCGGATCGCAGGACGGTGAATCGCAGAAGCTGTCGGAACAGCGTGCGCGGGCGCAGACCCTGCGCGACCAGTTGAACGAGACGAGCCGCGCGCTCGGCCAGATGGCGCAGGCGGGACGCGCAGGGCGAGCGGGCCAGGCCGGAGAGGCGGGAAGGGCAGGACAGACGGGAGAGGCAGGACGGGCGGGACAAGCAGGAGCGCAGGGCGGTTCGAGCACGCAGAAATCGCCGGGTGAGACCGGCAAGGCCGGAGAAGGACAGGCCGGCGGCGGTGGAACGGGAACCGACCTGGAGAAGCTCCGCCAGCAGTATCAGCGCCAGCTGCAGGAAACCAAGGAGCTCGCCGATCAGATGCGGCGCGAGGATCCAAGCCTCGCCCGCGGCGGCGGCGGCGGGTTCAGCTTCGAAGCGCCCACCAGCATCGGCGTCTCGGCGCCGGGCACCGAAGGGTTCAAGCAGGATTTCGCGAGATGGGAGGAGCTGCGCCGCCAGGCGACGCAGGTGCTCGACAGCGTCGAAGCCTCGTTGTCGAAGAAGCTGCAGGCGAAGCAGGCCCACGATCGGCTCGCCGCCGGCGCCGACGACAAGGCGCCCGCGGGCTACCAGAAGCAGGTCGACGATTATTTCAAGGCGATTGCGAGCAAGAAGAAACCGTAGATGCATTTTGCCTACCCGCTGCCGTGGTGGCTGGCGGTCCTGCTCGCGGCGGCCATCGCGGCCGTCGCGTATGTCGAGTACCGGCGTCCGCTCTCTCCGCTGACGCCGGCGCAGCGCGGAGTGCTGGTCGGGCTGCGCGTGCTCGCGCTCGCCGCTCTGGTGCTGTTCCTGTTTCGCCCGATCGCCGTGCTCCCTCCGGCCGGCACGCGCGACGCGATTGTTCCCGTGCTCGTCGACGTATCGCGCAGCATGCGCCTTGCGGATGCCGACGGCCAGACGCGTCTCGCGCGCGCGGTCGGCCTGGTGAAGAACGAGCTCGGCCTTCCGCTCACCTCCCATTTCACGACCGAGCTGTACGCCGTGGGCGATGGTCTCGCGCCCGCCAAAGTTGACGGCCTTGCGGCCGACGCGCGCCGCACCGATCTCTCAGGAGCGCTGGCTTCCGTGCGCGAGCGCTACCGCGGCCAGCGCATTGCGGGGATCGTCGTGATCTCGGACGGCGGAGATACGGGGGCCGGTGGGGCAGGAAGGGCGGGAGTGGCAGGGGCGGGAAGGGAAGGCGATGCCGGCGGACCGCCCGTGTTCACCGTCGGCGTCGGCTCGCCCGATGGACCGCGCGATCGGGAAGTGCTCGGGATGACGGCCGGCGATCCACGGCTCGATCAGTCAACGGTCGATCTCCATGTCACCGCCGTCAGCAGCGGCTTCGGCCGTGCACCGTTCTCGCTGCGCGTCCTCGCGAACGGCCAGGTGCTCGACACCCGGCGACTCGTCCCCTCCGCAGACGGATCGCCGATCGATCAGGTATTCACCGTGTCGCCCGATCCGCTCAACGCGACCGTGTATACGGCGGAGATTCCACGCGACGAGGCCGAAGCGGTCGGCGAGAACAACAGCCGCAGCCTGTTCGTCAGTCCCTCCGGCCGAAAGCGGCGCCTGTTGCTGGTGGAAGGGGCGCCCGGGTTCGAGCACAGCTTCATGACGCGGGCGTTGTCGGCCGATTCGGGCCTCGAGGTCGACTCGGTCACCCGCAAAGGCAAGAACGGCGAGGGCCAGGACACGTTTTTCGTGCAGGCGGGCGGCGGCCGATCGCCGAACCTGACATTCGGCTTTCCGGCGACCCGCGAGCAGCTGTTCGTCTACGACGCGATCGTCATCGCCAACGTCGAAGGCGATTTCTTCTCGAGGGCGCAGCTGAAGCTGGCGGCCGACTTCGTCGCCGAGCGCGGCGGCGGCCTGCTGGTCATGGGCGGCCGCTCGTTCGCGCAGCGCGGCCTCTCGGGCACGACGCTTGAAGAGGTGCTGCCGGTGGAGCTCAACGATCGCCGCGGCGGCCTGGTGCGCGCCTCGCTCGACGCCGGCGATCTGCCGGCGCACAACCGGGTCACGCTGACGCCGGAAGGCGAAGCGCACCCGATCATGCGCATCGGCGGCTCGCCTGCCGAGACGCGCAAGATGTGGTCGGCGATGCCGGCGCTCGCCGCGAGCGCGCCGCTCGGCGCTGCGCGCCCCGGCGCGACCATCCTCGCACTGACGACCGCGCCGGGCGGCGGCGTGTTTCCGGTCGTCGCGGTGCAGCGGTACGGACAGGGACGCTCGATGGTGTTCGCCGGCGAAGCCTCGTGGCGCTGGAAGATGATGGTCCCCTCGACCGACCGCGCCTACGACTTCTTCTGGCGCCAGTCGTTGCGGTGGCTCTCCTCCTCCGCGCCTGAGCAGGTCGCCATCCGGCTGCCCGACGCACCTGAGCCGGGAGACGCGATCGCGGTCGATGTCGACGCGAGGGACGCGTCGTTCGCGCCCGTGCCCGACGCCACCATCGACGCGACCCTGACACTGCCCGGCGGCGCCACCCAGCCGATCAAGCTGCGCCACGGCGATCCGTCGGGTGGCCGCTATACCGCAGCGCTCGCGCTTGAGCAGCCCGGACTCTACCGCGTCCACGCGGACGCGCGCCGCGGCACGACGGCCCTCGGCGCGGCCGATCGCTGGATGTATGTCGGCGGCGCGGACCGCGAGTTTGCCGATCCGCGGCTGAACGAGGGCTTTCTGCGCCGTGTGGCGCGCAACTCCGGCGGACGCTACGTCCGCGCCGCGGAGGCGGCCCAGGTGCCGTCGTGGCTGCAGGCCGCGGTTCCGCAGAACGCCGCCCCGGAACGTCGCGATCTCTGGCACGAGCCGTGGGCGTTCGCGGTCGTGATCCTGTTGTTGTCGACGGAGTGGATTCTGCGCCGGCGCTGGGGGCTCCGGTGAATTCGGAATTCAGAATTCGGAATTTGGAATTCGTGCGGCGCGGCGCGATGGTTGTCGCGCTTCTCATGACATTCAGCCTGGCGTCCCGCGCGGCCGCCGGCGAGCGGTTCGCGCTCGTGGTGACCGGCGCATCGGGTGGGGACGCCTACGCGCAGAAGTACGCGAAGTGGCGCGCCTCCTTCGTCGAGACGCTGCGAGGCAAGTTTCACTACGACCCGCAGCGGCTCATCGTCCTGGCCGAACCCCCGCGAACAGGGGCGGGGCGGGGCGATGGCGGCGTCCAGTCGGCCACCCGCGAAAATGTCCGCGCCGCGCTCGCCGATTTGCGGAAGCGGATGACGAAGGACGATCAGCTGGTGGTGCTCCTCATCGGCCACGGCACGTCGCTCGACGGCGAGGAAGCCAAGTTCAATCTCGTCGGTCCCGACCTGAGCGCCAGCGAATGGAGCGACCTGCTGCGCCCGCTGCCGGGTCGCCTGGTGTTCGTGAACACGACCGGCGCCAGCTTCCCCTTCCTGCGAAAACTCGCCGGCAAGGGACACGTCGTGCTGACCGCAACCGACGCCGCGGCGCAGCAGTTCGAGACCGTCTTCCCCGAGTTCTTCATCAAGGCGTTCGACGACGAGGCGGCGGATCTCGATCGGAACAAGCGCGTCTCGATCTGGGAGGCGTTCACCTACGCCAGTGCCGGCGTGCGGCAGTGGTTCGAGCAGAAGGGGCAACTGCCGACGGAGCGGCCGTTGCTCGACGACACCGGCGCCGGCGTCGGACGCGAAGCGCAGAACCCCGGCACCGACGGCGCGATCGCGCGCGTGACCTACCTCGAGCCGGATGTCGCGCTGGTGTTGCCGTCCGATACCGCGCTGGCCGGCCTGATGCGGCGCCGCGCCGATCTCGAATCGCTGCTCGAAGAGCTCAAGGCGCGCAAGGAATCGACGCCGCCGGACCAGTACGACGCCGAGCTCGAGAAGCTGCTGGTCGAGATCGCCCGCATCTCGGTCCAGATCCGCGCGAAGTCCTAGGCGTCAGATCTCGGAGACTCGGTCGGTTTCTTGTTTTTAAGAAGGCTTCTCCGCGACCTTTGCGATCTCCCCGGTTTCTTCTGGTCGTGATCCTCTGCCCCCCTAGTACGCGCTCTCCCACGGATCGAGCTCGCGTTTCCGGAACAGGAACACGGCCCCCATGCCGACCACGAAGCCGACGACGTGGGCGGCGAACGCGACGCCGCCGCCGCGGCTGCTGGTGGTCATCGCGATGGTGCCGGCGCTGAACAGCTGCATCACGAACCAGAAGCCGAGCAGCACGGTGGCCGGAAGCTCGACGATTTGCAGGAAGATCCAGGGGATGAGGGTCAGCACCCGCGAGTGCGGGTAGAGGACGAAATAGGCGCCCATGACGCCGGCGATCGCGCCGCTCGCGCCGATCGTCGGCAGCGTCGAGTTCGGATCGACCGCGACCTGCCCGGCGGCGGCGGCGATGCCGCACAGCAGGTAGAACACGATGAAGCGGCCGTGGCCGACGCGATCCTCGACGTTGTCGCCGAAGATCCACAAGTACCACATATTGCCGAGCACGTGCGACCAGCTGCCGTGCAGGAACATCGACGTGATGAGCGTCGGCGCCGAGAAGTAGGCCGGCACCACGCCGTAGACGGTCAGGAATTGGTTGAGGGTGTCGTGCGGCAGCGATAGCTCGAAGAACCACGCCAGCGCATTCAGCGCGATGATCGTGATGGTGATGTAAGGAGTGGAGCGCGACGGAATCACGTCGCGCAGCGGAATCATTCCGCCATTTTACACGCCGTGGCCGTACCCCACGGTTTCGACGTGCGCCGTGCTCGCGGCGGCTGCCGCCGACGCCGGCGTGCGCACCCGATCGACGATGCGGCGGAGATCACCGTCGCCGATGGCCTTGCGGTGCTCGCCGAGCGAGATGACGGCGCGGTAGACCTCGCCGACCTCGACCTGGGTCAGGGTAAAGCCCAGCGTCTCGCAGCGCGACTGGACCGCGTGACGGCCGGAGTGGCGGCCGAGCACCAGGCGCGACGACACCGACTGGCCGACGTCCTCGGGCTTCATGATCTCGTAGGTGCGCGCATCCTTGAGCACGCCGTCCTGGTGGATGCCCGCTTCGTGCGCGAAGGCGTTGCGCCCGACGATCGCCTTGTTCGCCTGAACCGGCTCGTTCGTGAGGGTCGAGAGCAGCTGGCTGGTCTCGAACAGGGCCTGCGAGCGGATCGCCGTGTCGTAGGGCAGGCGGTCGGGCCGCACCCGCAGCGCCATCACCAGCTCTTCCAGCGACGCGTTGCCGGCGCGCTCGCCGATCCCGTTGATCGAGCACTCGACCTGCCGCACGCCGCCCTGAATCGCCGCGAGGCTGTTGGCGACGGCGAGCCCGAGGTCGTTATGGCAGTGCGTGCTGAAGATCGCGCGGCCGGAGTTCGGGACGCGCGCGATGATCTCCGCGAAGAATTCACGCAGCTCGTCGGGCGTCGCGTAGCCGACCGTGTCGGGCAGGTTGACCGTGGTGCAGCCGGCCTCGATCACGCCTTCGATCACCCGGCACAGGAAATCGCGGTTGCTGCGCGTCGCATCCTCCGCCGAAAACTCCACGTCGTCCGTGTAGCGGCGCGCCAGCTTCACGGCGCTGACCGCCGAATCGAGGCACTCGTCGCGCGTCATGCGCAGCTTCGCCGACAGATGCAGGTCCGAGGTCGCGAGAAACGTGTGGATGCGCGACCGCTCAGCCGGACGCAGCGCGAGCGCCGCCTCTTCGATGTCCTGCCCGCGGGTGCGCGCCAGCGCCGCGATGATCGGCCGCCGCACGTCCGCCGCAATCTGGCGCACCGCTTCCGAGTCGGCCGGCGACGCGATGGGGAAGCCCGCCTCGATGATGTCCACGCCGAGGGCGTCCAGCGCCCTGGCCATGGCCAGCTTGGAGGTGACGTCCAGCGAGTAGCCCGGGGCCTGCTCGCCGTCGCGGAGGGTCGTGTCGAAAACGATGACGCGTGCGGGCGTGCTCATGCCTTCCATGGTGGGCCCGGCCGTAATAGAAGTCAAAGCGATAATGATTAACGAAAAATAAGGCCATGTTATAGTCCTGGCCCATGGATCTGGCCGCCCTCAAGATCTTTCTCGCCGTGGCCCAGGAGCGCAGCTTCTCGCGCGCGGCCGCCAAGGTGCACCGGACGCAGCCGGCCGTGAGCCAGGCCGTCCGCCGGCTGGAAGTCGAGCTGGGAGAGCAGTTGTTCGACCGATCCTCGAAAACCGGGACCCTCACCGAAGCGGGCCGGATGCTCCAGAACTACGGCCAGCGCCTTGTCCGCCTGGCCGAGGAGACGGAATCGGCGGTGCGCGAGCTGCGCGACCTGCGCCGCGGGCGGGTGCTGATCGGCGCCAACGAGGCGGCGGTGCACACGCTGCTGCCGCTGATCGCCCGGTTCCGCCAGCGCTATCCCGACATCGCGATCGACGTCCGGCGCGTGCCGGCGCGGCAGATTGCCGTCGAAGTTCAGCAGGGAAGCCTCGACTTCGGCGCGCTGACGTTTCACCCGACCGAGGAAGGGCTGCTCGAGGTGCCGGTCGGGACCGACGAGCTCGTGCTGCTCGTGCCGCCGTCGCACCGCCTCGCCGATCGGCGTCAGGTGGCGATGGAGGATATCGCCGAGGAGCCGGTGGTCGCCCACAACGACCCGTCGCCGGCGCGCGAGCGCGTGCTGCGGCTGTTCGAGGAGCATCACGTGCCGCTGCGGATGGTGATCGCCCTGCCGAGCCTCGACGGCATCAAGCGCGCGGTCGAGCTGAAGCTGGGCGTCGCCTTGCTGCCGCGCCGCTGCGCGATCACCGAGATCGCCAGCGGACGGCTCGTCGCGGTGCTGGTCAACGGCGTGTCGCGCAAACGTCAGGTGACGCTGGTGTGCCGCAAGGCGCACCGCTCGCACGCCGCGGATGCGTTTCTGGCGACGGCTCAGGAGAAAAGAGAATCGGGTAATCGGGTAATCGGGTGATTGGGTAATTGATTGGAGATTGGCCGTCAATCGTCAATCAATCACCCGATTACCCGATTACCCAATCACCCGATTTATTTATTGGCCAGCTTCAGCGTGAGGCTCTGTTTCTGCCCCTCGCCGAGCGAGAAGTCGGTGGCGCGCGGCACCAGCGATTCCAGATACGCAGGCTCCAGCCAGGCCTCGTCCCCATCGGGCGGCAACTTCGCCACCGCCGCGGCATAGTAGCTGCCGGCCGGCAAGCCAGCCAGCCTGAACGTGCCGTCGAAGTTGACGATCGTGCGGCGTAAGAACCTCGACGCGGGATACCAGCGATCGCGATCGGTCGGAAAGACGATCAGCAGCGCCCCCGGCGCAGGCTTCGTGTGGTCATCGACAATGGACCCGCTCACCTGCGTGATCCGATCGGTCAGCACCACCTCAACCTCGGCGAGCGACTGGTCCGTGGTGCCGAACATCAGCGGCCGATCCGTGACGTCGGTGCCGTGGATGCGGATCTCCTTCAGCGTCCATTCCGCCGGCGCCCGCCGCACCTGCAGCCGGCGCGGTCCGTTGACGCCGTTGATCACGAAGCTCCAGTCCCTGCGAATGTCGGCGTTGGCGGGCGCCATGGGCGCCAGCTCGGGATCGGTGGGCACCGGCGTGATCTCGATCTGGTCCGGCCGCGGCGCCTTCGCCCCGAGCGCGGACTCGAACGTCACGCTCCCGGCGATCGACGATCCGGCCGAGGTCTGCACGAAGAGCCCGGTGACGTCGCGGTCTTCGACGGCGACCGGCAGCACGCCGAATTCTCCTTCCGTCGACGAGTTCCTGCGCCCGCGGTCGACCTGGATGATGTACTGACCCGGGGTGACGTTCGGGAACTCGAACCGTCCGTCCGGCAGGATCCGCGCGCCCGCCGGGACGGTCGTCACCGTCGTTGAGCGCAGGCTCGGCATGAGCCTGACGCTGCCGCCGGTCGCCGGCTCGCCCGCGGCGTTCAGCAGCGTGCCGGCAATCCGCGCGGTGGGCGCGCGTGAAAGGGCGAAGTCGATGCCGCTGGTTTCCTGTGTGAGCTTCATCGACACGAATTGCGCTTCGCTCGCGGCAGGCGTGCCCGGGAAGTAGGACCGGGCGTAGCCAGGGAGATCGGCGGAGGCGACGCCTCCCACAGTGGCGCTGACGATGTACTGCCCCGGGGGGAGGCCGGACACGCGGAATCGTCCCAGGTCGTCCGTCGGGAGCGAGGTGCCGCCCGCCGCCACGAGACGGCGCCGGCCGGCTTGATACCTCACGTGCAGCAGCTGCACGATCGCACCCTGCAGCGGATCGCCCAACTCGTCGAACACGTGCCCGACTATCGCGCCCCATCGTGCGAGCGTGATGTCCACGCGTTCCTTGGTCTCGCCCTCGCCGAGCTCCATCACGATCCCGGGGCCGGAAAAGCCGAGGGGGAACGGCGCGTCGGGTGCGGAGTATCCGACCTTGGCTGCGCTGATCCGAAACGTCCCGGCGGCGAGCTCCGGCAATTCGAAGCGTCCTTCCGTGTCCGCCGTCACCACGATCGGTTGGAAAGGCTGCGCCTGCCCTGTGCCTGGCGGAGTCGAGGGAAAGCGGGGAAGCGCGCGCACCTGTGCATGCGACAGCCCCCGTCCGTCCGTGCTGACAACCCGGCCGCGGATGACGCCGGTGTGGAGCGGCGGCGCCGCCGCGTCAGGAGCGGCCAAGGGTGCGACGAAGGTGAAGTTGCCCTGGGCCGTCTGGGCTCCGGGTATGACGAAGTCGATCGCGGCGCGTTCGTCGCCGGGGTGAAGGCGCAGCGGCTCGGCGTCGGCCGATGCCGTGACCGCCGGGTAGTAGGTCTTCTCGCCACGGCCTCCCGTGAGGACCTGATTGGGGCCGATCATCTGTTGCGTCATCGGCCCGATGGTCACGGTGGCGACGCGGAAGATCCCTGAAGGCAGGCTTCCGAGACGATATTCGCCGCGGTCGTCGGTTTCGGTCGACGCTTCGCTGGCGTTCGTATCCGCGGGTGCTGAGGTCTTCTCCAGCACCACTCTTGCCTGCCAGATGGGATCGCCGAACTCGTCGACCACCCGGCCGGAGATGGCGGCCCCGCGCGACAAGCGGATCTCGATCGACCGATCGGCGGCCGGGAGGATCGCCTCGCGCCGGCCATAGCCGGACTTGTTCGCCACCACCGTGACGCGCGACGGCGGCGCCGTCAGTGTGAAGCGTCCTTCGCGGTCGGTCAGGACGACGGGCGCGCCGGTTCCGGCCGCCGACACGCTGACGCGCGCGTTGGCGATCGGATCGCCGGTTTCATCAGCGAGCACTCGTCCGCTGAAGGTTCGTGTCTGGGGGATGGACGCGGAAGGATTCTCGCGGGGCGGCTGCGCCTCAGCCGTCAGCGCGATCGCGCTGAGAATCACGGTGGCCAGGGCCACTCGGTGCATCGGGTAATTGGATAATCGGGTAATTGGGTAATTGATTGGGGATTGGCAGACTATCTCCAATCAATTACCCGATCACCAGATTACCCGATCACTCGATGCGCGATTCAGAAACCGCTGACGTACGGCAGACGAGCGGCGAC
>Ga0070665_100005787_pt1 | contig 12685 bp, 8 predicted proteins | sample KBSS13metaG_FD_65862 | JGI IMG/M metagenome (GOLD analysis project Ga0070665, IMG submission 65862) | Switchgrass rhizosphere microbial communities from Kellogg Biological Station, Michigan, USA - KBS S1-3 metaG | ecosystem: Host-associated > Plants > Roots > Rhizosphere > Soil ... | reverse complement strand
TCGATCGCCTTGCGCAACCTGTAAACCAGGTCCTCCATATGAATGTTTCCGCGATCCGACGGATACAACCCAAGCCTTTCGATAATCGATTGCAGTTGCGTACGGCTTAAAATCTGTTCCTGCATAGAGGCCAGTCGCGCATTGGACGCTTCGGTCAGCACTGGTTTAACCAGGTCCGGCGACACCGACTGTTCGTGAATTTGCACTCGCGATTGCGATGTGAATTTTTTCGGCAACACCATCGTGGCGCCAAGCCCTAGCGCCCCGCCGCTGAGAATCGTCAGCGGCAGGATCCACCAGAACTTCCGGAGGATCCTTTTCACCTCAGACATGCTGATTTCGCCGTTTCGAATCATGTCAAACCACCAATATCCTGTCCTTCCGCCTGCTCACAAATGCGGACACCTGCCCTAGGGCATACGATGCCAGTTGCACGCCCACTGCCAGCATACCGCCTTGGTCTCCGGGTAGCCATACGCAAAAACCCTAGTTGTTTCTATAAGATACGGCCACTTGGCGCGACAAAGTGCTGCCTCGAAGACCGACTCTTCCGTGGGCGCGTCTCGAAAAGTGGAACTATTCTATCCACGTTGTCCCCTATTTTAGCCTTTCGGCCAGGGAGCGGTGGCACGGTCTGCTCCGTCCTCGGATTTGGCCAATCCTTAAAGCCTACATCTGCGCTTTAACTGTATTATAATCAATAATTTAGGAGCGAGTGGTGCGGCCCTGCGGTTTCACCCCGCTCTGGTTTTCAAAATGCACCCTATTGCTTCTGTATACCCGCGTCTATACTCGTCAGTGAAATTTCTGCCTCGAAAAGGATGACTTCCGTGCGCTATCGGTCCCCCCTCTCCACCGCGTCTGCCTGTTGCCTTGCCCTTTGTTTCCTAGTTTCCGGTTGTTTTCGCGACCCCAATGTAAAAAAACAAAAGTTCGTAGAACAGGGCGATGCCTACTTCAAGGATGGCAAATACGCCGAAGCCCAAATCTCTTACGCGCGCGCCCTCCAGATCGACGCCCGCTTCGTTCCCGCCCTTTACAAGAGTGCTCAATGCAGCATGCGCTTGGGCAATTGGAATATTGCCTTTCAGGAGCTGACACGCACGGTTACGCTCGATCCACAGAACTATCCAGCCCAGCTTGACCTGGGAAAGATCTACCTGGGTGCGGGAAAACTTCAAGATGCCAAGGACCGTGCCCTCATGGTCCTCGAGAAAAATCCCCAGGATGCCAACGCCAAGATGCTTCTGTCTTCCGTTGAAGCCGCTCTTGGAAACCAGAAGGATGCTCTGGCCGCCGCGCGAGAGGCCATCGCGATCTCTCCGGAAAATTCCGCCGTCTACGTCAACATGGCTGGCCTACAGCAGAAGTACGGTGCGTTCAGCGAGGCCGAGGCGAACTTCCAGAAGGCACGTTCTCTTGATCCCAAATCGGTCGTGCCTGTAATGCTTCTTGGTTCGCTCTACGAAAATCAGAAGCGGTTTGGCGACGCCGCCAAACAGTTTGAGGCGGCCATTCAGTTGGAGCCGAAAAGTCCCGCGCCGCGTAAAGCGCTCGCTTCTCTCTATTTCTCGCAAGGTCAAATCGAGCAAACTGAAAAGGTCCTCGCAGACGCGAAAAACCAAATGTCCGATGTTCCATCTGGCTATCGTATGCTCGGAGACTTTTATGTTGCGCGCGGCGATTCCGCCAAAGCCTTGGCTGAATTCTCGTCGTTAGTCGCCAGCCACCCCAATGACTTCGGCGTCCACAAAACATACGCTCAGCTGCTGCTGTCCGATCAGAAAGTCGACCAGGCCGTCCCGCTCGTGGATAAAGTCTTAAAAGCCACGCCCGGCGACGTTGACGCGCGCATCCTCCGCAGCGAAATCCTCATCCACCAGAAGAAGACGGAAGCCGCAGTTTCCACCTTGCAAGGCGTCGTTAAGGACGCTCCGGAAAACCCAGCGGCCCACCTCTACCTCGGGTTTGCCTACCAGCAACGTAACGACGTCAACCAAGCGGAAAGCGAGTGGCGCCAAGCCGTCAAGCTGCAGCCCGCATTTCCGGAAGCCTTGCGCGCCCTTGCCGGGATCGCCGGACAGCGCAAGGACTGGAAGGATCTCGAATCGATCTCCGAGCAGATCATCAAGATTAATCCCAATAGCGCCGAAGGATACATCTTCCGCGCGTCCGCCCGTGCCAATCAGGGCGATGCCGCCTCGGCGGAAAGAGATTTGAATCGCGTCATCGCGGCGAGTCCACAAAGTCCGATCGGATACATTCAGCTCGGCCTGTTGCGCACCCAGCAGAAGCGCTGGGCCGAAGCCGCGGACCAATTCCAAAAAGCCTTGGCTCGCGACGCGAACTCGCTGCAGGCGTACGAGGCATATCTGCAGCTGGACTTACTTCGCGGCCAGCCCGGCACTGCAATTACGCGCATGCAGGAGCTCGTTCAGAAGTCGCCCAATAATGCAGGCTACGTTTACATGCTTGGCCAAGCGCAGCTTCGTAACAATCAAACCGCCGAAGCGGAGCAGTCTTTCGCCCGCTCTGCGCAGCTTGAACCTACCAACCTCGCGCCCGTCTCCGCTCTCGCCGCGGTACAATCTGCGCAACGGAAAAATGACGAAGCTATCGCAAATTACAAACGCGCAATCTCCCTCGCGCCCAATAACGTCCAGATGCTCGTTGGCCTCGGTTCCGTCTACGAGAACAAGGGCGATTGGCAGCAGGCCCAAACCACTTATCAGCAGGCGTTGAATCTCCAGTCTGATAACGCCGTCGCCGCGAACAATCTGGCTTACCTTCTTCTGGAACACGGAGGCGATCCCAATCTTGCCCTCAGCCTCGCGCAAACCGCGCGCAAGGGCATGACCGATTCGCCAAACTCGGCGGATACTTTGGCATGGGCCTACTATCACACTGGCGCATACACCGTTGCCGCTCCGCTGCTTGAAGATGCTGTCAAGAAAGTCCCCGCGAATCCGACTTATCGCTATCATCTCGGCAAGGTCTACCAAAAAATGAACGACAACGCCAAAGCGAAGAGCGCGTTTGAGGCGGCGATCAAAGCCAAGCCGGACAGCCCCGCCGCCGACTCCGCGCGCAAAGCCCTGAGTGAACTCGCGGGCACTTGAGGCCCACAAGTCTCTTTACACGCCGGCGATTCGAGTTTTGAATAAAGAAGAGAGGAATTTCATGGCGGCTGAAATGACCGCAACGCAGGGAACGCAAATTGTTCCGCTTGGCACGCGCAACGGCATCGAGATGGGCATTTTGCATCGCGACGCCAAGACGCAAGGGAAAATTATCGCGCGGCCGGATTCCCCCGACCTGATTGACGGAGTGCAGATCGCGCCGCTGGCGGTTTATCCGGATGACCGCGGTTTTTTTACCGAACTGGCGCGGCTGGGCAAAGGGCTTGCCTCCAAGATGGTTCCTGAAGGAGAGCGGCAGATTCAGGTTTCACTTACGCTGACCTACCCCGGCACGATCAAGGCGATTCACTATCATTCACAACAGACTGATTTGTGGGCGCCGTGCTCCGGCATGGTGCAAGTGTTTCTCTACGATTTGCGTTTGCGCTCCAAAACATTTGGCGCGATCAACACAATTTTCGCGGGCCGCTTTCAGCCATGGGAAATCCTGATTCCGCCGGGCGTCGCCCACGGTTACAAAGCACTGGGCGTTGAGCCGATTCAACTCGTTTACTTCACCGACCGCCACTACAATCCCGCCGACGAACTGCGACTGCCCTACGATCATCCGGACATCGCTTACGACTGGGAAACCCAACACAAGTAATCATGCGCGTCCTCGTTCTGGGTGCCACGGGAATGCTGGGCACCGACCTCCTCGATGAATGGAACGGAGTCGAGCCAGCGACAGGCGACGAATTGATCGCGGCCGGGTCGGCCGATGCGGATATCCGCGACGCCGGCCCAGTGGATCAACTCCTCCGTAAGGTGCGGCCCGATTGGGTGGTCAACTGCGCAGCGTACACCGACGTGGACGGCTGCGAGAAAAATCGCGACCTGGCTTTCGCCGTGAACGCCACCGGAGTTGAAAACGTCGCGCGCGCGGCGGAAAAGATCGGCGCGCGCGTTTTCCATGTGAGCACCGACTACGTGTTCGACGGCAACGGTACGCGTCCTTACGAAACCAGCGATCCGGTTGCGCCTATCAACGTGTACGGAGCGTCGAAGCTGGCGGGGGAAGAAGCGCTGCAGAAGAATGCCTCGTCGTGGTGCATCGGGCGAACTTCGTGGCTGTTCGGAGTCCACGGCCCGTCGTTCCCGGAAAAAATTCTGAAGGCGGCGGAAACGCGGCCGGAACTTTCGGTGGTGAACGATCAGGTTGGTTCGCCGACCTATACGCGTGATCTTGCGCGCGCCATTCGCGATCTGGTTCGCAGGGATGCGCGCGGGATCGTGCACATTAGCAATGATGGTGTCTGCTCCTGGTTCGATTTCGCGAAAGAAATTCTCGCGCAAAGCGGACTCCGTAACCCGGTCCATCCCATCAGTACTGACCAGTCGGCGCGTCCCGCGCGGCGGCCGAACTATTCCGTGATGTCTCCCGCAAGATTGCACGCCTACGGCATTCAGTTGCGCTCTTGGCAGGAAGCGCTGAAGGCGTTCCTGAAAGAACGCGTCTCCGGGAGCTGAACCGGAAGTTACACCTGGCGTTCACTGATCTCTGCGCGCCTTCGCCCCCTCCCCGTCTTTTGCGTAAGTATTGAATCGAAAGAGCTTACAAGCCCTTCATTCTGTAAGTATTCATTCGAAAAAGACTCAGACAAGCGGTAAAGGCTGAGCGAACAGTGTGCTGCTCTCACGAAGCTCTACCCCATTTTCTTAAAGAGTGCGCAAGCCCAACTGGATGAAATCAAGGGGCGTTATAGTCGATTGAGGCGTTGCCAGTTCCTCAGGGCCTGAGCCTTATTCTGTTCGCAGAGCCCGCATCGGATCGATGCGAGAGGCTCGTCGCGCCGGAATGTATCCGGCAACCAAAGCAACCGAGCAGAGTAGCAGAATCACGCCCGAGATAACTGCAGGGTCCGTCGGTGCTATACCGAACAGCAAAGACTCGATCGACTTGCTTAAAGCGAAGGAGCAGAGCGTCCCCAGTATCACCCCGGCGAGGGCCAGCCGCAGCGTCCTGGTGAGAACGTTTTGCTGTACGAGCCAGGAACTCGCTCCCATCGCCATGCGTATACCAATCTCTTTGGTGCGCTGATTCACCGAATAGGAAATCAGCGCGTAGATTCCCAGCGATGCCAGCAAGAGTGCAAAGCCGGCAAATCCTGACAGCAGCAGCACCAGAAATCGCCGAGGCGACATCACTCTGTCGACCAGCCCCTGCAGGGTTTGAAACTTGGTGACAGGGAGATTGGGATCAATGGGCCGTAGCGCCGTTCGGATACTTGCAGCCAAGCTGTCGGGAGGAAGCGTAGTTCGCACCACGAGCGTCATAGCCGAGTAGTCCCCGGTTTGACGCATCGGCAAATACATCTCAGCCCCGCTCAGGCGCTCAGGACCCCCATGATGGACATCGGCAACCACGCCGACGACTCTTCTTCCTCCATCCTGGGACACCATCTTGCCGACCGCGTCCTGACCGGGCCACAGAGTTCGAGCCAGCGTCTCATTCACCACCACCACGGGGTCGCTCGACTCTCGATCGCTCGGTGTGAACTCTCTCCCCGACTTCAAGGCGATTCCCAGGGCTTCGAAGTAGCCATCGGTCACCACGCGAATGAAAGCATCCGGGTGATTGTTCTTGTCATAGACCTGTCCTTTGGCCCCGACCTGCCAACTCCTGTCCCCGTCCAGTGGCAGGATATCGCTGATTCCGACTGTGGTGATGCCGGGGACGGCTCGGGCACGCTGCAGCACATCGTCGATGAATGCGTTTGCTTGCGCTGCGGTAGGGATCTGAAAACTCGGGTCAATCCGTAAGGCGGCGGCGCGTTCGGGTTCAAACCCAAGATTCACATCCAGGGCGCGCAGAAAACTCTGGATGAGCAATGCCGCGCCGACGAGCAACAGGCAGGCGAGGCCAAACTCGGAGACCACGAGCGCGTCACGGAACCAGCCATACCGGCGACTGCCACTTGCTGCGGGGCCCGCGACTTGCAGCCCTTCACGGAGCGTGTACGACGGGACTTGCAGCGCGGGCGCCAAACCGAAGAGCACGCCGGTTGCGACCGTCGCCAATACGGTAAAGGCGAGCGTTTTCTCATCGACTCGAACACTTTCCAGAAGAGGAAGGCTGAATGCGTGGAGATGCGCCAGTTCGCGCGGGCCAACGACAGCGACAAGGAGGCCCAGCACGGCGCCACAGCACGAGAGGGCTACGCTCTCGGTTAGCACCTGCCGCAGCAGCCGAAACCGCCCAGCTCCTAGCGCCGCTCGCATCGCCATTTCCCTTTGGCGTGTCCCTATCCGCGCCAGTTGCAGATGCGAAAGGTTGGCGCAGACGATCAACATGACGACACCCACAGCCCACATCAGCACCACGAGAGCCGGACGCATTTGGCCGCTCACATGCTGTTCCAGAGGAACCAGCCTCGGTTTGATTCCATTCCGCTCGGGATGCTGGGTCTCGAGTTGCTTCGCCAATACGGCGAGCTCAGCCTGTGCGCTTTGGTCGGTAACGCCGGGCTTCAGCCTTCCTACGATTGCCATCGTGTTTCCCTGGGGCTTCGTCTTATCCGTCAGCGGCCACGGAATGAACATATCGATCGGAGTGCCCGGTGAAAAGACGCTCGCGAAGTCGAACGACGCGGGCAGGACGCCGACTACGGTTACCGGCTGATTGTTCAGCGTCAGCTTGCGGCCCACCACATTCGGGTCTGAAGCGAACCGCCTGCGCCAAAAGCTGTTGCTCAACACCATCGCGGGCGGAGCGCCATACTTCCCCTGGCACTCATCTTTCGTGAACGATCGTCCGATTGCCGGCTCCACTCCCAGCAAGGTGAAGAAGTTTTCGGTCACCGGAACGCTCGTGAAGCGCTCTGGCTCGCCAGAGCCTGTCAATTCCTGGTTACCCGTGTTGTAGGTTCCGGACCAGCCTGCCAGATCGGCGAATGAGTGATTCTGCTCCCGGAGATCTGAAAAGTGTTCGGCCTGGGTGCTGTAGGTTTCCCCATTGGAAATCCAAACGAGCTGCCCCGGATCGCGGAAGGGAAGCGGACGTAACAGCAGCGCATTGACCACGCTGAATACCGTAGAAGCGCCGCCGACACCGAGGCCGACAATGAGAATCGCAAATACGGTCGAACCCACATTGCGGCGCATTCCGCGAAATCCGTACTTCAGATCGCATGCGAAGGATTCGAGCCAGCGCCAAGACCAGGTTGCGTGAGTTTCCTCGCGAATCAGCGTGGGATTGCCAAAAGCGCGCAGAGCCGCATACCGCGCTTCTTCCGATGACAGTCCACGTTCCCGCTGTTCTTCTTCTTCCAATTCAAGATCAGACCGCAGCTCTCGCTCCAGATCCGCATTTCTTTTCGTGATCCGCCACCATCGCATCTCAGCTCTCCTCGGCGGCGGGCCACATTACACGCGCCACGGCTTCGGCCATCTGCTTCCATTCCGATTCCTCGACTACAAGCTGCTTTCTGCCTTTTTCAGTTAGCCGGTAGTACTTAAACTCCCGGTTGCGGCCGGGCGCCATCTCCCACTTGGAGGTGACCCACCCTCTTCGCTCCAGCCGGTGCAATGCCGGATAAAGCGATCCGTGCTGCATCTGAAGAAAGTCGTTTGTGGTCCGCTGAATGTGCTTACCGATCTGGTGGCCGTGCGCAGGACCATAAAGGAGTGTCCGAAGAATGAGCATATCTAGCGTGCCTTGGAGCAAATTCGCCCGTTGTGGTATTCCTTTTGCCATAGAAGACATTCGACCCTCAATGAAGACGGATGGTAGACACTCGACCATTGATTGTCAAGAGCATAGGCTCCATTCGTTTCTCGAGTGATAGCTTTAATCGAATGCGCAGGATGAAGAGAAGAGAGATTCCTCGACTGCGCAGGCCGACATTCGCTTCGCGAACGGAAGAAAAAATTGGCCCGGGCCGCTCGCAATGACAGGTTTTTGGTGCCTCGTAAGCAGGGGGCGCCCGTCTGCATGCGATCTAGTCGCGTTCTTCGGGTGGACGTAGAGACACAAATGCGCGGTACAGGATGAGGTCGTAGATTATCTTGAGCCCGCCGGCGATGAAAAACGGGACGTCCATGAGAAGCGGCCGGGAGAACAAAAGACCGGCAAAGAAGGGACTGATTGCGGCTCCCGCCGTTCGCGCCGCTCCGGTGATGCCTCCAGCGGCGGACCGCTCCTCGGGACGTACGACGGCCATGGTGTAGGACTGCCTGGTGGGGACGTCCATTTGGCTGATGCTGAACCGCAGGAGGAGAACAAGAACAGCGAGAGCTCGATTGGGCATCAGGGGAACCAGGATGAGGAGGATATTCGACGGCAGATGGGTGAATACCATCGTCTTGACCAGGCCGATGCGGGCAGCGAGACGGGTGGCGAGAAGCGCGGAAATTCCCGCCAGGATATTGGCGCAAAAGAAGAGGACACCCAGCTTGCCAGGACCCAGACCATAGCGCAGATAGAACCAATAGGCGGCAAAGCTCTGGATGACAAATCCCCCCGCGAAAGAATCGAGAGCAAAGAGACTGGATAGCTTCAGGACCGTGTTGCGGGACTCGTGAACACCGAGGAAATTGCGAACCGGCATGGGGGGAGCTTCTTCATTTGATGGTGTGGTGATGGGCGGTGTAGTGATCAAATTCGAGACCGCCGACCGCGGCTCGGCAGCGGACGACAGAAACCAGAACAACAACGCGAGCACGAGACCCAGCAGCGCGTAGAGCAAGACGACAGCGCGATAGCTGTCGATCAAAGGGACCGAGGCTTTTTGCAACAACCCGGCGAGGCTACCGGCAAACAAAGCTCCGAGCGCGGTTGCGAGCGAACCCGTGAGCGTGTACCAGGCAAAGACGTCGGTGCGAGAGCGCTGCGGGACCACGTGAGACAGGGCCGCCTGTTCGATGGAAAGGAACGGCCCGACTTCGTTGCCGCTCGGGCTCAAGACTCCGATCGTGCCTGCGATAACGAGAAGGAAGAAATTCGTTGTCGACGCGAAGGCCACGCCCGCAGCCACCATGAGGATCGCGCCAGCAATGAGCATGCGCCGGCGGCCGAGGCGATCTGCCTGGGTCGTTAGGAAAAGAGAAATGACAAGGTCGCCGGCCATGATGAGCGTCAGGAGCAGGCCGATTTGATCTTCGAGAAGTTGAATGCTCGCGAGGTAGATCACGAGGATGACCGAAAGGGCGCCATACGCGAACAGACGCGTAAATCGGGTCAGGAAAAGGAGGGATGCGTCGCGGTTGAGCGCGTTCAGCGAATCTGGGAGCAGGTTTCGCACACGTCAACCTTAATGACTCAGAAGTGCTTTTCCAAACCAGCAATCAAACTATTTTATGGCGCCATATTGTGCGCGGGCGGATGCTTGCCGAGTTCGTCGAGGGCGGATTTGAAGCCGGCGGCGAGTTTGTCGGCGGAGCCGCGGCCCCAGTAGTGAAGAAAGATAACGACGGGCTGGTTGCCCGTCATGTGGTGGTGAATGGCGACGACATCGAGTCCATTTTTCCTGAGTGCTTTGAGCACCGGAGTAAGTTCGGTTTCCAGCATGGCGACATCGCCTGCGATGGCGGCGTCCTCCTGAGTGCCGGTAAAGGCGGCCCAGGTGTTGAGCCCCATGCGCGCGTTGATGACCGCGCCGTGCTCTTTCATTGCGAGATCGTCGCGGCCGATGGTGATTTTGTAGACCGGGCCGGTCTGTTCGCCTTCGTGGCTGACGATTTTGGCGAGCTTTGTGGAATCGAGTGGCGTGCCGCCAGAGGTTGGGGGAGTTGGGGACGGGGCTCTGACATTGCCGATCAGATCTAGAGCGGGTTTGACGCGCTGCGCAAGATCGGCAGCTTTTCCCATCGCGTGGACGTGCATGTAGTAAACGTGTGGCTCGTCCCAGAAGAAATGATTGTGCAGAGCGGTGACGTCAATTCCATTGTCGAGCAGTCTCGAAAGTACGAGGTTGACTTCTTCCTGCAAGAGGACGAGGTCGCCCATCATGACTTCGGCGGCGTTTTCGGCTTTGGTGAAGGCGATCCAGCCTCCGAAACCGAAAGGAGTTGGAGTCGGAAAGCCTTGAACGGTGATCTTCAAATCGTTGCGGGGAATGTTCACTTTTAGAACGCCGGATTTGAAGTCGCCTTTGCGGTCGAGGGATTTTAGGATGCCTTGGTATTCGGTAGGGACTTCTTGCGCGCATAGGCTCGCGGCAAGAATAGTAAGAATTAAAGAAGAGAAAAAGGACAGGGAGGTCGATCGTTTGGAAATCATGAGAGTTCCTTTTCTATGGTAGGAGCCGAGAAAATAGGCTACTTCAGTTGTAATAACTCCAAGAAGAAAAGCGTGTCAAAAGAGTCAGTTTGGCCAAGTTTAGCGAGGAGCGGACCAGGCCAGGCCGTCGGGATTTTTTCCGGTGGCGAGTTCGCCTATGAGCTCGAGTTTTTGAAGGTCGATGGCGACGACTTTGTCTTTGGCGCTGACGGCGATGTAGGCACGGGAGCCGTCGGGCAGGATGAGGATTCCTGCGGAGCCGCCACCGAGGTTGAACTTCTTGATTTCCTTGTGCGTGGCGGCGTCGATGACCACAACGTTTGCCACGTCCGCCATACTTTGCGGGCCGGCGCCGAGTCCGGAGACGAGCACGCGCTTGCCATCGGGAGTGAATTTGAGGCGGTTGGCGTGGTCGACGGAGATGGGGAATGTGAGCCGGGGCTTTTTGGTGGCGACGTCGATCACGGTGACGGTATTGTCTTGCGCGTTGGCGGCCCAGATTTCGGTGCCGTTGATGCCGACGTCGAAACCTTCGCAGCCGCGACCGCTGGGAACGTTGGTGATTTTTGAGTCCTTGCGCTGAGGGCCTTGCGGCTGAGGGGGCGGAGCTGCGCCTGGAGCGGCGCCCGGAGGCGGACCGGGGGCGGGGAGGACGACCTGCTCGATGATGCTGATGGTGCCGGAGTTGACGTTGGAGGCGAAGACGCGGCTCTGCGTTTCGTCGGCTATGACCATGTGGGTGCGTTCCTGGCCGGTGCCGAGGACCCAGTCGACAGCGTGAGACTCGGGATCAAAGCGGCCGACGACTTTGTTGGTCTCGGCAGTGAAGTACAGTTTGTCGCCAGCGTACCAGAGGCCGTGCGGCGAATGGAGCGCGCCGAGCGAAATGGCTGGCAGTGGTTTGCGGGCGGCGATGTCGACGACGGAAATTGTGTTGAGGTCGCTGTCGAGGCCGCCGTAGTTGGAGATGTAGGCGAGTTGGCCGTTGGAGGAGACGACGATTTCGTGAGGGTCCGGCCCGGCCGGAATGCGACCGACGATTTTGAATGTCGCGGGTTCAACGATGGCGAGAGTGTTGGCGGATTTTTCGAGAACGAGAAGGGCTGGCGAGGGAGACTGAGCGAGTGCCTCAGTTGAGAGCAGGCTCGAGAGCAAGAGAGTGAAAAGCGCGGCCCAGGGAACGTAGTGGGCGAATTTTGAACTGGGTTTGTTCATGGCGATCCTTCTTGGCTGGTAGATGAAGAATACTACTTAGACCGAGGCTGTGGTGGGAAGGGGGACGAGCCTTTAGGCGAGCCGGGGACAGCGAGACAGTCGGACAAGACGTGCGGAACGAGCGGGGGAATCTGCGCATCGAACGGGAGCTATGAAAAAGCGAACAGGGAATTGGGGAAAGACGCCGTGGACGATTGATTTTCGAGCGAAGGCGAAGAGATTGCCAACGCGCGTGGATGTGGCCATTGTGGGAGGCGGTTTCACCGGACTGACTGCCGCCGCGATGGTGAAGCGGCTGGCTCCGGAGAAATCGGTTCTGCTGTTGGAAGCGGAACGCGTGGGGAATGGCGCGAGCGGAAGGACCGGCGGAATGGTGCTGGCAGAAACGGCGGCTGGGGATTTGCCAGGGCTTGGAGATGTGTTGAAAGGATATCGCCGGATTCTGCGAGAGCTTGGCGTGAAAGCGGATTTGGCGTTGCCGGGAGTGTGGGAAGTGGCGCGAGGACCGCGGTCGATGGACGGAAAGCCGGTGCGCGCGATGAAGCGATCGCCGATTGAGTGGAACGATGTCGGTACGCTGAGCGCGGTTGCGAAGGTGCCCGGTGGATCGGTGGATCCCGGGAAAGTGGTGGAGGGATTGGCGCGGGCCGCGGCGAAAGGGGGATCGCAAATTGCCGAAGATGCGCTGGTGGAAAGGCTGGAATTCAAAGAAAAGATCGAGCTGCACGTGATGCGAGGACGTGGACGGGGAAGAAAGAGCGTAATAAGAGCGGAGCGGGTGTTGCTTGCGACGAATGCGGGTGCTTTGCACTTGGGAGAGAGGCTCTTCAACGGTCGCGAGCCGGCGGAACCGAAACTGACATTTGCACTGTGCACAGAGCGGCTGAGCAAGAAATCGCTGCGGGCGATTGGATTGGGTTCGGGTCGGCCGTTTTACACGGTGGATTTGCCGTACTTGTGGGGACGGCAGTTGCCCGATGGACGACTGATTTTTGGAAGCGGGCTCGTGCCGGGCTGGGGTGAATCTTTGCGGAAGGAATCGCGAAACAAGAAAGCAGCGGAGTTCAGCGAG
>Ga0070665_100005786_pt1 | contig 12685 bp, 11 predicted proteins | sample KBSS13metaG_FD_65862 | JGI IMG/M metagenome (GOLD analysis project Ga0070665, IMG submission 65862) | Switchgrass rhizosphere microbial communities from Kellogg Biological Station, Michigan, USA - KBS S1-3 metaG | ecosystem: Host-associated > Plants > Roots > Rhizosphere > Soil ... | reverse complement strand
ACCGACATCGTCCTCAACGTGAAGCAGATCGCGCTGAAGATGGAAGGCGAGGGGCCGAAGCGCCTTCACCTCGCCGCCACCGGCCCTGCCGAAGTTACCGCGGGGATGATCCAGGCGACGGGCGACATCGAGGTCACCAACCCCGACCTCGTCATCTGCCACCTCGACGATGGCGCGACGCTCAACATGGAACTGACCGTCGACATCGGTAAGGGCTACCAGCCGGCCGCCGCCAACCGTCCGGCCGACGCCCCGATCGGCCTGATCCCGGTCGACGCGCTGTATTCGCCGGTGCGCCAGGTTGCGTACAAGGTGGAGAACACCCGCGTCGGGCAGGAGCTCGATTACGACAAGCTGACGCTGACGATCGAGACCGACGGCACCGTCGCTCCGGAAGACGCCCTCGGCTATGCCGCTCGGATCCTTCAGGACCAGCTGCAGCTGTTCGTCCATTTCGACGACAGCCAGGTGCGCATGGCGGCCTCGCCGATGATCGGCCAGCCGTCGGCGGCGATGCCGGTCGAGACCCAGACCGACACCAACCAGCTCAACCGTTACCTTCTCAAGAAGGTCGACGAACTCGAGCTGTCGGTCCGCAGCGCGAACTGCCTGAAGAACGACAACATCATCTACATCGGCGACCTCGTCCAGAAGACCGAAGCCGAGATGCTCCGCACTCCGAACTTCGGGCGCAAGAGCCTGAACGAGATCAAGGAAGTGCTGGCGTCGATGGGCCTTCGCCTCGGCATGGACATCCCCGGATGGCCGCCGGAGAACATCGAAGAGATGGCCAAGAAGCTCGAGCAGGAAATGCTCGGCTAATAGACGCCCCGGTCAGCCGGACTTCGGTTACGAAACAGGAAGGGTCGCGGGAAACCGCGGCCCTTTTTCGTTTGCAGCTTCTGGTCGAAAGCCTGACCGCGGATGACATGACTCGCCGTTAAACTCCTGTTATCCCGCTCCCGCAAAGGGCTCCGGTAGGCGGACTGCACCAATGAGCGACACTCGCGACGTCTTCATTTCCTACGCTCGGCGAAGCGAGGATGAAGCGCATCGCATCGCGGAGTTCCTGCGCGGCGACGGATTCACCGTCTGGCGCGATGACGAACTTCCCGCCCACCGCGCTTATTCCGACGTCATCGAGGAACGCCTGAGGTCGGCGAAAGCGGTGCTCGTCTTATGGTCGGCGGAATCGACCAGATCGCATTGGGTTCGTGCGGAAGCCGATAGCGCCCGAGAGGCCGGGACATTGGTCCAGGCCACGCTCGACGGAATCCTTCCGCCGATGCCCTTCAACCAGATTCAATGCGCCGACCTGAAAGGTTGGAATGGCGATACGACCTGCGCGGGCTGGCAGAAGCTTGAGGGTAGTGTCGGCAGCCTTGTGCGAGGCACCAGCGACCAACAGGATTCCGCCACCACGCAAAATTCAGCGCGCTCCCAGGCTGTGCGGGCGTCGATCTGCGTCCTGCCGTTCGTCAACATGAGCGGGGAGCCTGAACAAGAGTATTTCAGCGACGGAATCAGCGAAGACATCACGACGGACCTGTCGAAGGTTTCCGCGCTAGAGGTGGTCGCGCGCAACACTGCCTTCAGCTTCAAGGGCCAGAACCCGAACGTCATGGACGTGGCGAAGCAGCTCAGCGTGACTCACGTGCTCGAAGGGAGCGTGCGCAAGGCCGGAAGCCGGGTCCGGATCAACGCGCAGCTAATCGACGGATCGACCGGCAAGCACCTGTGGGCCGATCGCTTCGATCGCGACCTGGTCGACATCTTTGAAATCCAGGACGAGATTTCGAAGTCGATCGTGGATGCCCTGAAGCTGAAGCTGCTTCCGACAGAGAAGACGGCGATCGAGGCCCGCGGCACGTCGAGCGTCGACGCCTACAACACCTTCCTGATGGCTCGCCAGCAGCTGATCAGTGGGGATCTTGGGAACCCGCGGCTCGAACAAACGGTCGTCCGCCTTTGTGACCAGGCAATCCTCCTCGACCCTGATTATGCCGAAGCCTGGGCCCTAAAGGCATTGTCTCAACTGCGGCTGCGGCTTTGGCATGCGACGGACGATGATCCGCTTCCGGCGGCTGAACGCGCAATGCAGCTCAATCCCGATCTGGCGATTCCGTATTGCATCAAGGCGAACTACCTTGATGGCGAAGGCCGGGCCGAGGAGGCCGAAGAACTCATTCAAAAGGCGCTGCGGCTGAATCCCGACTCCTGGGAGGTTAATCAGGAAGCCTCGCGGCTGATGTTCCGGCATGGGCGGACCCGAGATTGCGTAGCGGCTTTCGAAAAGTCCGCATCCTTATTGGATAATGACTGGCGCAGCCCAATGATGCTGATGACATGCTATCAGTCCCTGGGCGACAAGGACGGCCTGCGTCGGGCAGCGAAGATGACGCTGGAGCGCACGGAAAGGGTCGTCACCCGCGACCCTACCAACGTGGCGGCTCTTGCAGCGGGCTCGGGCGCGCTGATCAGGCTTGGCGACGAAGACAGGGCGCGTGAGTGGATCCACCGCGCACTGCTGCTTGATCCAGACAATTTGAACATGCGGTACAACATTGCCTGCACCTTGGCCGTGGACTTCGGCGACAACGAGCAGGCGATCGAGACGCTTCGGCTGTTCTTCGAACGGATTAACAGCAGTGTGTGGATGCGGCATGCTGAGGCGGATCCGGATTTCGATTCCATCCGCGACGATCCGCGCTTCCAGGAAATGCTATCCCACGCGAAGCAGCGCCTGAACCTTCCTGCAGCGGCAGAATAGCATCACTTCCACCAAAGCGGTTTGACGTGCGCCGTTGTGGGCAGGAATTTGGTGACCTGATACGCAGTGAGGGCAACGATCGCTCCGAACGCCCAGCCCGCGACCGAATCGCTTGGCCAGTGATGACCAAGCAGCACGCGCACGACGCCATTGCTTCCGCCAATGAGCAGAGCGGCGATGATCCCAAGCCGGCGATAACGTGGATTGGTCGCCAACAAGAGCCCGACCAGGAGATAGGCGTTCATCGGATCGACAACCCGCGTAGGCGGTAAGGAAGGTGCGGAGAGACTCTCGAGGCCGTCAAAGCCGTCCGGGCGAGGGCGGCCGAGCAAGGTCCGTTGCAGAACCGCCAGCCCATGACCGCAGAGCAACGCGATCGCTGGCACTGGAGCAAGCCAGTACCGGCGCTGCAAGACGAGAAGGAGGCCCGCCCCAAGGGTGAGGACCATGGTTGCCTCCGGTGCGCCGAAATGGCCGACCTGCACCGCCAAGAATTTCAACAGCGGCCGATGGCCAATGTAGACTGCTTCGAGGATCGTGCGGTCGGCGGTACCGAACCCGGGCCCCAACATCAGCACCCAAATGGCTGCCAGCACGATCACGAGCACAAGGAACTTCCAGAAGCGCGGGGGCGCGCTCGATTGCTTTACTCTGTACGCGGACTCATACATGCGCGAGGCGTTAGCGCGATTGCCGCTCGTTAGCGATAACAATTATTTAACAGCAGCAAGACTGTCGAACTGCTGACAGTTAACCAGGGAATCTCACCTCTTGGTTACCTTGTAAGCAGATTCTTCGATTCGGCTGGCCATTGGACACGGTCAGCGGGAATGGGAGAACGACCATGGGCAAATTTCTGAAGCTGTTCCGCGACAGCCGTGGCGCAACCGCCATCGAGTACGGGCTGATCGCCGCTTTGATCTCCGTGGCAGCCATCGCTGCGATGACCAGCGTTGGCACGAAGCTCGGTTCGACGTTCAACAACGTCTCAAGCAAGCTTTAATCCGGCCAGTTCCGGCTCTGTAATCTGTCGTAAGAGGGTCGCGGGAAACTGCGGCCCTCTTTCGTGCGCCAATAGCGCTAGTCGAACAGGATCCTCGATCTCAAATCGAAGCGTCGGCAACCGGCAGCGGCCTCGGGGCTACGACCGGTTCGATTGCAACGGCCCCGTCAAGTTGGATCTGCTTGAGCGTTGCAGGCGAAACCGCCTCCTCGAAGCGGAGACCGCAAGCGTCATCCTTCACCCAAATCACGCGGCACAGGACTTCCAGACCATTCACCCGAAGCAGGGCCGATGTCCCTTTGGGCGGAAGCGGCTCACCCTTGAGCTTCGCTCCGGTCTGAGAAATGTCCGCAAGTTCCGGGAACTGATATGCGTTCATCGTCACAATCGATGCGTCGAGCTTCACCGGCGCACGCGTCGCGCGAAGCTGTGCCGGGCGCCGCCAATCCCGCGGCGATGCGAAAGCGTTCATCACTGAATACTCATCCCTGGTCTGTTCACTTAAATTGCCGCCGGAGCGGCACGGTCCACGCGACCTATCTGAGCCCTGACTGGTTAAGATCGGCTTGCGCCCCACCGACCGGCAACGGTCCGATAGGTCCAAAACGGTTCCGATCCAGGTTGCGTGGCGAGGGCTGGCCGCCGAACTTCGGCGCTCATGGCAATCGCTCTTATCCTGTCAGCAGCGACAGCAACTTCGGGACCCACACCGCCCATTTCCGCGAGCGCGCGAGCGCGAGCCACAATTCGCGTGCTCAGTGGCGTAATCGCAAACCGGGCGGCGTGGCAGACGCAGGCGCGCAAGACCGAGCGTATCGTCGTGCTCAGCGATGGCCGGGCTTGCCGGCTCTATATCGCCGACTTCGAATGAGGTGGGGCCGCCAGAACGCGGCGGCCCATCAGTGTCCACTCGTCGCTAAATCAGTAATTCACGGTGACGTTGAACGTCCCGAAATAAGTGCCGTCCGGCGTCGTCGACGCGACGTTGATCGAGCCGCCAAGTGCGAACGTCAGGCCCGTCGAGCCAGAATTACCGAGGTTGACCGTGCCCGGGTTGTCGACCGTCATCACCAGCGTCGACAAATTGTCGTTCTGGTTGGTGAGCGTGACATTCGGGGCCGTGACCGTGACAACCTGGTTGTTGGTGCCGGTAACCTTGTATTGGGCGGTCTGGACCGCGCCCGAACAGGTCGTGTTGGCGTTGGCGCAAGTGAAAACGCCCGCACGAGTAAGGCCGACGCTGGCACCTGACCAGCTGCCCGGACCAAGGACGATCGTACCGAGGTCGAGATCGCGAACCCAGCTGAGCGTCAGCGGCTTGACCACGCGAGCGGTGGCCGTCGCGTTCTTGTCGCTGGGCCCCACGGCGAGCGCAGGCGTTGCCGTGCACGTCACGGCGGTGGCGGCGAGCGCCAGTTTCAGGACTTTCTTCATGTTGAATCCCCACTGTTGCGGCTGCCGAGCATCCCGCAACCGTAACCGGCCCATTAACCGTAACCGCCTACATCGTGGCTTACGAACGTGGTTAACGACCCCTTAGGGAATCGCTGATCGCCACCGGGACGTTAAACGAATCATCGTGAATCCGTAGACGACGGAAAGCCTGAATCGCGCGGTGAGCGCGCTGGATTCTCCCGAGAAATGCTCGGAAATTCCGACTCGAAGAGAGTGGGACAAAAGCGGCACTTCGGGAGGGTCACATGGGCCAGACGGTTACGGCGCGGCCGAGCCATTATGACGTGCTGGGCGTGACGCCCGACGCGAGTAGCGATGAGATCGTGCGGGCGTTCGCGAGGGAGATGAGTAAGCCTCGCGCATTTGGCGGGCTGGCCGACGTCAGCATTGCCTATGAGGTGCTGCGCAACCCCGGGCGGCGGCGGGCCTATGATGCGTCGATCGCTCCAAAGGCTGAGCCGAAACCGCAGTCTGAACCATTTCGGCGGCCGCATGCGCTTCACGCACGACCGCAGTTTATTGCTGCGGCGTTGTCCGAAGAGACGGAAGAGCGGGTTCCAGAACCGCGCGTCAAAGAGCCCATGCTCGAGATCACGCCGGTCGAAAAGGCGAACGAGCCGAGCCTGCCGCCCTTCTTTGCCAACGCGCTTCGCGAAATTGCCGATCCGGCCCCCTTGGCCAAGGCCCCCTCGCCTTCGACCCCTCCCCGCCAGCGCGAGATCAAGTCCGAGACTGCTCCCGCCCCGATACCGCGGATGGTGATCGAACCGATGTTTGCGGAAGAAGGCACCGCGCCGTGGAAGAAGATCGCAATTCCGGCCGGAGCCGCGATCCTCGCGGTAGCGATTATCGGCGCCTGGGCCGGATCCCGGGGAAAAACCGAGCCCTCGATCGATGCCAAGGCGGCGGCCCTCATCGCTCCTCCGACGACCTTTGACGTCAAGGATCCTGCGGCCGACACGCTGGCAAAGGTCGAGGATGACGTCCCACCGCCGCCCGTTGAGGCTGCAAGGCCGCGCCACCATGCGGAACGGATCGCCCGCACGGTGAACGCCAAGCCGCCCTCCCAGCTCGCCGACCTCGATCGGCAACTTGCTGAGCCGGCGCCCGAGCCCGCACCGGAACAGGCGGCGGCGGCGGAAGCTGCGCCGAAAGCGATCGCCGCAAGCATGCCCCTGCCCAATTCCGTGATCGCACGGACTATCGGGCGGATCGGCTATCCGTGTGGGTCGGTTGCATCGACGACCGCAGGCGGATCGCCGGGCGTGTTCACCGTCACCTGCACGTCGGGCCATTCGTACAAGGCGGCGCCAGTGCGCGGCCGTTATCGCTTCAGCAAGGTGCGCGGCTGAACCTGCCAGATTGGCGAAAGTTCACGCGGCTTCCACGCGCCTGACGGAGGCGCCGCCCTAGCTCGGCGCAATGGAAGTAACGGAAGCGGGCGCATCTGGCGCCGTTGTGCAGGCCGAGAAGCCCGCGGCGTACCCGGACTGGCGCGTCCTTTCTGCGATCGGCCTGATCACGGTCATCGCGATGATCACGACCCTGCTGGGAACGCGAGGAATGGACCCGCTTCGGTCCGATAGCGCGTCCTACATCGTCTTCGACCCGTCGCGGACGGTCGGCTACCCGGCCTTCATCGGGCTGGTGAGGCTGCTGGCCGGCAATCCCGGCCTGGTTGTGCCGGCGCAGATCATCCTGCTCGCGGCCTCGCTCATGACGCTTGGGCGAAGCTTTTACGAGTACACTCGCCGGCCGCTGCTGACGGTCGCGTTCCAAATCGTGCTGATCACCGGCATCGAGCTTTGGAAGCTTTCGATGGTGTTGCTGACCGAGGCACTGGCCGCGACGTTAGTGGCCTTTTGGTGCGCACAGCTGCTGCAGTTCCTTCGAGCCCCGAAGATGTCGCGGATCGCGGTCCTGGTCGCGTTGGCGGCGGTGGCGACGATGGTCAGGCCCGCATTCGTCGCCTTGTTCGTCGCGACCGGCGTTGCGGTATTTATCTCCCGCCCACAGCTGCCGCGGGGCCGCACCCTTGCGCTGATTGTGGCCGGGTTCGCTGTTGGCTGGGGAGCGACCCCGGTTGGTCAGTATCTCGCACACGGGTCGTTCGAGACGACCAGCCCGTTCGCACGCGGCGTGTTGCAACACACCTTGTTTTGCGAGCAGCCCGGTACCATCACCGATCCCGATTCCCAGTTCGTCGAAGGAAGCGCTGCCCCTGCGCGACGCTACGTCGACGACGCACCAGCCGAATTCCGCTCGAGCCTCGAGCGAACCTACAGCGGGCAATTGCGCTTTGGCTGGATCATTCCTTTACTTGCCCAGGCGCACGGAATGACTGCCGGATGGCAGACGGACCCGATCATGGCGCGCATCGCGGGCGAGCGGGTGCGGGCCAATCCATCCTGCTACGCCGCAAGCGTGCTGGCTGCTGATCTCCGCATGCTGACTTACGGAAGCTCGGCCAGGGCTTCGGGACTGCGGGAATATCTCGTCGGCCATCCACCTGCGGTCGTGCCGGCGGCACCGATGCCTCCAGCCGATGCGCGTGATGCCCTTCGCGCTGCTCAATTGTTTCACGCCGCACCCGCTTTCGAGGTGCCGCCACCGTTCAAATCAGAAGATCGCAATCCAGCGTTCCTGATGCTGCTGGCGCGATTCCTGTTCACAACAGCAGCCGTAATCGGGGCGCTCGCGTTGGTGGCGTTGCCCCTCAGGCGCAGGCTGCACCCCAAATTGGCCCAGGCGGTTCCTCTCGCCGCAGTTGCGGGGGCGGCATTTCACGGGACGCTGGCGGTCACCGCAATCGTTGAGCTCGGGCTCTCACGTTACTGCGCGCCACTGTGGCCGCTCATGGCCGTTTTGACCGCCGTCCTACTGGTTGGCGGGCATTCTAGCGAGACTTCTGAGGCCTAACCCCAATCCTCGATCGCCCAGCCGCGCTGCTGTGCGAGACGGCGGAGCTTGGCGTGCGGGTTCACCGCGACCGGCTCGTCGGACCATTCGAATGCAGGCGCGTCCGAGACGTGGTCGGAATAGAAACGGACGTGGCCGTGCCCACCCTTGAGGCCCGACTTGTCCAGCCAGTCCGAAATCATCCGCAGCTTGGCGGGGCCGTAGCAATTCTCGCCGAGGATCTTCGCGTGCACGCGCTCATCAAGGCCGATAATCGAGCCGGTGCCGATCACGTCGTCGAAGCCGAGACGCTGAGCAATGGCATCGGCGTAGAGGCGGTAGGAAGCGGTGGCGAGGACGAGGCGGCGGCCCTCCGCCTTGTCGCGCGAGATGGCGGCGCGGGCGCCGGGGCGGATGTTCGAAGCAAGCTGGGCGTCGGCGAAGCTGTCGACGAGCGGCTTCAGGTCGCGCGGGTGGATCTTGGCGCCGAGCAGGAGCCGGTGGTTGATTTCCTTTAGCCTGGCACGGTCGATCAGGCGAACGACGTAGGCGAGCATCGACAGCATGACGAGCGGCAGGAACAGCAGGCGCCACGGCGCTCGGCGAATTGCGCAATGGAGAAGGAACGGCGTGTAGGTCGCACCGATCGTGACCGTTCGATCCATATCGTAGACGGCGAGATCGCTCATGCCTTACCCGCGATTATGGCTTCGGCCAGCGCATGATCCTCGGCTTTGTCGACGTCGACGCCGGCGAGCGGGTTCGACAAGCGGATTGCTTTCACCTTGAGTCCGAGGCGGGCCGAAAGGCGCGCCATCACGCGATCAAGGCTGACGAGCCGCAAGGCCACCATCAGGAGAATGACTGGCCCAAGCAGTGACAGGATTCGCCAGGCTTTCTTCCGGTCCTGCTCCACCGACCGCCACAGCTCGACCGCCGGGCGAGCCTCGGGAGACTTGAGCGCAAAGAGATTGGCGCCTGTGTAAGCGCCTCCGCGAAACTGGAGCCAGGTGCGTCGGGTCTGCGGCAATCGACGAAGCAGGATTGCTCGCTCGACAACGCCAATAGCGATGTCGGACCCATCGGCAGCAGCGCAGAATTCATCGACCGTCGCGGGGTCGAGCAGGGCATGGTCAGCCGTCGTCACCAGCAGCGGCCAGCCGGTGGACGAGTCAGCGAGCAGGTCGAAGATCGTCTCGGCAATAGTGCCTTTGGATTCGCGGCATTCGATCCGTGGGTCGTCGCGAAGCGCAGCACGGACGCGGCCAGGCGCCTGGCTGAGGACCACAACCTTGCCAATCTTCCGGCTAGCGAGAAGCGCGCGAACCGGCCGGCGGACCATTGACTCCCCGGCAAGGGGGATCAGGGCCTTGAGATCGGTGCCGAAGCTTTCCGCGAACGCATCGCGCCTTGGCCGCGACCCGGCGAGTACGACTGCTGTCCAGCTCAAGCTTCGAGCCAGGATTTGATCTTCCTGCCGCGCATCACGGCTTCGCTCGCCTGGGCGTAGCGGACGGCATGGAAGATCAGGCTGATGATCGTCCACCAGGCGACTAGCACCAGTCCGCTGTCCGGGCGGCCGACCAGCAGCGCCGCGACGAGGATCACCATGTTCGGGTTGCGGCGAGCGGTGATGAGCCGGAACTGACTGTCGATCTTCTGCCAGACATGAATGTGCATGCCCCCGAAGCGGCGCATGAACACGCCTTCGATGACGCGCTGGGCGATGTAGCCGCCGATGATCGCCGAGAGCACCATCGTCGAATAGAGCGGCGGAAGCGGACGGCCGTAGGCGGCGAGGCCGTGGAGCCAGGCCCACCACCAGAAAGGCGGGTGGACAAGGTCGATACCGTGGTCGAACACATTGCCCCATTTCGATGAGGCGCCGGTGCAGCGCGCCAGCTTGCCGTCGACGGTGTCGAGCACCATGAAAATGAAACCGGACAACGTGCCCAGCCAATATTGGCCGCGCCAGAACAAGGCGAAAGCGAGAACACATAGGATCGCGCCGACCATCGTAACGACGTTCGGGGTCAACTCGGCGCGGGCCGCCCAGCGGGTCAGGTAGAACGCGGGCTTGCGCCACAGGTAGAGCGTCAGGATGTCGGTGACGCCCTTGTACGACGCGTCGTATGCGGCGCGCTCAACGGGCTCCGGATCGGCCGGATCAAGCGGCAGAACGAACGGGCGGTCGCGTTTGCGAAGCTCGGCATAGCTAAGCTCCGCGGTTTCCGAGGGCAGTTCTTCGTAGCCATCGAGCTTGGCGCCAGCGTCGATCGCCTTGGCAGCCGCTACTGCATCGCGGTCGGCAGGAACATGGGCGAGAACTGGCCTGCCCTGAAGTGTCAACACGACCCCCGGGCGCGAGCGCATGCCCTTCAGCCAAGCCGGGTCCCATGAATAAGCGAGGCTGGAGATCAGCGCCGCGCGCCCCTCTTCCGGCGCATCGGCGCATTCGAAACCGGCGTTCGTGGCGAGGCGGCAGGCGCGGTCGCGCGCGTCCATTCCGAAGGGACGCGCCGGGTTGGAGCCGATCGGCACAAACAGAAGCTTGGTGTCGTCTGCCATGTTCGTCGCATAGAGGCGGCAAAGCGGGCAGGAAAGTGGCGGAAAACGCCATTCACTTGCCCCGAAATGAGCTTTCGCGCATTCACCGCCGCGAATGGCGCAGGACGAGCCCAATCCGGCATCAGCCACCGAAGGATCCATCTATCGGGTCGCGGGCACGATCAACATCACTCGCGCGGCGACCACCCAGCGCGAAATCGACGCCCTGCCCGACCCGCTGACCATCGATCTTAGTGAGATCAATCGAATGGACACGGTGGGTGCGTGGATCATCTACCGCACCGTTCGCGACCGCGGGGCCAAGATCATCGGCGCCAGCCGCGATGAAGTGAGTCTGCTCCGCCAGGTTTCCGAGTTCGATAAGCCGGCCCGGGTCACGCCCGAGGTACCGGTGAGCTGGAAGCGCGTCCTGATCGAGCTCGGCGAATGGGTCGTTGAAACCGGCCAGACCCTCGTCGGCCTGCTCGGCTTCTTCGGGGCCACGCTCATCGGCTTCGGCAACATTTTTAAACGGCCAAAGCGATTCCGGGTGAACGCCGTAGTCCAGCGCTTCGACGTCGTCGGCGTTCGTGCGCTCGGAATCATCGGCCTGATGAGCTTCCTCATCGGCATCGTCATCGCGCAGCAGGGTTCGGTGCAGCTCGCCCAGTTCGGGGCAGAGGTTTACACCATCAACCTCATCGGGCGGATCACGGTCCGCGAGCTCGGGACACTGATGACCGCGATCATGGTCGCGGGTCGGTCCGGCTCAGCCTTCGCCGCGCAAATCGGCACCATGAAGATCACCGAAGAAATCGATGCCATGCGAACGATCGGCGTGTCGCCGGTCGAGGCGCTGGTGATCCCGCGGATCATTTCCGCCGTTGTCATGATGCCGCTGCTGGCTTTCTGGTCGATGCTGCTGTCACTGATCGGCGGTGGCGTGTTCGTCTGGCTCTCCTTGTCGATTCCGCCAATCACCTACATCCAGCGCCTGCAGGAGGTGATCCCGCTCACCGACATGTGGATCGGTGTCATCAAGGCGCCAGTGTTCGGCTTCATCATCGCGCTGGCCGGCTGCTTTCAGGGTATGCTGGTGCAGGGCAACAGTGAGGAAGTGGGCTCACGCACCACGACGGCGGTTGTCCAATCAATCTTCCTCGTGATCGTGCTGGATGCGGTGTTCGCCGTTTTCTTCAGCTCCATCGGGTGGGTATGACGCAGATCCCGAAGAAGCTCGATCCGGCAACTACCCCCGAGGGTTGCAAGGCCGTGATCACGGTCCGGAACTTGCGCAACAGTTTCGGCGAGCAGGTTATTCACGAGAATCTCGATCTGACCGTCTGCCGGGGAGAGATTCTTGGCGTCGTCGGCGGGTCCGGCACGGGTAAGTCGGTGCTCTTGCGCTCGATTATCGGGCTGCAGACGCCCGACCACGGCGAGATCAAGGTGCTCAACGAGGACATGGTCGGTCGCTCGGAGGACGAGGCGAAGAACATCCGCCGTCGCTGGGGCATCCTGTTCCAGAACGGCGCCCTGTTTTCGACGCTGACCGTTGCGGAGAATGTCGAAGTCCCGCTCCGCGAATATTTCCCGCACATCAAGCCGCCGCTGCTGGACGAGATCGCATCTTACAAGATCGCGATGGGCGGCCTGCCGGCGGACGCCGGGCCCAAATATCCAAGCGAGCTATCGGGCGGAATGATCAAGCGTGCCGGGCTGGCACGAGCACTGGCGCTCGACCCGGAGTTGCTGTTCCTCGATGAGCCGACGGCGGGCCTCGATCCGATCGCTGCGGCGGCGTTCGACCAGCTGATCCTGGGCCTCCAGAAGCGGCTCGACCTCACCGTCTTCCTGATCACGCACGACCTCGACACGCTGCATGCGATCTGCGACCGCGTCGCTGTGCTTGCGGATAGGACAGTCATCGCGGTCGGAACGATTCCGGAACTATTGGCTTTGGACCATCCTTGGATACAAGAATATTTCAACGGGCCGCGGGGGCGCACTGC
>Ga0070665_100005784_pt1 | contig 12687 bp, 11 predicted proteins | sample KBSS13metaG_FD_65862 | JGI IMG/M metagenome (GOLD analysis project Ga0070665, IMG submission 65862) | Switchgrass rhizosphere microbial communities from Kellogg Biological Station, Michigan, USA - KBS S1-3 metaG | ecosystem: Host-associated > Plants > Roots > Rhizosphere > Soil ... | reverse complement strand
CGCTCCGATGAATCACGCTTTCTGGATCTCGACCAGGTTGGTGTTGTAGGTCGTCGCGCCGCACGGCGCGGCGCGATCCTCGGACAGGGCGTTGGCGCAGCCGCTGGTGTCCGTGCCGTCCGCGTCGGGTGCGAACCACGCGCCCTCCTTGATCGAGACCACGCCCGGCGCGATGTCGAGCGTCACCTTCACCGGCAGGAACGTGGCGCCCCGGTCGTTGAACACGCGCACCCGGTCGCCGTCGGCGATGCCGCGCGCCGCTGCGTCGTCGGCGTGCATCCACACATCGTCGGGATCGACCCGCGCCAGCAGCGGCTGGTTGCCGTGGATCGAATGGGTGCGCGCCCGGGACTTGGCGCTGCACAGCATCAGCGGGTGGCGCGGATCGGCCTGCACCGGCGGGATCCAGGTCGGGATCGGCGGAATGACGCCGAGCCCATAGAAATCGGGCTTGGCCGCCAAGGTCGTCGAATAGACCTCGATCCTGCCCGAGGGCGTCTTGAACCTGTGGTTCTCCGGATCGCGAATCTGCCTGGCGAAGGCCACGGCATCTTCCGGCGGTGCGAACCGCGCCACGCCTTGCTCGGCAAACGCCTCGAAGTCGTCGACCGCATCGGATGTCAGCTCGCGCAACCACTGCTCCTCGTTGAGCTCGCTGTAGTCGTTGATGCCGACCCGGGCGGCGAGGTCCGCGAAGATGTCCATGTCGTTGCGACACTCGTACATCGGCTGGATCGCCTGCTTCATGTAGATCGCATAGTGTCCGGCGCCGCCCCACGGCGTGTGCACGTCGTTGCGCTCCCAGAAGGTCGTCGCCGGCAACACGATATCGGCATGCCTGGCCGTCGGCGTCAGGAAATGGTCCTGCACGACGATGAATTCGACGCCGTCGAGCGATGCCGCCATCTTGGCGGCGTTGGGGCACTGGTTGAACAGATCGCCGCCGGCCGAATAGATCAGCTTGATGTCGGTCGGATAGCCACCCGCCTTGCCGCGCGCCAGCAGGTCGGCGAGCAGCGGTGTCGCCACCTTCGACTCGATCGGATTGACACCCGGCGGCAGGCTCTTGATGCCGCTGCGGCCGGTGACGCCGTTGCTCACGCCGCTATTGCCGCCGACGATCCCGACATTGCCGGTGATCGCCGCCAGCGCGTAGGCCGCGCGGTGGAACTGCTCGCCGAACGCCGTGCGGCCGGGTGCGTAGCCGCACTGCAGCGCCGCCGGCTTCGCCGTGCCGAACTCGACGGCGAGCCTGCGGATCGTCTCGGCCGGGATGCCGCACAAGGGCGCCGCCCACTCCGGCGTCTTGGGCACGCCGTCACTCTCGCCCATCAGATAAGCGCGGTAGGACGAGCCGGCCGGCGCGCCCTCCGGAAGATGCGCCTCGTCGAAGCCCAGCACATGACGGTCGCAATAGGCCTGGTCGTACAGCCCTTCGCTCACGATGACATGGGCCATCGCGATCAGCGCGGCGGCATCGGTCGACGGCCTGATGAAGATGTGCTCGTCGGCGAACTGGCGGCTCGTCCGCGTCCGTCGCGGATCGACGCAGACGATCCGGATGCCCTTCTTCTTGGCTTCCCTGAGGTACTGCGGCGTGCCCGTGCCGAAGGTGCCGTCGGCCGGACTCCAGCCCCACATCAGGATGTACTTCGAGTTCACGTAATCGGTCGGCTCGCGGCCGGAGACCTTGTTGTCGGAGCCGTAGGTCATGCGCACGGCGAAGATCTCGGCTTCGGCCGACATGTTCGACCAGAGATTGGTGCAGCCGCCGAACTTGTAGAAGAAGCGCTTGGCGACGCCGCCGCCGTGCAGCATCGACAGGCTGCCCGAGCGTGACGCGTCGAGGATCGCGGCGTTGCCGTGCTTGCGACGCACCCGCTGCAGCTCGCCGGCGACCTGCTCCATCGCCTCGTCCCAGGAGATCCGCTCCCACTGCCCCGCCCCGCGCGGTCCGACGCGACGCATCGGATATTTCAGCCGGTCGGGATGGTAGACCCGCTCGATCTGGCCGACGCCGCGGGCGCAGGCGTGCAGCGGCGGCAGCTCGGGCTGCCAGCGCGCGGGATCGGTTGAGATATGGACGATCCTGTCGTCCACCACATGCGCGTTGACCACGCAGCGACCGCCGCAATTGTGGCCGCAGGTGCTGGTGACGATCGCCTCGCCTGGCCGCTCCGCGCGGCGTGGGTTCTGGTAGATGGTCTGGTCGGGCACGGCATTCACCTCTTAAGATGAAGTATGGCTCCGAAATGGCTCGCTGTCGTCCGCTCGCTGTTCGCCGTACCGCCCGGCGCAACGACGCGGGCCGTGCGCGATATCGCCCGCTTCGGCATCGGCTTCTGCCCGGGCTGCAAGCGCCTGCGCGGAGCTGCCAGCCCGCGCTGCGATTACTGCGGCAGCAGCCGGCCAGTCGTTCCCGACGCCTGACAGCGTTTCCGGTCCGCCGCGTGGCGGCGGCCCTCGCTGTAGAGGCATACTCTTCCGGACGAAATCCGTCCTAGAAGAAGACCAGGGCCCGCACCTCGATGCTTTCGCGCGGCGGCGCACCGACGGCGAGCGGATTGTCGAACGAGGTGTGGAAGGAGAGCCGCGCGCGGCCGTCGTCGGCGCTGTCATGCACCCGGATCAGCAGCGCCTCGTCGGGCTGCATGTCGGAGAAATAGTACCAGCGGTGACCGGGCTTGTACTCGACCGACGACGTCTCGCCTCGCAGGTGCCGGTACACGAGATCGCTCGCGATCAGGTCATCGTCGGCGAATGTACGCGCGTCGCAGAGGGCGAGCGGCGAATCCTGCACCGGACCGCGGATTGGCCGCCATACATTGACGATGCCGAAGCGACGCTTCAGCAGCTCCGGCGCCTCATCGCCAAGATGATCGCGCACCCGGCGCGGCGCCGAGGTCACGGTATGGTCGTTGTGAACCCTTCGCGCCGGCTCGCGGGCGCCGGCTCGGGCCGCGTTACGCACCGTGTGGTCGAAGATCTTCACCCGGCTAATGCCCAACGTATCGCGGAGAAGCGTCTCGACCTCCGGATAGTAGATCCGCTCGACCTCTTCCGGCGCATAGAAGTCGCCGACCCGGCTCGCCGCCCGCACGAGCTGGAAGCCGTTGCGGTCGAGCGTGAAGTCGCTCTCGCGGCCGCGCGCATCCTCGATCGCGATCTGGTGCGGATCGTCGATGCCGTTCCATTGCGGCACGCCCGGCGGCGGGTCCTCGACGTAGCGTGTCGGCTTCTCGGTGCCGCGCTTCAGATAGTGCAGCGTGGCGGTGAGTGGCTTGGGTCGGATGTCGGCAACGAGAGACATGATGATCTCCTCCTCAGGGATCGACGCCAAAAGCGATGTTGGATCGTCCCGGTTCTTTCCAACCGGACCGGCACACGACAATTCGTGGCTGCACGCACGAGAAAACTTGATCGGTGCCGGTCACGGCGCCCGGTCCAACAGCAAGGCGAGATTCGCCGCCTCGTCTCCAAATGCCAGCCAGCTTCTCGCCCCGGTGGCGTCGACGTCAGTTCGGCGTTCCAGCCCCGGCCGATCGAGCGTGACCCAAGACTCGTCCTCGTCGCGCACGGTGCCGATCGCGCGACGGAAACGGACGGCGAGCGAACCGACGGTCATGGCTCACCAGTCCCGCGCCAGGCCGAGCAGCTCCAGCGCCTCGCGGCGCAGGCGCAGCAGCTCGGGATGGTCGCGATGACGCGGGTACGGCAGGTCCACCGCCAGATCGGCGCGGATGCGCGCCGGCCGATCGCTGAACACGATCACCCGGTTGGCGAGCAGCAGCGCCTCTTCCACGTCGTGCGTCACCATCAGGACGGTGAAGCCGCGGCGCTGCCACAGCCGCGTCAGCTCGCCCTGCATGGTGAGGCGCGTCAGGCTGTCGAGCTTGCCCAGCGGCTCGTCGAGGATCAGCAGGCTGGGATCGTTCACCAGGGCGCGGGCGAGCGAGGCGCGTTGCGCCATGCCGCCCGAGAGCTGGTGCGGGAAGGCCTTGGCGAACTTCTCGAGGCCGACCAGCGCCAGCGCATCGTCGACGCGATGGCTCTGCTGCTTCAGCAGCCCACGCGTCTCCAGCCCGAGCGAGGCGTTGCGCCACACGGTGCGCCAGGGATAGAGCGTCGGGTCCTGGAAGACGACGACCCTCGAGGGATCGGGGCCGGTGACCTCGGCGCCGTCGACCAGCAGGCTGCCGCGCCGCGGGCGGTCGAGACCGGCGACGAGGCGCAGCAAGGTCGACTTGCCGCAACCGCTCGGCCCGAGCAGCGCCACGAACTCGCCGGCGCTCACCGTGAAGGAGACCTCGGACAGCACCGGCAGATAGTCGCCGTGCAGGACGAAGCCGTGGTCGATGTCGCGAATGTCGAGATCGGCGCCGAAGACCGTCTCGGCCGCCGCCTCGCGGGTTGCCAGCGCTACCATTTGACGATTCCCTTCTGCCAGGCGAGCACCTTGTCGCAAAGCTTGAACAGGAGCGTGATCAGCGCCGAGCACATCAACGCCATCACCAGCAGCGCGCCATACATGTTGGCGTAGGCCGCCCAACCCTGCGCCCATTGCAGGTACCAACCGAGGCCGGACTTCACGCCCAGCATCTCGGCCACCACCAGCACGGCAAAGGACGAGCCCAACCCCATGAACAGGCCGACGAAGACGTGCGGCAGCGCCGCCGGGATCGCGACCTTGAGGATCAGGAAGCGCGGGTTGGCCCCCAGCGTGCGGGCGACGTCGTAATAGGCGGTCTGCACGCCGGCCACGCCCGACCAGGTCAGCACGGTGAGCGGGAACGCCGTGGCCAGGGCGATGAGGAACGTGCTGGCGCTGCCGCTGGTCGGGAAGATGAAGAAGGCGAGCGGCAGCCAGGCCGTGGCCGGCAGCGGCCCGATCAGCCGCATCACCGGATGCACCCAGTAGCCGACCTGCTTCGACCAGCCGAGCGCCACGCCGATGGTGAAGCCCACGGCCGCGCCGATCGCGAAGCCGCGCAGCAGCAGCCACACCGAGTGCAGCAGCGAATCGCCGAGCCGCCGCCAGTCGTCGGTGTAGACCTCGACGAAGGCCTGCGGCGACGGGAAGAACGGCAGCGGCAGCAGATCGAGCTTGGCCGTCGCCATCTCCCACGCCGCGAAGAACAGGGCGAGGACGATCAGCCAAGGCGCGAAGCGCCCCAGCCGTGCGAGAGGAGCGGCGAACCAGCCGCCGATTCCCGCGAGGAGCTGGGCCGCGCCCAGCACCAGCACGAGGATGCCGAACAATGTCGTGCGCTCGACCTCCTGCGCGTCGGCCCAGCCGAGCACGAGGACGCCGAGGCCGAACCACAGCAGGCCGGCGACGACAAGCAGGCCGAGGGAGCGCGGCTGCCTGTCGTCGCCCAACTGAAGCGCATCCGTGCGCCGAAGCGCATCCGCCCCTGCTGCGGATGTCGCCTCTGCAATCGCCGTCATCGCAAGCCTCCCTACGCCAGAAGGTCGGCGGTGACACGGGCCGCGTACTTCTGGACGTCCGTCGTCGGCTTGAACACGGCGATCGTCTTCAGTTCCTGGGCATAGAGGCCGATCTGCTCGCGCAGGTCGGCAGCCAGGGGATTGTGATGGTGCGTGTGGCTCTTCAGAATCGCGGCGAGCTGTTCGACCGGCGCCTTGGCATGCGGCGCGAAGATCGCCGCGGCCCCGTCCGGATTGACCGCCACCCACTCCTGCGCCTCGAGCAGCGCTTGGGCGAGCGCCGTGGCGACCGGCCTCTCTTGCCGGATCAGGTTACCGCGGATGCCAAGCACGCAGCAGGTGCGGTGGCCGTAGTCGCCGCTCAGGTTGTTGGCGATCTCGATCAGGCCATCGCGCTCGCGCGCCATCCACCCCAGCGGATCGCCCTGGCAGAAGGCCTGCACCTCGCCTTTCTTGAGCGCCACCGGCAGCACGTCGCCCGGGAACACCCTCCATTCGACTTCCTTGTTGGGATCGACGCCGGCGCGGTGGAGCATGATCGAGAAGAAGTTGCGGTCGGGCGCGGCGAGGTCGGTCACGCCGATCGCCTTGCCCTTGAGCTGCTCGATCTTCGTCAGCCCGCTGTTGCCGGCCGAGAACAGCCGCATGCAGCCGCCATGGATGCCGGCCGCGATCTTGACGTCGAAGCCGCCCTCGAGCGGCTTCAACCAGCGCAGCGCCATGCCGATGCCGGCGTCAGCCTTGCCCGTCGCGATCGCCTCGAGCAGCTGGTCGGTCGAGCCGCCGAAGTTGATCAGTTCGACGTCGAGGTTGCGCTTCGTGAAGTACCCCATCGCCTGCGCCACCGCGACGCCGACGGTGCAGATCGCGGTGGCGTTCCAGGTCAGCTTCAGCGCGCGCTTCTGCGGCAAAACCACCGGATCGCCGAACGAGGTGCGGCAGATCGCGGGATCGAACGACTCGGGCGAAAGGCTGTCGCGCAGGAAGGCGCGCTGCGCGATCGCCGCGGCGGGAACGAGCGTGCTGGCAACGGCAGCACCGCGTAGCAATGTACGTCGGGTGGTGAAGCGGGACATCGGATACTCCGGAACTCTGGGAAAGCGATGAGGGCGCGCGATTGCGCGCGACGCAGCGTCAGCTGCGACAGCAACACATAGAAGTCGGGGCGGCTCGCCTGCTCATCGTGCCTTCAGCATCGCCCAGACGATGCGCGCGGTAAATAATCTGGAAAACCAAAGTTGCGCGGTTGCAGGAAAACCGCTTTCTCCACTCGCTCGCCGCGAAGCGGATTCTGATTTTCCCTATTCGCCACGCTGAGGACATACGAGTTGATCATGTTCCTCCCCGCGCATAGCGCGGGGAGGAAATCTACTTTGCAGAGGGCCCACACAGTGGTGACTTCGCGAGGGAGGAATGGCGCTGAGGCTCAGTCGCCGGCGGCGATCTGCCGTTCGGTCACGATGTCGGCGAAGGTGCGCACCGTCTCGTCGAACAGCCTGCCGAAGGCCGGCCCGTCGAGGCCGGCCGGATCGAAGCCGAGGTCGCGCAGGCGCGCCACGACACTGCTGTCCTTCAGGGCCAGCAACGTTGCCGCGTGGACGCGATTGCGAATCTCTTCAGGCGTTCCCTTGGGCGCGAGGAAGCCCATCCAGGTCGCCTGCGCGAAACCCGGTGCGATGGTCTCCGCAATCGTCAGCACGTTCGGGAAGGAAGCGTGCCGGCCGGCGCTCGTCACGGCCAGCGCGACGAGCTGACCGGCATTTGCCTGTTGCGCGCCGGCGGCGAAGGTCACCGTGGCCGCATCGACGTTCCCGGCAACCAGATCCAGAAGGAGCGGACCGCCGCCGCGATAGGGAACGTGCGTCACCCTGAGATTGCCCGCCGCGCGCAGCAGCAGCTCGCTGGTGAGATGCTGCGAGCTGCCGATGCCGGGTACGCCGACATTGAGCTTTTCCGGCCTCGCCCTTGCCGCAGCAGCGAACTCCTCGATCGTCCGAAAGCCCGACCTGGGATGCGTGAAGACGCCTTGCGGTGCGGAGATGGCGAGCGTGATAGGCTCGAAGGCCGGTCGCAGCGGTGCTGCCCCGGCGATCGGGAGCGCGTCGGTGGCGGCGAAGGTGTCGTTGGCCAGCAGGAGCGTATAGCCGTCGGGTGCGGCCCGCGACGCCGCCTGGGTGCCGATGCGGCCCGATCCTCCACCGATATTCTCGATGATGATATTTTGCCCCAGATGCGCGCCGAGACCGGCCTGGATGACGCGCCCGAAAGTGTCGACGCCGCCGCCTGGCGGCCAGGGCACGATCAGCCGGATGGAACGCGTCGGATAGTCCTCGCGTGCATGCGCGACGAATGGCGCTGCCATGGCAGATGCAGCGGAGAGATTGGCGAATCGGCGACGCGTAAGCATGGGATACCCCGGACACGGAACTGGACAGGAAGAAGGGGACGGCGCGGCTCGGGCAGAGCGGGCTCAGCCGTGGCAACAACAGGAGCCGATCGAGAGAAGATCGTCGCCCATCATGCTCAAAGCATCGGTCGAGCGATCGCTGGCGTAAATGATCGGAAAAGCCAAAGTTGTGCAGTTGCGCAAAAGGCTCTTTCGCTCGGCATGGACGGCGAAGCGGATTCTGGTTTCTCGCAAGCGACGCGATTGGGCTATCGCGTGCGCGCTGCGACGCACGATTCAATCGGAGAGCGCAGATTCTTGCTCGAGCGACGGTCGCGCGCCGAATCTTTTGCCGCAAGCGCCCCGAACTTTGGCAACGCCAATCATTGAGGCTTTGCGCAAAGCGGCGCATTCCATGAGGCGTCGCAAAGCAACGTCCGAGGCTTCATTGTTTCCCCTTCGCTCCCTCTGTCGACGCGGCAGGTGCCGCCTTTGTCGTCGGTTCGTGTGAACCGCAGTCGATCGTCTTTCTGAAGACAAACGCCGGCCCGAGTGCCGGCAGGAGTGAAGTCATGTCCGTCTCATATTCCCGCCGTTTGCTTCTTGGCGCCGGCGCCGCCGTCGGCCTGCCCGCGGCGTTCACCGCTGCACGCGCCCAAGCTCCGGCGCCCGTGGTGCTCACCAATGTCTCCTACGACCCGACGCGCGAGCTCTATCGCGCGCTCGACGAGGACTTCTCCAGGAACTGGCTCGCCAGCACCGGCCAGAAGGTGACGGTGCGCGCCTCGCACGGAGGATCGGGCAAGCAGGCGCGCTCGGTGATCGACGGACTCGAAGCCGACGTCGTCACGCTGGCGCTCGCCGGCGACATCGACGCCATCGCCCGCCAGTCCAAGCGCCTCCCCGCGGATTGGCAGAAGCGGCTGCCCAATAACTCCGCGCCCTACACCTCGACCATCGTGTTCGTCGTGCGCAGGGGCAATCCCAAGGCGATCAAGGACTGGCCGGACCTCGGCAAGCCCGGCGTCGCGGTCATCACGCCCAACCCCAAGACCTCGGGCGGCGCGCGCTGGAACTATCTCGCCGCCTGGGCCTACGAGATCGATCGCACCAAGGGCGATCAAGCCGCGGCGCGTAAATTCGTCGATGCGATCTTCCGCAACGTGCCAGTGCTCGATTCCGGCGCCCGCGGCTCGACTACGACCTTCGCGCAACGCGCGGTCGGCGACGTGCTGATCGCCTGGGAGAACGAGGCATTTCTCACCCTGCAGGAGTTCGGCACCGACAAGTTCGAGATCGTCGTGCCGCCCTACTCCATCCTGGCCGAGCCGCCGGTGTCCCTCGTCGATGCCGTCGTCGACAAGCGCGGCACCCGCAAAGTCGCGGAGGCCTATCTCAACTATCTCTATTCACCGGCAGCACAGAAGATCATCGCCAGGAACTTCTACCGGCCGTTCAAGCCGGAGCTTGCCGATCCCGCGGATCTCTCGCGCTTTCCCAAGATCCGCCTGACGACGATCGACGAGTCGTTCGGCGGCTGGACCAAGGCGCAGGCGATGCATTTCGCCGACGGCGGGCTGTTCGACCAGATCTACAGGCCGGGCGGGACCGCGACGCGATGAGCGTTGCCGGTCTCCGCATCCCGGCGGCCGCGGTCCGGAAGCCCGGCCCTCGGCTGGGCTTCAGTCCGTAGTCCAGAGCACCCTGTCGGTCTCCGGCGCCTGACCTTGGGCGTCTCGGGCCCACGGCCGAGCCCGGCAATATCTGCAGCCTCACCGACACCGCGCACAATGAGCACGCCTTCACAATGAGCATGACTTCGTCGCTGCTTTCTTCGTCAAGTTCGCAGCATCACCGTTCGGCCCCTTTTCCCGCGACCGCGCCGGCGATGCCCACGGCGGATGAATTGCAGCGCCGTCTCGGCCGCGCGGCTCCGACGACGGTGTTGGCGGCAGCGCTGCGGGAAGTCTTCCCTGGCCGCATCGCCGTGGTCTCCTCGTTCGGCGCGGAATCCGCTACGCTGTTGCATCTCGTCGCCGCGATCGACCGGGCTACGCCCGTGCTCTTCATCGACACCGGCCGCCACTTCGCCGAGACGCTGCGCTATCGCGACGCGCTCACGGCACATCTCGGGCTCAGCGACGTCCGAAGCATCGGACCGACGGCCGAGGAGATCGCGCGGATGGATGGCGATGCCACGCGCGCCGTATGGGACCCGGACGGCTGCTGCGCCTTCCGCAAGACCCGGCCGTTGCAGCGTGCCCTGGCTGGCTTCGATGCCTGGATCACCGGACGCAAGCGGTTCCAGGCGGCGACCCGGCTCGGCCTGCCGGTGTTCGAGGCCGATCCGCCGCACATCAAGATCAATCCCCTGGCGAGTTGGAGCGCGACCGACGTGGCCGCTTACGTCGCCGAGCACCGGCTGCCGCCGCATCCGCTCGTCGCCGAAGGGTTCGCCTCGATCGGCTGTGCACCCTGCACCTCGGCGCTACGCCGCGGCGAGGAGGCGCGCGCCGGTCGCTGGCGCGGCTTCGACAAGACCGAATGCGGAATCCACCAGGGACCGACAGGAAAGTAGAGTTGCGATGCCCACCCCCGCGAGCGCAGCCGCCTGACCGCGCTGGCGATCGTCGGGGTGACGGCGGCCCTCACTCCGATCAGTAGGTCCTCGGCACGTACATCTCCGGCGGAACCGGCGTGCGGTGATAGTCGGGCTTGTGCTCGCGCACCGGCAGCACGATCGGTGAACGAGGCACGTCCTCGTAGGGAATCTGCTGCAGCAGGTGGTGGATGCAGTTGAGCCGTGCCGCCTTCTTGTTGACGCCCTCGACCACCCACCAGCGCGCTTCGGGGATGTGCGTTCGGTGCAGCATCTCTTCCTTGGCCTTGGTGTACTCCTCCCAGCGGCGCCGGGATTCCAGGTCCATCGGACTGAGCTTCCATTGCTTGAGCGGGTCGTGGATGCGCATCAGGAAGCGCTGGTTCTGCTCCTGGTCCGTGATCGAGAACCAGTACTTGATCAGGACGATGCCCGAGCGCACCAGCATGCGCTCGAACTCGGGCACCGTGCGGAAGAATTCCTCGACATCCTCCTGCGAGCAGAATCCCATCACGCGCTCGACCCCGGCGCGGTTGTACCAGCTCCGGTCGAACAGCACGATCTCGCCCGCCGCCGGCAGATGGGCGGCGTAGCGCTGGAAATACCATTGGCTGCGCTCGCGCTCGGTCGGCGCCGACAAGGCCACCGTCCGGCAAACGCGCGGATTGAGCCGTTGCGACACGCGCTTGATCACGCCGCCCTTGCCTGCGGCATCGCGGCCCTCGAACAGCACGACGACCTTGAGGCCCTTGTGCATGACCCAGTCCTGCAGCCTGATCAGCTCGCGCTGCAGGCGCAGCAGCTCCTTGAAATAGCTGTGGCGCTCGACGCTTTCCGGCGGCGGGCTGTCGCCGAGATCGTCGAGCAGCCGGGCCAGGCGCTCGTCGTCCATCTCCAGCTCGCGCTCCTCGTCGATGCTGTCGGCCATCTCGTCGTGGAGGCGGGCGCGCAGTGCAGCGTCTTTCTCGTCAGTCATGTGCAATGGCTCCGTATGGTTCACAAACCGTCTTCGCGATGCACGTCATGGACGACGACGCCCTGCCCCGGCGGCGGCATCGCGATCCAGACCTTATGCTTCAAGGTCCGCGTCGTATCCTCATATCCGCTCTGCCAGTGCTCGCGCATCGAGGTGCCGGAGAATTCGTAGTCCTTCGCATGGCCTTCGTACGACTTCTGCTGGTAGATCAGCTGCAGGATGGCGACCTCGGGCAACTCCGACAACTCCTCCTGGAGCCGCTTCTCGTCTTCGCTCAGCAGCTCCCGCGGAATCTTCGCGAGCGCCTGCTTGAGGCGGGCCTTCCACGAATGGATGCGCCGATAGAGGTCGGTGTTGTAGCGGGTGCGCGACGAATACATGATGTCCTTGTGCCGCGCCATGACGTCATGGATGTCACGCGGCAGGGTCCCTCGCGCACTGAACAGATCGACCTGGAACACCAGCGAGTTCAGGTTGTCGTCCTGGTCGAGCAGATGCTGCAGCGGCGTGTTGGAGACGATGCCGCCGTCCCAGAAATGATCGGTGCCGATCTTCACCATGGGCAGCGCCGGCGGCAGCGCGCCGCTGGCCATCACATGCTCCGGGCCGATCTCGTCGCGCGCGTTGTCGAAGTAGACGAAGTTGCCGTCGAGCACGTTGACGGCGCCGACCGCCAGCCGAACCGCCTTCTCCTTGATCAGCGAGAAGTCGACGAGCTCGAGCAGCGTTTCGCGCAGGGGCGCGCTGTGATAATAGCTGGTCGCGTTCCGGGCGCCGGCAAAGCTGAACCACGGGCTGGTATGACGCGGCGCGAAGAAGCCCGGCTGCCCCTGCGTGATGGTGAGCCACGAGCTCGCCGCATTGCGCGCCTTGCGGAAGATGTCCCCGTCGGGCGTGTAGTTCCACACCTTGCGCTCAGTGATCCGCTCCCAGAAGGTGCGCAACCTCTGCACCCGCAGCTCCGGCGGGTTGCCGGCAATGATCGTTCCGTTGATGGCGCCGATCGACACGCCCGAGATCCAGTCGGGCTCGAGGCCGGCTTCCTGAAGCGCCTGGTAGACTCCGGCCTGGTACGCGCCGAGTGCCCCGCCGCCTTGCAGCACGAGCGCGATCCTGTCGCAACCCTCGGGCCGCGGGATGTTCCGCGCTCCGCGCCCCTGCAACGAATTCGCAATGTTCACTGCCGCGTCGCCCATCGATCTCTCCGCCAGCCGAGGACCGTACTTGGCCATCGACCCGTGACACGGTCGTGACGGCGCACGGCGGTGGCCGCGAAGG